>LWDU01042325.1_pt1 | contig 18081 bp, 14 predicted proteins | sample 727161 | NCBI WGS metagenome assembly LWDU01 (sample SAMN04566230, study PRJNA314399) | hydrothermal vent metagenome | isolation source: deep sea hydrothermal plume seawater | place: Mexico: Gulf of California, Guaymas Basin | collected 2004-07-11
CGTTCTTCTTGAAATTGCTTCATTTGATAGATAAAGCCCATACCTTCTTCACCAATTCGATTGCGCTGCGGTACCCGTGCATTGTCAAAGAATATCTGAGCCGTGTCTGAAGAGTGCAAACCAAGTTTTTTTAAGGGTTTATCGACGGAAACACCGGGTGTTGCTGAGGGAATGATAACCAGGGATTTATTTTTATGCCGTTGACCTTCACTGGTATTGACCAAAGTACAAAAGAAATCAGCTTGCGTTGAATTTGTAATCCACATTTTGCTGCCGTTGATGATGTAATCATCCCCGTCTTTGACCGCATTTGTTTGGATACCAGCAACATCTGAACCAGCTTGCGGTTCACTGACTGCGATTGAGAAAACAGCATCTCCCGTGATAGCTGGCACTAAAAACTCATTACGCAATTCGTCACTGCCAAACTTTGCCAAAGCTGGTGTTGCCATATCAGTTTGTACACCAATGCCGGTTGAGACACCTCCGCAATGAATGCGACCCATCTCTTCGGCAAAAACAATGCCGTAGGAATAATCCAGTCCCAGGCCGCCAAATTCAATAGGTTTGGTTATCCCCAACATGCCCAGGTCGCCCAGTTTTTTAAAGACCTCTTTTGCAGGGAATATTCCGTCTTCTTCCCATTGATCAACATAGGGATTTATTTCATTATCAATAAATTTAGCAACCGTTTCCCGAATGCTTTCATGTTCTTCTGTCCATTGCATTTTCTTAACCTCTATTTTGTTTTTTTCTTAAACCCTTGGCAGGTGGATCCTCAGGATCTCCCGCGAAACATTGCGCTATACTCATCCAATGTCTGGCGACTTCTCCGGCAAGTTGTAAATCGGTATCGTCAATATTTCTTGTTTGTGTCACCACATGGCAAAAATCACTTGCCAGTCCCTTGATGGATTCCTCAGTGCTTGGTTCATTCCATTCCCACTGGATGCCGGAAGGGGATGATAGGGAGACAAAAGGGATTTGGTTGGGAACATCCAACTTGCGATTCAAATAGGTCCAACCAAAAGTTTTGACCCCAATGGTCGCTATATTTTTTATATTATCCTTGTAGATTCTTTCTCTTCCTATTAAATCAAAGATCGCTTGGCTGTGAGACCACGTTTCCATGAAGCGTGCCGTCATAAACATTCTGGCCCCCATGTCAGGGCCAAACCAGGTGCACCTTCTTGTTGGATCAACGGCTTGAAAAATCGAACACATGTCCAGGGCAGAATCGTACCATTGACGCCGCAAGCTTTCACTATCATTTACTCCTAATCTTTCTTTTACCGCCACAGCTCTGTCCAGTGAAACGGGAAGGGCAGTGAAAGTTTTGAACATATAGCTCGCTTCACCGTTAAATTTTTCAGGAGAATTAATCGAGTAAACTGTCATCCGGTCAAAATAAAACAAATGGGCTACCACTTCTTCAGGTGTCCATTCCTTGAAGGCAGTGGGTGATCTCCACTCTTGATCGGTAAGTGATTCTAGAATTTCATTAAGATCAAGTACCGCATCCATGATGTCTTTAGTTATGTTTTCCATTACAACGACAGTTTTTGAAAACCTATTCTATTGGTAATATTTATATTATAATATTACCAAAAGGACTAGTTAATGAAAACAAAAAACATAGCTCAACAGTTGGTTTCTCAGCTGAATACAAGGTCTGAGAACTATATTGAGAACACTGAGATGATGAAAGCAAAACTCGGTGAGATCGATAAATTGTTGGATCTTGCTGAAGCTGGCGGTGGGAAAGCACATCATGAGCGATTGGCAAAAAAAGGGAAAATGCCCATTAGGGAGAGGATCATCAATGTTTTGGATCCCGATTCACCCTTTCTTGAAATCAGTCCTTTGGCAGCCTACGGCTCCAGTTACACCATCGGCGGAGGTGCGGTAGCTGGTATTGGGGTTATCGCAGGGGTGGAATGCGTTATTTTTGGCAACGATCCGTCTGTTCTTGCTGGAGCGCTAACACCCTATGCAGGCAAGAAGTGGATGAGATCGTTACAGATGGCCAGAGAGAACAACATCCCCTACATTAGTTTTGTTGAGTCAGCCGGTGCCGATCTAAGAATTGACCCTACAAAGGAAAGAGAACCCAATGTCGGATTGGGTCATTTTGCGGAATCAGGAAGACCTTTCTACGATACGATTGAGCTGTCAAAGATGAGAATTCCAAGCGTTTGTGTTGTTTTTGGTTCCTCCACCGCAGGCGGCGCTTATCAACCGGGTATGTCTGATTACAATATTTTCATTAAGGAAAAATCCAAGGTTTTCCTAGCAGGTCCTCCATTGGTCAAAATGGCAACGGGTGAGGAATCGGATTCTGAAACACTCGGTGGTGCACAAATGCATTCTGAAGTTTCAGGCTTGTCCGATTACCTTGCTGAGGATGAAATGGATGCCTTAAGGATGTGTCGCGAAGTTGTTTCGCATCTCAATTGGAGAAAACCTGGACCGCCACCATCGAAAATCCCGGAAGAACCCATTTACAATCCCGAAGAACTGTTGGGATTAGTCAGTGAAGATCTTAAAACACCTTTTGATATCCGCGAGGTAATTGCTCGGTTTGTTGATGGATCGTGCTTCGAGGAATTTAAGCCACTCTTTGGTCCAACCATGGTTTGTGGCTGGGCTTCGGTACATGGATACCCAGTCGGTATTTTGGGAAACAACGGCGCAATTTATCCGGATTCGTCTCAAAAAGCTGCTCATTTTATACAGCTTTGCAATCAAATTGATACCCCAATTATTTTTTTACAAAATGTAACCGGTTTTCTCGTGGGCAAAGATTTTGAAAGTGGAGGTATCATCAAAAAAGGTTCGCAACTGATAAACGCTGTCTCCAATTCCACTGTCCCGCACATCACCATTATTACCGGGGCTTCTTATGGAGCTGGGACCTATGCGATGTCAGGTCGGGCATATAACAATCGGTTCACTTTTATCTGGCCTTCAGCAAAAATTGCCGTTATGGGACCCAAGCAAATAGCAGGGGTTATGTCACTGGTTAGAAGGGGAGCGGCTTTTAGAAAAGGTGAGAAGTTTGATGAAGAAGAAGATGCGAAGATCGTAAAGGCGGTTGAACACATTCAGGAACAAGGATCGTTGGCTTTGGCGGCGACTGGTTTGATCAGTGACGATGGGATTATAGACCCCAGAGATACACGTACCGTCCTCGGTTTCTGTTTGTCGGTTGTTAGAAACAAAGCCATTGAGGGTGCTAAATCATATGGGGTATTCAGACTGTGACGGTATTTTCCACCATCCTTGTTGCCAATCGCGGAGAAATTGCCATTCGCATTATAAGAAGTGCCCAAAAAATGGGCATTAAATGCGTTGCGGTGTATGTTGATGCAGATAAAAATGCTCCGTACCTTGCTCAGGCTGACCAAAGCATAAAACTAGAAACCAATTATCTGGATGCCGATGCAATCCTGAATGCCGCACAAATGACTGGCTCAGAAGCTATCCATCCTGGCTACGGGTTTCTGTCGGAAAATGCTAAATTTGCGAGTTCTGTTGAACAATCAGGCCTTGTCTGGATTGGTCCATCGGCAAATGTTATTTCCCAAATGGGTGATAAATTGAAAGCCAAAGTTATTGCCGAGAGTGCAGGACTACCAACATTACCGATCGCTTTGAAAAAATCAGACATTGACGCCATTGGGTTTCCATTATTAATCAAGGCAGCTGCAGGGGGTGGTGGAAAGGGCATGCGGGTTGTCAACAGTGCCAATGAACTGGATGAATTGGTCAAAATGGCTCAAAATGAGGCACAAAATGCCTTCGCTGACGATACGGTATTTTTTGAAAGTTACATCGCACAATCTAGACACATCGAAATCCAAATATTGGGCGATAATCATGGAAACACAATCCATCTTGGTGAGCGGGAATGCTCAATCCAGAGGCGCCACCAGAAAATTATCGAAGAATCCCCATCGCCTAGGATTGATGCAAGTTTGAGAAATCAACTCGGCGATGCAGCAGTTTCCTTGGCTAAAAAGATCAATTACCACTCAGCTGGAACCGTTGAATTTTTATTTGATGATACAACTGATAAGTTCTGGTTTCTTGAAATGAACACGAGGCTCCAAGTTGAACATCCAGTAACCGAGGAAGTGACCGGCATTGATCTCGTTGAACAGCAATTGCTGATAGCAAGCAACCAAGAATTGAGTATTTCTCAGCAAGACGTTTCTTGGGATGGACATGCCATAGAGGCAAGAATCTATGCTGAGGATCCGAATAATGATTTTTTTCCATCCACTGGCAAACTCATTGCCAATCACATTGAACCAAAAGATGGGATCCGATGGGATTCCGGAGTGGAGGTAGGCATGATGATTGGAACGGATTTTGACCCCATGATGGCCAAAGTTATAGCACACGGTTCATCCCGATTGGATGCCGCCAGAAAACTGGCCACGGAGCTCGAGAGCACCCACTTTGGTGGATTTGTTACCAATATGGAATTCTTGGTCAATATACTTCGTCACAAAGAGTTTATCCTGGGTAACACCACAACGGATTTCATTGACAGGTTCAATCCATCAAGATCTCTGTCTCTTGAGGATTCTGAACAGAGATCTGTTGCTATTACAGCTGCACTGTGGCTCCAAGGGCTGAACAGGTCGCAAGCAGTTGTTCTCGAAAACATACCTTCCGGATGGAACAACGCTAGGCTTCCCAACCAAAGAGTTGCATTTGAGATGAATGGAAAGTTGATTGAAATCCATTACAAGAGTAACCGTGATGGATCTTTTACCGTAGACAACCAGCAGCAGGCAACATTGCATCATTGGAGTGAGTCGGGGGTAGATATAGAGATTGACGGTAGCAGAACTTTTTCAAGGGTCACTTTGGAGGGAGACCAACTGCTTGTCCAATGTTTAGGTGGAAATAAACTCCTTACCATTCAGCCTAGATTTAAATCTTCCCATGAACAGGAACTGCAGGGCTCACTTGTTTCACCAATGCCAGGAAAAGTTGTTGAACTTCTGGTAAATAAAGGAGATCGGGTCAAAGCTGGCGACGTTTTACTCATGATCGAGGCGATGAAAATGAACCACATTGTGAAAGCCAACGAAGATGGGGTGGTTGCAGATCTATTTATTCAAGAAAATGACCAGTTGGACTATGGAGCCGTTTTAATGATAATTGAACCGGAGGAATAATGATGGCAATTGTGAATTTAAAAGAACTAAAACCCTTACAAGAGTTAACTGCCAAACACATTCAAGTCATTGAAGAATTTGAAGAACTCCTCGAACAAGGCATTTCGGGTTTAACAATGTCAGATATTGCTGCAACATTGAAAGTTTCACTGAGGACGTTGTACGAAATAGCACCGAGTAAAGAACATTTAATTACTTCAACAATGGATCGGATGCTCACCAACATAGGCCAAGAGGCTAGTGCATCTATCCAAGGAATCCAATCTCCCCTGTCAAAATTAAAAATGTACATCGACATTGGATATGAAGCAGTTGGCCCTAGAATTCAGAAATTTACCCTGGATCTTTCAAAAGTCAGAGGTGTTGTGGAAATGCTTGATTACCATCGAGATTACTTTATTGATCGCATTGAAGAATTACTCGATGAGGCGGTGAAACAAAAGGAAATAAAGGATACAGATACCCGTGTGGTTGCCATCGCTCTAGGTGGTCTTGCTCGGATATTGTCCGACCCTTATTACGAGGGAAAATTAATATTAAAAGATACACCTGAGGCTTCAGCACATCTAGTAGCCGATCTAATTTTGGACAGTCTTGCACGGAAATGAGGAATATGCATGACTGAGAAAATCATAAGGATTGCTAACTGCAGCGGATACTATGGCGACAAACTCTCAGCTGCAAAAGAGATGGTTGAGGGAGGTCCGATTGATGTACTAACTGGAGATTACCTCGCTGAACTGACGATGGCGATTCTCTATTCACAAAAATTACAGAGAGGCGAAGACAAGGGATATGTGGGGACGTTTTTGAAACAACTCAAAGACATAGCAAAAACGTGCAAAGACCAGAATATTAAAATCGTTTCCAATGCAGGGGGCCTCAATCCAAAATCAATGGCGAAGGAAGTTGCAAGCATTCTTGCTGAATTGAATGTCGATGCAACCGTTGCCTATATTGACGGCGATGATTTAATTGAGGAACTCGAACAACTCCAAACCCAAGGCGAAACATTTGAAAACATTGATCGAAAAATACCTTTGGCACAATCTGGCTGTAAAATCCTGACTGCAAATACCTACCTCGGTAGTTGGGGGATTAAGGAGGCATTGGATTTGGGTGCGGATATAGTTATTTGCCCCAGAGTCACTGATGCATCAGTAACCATGGGACCTGCAGCTTGGAAATTTAATTGGCATAGAGACAACTACAACGCACTTGCAGGGTCATTGGCTGCCGGCCACATCATAGAGTGCGGTGCTCAGACAACCGGTGGCAATTATTCATTCTTTGAGGAGGTACCAACTTTCAAAAATATCGGGTACCCCATTGCCGAAATCGAAGAGGATGGTTCTTTTACCATTACCAAACACCCCGGTACAGGTGGGCTTGTTTCCGTAGGTACTGTAACAGCACAATTACTCTACGAAATTGCTGCGCCGGAGTACCTGAATCCAGATGTAGTTGCCCATTTTGATACCTTAAAAATACAACAAGTCAGTGAAGATAGAGTCCGTATTACAGGTTGTCGGGGCAGTAGCCCACCATCTACCCACAAGGTCTGTATTAACCTTGCAGGGGGCTATCGAAATGGGATGGAGTTGATATTAACGGGATTGGATATTGAAGAAAAAGCAAAGATTTTTACTCAAGCACTGTTCGATTTATTGGGCGGGAAAGAGCAATTCGATGATGTTTCGATCGAACTGCATAGACAAGAAAAAGAGAACCCACAGAGCAACGAGGAGGCAATGGCATCCTTGCGGGTCAATGTTACATCTAAGGACCCAAAGAAAGTGGGTAGAATTTTCACAGCGAAAGTGGTTGAATTGGGACTTGCCAATTATCCAGGATTTTTTGGCAAATCAGTACCCGGCTCCGGAGCCCCGTTCATTCTTTATTGGCCTGCCTTGGTTCAATCAAAGCATGTTAAGGAAACGTTACATATTGGTGAAAAGACAGTGGAAATTACGCCCACCAACCAGCTGGGATTGGATGCACGTTCCTACCAGAAAGAAGAACAAAAGATTCCCCAATTAATGAGCAAGGATTACAGACAAATCCATTTTGGAAGAATTTACGGTACGCGATCTGGTGATAAGGGAGGCTGTGCCAATCTCGGTGTCTGGGCTAAAACAGACAGAGCATTTGCATTTCTTTATCATTTCCTGACTGTTGACCGATTAAAGCAGCTTCTCCCTGACATGGCTAACTTTCCGATCGATAGGTATGAGCTTGCCAATATTAAGTCGTTAAATTTTTACATTCACGGGATCTTGCAAGACGGCGTCTCTTCCAATACCCGGATGGATGCGCAAGCAAAATCTCTCGGTGAGTATTTACGGGCCAAACTGATAGATGTGCCAGTAGAAATTATAGAGGAGCTGTAAATGAATGATTCAACAAACTTGTTATCACTTGAAGGATTGGTGTTTGAGGCAACCGAAATAAACCTTGATCGGCACGTACTGTCAATTACCTTAAATCGACCAGAGAAACGCAATGCGATCAACACAGTTATGGGAAATGAGATAGCCTATGCTCTTTCCTATGCATCGCAGGAAAGCAATGTCAGGGTTGTCATTATTCAAGCCAAGGGCGAAGTTTTTTGTGCTGGTGGTGACTTGGCCAGTATGTCAGGCCAAGTGGAAGAGACGGTATCGACTGTGCCTAAAATCGGTGGTTTTGATAGCATCAGTTTGCTCATAAGGAATATAAACAAGCCTGTGATCTGTAAGATCCAAGGGTCTGTTTATGCAGGCGCCTTACTGATGGTCTCCAATGCCACCCATGCAATTGCTGTCAATGAAGCAAAATTTGCAGCACCAGAAATCAAACGAGGCATCTGGCCATTTATGGTGATGGCAGGCTTGTTTAGAGTCATGCCAAAAAGGCAAGGTTTAGATTTCATTATGAGGGGAGAGGCAATCGATGCAATGACCGCTGAGAAATACGGTTTGATTACTCAGGCTGTAGCCAAAGATGAGCTTGACCAAACCGTTAACAAACTGGCAACTGATTTTGCAAACTTACCACCGAAGACTATGAAAATGGGTTTGGCAGCTTATAATCGTCAGGATGCCATGGCGTTTGATGACGCACTTCCATATTTAAAAGAACAACTGGCAAAATGCTTGCAAGCCGAGGACGCAAAAGAAGGCATTGCTGCGTTTTTTGAAAAACGAGAACCAAAATGGAAAGGGGGAAAAAATGAATCTTGATTATGGTCCAGAATACGAAGAATTTCGCAAACAGGTCAAGGATTTCTGTAAAAAATATCAGGGTTTGGTGTTTAGCGACAGTTATGGTCCACGACTGGGGGGAGACAAAAAATCCGAAAACAGCAATGGGTTGACTATGACCCGTTCTGAATGGCAGAGAATTCTAATAGAGCAGGGTTACTTTGCAAGAGAAATACCTAAAGAATATGGCGGTTACGGTGGAACCATTGATTTTTTGAAGAACAAAATCATCAACTCCGAATTCGCCGAAGCAGGGGTCCCCGCTGCAACCCGAGGACAAGGCACTGATTATTTGGTGCCCACACTTCTTGAAATGGGAACCGAAGAGCAAAAACAAAAGTACATTAAGCCAACACTGCATTTTGAAATGATTTGGTGTCAAGGCTACTCGGAACCAAATTCAGGCAGCGATTTGGCCAGTCTGCAAACAAAAGGTGTTATGGATGGAGACAGCTGGGTTATCAATGGTCAAAAGATATGGACCAGCACTGCCAAATATGCCCACATGATGTTTTGTCTAGTCAGAACCGAACCGGATGCACCAAAACACAAAGGGATCAGCTATTTATTGATTCCTATGGACACCCCTGGTATCGAAATAAGACCCCTGGTTGATATGACCTTGAATGCAGGTTTTAACGAAGTATTTTTCACCGATGTGAGAATTCCAGCTGGAAATATTGTTGGCGAAAGAGGCCAAGGCTGGCTGGTAGCAAATAAAACATTGGTTCACGAAAGAGGCTCTTTGGGAGATCCTACTGTGATCGTTAGTAGAATGAATCAATTGATTGGCCTGATGAAGACAGAGACCTTGGATGGCACAAGAATCATTGATAAGCCCGTTTTTCGCGATCGAGTCATGAAAATCCAAGGCAGAGTCATGGCTTTTCAAAACCATGGATTGCGTCTGTTGTCAGCGAGACTGAACAACAGAAAAGATGCGATGTTCGGAGTCATGATCCTAAAATTAATAGGCACAGAGCTCAGGCACGAACTCGAAGGTCTGGCCATTGACGTGATGGGAGAACTTGGAACCCTTTATGAAGACAGTCCCAATCTTAGAGATAATGGCAGTTGGCAGTTTGCCTATATGATGTATTTGGGATTGATCATTGCTGGCGGTTCCAACCAAATTCAAAGAAACATTATTGCTGAACGAGGCCTCGGTCTTCCTAAAGCACCAAAAATAAAGGAGGCTTAGTCATGTATTTCGGACTTTCAGAAGAACAAGAATCCTTTCAAGAAAGCTTGGATAAATTTCTTGAAGATGCCGCTCCCTTAGATTTGATTCAGAGTTATGCACACGGTGAAAATACATCTTTACCAACGGATGTTCACAATGGACTAATCGAGCTTGGAATTAACAGTCTCATTCTTCCAGAAGAATATGGAGGCTTGGGTTTGGATCTGTTGTTTGCGGCTGCTACTTCCCAGTCATTGGGAGCAGGGATTGCCCCAGCACCGTTTACCGGGTCTTATGTGATGGCACCACTTGCATTGATCAAAGCAGGCTCAGACACTCAGAAATCAGAGTATTTAGAGGCAATCGGTGAAGCCAACATCCACTTTGGTGTAGGTATTTCAGAATACATCGGGGCCAGGGAGGACGCAGGCATTAATATTGACGGCGACAAAGCCAACGGTAGAGCTTTATTTGTGCTTGATGCCAGTGAGGCAACACACTATCTCCTGGCTGATAAAAATGGCACATTCTGCATTGTAAAATCCGATGACCCAGGCCTAACCAAAATACCTTTGACAACAGTAGACAAAACCTGTGGTGCACAGGAATTATTGTTGCAAGACTGCGAGGCAGAAATATTAGAAGGATCGATTGCTGATAACACTGCCATACAAACGGTTATTGATGCTGGCAGAATTATGATTGCTGCTGATTCTCTCGGAGCTGCTGCAATCATGATCAAAAAATCTGTGGCTTATGCCAAAGAAAGAAAACAATTTGGCAGGGCTATTGGTTCTTTTCAGGCGGTCAAGCACATGTGTGCACAAATGGCAGCAGATCTTGAGCCGTGTTATGCCATGGTGTGGTATGCGGCACACTGTCAAAATAATATACCTGAAGAAGCGACTTTAATGGCTTGTCATGCCAAAGCACATGTTTCAGAAGTGGCCACAGCCGTTGCAAGAACAGCAACGGAGGTTCACGGCGGCATGGGCTTTACTGAGTTGCTCGGTTTGCATTACTGGTTTAAGCGCATAGGCTTGAATCGGCAAATTCTGGGTGGACCGGAATTGGTGCGTGAAGAAGCTGCAGCAATCCAGAATTTTTAGAAAATTGGGATGATTTAGCTAAGCTGTTTGTTCCTGATACATTCCTTGTTCAAAATTTTCAAGCAATTTGAATTTTTGAATTTTCCCAGAACCTGTTAACGGCCACTCTTCGACAAACATCCATTTCGTAGGAGTTTTTACAGGCGATAAATGTTGCCTGCAGTGAGCGATAAGCTGTGCTATCTTCGGTTCTGTAGCATCAACAGGCCTGACAAAACAACCCACAATTTCTCCCCATTTAGGGTCAGGGATTCCCACCACAGCAACTTCAGCAATTGCTGGATGTTCAAGCAGGGTATTTTCAATTTCAGCAGGAAATAAGTTTTCACCGCCTCGGATAATCATTTCTTTAAGACGACCAGTAATCTTCACATATCCTCTTTCGTCCATGGAGCCTAGGTCGCCTGTGTGCAGCCAACCGTCTTCATCAATCGTGGCTTTAGTTGCCTCGGGATTGTCGTTGTAACGCAACATGTTGCAGTAGCCTCGAGAACATATTTCGCCAATAGTGTTCAGAGGCATGATCTCCGAAGTTTTTGGATCAAGGATGGCTATATCTTTATTTGGCAGCGGTTGTCCAACGGTATTGCAAATATCTTCTTCACTGTCGTCTGGAAAAGTCTGTGTGAGTACAGGTGATGTTTCCGTTTGCCCGTACACCGTTGAAAATCCACAATCCACGGTGTTTTTTACCCGCCTTACCAGTTCTGGGGCAACCATAGAGCCACCGGAGATGGCAATTTTAACGGAAGAAAAATCGACTGGGTTGGCCTGATGTGAATCCAGATAAAATTTAACCATACATCGTCTCTGCCGATGCCGACTCGATCAGCACAAAGGCGAGCATTGTTGATCAAGCCCAAGTGATGCAACACAGCCCCTTTTGGAAATCCTGTGGTCCCAGAGGTGTACTGAATTTGTGCAGCGTCTGCTGGTTTTACTTCGGGCAGGTCCACTGGAGAAACACCGATGCCATAAAATTCATCATTGTTGTCCATATTAATGATCGACTGAATGTTTGGTAAATCTTTGGTTGCCTCTCGGGCAATTTTAAGCATCGGGTTACCACGATATTCATGTATAAGGTAGAGAGCAGAGGATTGAGATTGTTCCAAAACATAATGAAGTTCATTGGCTTGATAGGATGGATTTACCGTAACCAGAACCATACCTGAAAGGGCGCAAGCAAACTCCAATATTACCCACTCAGCTGTATTTGGCGACCAAACAGCAATTTTGTCTCCAGGGTTAAATTGGGTTAAAAGATTGTAGGCAACTCTCTCAGAATCCTGCAATAATTCTTGGTATGTCCATTCCTGACCCAGCTGGCATTCCATGTCCGTTTCAACAAGAGCAACTTTATCGGGGTCTTCTTTGGCAGCAATTCTTAAGATATCGCCGACCGTTAGGTCAACGATTTCTTCATCTTCAATTGCTGGAAAAAAACTCTCTGTTAAGGGCATAGTAAATTCCATATCTCAAGTATACCTTCTTCTTCAGTTCAAACTTTGTCAGGGTTGTGTGTAAAACTTGGAATGTCCTCATCAATGGGTGACCAAGAGTAGGCTGCTGAACTGTAAAAATTTGAATCTATCTTCAGCCATGAGGAATCATCCAAAGTACCAGCCTTTACAAATCTCACTGCCGGCATTTCTTCAATAAAACTCAGCAGACCGGATCCGCATTTCCCACAAAAACCTCTGCTCACATGACGACCACTTTCAGCTGTCGCTGTATAAAATTGCAGTTCCCCTTCCACCTGTAGTGCCTGGGAAGGCAGTATTAATATAGTGGCTTTGCCACTGCCCGTGGATTTTTGGCAATCAATACAATGACAGTGGTGTGCAGAGATTAGATTAGTCTTATCAAATTCATATTTTACAGCTCCGCACAGACAGCTTCCTGATTTACATTCATTACTCATTTCTATCTCCTTTCTTTAGTCCTAAAATTCACAAAATCTCTTTTCTTGAGCAGAGACTTCATTCTTGGCAATGAGATCAGCCATCGTTGTGGCTTCCAATTTTTCCCAGTCCCACCAGGACATCACAATTTTATCATTCATAAAAGAACTTTACCCCAACCCCAGTACTGTCTCAAGCATTCTAGTTTGTGTAGAATAGAAGCGCTTAACAAACATTTACGTTATAAGATTCAATGAAGATAGATTCAGGAATATTGGTAAACAATCCCAAAGATGCAGGACCAGCAGCTAAGTATTTTGAGGATGCTGGTTACGATGGGATTTATACGTTTGAGGCTGCTCACGACCCATTTCTCCCTCTGGTCTCAGCTGCAATGGCAACTGAAAAAGTAGAGTTGATTACATCCATTGCCGTTGCCTTCTCCAGGAACCCCATGATCTTGGCCAACATTGGGTATGATCTTAATTTAGTCTCCGAAGGCAGGTTCATCTTGGGACTGGGATCGCAGATCAAACCACATATCACCAAACGATTTTCAATGCCCTGGTCCAAACCGGCCGCACGAATGAAAGAAATGATCTTGGCAATACAAGCAATTTGGGAGTGATTTCTACACCCATACGTTGATGACGCCATTCTTCAATCCAGGCCCTCATCCGCATGGTATAGGTAAGATTTACGCTTCTGCAGTGGGGCCATTGATGACCCGAGCTGTTGCTGAAGCAGCAGACGGCCTGCTGGTCCATCCTCTCAATACCACCAAATACATCAAAGAGGTAACCCTGCCTGTGGTGGAGGAGGGCTTGGCTTCCGCTGGAAAAAAGAGATCCGATTTTGATTTATCGGTAAACGTTATGACCGCCGTGGGCCTGACCGAAGAATCCACTCAGAACGCCATCAATGCAACCAAACAACAGATCGCATTTTATGCATCAACTCCTAACTACATTGCGGTTCTGGAGACACACGGAGTGGGGGATCTTCATCCCGAGCTCAATCGGTTATCAAAACAGGGGAAGTGGCAAGAGATGGGCTCCCTCATAGATGACGATTTTCTAAATACCGTAGCCGTGGTTGCTGAAACCCCTGAAGCAGCAGCAAAGGAAATAAAAGCAAGGTATGGGGAATACGGGGACCGAATAACACCGATACTGTATTCAGGTGAAAATGAATTGGCGCCAGCGATTCTGAATGCACTGAAAAGTTAATCGTCAATAAATCTTTTCTTAATCCTGAAATTTCGGCGGTCGTTTCTGAAAAAAAGCCACGACTGCCTCTTTGTTGTCAGGCGAACCAATCAACTGGTTTTGAATTTTAGCTTCGACTGAGAAAATTTCTTCGTAACTACTGTCATCGACCATACGCATTATTTTTTTCGTCTGACTCAAAGCCTGAGGCGATCTTTGTGAAAGTTTTGTTGCCCAAGCTTTTGTCTCTGAGAGAAGATTCTCACTGGAGACAACTTTGTTGGCCAGACCCAGTTCCAAACATCTAGAGGCTGGAATTTTTTCAGCTTCGATAGCCATCTGATAAGCCAATTTATAGCCAACTGTTTTTGTTAGTAACCAGTTGGCTCCACCATCAGGAACCAAGCCAATGTTACTAAATACTGAAAGCAGATAAGCCTCTTCTGACATTACTGTTAAATCGCAAGCCATGGCAAAAGCAAAACCTATTCCTGCAGCAGGTCCATTGACTGCAGAGATTACTGGTTTCGGCATGTTGATGATGTTCATGAAGATCGGTTTATAGCCTTCAAGCAGCCCTTTCTCAACTGCATCAGGACCACTTGATGTATCTATTGGCTCATTGAGGTCTGCGCCTGCTGAGAAACCTCTACCTGCGCCGGTGAGAATAACGCAACGGATGGTACTGTCTTCGTAAGCAGCATCTGTTACTTCCTTCAGATCTAAAGCCATTTGTGCATTAAAAGCATTCAGATTATCTGGACGATTTAGAGTTATGGTTGCAATTTTATTCTCAACTTCATAAATAACCGTTTCAAATTCCATGTTTTATTTCTCCACTTTTCTTTCTGCTAGGTCTTTCAGATCTAGGAAATGTTTCTTTTTTTTCCTTTCCAGTAAGGCTCCCTCAATTTCCTTCTCAGAACTTTCCCTGTTGGGTTGCGGGGTATCTCGTTGATAAATTTTATAGTTTTTGGGCACTTAAAGCCCGCTATTTTTTCTCGCGAGTAAGCTATTATTTCATCCTCAGAAATAGAGGCGTCTTCTGCAAGAATAACAAAACCCATAACAGTTTCTCCCCATTTTTCATCGGGGATTCCCACCACTGCTGCATCCAATATTTGAGGATGACTCATCAAGGCATTCTCAACTTCGGCAGGGTATATATTCTCCGCACCGGAAATGATCATATCTTTAACTCGGTCATGAATGAAGAGAAATCCATCTTCATCAAAAAAGCCAGCATCCCCACTGTAGAACCAGTCGTCCACAATGGTTTCGGCCGTTGCTTCAGACCTGTTCCAATAACTTTTCATGACGGTGCCTGATTTTATTAGAATCTCTCCAACTTCACCCGTACCCAGTTGGTTGTTATTGGTGTCAACAATTTTAATCTCAATTCCAGGATAAGGTTGTCCGCAGGATCTCAGTTTTCCTTTTGCAGGGTCATGATATTCAGGTGTCATGGTTGTTGCCATACCGCAAGTTTCAGTTAGGCCGTAAACCTGCCAAAAGTCACACTGCATTGTTTCTATTGCCTTGATCAGGGTGTCCTCAGCAATCGGAGAAGCTCCATAAACAACTTGTCTCAAGGAAGTAAAATCAGTCTCTTCTGATTTGGGGTGTTGCAAGAGGAAAAGAATAACCGCAGGTACAAATAATGCGAGTTCAATTTTTTCCGATTCAATGAGTTCCAATATCAGCCCGGGGTCTACTTCAGGAATGATGATGTTTTTGCAGCCAAAAATGGCACCTAGAATTGCATACAGCCCACCGGCTACATGAAACACAGGCATACAAATAAGATTTACAGAACCTTCATGCCAGTCTTTGCACCAAGTTTGATCGACCATTGGAGCAGCATTTAAAATATTTGCATTGGTTAGTTGTGCTCCTTTAGGCAGGCCCGTGGTACCAGAAGTGTACATCTGTAAGACATCATCCTCAGATTTGCTTGCCAACATCGGGTCTATATTTTCTTGTCGGTCTCGCCAAGCTTTATAATTTTCCCAGTCAGCGTTGGAATTTCCTATGGTGATAATTTTTCGTACTTTGGGAATTTCATTCTCAACCTGTTTAATAAGCTCATCAAATTCACCATCTACAAATAAGATTTCACTTTCTGAGTCATTTAAAATAAATGCGATTTCTGGTGCTGCCAATCGCCAGTTAATCGCAACCGGTACAGTCCTTGATTTCATGTTCCCATAGAAAAACTCAAAAGTGTCTGAGTTCTTACCCAAGAAAGCCACACGAGCGTTGGGCTTGCATCCTTCCGCTATCAATCCTTGTGCCACTTTGTTGGCAGATGAATCAAAATCTTGATAAGTGGTTTCTTTGTCTAGGAACTTAAATGCTACGTTGTGAGGAGACTGATTTATTCTCCAGCGAAACAAATCAACTAGACTGGTTGTTTGGGGTATTCTGTCCATCTATTTCTTCTGAATCTTAAAATTCTCCAAGTAATGGAAATTATTGCACTACAAACAAGGTTTGTTGTTAAACAACACTTTTCTTATTATCATTAATACTTTCATACATTTAGTGTGTCAAGTTGTGTCATTTTGCAGCTACTTTTAACCAAATGTTTTTGCTAAATGGAGAAACTCTTGGCATTATGATTTTAAGATAATAGTTACTATATCGAAAAATTGATATTTCGTATGTAATGAATAGCTACGTTGTTGGGGATTTAAATAATATTTGGGGATGCGGTCTTTGATCTAGAACCTTGACTGTTCAACAGTATTCACAACATCAAGCTTTATAAAAAAAATGAAAATTAGGAGAAAATTCATGAAAAAGATTTTCAATCATATAATGGCTCTAACAATTACCATTGCCTTCACTTCCACCGGTATTTATGCACAAGAGCTTGAAGAAATAATTGTTACCGCAACAAAGAGAGAGGCGAGTCTGCAAGACGTGCCGGTTTCTGTCAGTGTTATTACTGGAGACAAAATCGAAGCTGCAGCCATTCACGATTTTCGAACTCTGTCCACTTACATTCCTAATTTCAGCGTTACAGAAAACGCAATCAGTACCATTGCTTCAATGCGTGGTGTTGGCATTGGTGCAAACCAATCGTTTGAAAACTCTGTGGGTTTGTTTGTAGACGGTGTGCATTTATCCAAAGGACGTCAGTATCGTACTGGTCTTTTTGATGTTGAACGAGTAGAGGTGCTGAGAGGACCTCAAGGAACTTTGTTTGGTAAAAATACCCTTGCCGGAGCCGTCAATGTAATTTCAGCAAAAGCCAATGTTGGTGACGAGTTTGGAGGCAGAATAGCTATTGCTGGTGAAGAAAACGGTGGCCAATTGGTTGAAGGTAACATCCACGGTACCGTTGCCAAAAATTTTGCCATGCGTCTTTCATTTAAAGACCGTAAAGACGATGGTTATATAGACAATGTCTATAATGGAGGCTCAGGACCGACTACGGATGAAACTATGTTCCGAATAAGTGGCTCCTGGGAACCCAGTGATGATCTAAGGATTGATTTTAAACACACAGATGGAGAGCACGTTCGAACAGGATCCACTGTTGCGATCAGCCATTGGGAAATGGCAATGCCACCCACGGCAACCTCAGGCTTGGCTTTTCTCTTAACCGACATGTTTCATCCAGCTTTGCCCGCAGCGGTAGCAGCTGGTGAATTCATCGGTTATCGAGATGAAAACATGTGTGCTGGGTCTACGTTGTGTCTGGGGTTGAATACAGAAGGAACTGATACCCAAACTCAAGACACATCGATTAATCTCACCTACAATTTTGGTGATGGGTACACGTTTAAATCAACCACAGGTCAAGCAGAATACGAATATGTAGATGGCATTGATGCAGATTTTGCAGCCATCGCGTTGGTCTCAAGAGACGACTGGTCTAGCTACGATCAAACAAGTCAAGAATTTTCGATTTCATCCCCACAGGACGGTGATTTTACATGGATCGCAGGTGCCTATTGGGACAGCCAGGAACAAGACATTGAACGTCTGATTGATCTTGATGGATCCATTGGCGGAGCCATGGGAATGATAGGTCAAACATCGATCTTGAAAATGCCTTTAGCAACGTTAACAGCAATGGGTCTGCCAATGTTGTATGAGAACACTTCGGCTAATAATCCAACGGCTGCTTATTTGGTTTCAGTTGGAGTCCTGCCTGGAGACGCTTCTCTCTATCAAACAATGTTTGATCATGCCACACGAATTGGCTACTGGAACCAAAAAACTGAATCTAAAG
>LWDU01041445.1_pt1 | contig 18076 bp, 20 predicted proteins | sample 727161 | NCBI WGS metagenome assembly LWDU01 (sample SAMN04566230, study PRJNA314399) | hydrothermal vent metagenome | isolation source: deep sea hydrothermal plume seawater | place: Mexico: Gulf of California, Guaymas Basin | collected 2004-07-11
CAGAGGCCTGAATCCGATCAGGGCAGGTGGGCGAGGAACGCCTCCAGCAGCGGCCCGGACCGGACCGGCAGCGGCCCGGCGGCGGACTCCAGGCACCCGTCCGCCTCCTCCACCGGGACGAGTCCCAGCAGGCGGACCATCTCGTGCCCCGACCACTCCAGCAGGGCAGCGCACTGGAAGCGCGCTCCGGAACGATCCCTCCGCTGGCTCACGCCCACGGACTTGCGGCCCGCCACCAGCACCTCACCCGGGCCGATCCCGGCAAAGCAGACCATGGCACCCCACCGGCCCGGTTCCATCGGGCCCCGGTGGACGACTGCGTCGACCCCCAGGTCAGCCAGCGCCGCGGCCCACACCCCGCCCAGCCACCACGTGGACCTGGCGATGTCCTCCTCCCAGAGGACGTCACCCCGGGGCACCAGGACGTCCACCCACAGCACCCCACCCGGCCGCAGGAGCACCGCTCCTCCACCGGAGCGCCGCCGGACCACGTCAATGCCGGTGGCCACCTCCACCCCTCTCTGGGTGCTGCCCAGCACCAGCGTCGGAGCCTTCACCTCGTTCACGAGCACCACCCGTCGGGAGATCGGACCGACCGGTGCGTGGAGCTCCTCGACGGTTCCCGTCGGCCTCTCCAGGGTCCAGTCGTCGGGAGGACCTTCCGGCATCGCAGTCAGTCGACCGGCGGGAGGCCGATCGGGTCCCCCTCCGGGAACCTCCGGACCCATTCCAACCAGGTCACCACGTCGTCCGCCGTCGGCGACGCATCAGGATCCCCGTACTGGGTGACAGCCCTGAAGCGGGCGTACGCAGGTGCCGGAACCGGAAGGAACGGACGATGACGCCACCAGCGGTGGCCGGCCATCCGGAACACCTGACGGAGGGCAACGGACCAGAGGCCGGGGCGGACCAGCACAGCCGATGCCACCCTCACCATCCACCACCTCACGCTCCTACCGCCAGACCAGTCAACCGTCGGGCATGGTGCCAGACCGCCGCGGCCCCCACCAGCGGACCATCGGCACCCAGACCGGCCGGAACGATCCGGGCTCCCCGGGTGAACTCCAGCCCGCACTCCAGGTCCAGGCGCCGCTGCGCCGCCTCGAAGAAAGGGGTGCCGAAGCCCAACGCCACCGAACCGGCGACCACGGCCAGCCGGACATCGAGGAGGTTCACCACGGTCGCCACGGCCCTCCCCACCAGGTCGCCGGTGCGTCGTCGTACCTCGGGCGAGGCCTCGGCGGGAGGCGCTCCCGTGAGCAGCTGGATGGCCGGTCCCGAAGCCACCGCCTCCAGGCACCCACGGTTGCCGCAGGCGCAGCGCGGGCCATCCGGATCCACCACCACGTGACCCACGTGGCCGGCATTTCCCGCCGCTCCGTCCAACAGGCGGCCGTCGAGCACCAGACCGCCACCCACGCCGGTCGACACCACCATCGCCAGGAAGTTCCGCTCCCCCACGGCAGCACCGCACCAGCCCTCGCCCAGGGCCAGGGCCTTCGCATCGTTGTCGACCACCACGGCCGACCCGGTCCGCTCAGCCAGGCGGTCCGCCAACGGGAAGTCCCTCCACTGTCCGATGTTCAGGGGCGAGACCAGCGATCCGCCGTTCGACATCGGACCACCACATCCCACGCCGATTCCGGCCACCGGCCCCTCGGCCATGAGGGGCTCGACGAGGCCCATGAGCTGCTCGAACAGGGCGTCGCCGTCATCGCCGGTCGTGGCCGCCCGACGGCGACCCAGGATGCAGCCATCCGCATCCACCAGGCCGGCCTCGAGCTTCGTTCCGCCCACGTCCACGGCCAGCACGGGCAGCGACGCGATCGTCGTCACGCCCGCTGAGGCCGGGGTTGCGACCGGGCCATCAGGCGACCGGTTCAGGTTCGGCCCTGGTCACCCCGACGGAAGCGATCGCGCATCTGTTCGCGAACCCTGGCACGGGTTCCCCCGACGGCATCTCGCAGTCCCGTGGCCCGCCCGGATCCGACAGCGGCCCTGAGGCCGGTCCGACCCACCTGTCGGGCATTTCGCTCGAGGGTCAGTGCGGCACCGAGCATCACCAGGAAGCCGACGAAGGCCAGGAGGAAGGAGGTCGAGAGGGTCGTGACCATCACCAGCACGCCGACGACGAATACCGCCACCGCCAACTTCATGCTTCGCAGCGGCTGCGTGTAGACCGTCGTCTCGCTCACCTCGCGCACGAGGTCCGGATCGGTCTCCGTGAGTAGGTCCTCGATCTCGCTGAGGATTCTCTCCTCGTCTTCGGACAGGGGCACCTGGCCGTTCCTCGCCTCGCCGGTCATGCTTCGTCTCACCACAAGCATCGCACAGCGGGTCACCAGCGACAACGCGCCGACCGTCGAACCTCATTCATCCGGACCCCACTGGGCATCCCCCCGCTCCCTCGGTTGCAGCCCATCGGCGCCCACCGTGGTCGCCGGACCGATGGATCCGACACCGAAACGACCCCGGATCAACTCCACAGCCCGCTCGGCCTCACGCCAACCGGGATCAGCGAGGTCCTCGAAGCTGAGCTGGCGAACCGAGGAATCCCGCAGGCCGCTCAGCGACACCCCCAGAAGCCTGATTCCCGGCAACGTGTCCACTGCTGCGATCAGGTCCGTGGCGACCTCTAGGATCTCCACCACCAGGTCCGTCGCCTCCGGGAGGGTCTGCGACCGGGTGATGGTGGTGAAGTCGGGAAAGCGGACCTTCAGCGTGACCGTGCGACCGGCCACGCCAGCCTCCCTCAACCTCCGGCCCACGGCATCCACCATGCGGACCAGCTCCCGGCGGACGTCATCCGGCTGGGTGAGGTCCCGTGCGAAGGTCTCCTCGTGGCCGATCGACCTGACGGACTGGTCCGGATCCACCCGACGACCGTCCAGGCCCCTCGACAGGCGCCAGAACTGGGCGCCGGCGGCACGGCCGAACGACGACACCAGGGTCGCCTCGGGAACCGCCCGGAGCTCGCCGACCGTCTGGACCCCCAGGCGCTGCAGGCGCTCCAGGGTGCGTGGGCCCACGCCCCATATGGCCCCGACCGGCAGCGGATCCAGGAACTCCCGTGCTCCGTCGGCCGGCACCACCAGGACACCGCTCCCGGGCACCGGGGCTCCCGATCCGACGGTCGGCTTCGCCTGGGCACTGGCCAACTTGGCCAGGAACTTGTTGGCCGCTATCCCGACGCTGCACCCCAGGCCCTCCTCCTCCTCGACGTCGCGTCGGATGGCGTCGGCCACCCGGGTGGGCGGCCCGTGCAGCCGGCCGGCTCCGGACACGTCCAGGAAGGCCTCGTCCAGGGACAACGGTTCGACCAGCGGCGTGTAGCGACGGAATATCGCCATCACACGGCGGCTCACCTCGCCGTAGTGGCGGTGGTCCCCCGGCAGGAACACGAGGTCCGGGCAGAGGCGACGTGCCCTCGTGGACGGCATCGCCGAGTGGATGCCGTAGACCCGGGCCTCGTAGGAGGCCGCTGCGACCACGGAGCGCGCTCCCTCACCGCCGACCACGACCGGAAGGCCGCGTAGCTCGGGTCGCCTGACCACCTCCACCGACACGAAGAACGCGTCCATGTCCACATGCAGGATCGGGGTCGGCTCACCCACCTGTCTGGACCATCAACCGGGACCGGGTGCCAGGCGTTCGACCACCAGTTCGGATGGACTGGAGCCACGGGCCAGGTACGCGAAGTGCGGCACCCCGTCGCCGGAAGCCTCGGGCAGCGCGGCCGAGAGCCACGCCGTCACCGGCTCGGCCACCCAGGGTGGGGCCGTGGCCAGGAGTCGAAATGCCTCGTCGGGCTCCACGAACCGTGCATCTTCCACGATGTCGTCCGGATCCTGGATGGCGATGCCCCCATGCCACCCGCTGGCCCGGTGTACCTCCACGCCCAGCTGCATGGAACGGTCGGGGAAGTCCACCGTCACCCGGTAGACCGCCTCGGACCAGCCCTCCACGGTCAGGCCCGTCTCCTCCCGGACCTCGCGTGAGAGGGCCTCCACCGAGACCTCTCCACGGTCCACGACCCCACCGGGAGGGGTCCACTCCACCCGACCATCGCGACGGCGGTTGGCCACCAGCAGGGTGGATCCCCGCTGGGTAAGGAGGCCGCCCACGACCTTCCAGCGTCGACCCGTACCATCACCCACCGCCGCAGTCTGACACCTCATGGTGACGGTGCCGCTCGGGCGCCGGGCTACCGGTTGGGCCGGCGATAGCCTCCGGGCGTGGACGATGCCCAGACCCGATCCGCCGGCCAGCTCCCGTCGGCGGCTCCGTCGATGACGGCACGGCTGCTGGCGCTGCTGGCCATCCTCGTGGCCGGCACGTGCGGGGGCCTCGTGGGACACGCCGTCACCAGCCTGCAGTGTGCCGACGGTTGCACCGCTCTGGCCGGATCCATGGGGGTCCTGGGAGCGGTCCTGGCGGCCGGCGGTGTCGGAATCGTCGCCGTCCTGTCGCTTAGGGCCATGTCCGAGTGGCGAACCGGCCAGCTCCAGCAGGCTGCCCGGGACGACCATCCGGTCGACTGACGTCCGCCAACCGCCGTGGCCGAACCCTCCACCCTCCGAGACCTGGCCCTGTCCGCTGCCCGGATCGTCGCCCCAGAACTGCGCCGCCGGGCTGGGGCCGTCGAGGTCTCGGACACGAAGACGACCCTCACCGACCTGGTCACCGACGTCGACCGCTGGTCCGAGGAACGCATCGTGGAACACATCCTGGCCGCGCGTCCCAACGACTCGATCCTGGGCGAGGAGGGAACCGGGGTGGACGGAACGTCCGGGGTGCGTTGGCTGGTGGACCCGATCGACGGCACAACGGACTTCGTGTACGGCCATCCGGGTTTCTCCGTTTCCATCGGCGTCGAGGTGGACGGCACGCCGGTCGCCGGGGTAGTGGTGGACCCGCTCCTGGACGACGAGTTCTGTGCGGCGGTCGGCCACGGGACGACGCGCAACGGCCGACAGGTCAGGGTGAACCAGGTGGAGGACCTCTCGTCGGCCCTGGTTGCCACCGGCTTCGGATACGACCCCGGACGACGCCGACGCCAGGCGGAGGCCCTCGTTTCCATCATCGGACACATCCGCGACATCCGCCGCTGTGGCGGAGCCGCCACGGACCTCGCATCGGTGGCATGCGGGCGGGTGGACGCCTACTTCGAACGCGGGCTGAACCCCTGGGACTGCGCCGCTGGAACAGTGCTGGTCACCGAGGCCGGGGGTCGGGTAACCGACCTGGAGGGCAGGCCGACAAGCGGTGGAATGCTGGTGGCAGCCCCGGTGGAGCTGCACGGTCCGCTCCTGGAACTGCTCAGGTCGGCCGGCGCCGAGGTGGCCTGATGAGCCCGTTCCCGGAGGGTGGGCGACAGGGGGGCCCTCCATGGGGCAGCATTCACCCATGAGTACGCGCATCCTCACCGTGGAGGACGACCAGCGGATCCGGACCGCCGTACGCCTCGCCCTCGAAGAGGAGGGCTGGGAGGTCGAGGAGACCGCCAGCGGAGAAGAGGCCCTGGAGGCCTTCTCCCGCACGCCGGCCGACGTCGTCCTGATCGACATCATGCTTCCCGGCATCGACGGATTCGAGGTCTGCCGGAGCATCCGCCGCCTCGGTGACGTACCCATCGTCATGGTCACGGCCCGCTCGGACAGCCATGACGTGGTGGCCGGGCTGGAGGCCGGCGCCGACGACTACCTGCGCAAGCCCTTCGATCCCAAGGAACTCTCAGCGCGGATCCGGGCGCTCCTGCGCAGGATCCGACCCGACGAGGGGCGGCCGGTCCACATGCAGATCGATGCACTGGAGGTCCTTCCCGACGCAGGGGTGGTCCGCTACGCCGGCGAGGAGGTCCACCTCACCCGGACCGAGTTCCGGCTGCTCGTCGAGCTGGCCACCCACCCCGACCAGGTACTCAGCCGCGAAGACCTGCTGGAACGTGTCTGGGGCTACGACTACTTCGGCGATGGTCGCCTGGTGGACGTCCACGTGCGACGCCTGCGCATGAAGATCGAACCCGATGCGGCCAACCCCCGCTTCGTGGTCACAGTGCGCGGCATGGGCTACAAGCTCCAGCCCGACGCACACCCAATTGTAGGTCGGGCCAAATTCCGAGTCCAGCATTCACCGGGGCGTCCGGGCCGCTCGGTCGACCCGTAGGGGCCGGCCCCCGGTTGGGCCGGGGCGCCACCGGCAGGTTCGCTACGGGTCAATAATCCGGCGCCTGCGGCGGCAGCCAGTCCGATCCGCAAGAACGTTCGTCGGTCCCTACCCGCTCCCGGTCGTACCGCCGGGTGATGGCGCTAGGACGCTTTGGCGGCAATCAGCCGGTGCCGTCGCCTTCCGTCGGTTCTCCTGCGGGACCGTCGGACCCACCGGTTCGGCGCCGGAGGGCCAGCAGACCGGCTCCAAAAACGGCCAGCACAGCCGCCGAGAAGCCGACAGCCAGACCCGCCCCCCCACCTCCTTCGTCAGACTCCGATGAGGCGACCGACACCTTCGCCGCCCGGGCCAGGGTCGTGGTGGGAGGCGGGATCGTCGTGGTGGTCGGGGCCACTGTGGTGGTCGGGGCCACTGTGGTGGTCGGGGCCACTGTGGTGGTCGACTGTGGTGGTCGGGGCCACTGTGGTGGTCGGGGCCACTGTGGTGGTCGGGGCCACTGTGGTGGTCGATGGAGCGGGCGGCTCGATCCTGCCCCGGAAGGGCCCCGTCACCTCGTAGGTCACCCCGCCGAAATTGCCGAGGTCGACCGCGGCCACCATCTCGTTGGTCGGTCGGGTTGTGGGACCGCGCTGCGAACTGAAGTAGAGGCGGTCCCTCGTCGGGTTGAAGCACGGCCCGGTCACCTCCGAACCCTCGTGGGTCGGGTCGGCGATCCGACAAAACGGTGCCACCTCGCCCTCCGTGCTGATGACCACCAGTTCCATGTTGCCACCGTCCTCGGCGACGAACAGATCGCCGGAGCCCTCTTCTACGGTGATGTTGTCCACCCCGGTGAGAGGCTGCCGGTCCCCACTGCCGTCCCATACCAACTCGTATTGCTGGTTGCGAAGGTCGACAGCATGGACCCGGTTGTCGGTTTTGGTAGTGAACCAAATCCAGCCGTCGTGGTACCAGATTCCCTCCGCGCCGGGTGTCACGTATGCCCCGGGCACCTGTTCCTGGGTCGGAACGGAGGCACCTGTGGGATCGGCCACCTCCCCCCAGGTAACGGAGTCTTCGACGACGATCATGGCCTCGAGCCGCCCACTAGACAGGTCGGGGTAGGCGTCGGGGGTGAACCGGTACAGCACTCCGCCCTTGCTGTCCTCGGTCAGGTAGAGCATCCCCTCCTCGGGGTCGACGGCCACCGCCTCGTGGGCAAAGAACCCCATGGCGTCGCGGGCGATTGCCTCGCCCTCCCCGGTTGGATCGCACTCCCACACCCTGCCCCAGGCGGGCGGAAAGAACCCCTCCTCGCAAGAAAGCCACGTTCCCCACGGCGTAGGCCCGCCGGAACAGTTGGAGTGGCTGCCGGACAGGATCGGGAAGGCGTCAAGGATCTGGCCGTCGGCGTCGAAGTGGATTGACGACGCCCCGCCGTGGTTCTCGAACCCGGTCATGAAGTTGAACACCTCGCTGTTGCACGCGTAATACCAGCCGGCGTCGCCATCGGGGAAGGTCGCCGCGCCGTCCGGAAACAGATGCCAGAGGTGGTCAGTACCGGCTACCGGATCACCAGAGACAGCGACCACCCGGGAGGTGAAACCCTCGGGCAGGATTAGGCCGTTGGCGTCTGGGTCGATCCCTTCGATAGATCCGTAGGGCCCGGAGCCGGGTTCGGCGGCCCGGGCGGTGACCATGCCCGCAGTTGTGAGCATGCCAGCACCAGCCGTGGCCACCAGACTCTGTCGCAAGAAGGTCCGTCGATCCATGTCGGCCTCCAACCGGTCCCGGATGTGGACCCTAGATCAGGCGTCCCGATCGAGGTGAATCTGGACAAGATGTTCAGCCGCCGCGGCCGGGGTGGTTACTCCGTCGAGCACCGATCGCTCGGCCTCGGCCAGTACCTCGTGGACCGCCGGGTCGGCCCGCATGGCGGCCACAAGTCGGCCCTGTGTCTTGCCACTTATTTGAATCACCCTTCCTCGACGCTTCGGATGCGTCGGGATCAGTAACCCCTGCGGCGGTAGCGTTCGTATCTTGCATCACCAATCCATCCCGATGAGGCTCGCTACGAACCACAAGGTCGTAACCGGCACCATCAGTGAGACCTGATCCGTGCCGGACGTTTCCAAGACCGACGACGTCAGCCGTCTGGGGCTGGGAGCACAGATCTCGGTCCTGTTCGCCATCGGTGGACTGCTGGTGTCGATTCTACTGGGCGCAGCGACCCTGGTGCTCACCCGACAGCAGTTGCTCGAGACCCGCGGCAGCGCCGCTGCCGCCATGGCCGTGAGCAACGCAACCCGACTAGTCCTCCATCGAGGACCTGCCCACCATCGTCGACTCCCTCACGAGGATCGGAGGAAGCCAACGGATCATCAGGATGGGAGACGACTGGCTAGTCGCCCCCGAGTTGGACCGCGCCGACCTGCCCACGCCGCTGGTGACACGCCTGGGTGACCGGAGGCCGGGCCAGATGCTGGCAATGGTGCGTGGGGAGCCGCGTTTCGTGGTCGGTATTCCGCTCACGGCATTCGACGCCGACTACTACGCAATCAGCGACCTCTCCGAGGTCCAGCAGACGCTTGCCAACCTCAGGTTCATCCTGCTGGGTACCGGCGCCATCGCCGTGACGCTGGCTGCGCTTCTCGGCTCGTGGGCCTCCAACCGGATGCTGCGACCCCTGCGTCGTGTCAGCGAGGCCGCCGAGGCCATCGCCGGCGGGCGACTCGACACCCGGCTGGGGGCCCAGGCCGACCCGGACCTGGATCGACTCTCCGACTCGTTCAACGAGATGGCACATGCGCTGGAGTCGAGGATCCAACGCGATGCGAGGTTCGCCTCCGACGTCAGCCACGAACTCCGCAGCCCGCTCACGACCCTCATGGCCGGGGTGGGGGTGCTGGAGTCCCGAAGGGAGGAACTCTCGCCGCGGTCGATGATCGCCCTGGACCTGCTTGTCGCCGATCTGGACCGTTTCAACCGACTGGTTAACGACCTGCTGGAGATTTCAGGCTTCGATGCCGGTGTGGCCGCCCTGGACCTGACGGAGGTGGACATCGCCAGGTTCCTGGAGGTCACGGCCGAAGGCGCCGGAGCCGTCGCGCTCCTGATGCCCGACGGCGCCCATGCGGTGGTCGTCCAGGCCGACAAGCGCCGCCTCGCCAGGATCATGTCCAACCTGCTGGACAATGCCGAACGCTACGGAGGCGGCGCCACGGTCATCACCCTCGAGATGGACGACACGCTCCGCATCATCGTGGAGGATGGTGGCGCCGGAATTCCGGCCGGGGAGCGCTCGGCGGTCTTCGAGCGATTCTTCCGCGGTTCGGCCGGAGGGCGTCGAACCGATGACGGGGGTACCGGCCTCGGCCTCAGCCTCGTCGTGGAGGACCTACGCCTGCACGACGGCAGGGTGTGGGTGGAGGACCGTCCGGACGGCCGACCGGGGGCCCGCTTCGTGCTGGAACTGCCCCTTCCCGAAGAGGACGCCTGATGGGCCTCCGCCACCTCTTCGCCGCACTCCTGGCGCTCGGCCTCTTCGCCGGCTGCTCCATACCCATCGACGAGCAGGCGAGAGACCTCGTCGCAGAGCTCCCGGACGCCCTCCTGCCCCCGGCATCCACCACCACCGAGGCCCCGGCGGCGACCGAGTCGGTCCAGATCTACATGGCACGCCTCACCGACGATGACCGGATGCTCCTGGAGGTGGTCGACCGTGAGATCGCCGGCGACGGCTCCATCAACGTGATCCTGGACAAGGTCCTCGCAGGTCCCACCGTCGCCGAACATGAATCCGAGTTCATATCCCCGTTCGCAGAGGGCTCCGCCGTGATCGGCACGGTCCTCGTGGAGGGACTGCTGGAGATCCACCTGGACTCCCTGGATGGCTTCCCACAGGACGACAGCGCCGGCAACCGGCTGGCATTCGCGATGCTGGTCTGCACCGCCGTGAACCTCGTCGCCGGTGCCGAGATCGACAGGGTCGCCATCCTCCTGGACAGCGCCGACGGCCTGGAGGCCATAAACGTTCCAGTCAGCGACGGCGACCCGCCCGAGGAGGGGGCACCGGTCACCTGCGGGAACTACGTCGGGTTCCTGGCCGACGGGCTCACGGATCCAGACGATCCATGGCGCCCTTCAGGTTCCTGACCGCCTGCCCGATCCGCTGTTCGTTCTCGATCAGGGCGAAGCGCACGTAGCCCTCGCCGCCCGGACCGAACCCCATGCCGGGAGACACCGCCACGTTCGCCTTCCGGACCAGGTAGGAGGCGAACTCCACGGATCCCATCTCCAGGTACTGCTCGGGAATGGGGGCCCAGGCGAACATCGTCCCCTTCGGCGGTTGGATGCTCCACCCGATCCTGTTCAGGCCCTCGCAGAGGACATCTCGGCGTGCCTGGTAGACGCCGCACACCTCGGTCGGATAGTCGGGGGCTTCGTTCAGGGTCACCGTGGCGGCAATCTGGATCGGCTGGAACGAGCCATAGTCGAGGTACGACTTGAGCTTGGTGAGGGCCGCCACCACCTTGGCGTTGCCCACCATGAAGGCCACCCGCCAACCCGCCATCGAGTAGCTCTTGGTCATGGAGTAGAGCTCCACCGCCACCTCGTCGGCACCCGGCACCTGGAGGATCGACGGTGGGCTGTAGCCATCGAACCCGAGGTCGGCGTAGGCGAAGTCGTGGACCAGGACCACGTCGCGCTCGCGGGCGAAGGCCACGACCTCCTCCATGAATGCCAGGTCCACGCAGGCCGTGGTGGGATTGTGGGGAAACGAGAGGACGATCACCCGTGGCCGTGGCCACGAGTACTCCCATCCCTCCTTCAACATGGCGATGAAGTCGCCGTCGGTGGTGAACGGCATCTCGCGGACCTCCGCCCCGGCGAAGAGGGGCGAGTACCGGTGGATCGGATACGAGGGGGATGGAACCAGGGCAGCGTCTCCAGGCTGCAGGAGGACCCACATGAGGTGAGCGAAGCCCTCCTTGGCGCCGATCGTGTTGAGGACCTGGGTCTCCGGGTCCAGCACCACGCCGAAACGGCGCAGGTAGAGGTCGGCGACCGCCTGACGCAGATTCGGGAGCCCGCGACTCGACGAGTACCGGTGGTTCCGGGGGTTGCGGACGGCCTCACAGAGCTTGTCCACCGCCACGTCAGGCGACGGCAGGTCCGGGTTGCCGAACCCCGGCCCGGCGCACCTCGATCTTGAGCGTGTCGATGATCGTGAAGACGTAGGGAGGAAGCGAGTTGATGCGCCGGAATTCCATCGCTGGAGCGTAACCGTGACCCTGCGCAGCCGAAGTCGGGTCGGTGGACCGACCCGATCAGTTGGTGGGTGCGCCTACCTCGATCCGGGCCTTCAGGTCATCTATGGCGGCGTGGACGACCTTGGCCTCCAGGCGGCGTTTCACGAACCCCGGAAGCCCGATCAGAAGGTCCACCTCCAGGTCGTAGACCACGAGGGCAGCGTCGGCGTCCCCCTCCACCTCCAGGAACTCGTACGCCCCGCTCATCCTCCTCAGGAGGTCGCCATCCACGAGTCGCCATGAGATGCGGAGCGGGTTGGAGCCGTAGTTGTACCTGAGCGTGTAGTTGGTGCTCCGGCCCATTGCAGCCGCACGGAATGCGACGTCGCCGGGTCGACCCATGTCGTCGCGCACGAGGACCGCGGTCTCCTTGATGTCGGGCGCCCACTCGGGCAACCGCTCGACGTCGAGGACGGTCTCGTAGCAGCGCTGCGGCGTAGCCCGCACGATGATGCGCTGGCTGGCGTGATCGGTCATGGCCTACCTCCGGAAGGTTGACACTACCGGTCGTGCGGTACCTGGTGGTGGGTGGTCCCCCGCCCCTCGTCAGGCCGGGAGGTGGATTCCGGTTCCCGCTCAGTCCCGCAGCGTCGCCGCATCGATGCCGGTACGCAGCCGGTCGGCCAGCACCTCGTAGGAGAAATCGGCCACGGCCCGCTCCCTGGCCCGACGGCCCATCTCCAGGCGGCGGTCGTCGTCGTCCAGGAGGTCGGCCAGGGCATCTGCCACGCCCTCGACCGCCCTGCCCGGTCCAACCACCAGGCCGGTCCGACCATGCTCCACGGCTTCGGCCGCTCCGCCACTCTCACCGGCCACCTGGGCGACGCCGGAGGCGGCCGCCTCCACGAACACGATGCCGAACCCCTCCTGCTCCAGACCGCCCCAGCGGGACCGGCACGGCATGGCGAAGACGTCGCCTGCCCCGTAGAGGCCGGGAAGCAACTCGTCCGGCACGCGACCCAGCAGGCGAACGGGCGCACCGATGGATTCCACCAGGCCCTCGAGTCGGCGGCGATCGCGTCCCGACCCGGCTATCGCCACCACAAGGTCGGGCTGCGAGGACCGGAGCCGCACGGCGGCCCGGATGAGGGTGTCCATGCCCTTTCGCGGCACGAGGCGACTCACGGCGACAACCAACGGGGCATCCACGGGCAGGTCCAGGTCGGTCCGCACCGAGGCCCGCTCGCCGGCGTCGAGGGGTCGGAACCGATCGGTGTCCACGCCGGGCGGCACCACCACGGTGGGCAGCTCGGTCCCTGCTGCCCGTGTCGCCTCACGGGCCGGGTAGCCACCCGCACAGATCACCAACGATGCCGATCGCAGGACCCTGGCGAGCAGGGAGCGGCCCACGGGCAGCCGACCCGGAACCGTCACCTCGGCCCCGTGCAGGACCACGGCGTAGGGGCGATCCGACCGGGGAGCGACATGGCCCACCGGAAGGGCCGGATCCCAGATGACCAACTCGGCATCCACCCCATCGGCCAGGCGTTCGACCCGGCGCAGGAGGCTCCGGGTAGGGAGCAGCACGGGCTCCCGGGAACGGCTCACGGCGAAGGCCTGATCGGCGTCGAATGCGTCCGCCCCGGCGTACGGCGTGGTGTGGACGGCGACGTCGTCGGACGGAAGCCGCCTCCAGAGTTCCCAGAGGTAGGACTGGATGCCGCCGACCTTCGGTGGGAAGTCGTTGGTCACCAGCAGGTGTCGCCTCACGTCCCCACCCTGCCCCGTATCAGGGCCATCTCCTCGGCGACCAGTGGGTCCTCATCGTCGTCCAGACCACCCAGGAGGTCGCGGCGACCCAGCTCGGCCGCAGCCCATGTGGCATGGGACCGCAGGACGGGATCCGGGTCGGCCAGGAACGCCTCGAGCAGCCGCACCACCGCCGGGTCGCTGCCGTCGGCAGTGTTGCCGAGGGCGACCAGGGCATTGCGTCGGAGGTAGCGCGGGTCGCGCTCCGCTATGTACCAGCGCCCGAACCGCTCCAGCAGGTCGGCGTCATCGGCTGCCAGCACGTCGATCGCCTCGACGTCGGCAGCCGGGTCCTCGGTGCCATCGGCGATCACCTCGGAGCGGCCCACCGGGCACACCTCCTGGCAGTCGTCGCAGCCGTAGAGCCGTCCACCCAGGGCCCGCCGGAACTCACGCGGAATCGACCCCGGTGCCTGGACCAGCCATGCGAGGCAGCGCCTTGCGTCAACCACGCCCGGCTGGATGATGGCCCCGGTCGGGCAGCCGTCCAGGCAGCGCCTGCAGGTACCGCAGCCCTCCTCCACCTGCTCGGAAGGCGACAGGAGGGCATCGGTGACAACGGCCCCGAGGACGAACCAGCTGCCCCTCCCGGGCAGGAGGACGTTGGCGTTCTTTCCGTACCAGCCGATCCCGGCGCGCACCGCAGCCGCCCTGTCCACGAGGGCGTTGTCGTCGGCCACGACACGAGCCGTCCAGCCATCGGACCTGATCCGATCCGCCAGCTGTTCGAGGTGGCCCCGGAGGGTGGCGTAGTGGTCGTGCCTCGCGTAGGCCGCTATTCGCAGGCGGCCGGCTCCCACCTCGGCGAGGCGTGGAGCCGGGGTGCGAAGCGCTCCCACCACCAGGGACCTGGCGCCCTCCAGGATCCGCCCCGGGTCGGTCGACCGGGCGGGGTTCCGGAAGGTGAACTGCATCCCTCCGTGGAGGCCCTCCGCCCGTCGTCGCTCCAACTCGGCGCGCACCTCCGGAAACGGATCGGCTCCGGTCACCCCTACGGCATCCAGGCCCACCGACCGCCCGAGGGCCAGGACCTCCGCCTTCAGCCGATCGCCGGTCTCCTCCATGGGCCCATGGTCCCACGGCCGGAGCCGGGGCGGTCGATCAGCCGCCCGGCGCGGATCCCTCCGAGTGGCGCAGCGGCGGGACCAGCCCGGCCTCACCCAGCATCCTCATGGCCCTGAAGTCGGCCAGGTGGACCACGACGGCGTCGCCGGGCGTACGCCCGCAGATGAAGGTCACCACACAGTCCTCGCAGGTGTCCGTATGGCGTTCGGTACAGGTACCGCAGTCAATGAGAAGTGGTTCGTCTCGCATGTCCACCATCTTCCACGGGGGGTGTGACAGTCAGGACGGCGGGAGGCGTCAGGACCACTTGACGACCGAACATCTGTTCGCTTTACTGGCACTGTGGCGACCCTCACGACGGATGCGATCCAGCGCAGCCTCGAGGACCTCGGGACCCCACTGGCCGACGTGACCTTCTGCGTCGTGGACCTGGAGACGACCGGGCTGTCGGCGTCGGAGTGCGCCATCACGGAAATCGGTGCCGTCAGGTTCCGTGGTGGCGAGCGCCTCGGCACCTTCCAGTCGCTGATCGATCCGGGGTCTGCGATACCTCCCTCCATCACGGTCCTGACCGGCATCACATCGGCCATGCTGATCGACGCTCCCCGCATCGCCGAGGTGCTCCCCTCCTTCCTGGAGTTCCTGGGGGACGCCGTCGTGGTCGGCCACAACGTCCGTTTCGACCTTTCCTTCCTGAACGCCGCCCTGGCGGAGACCGACCGCCCCCGACTCTCGAACCGGTCGATCGACACCTGCGGGCTGGCCCGACGCCTCATCCGCGACGAGGTGCCCGACTGTCGCCTCGGAACCCTCGCCGAACGACTACGCCTCGAGCACCAGCCATCCCACCGGGCCCTGGACGATGTGCTCGCAACGGGCGACCTGCTCCACCTGCTGATCGAACGCGCCGGGTCACTCGGCGTCACCGGACTGGATGACCTCCTGGCGCTTCCGACCATGGCGGGCCACCCCCAGGCCGACAAGCTCCGAATGACCGACTCCCTCCCCCGCTCGCCCGGCGTGTACCTGTTCCGTGGTCGCCGTGGAGAGGTCCTCTACGTGGGCCGGGCCACGAACCTGCGGGCCCGAGTCCGGAGCTACTTCTCGACGGACACACGCCGCAAGACCGGCCAGATGCTCCGGGAGACAGCCCGGATCGACCACCTCGCCTGTGGCAGCGCCCTGGAGGCCGCGGTGCTCGAGATCCGGCTCATCCACAGCCATGAGCCACGCTTCAACCGTCATGGCAACACATGGCGGCGCTACGCCTACGTGAAGCTCTCCCTGGGCGAACGGTTCCCCAGGCTCTCGGCCGCCCGAACCCTGAAGGACGACGGTGGCCTCTACATCGGTCCACTGGCCTCCACCTCGGCGGCCCGGACGGTCATCGACGCCATCCAGTCGGTGGTTCCGCTGCGGCGGTGCACCTGCCGGGCCACACGCAGCCCGGGAACAGGGCCATGCGTTCCGGCACAGCTCGGCCTGGCCGCCTGCCCGTGCAGCGGCGAGGTGGACGAGGAGCAGTACGCCCGGATCGTCACCCGGGCGGTGGAAGGGCTCACCTCACGGCCGGACCTCCTCATCGACCCCCTTGCCGTGCTCATGCGGGAACTGGCAGACCAGAAGCGCTTCGAGGAGGCGGAGGAGGTGCGGTGCCGCGCCGCCGCCCTGGCCGGGGCCCTCCGCCGCCAGCATCGTCTGGGCCGGCTCCGCGAATCTGGTCGCCTGCTGGTCCTGTCGCCGGGTCGGGGCGGCGCCGAGTTCTGCGATGGGCTGCTGGTGCAGGCCTGGAGGGCGGACGCCGCGGGTGACCCCACCCTGGAGTTCCCGCCGGCCTCCGGGAAGAGACCGGTCCCCGGCGAGCCGATTCCGCGCGACATCGCCGACGAGTTGAACTGCGTGGCGGCATGGCTGGAGTCCGAGTCCCACCTGCTCAGGTTGGAGCACTGCGACGGGACCCTCGCCGAACCGCTGACGAGGATCCCCACGTTCAGACCGCTGACGGACCCCCACGCCTGATCCAGCCCCGGAAGGGTCCGTGGTTACCGTGGACGGCGTGAGGATTCCGACGCGCACCCACCTCGGTATCCGCGGGCTGGTTGCGGTCCTCCTGGTCGCCTCCATGGCTTGCGCCGGATCCCCCACTTCCGACGGATCCCCCATTCCGGAGGTGTCGGCCGCCAGCGACGTGCTCCTCGACGCTGCCTGCCCGGGCGAAGAGGTCCCCACCGACCTGAGCGTCACCTGCCACCGCCTGGAGCTGGGGGACGCCTCGCTCTCCGTGGTCGTGATCCGCTCCGCCGACCCGACCGGGGGCCCGGTGCTGCACCTGCACGGCGGGCCCGGCGGACGTGCCGTCCTGGACCGGCACAGGTGGCTGGCCCCCCGCTCAGAGGTGCTGGAAGGCCACGACGTGATCCTCGTCGACCAGCGGGGCGGAGGGGACTCCACGCCGTCGTTGGACTGCTCCGAGCTGGATGCTGGACCTTCGGCCGGGCTGGACGACTACCGCTCCTGTCGACGACGCCTGGACGATTCCGGAATCGACCGGGGCCAGACGACCGTGCACCAGGTCGCCCTCGACATGGTCTCACTACGCGAGGCCCTGGGGCTGGAGTCCTGGCACCTCCACGGCGTCTCGTTCGGAACCCGGATCGCCCTGGAGCTGATCCGGATCGACGAAGGGGCGGTCCTGTCCGCCGTCCTGGATTCTCCCATGCCCCCCGAGGTGGCTGCCTACGACGACCTGCCGGCCGGGGTGCTGGGCGCACTCGAAAGCCTCGAGGTCGGGTGTCGCGCGGTGGCCGCCTGCACGGAGGGGCTGCTGGAACCGCTCCGTGGGGTGCTGGCCGACCTGGCCGACGGACCCGTGGCGGTGACCACCAGGTCCGGTGAGGCCGTCACCTACGACGACGTCAGGTTCGCCCGCCTGCTCACCGACGCCCTGGCCGGCCCGATGGGTCCAGCGGTGGCACGACGGGCAATCCCCCTGGCATCCTCCCAGCGGCTGGCCGAGGCGGTGGCCCTACTCGCCGAGATCGCGTCGCCGGGCCGATCCGCCGGGGATCCGGTCGCCGAGGGGGCCCAGCTCTCCTCGGAGTGCGCCGATGAGGTTCCCTTCAACACGATGGCCACCACCCACACCGGCGATCCGATCCTGGATGCCGTGTCCGGAGCGATGAACGACGTGCGTGCCCTTTGTGCCCTCTGGGACGTGCCGGCATCGCCCCGGATCATCGACCTGGCGGTCACCTCGGACGTGCCCGTCCTGATCCTTTCCGGGCACCTGGATCCGATCACCCCGGTGGCCTGGGCACGACGGCTGGCCGACGGCCTGGGGAACGCCACCCTGGTGGAGCATCGGGGCTGGACCCACGTCCCGTCCATGTCCGATGCCTGTGCGGGCCACATCGTGGCCGGCTTCCTGGACGGTGGTACCCCGGCCACGTCGCCGGACTGCTGACCGGTCAGGCCCTGATCGAGTCCAGGACCGCTGAGGCCGAACCGTCATCCAGGGCTGCCACCGCCCGCTCCACCCCGTCCCCGATCCCATCGGCGATGCCTGCCACCACCAGACCAGCTCCGGCGTTCAGGGCGACGATGTCGCGCATTGGCCCCCGCTCCTCGCCGGCGAAGATGGCCAGCGCTATCTCGGCATTTCGCTCAGGCCCACCCCCGACCAGTTCCGAGGGATCCGCCAGCGTCAACCCGATCTCCACGGGGTCCAGGATCCATTCGGAGTCCAGCCCGTCCCGCAGCTCGAGCACCCGCGTGGGACCGGTCAGGGCGATCTCGTCCAGTGA
>LWDU01034441.1_pt1 | contig 18075 bp, 16 predicted proteins | sample 727161 | NCBI WGS metagenome assembly LWDU01 (sample SAMN04566230, study PRJNA314399) | hydrothermal vent metagenome | isolation source: deep sea hydrothermal plume seawater | place: Mexico: Gulf of California, Guaymas Basin | collected 2004-07-11
TAAATTAGCTAAAGCATCAACATGTTTGCTTTTTATATATTTATTTTCTTTTTGAATTAAATGTAGTGCATAGATTATTGCTGGTTTTTTTTCTCCGTCTGGAAATTTTAAAAGCCATTCATTTATTTTTGCACAAGCTTCGCTTGGTATATTATATAAATCTTTATCTTTCATAATTTACCTATCTATTTCACCGAAAACTATGTCTTGAGTGCCTATAATTGCAACTACATCAGATATCATGTGACCTCTAACCATTTCATTTAATGCCGCGAGATGAGGAAATCCAGGTGCTCGTATTTTTAATCTATATGGTTTATTTGATCCATCAGATATTAGTGTTATACCAAATTCTCCTTTGGGGTGTTCTACAGCACAATATACTTCGCCTTCAGGCAAACAATAACCTTCAGTAAATAATTTAAAATGATAAATGTGTGACTCCATATCTTCTTTTACAGAATCTCTTGTTGGGGCAGTAATTTTATTATTATCAGAAATTATTTCTCCTTCATTTTCTTTTAGCCATTTTATACACTGCTTAATAATCTTATTAGATTGTCTCATCTCCTCAATTCTTACCAGATACCTGTCATAACAATCTCCATTACTTCCTATTGGTATATCAAAATCTAATTCACTATAAATTTCGTAAGGTTGTTTTTTTCTAAGATCCCACGCAACACCAGAGCCCCTTAACATTGGCCCAGTAAAACCTAACTGAAAAGCTCTTTCTTTTGAAACAATACCAATGTCTACAGTTCTTTGTTTCCATATTCTATTGTCCGTTAACAACGCTTCATATTCATCAACGCATTTTGGAAAACGTGAGCAAAAATCTTCAATAAAGTCTAATAATGATCCTTCTCTAGCTTCATTTAATTTATTTATTTCTTTTTTTGACTTCCATTTTGACTCTTCATACTTTGGCATACTTAATGGAAGGTCTTTAATGACGCCACCCGGACGGTAATAAGTTGCGTGCATTCTAGTTCCTGATACTGCTTCATAACAATCCATTAAGTCTTCTCTTTCTCTAAAAGCATATAAAAATACACTCATTGCACCTATATCTAATGCATGAGCACCAAGCCAAAGAAGATGATTAAGTATTCTTGTAATTTCATCAAACATTACTCGAATATATTTTGCCCTTATTGGGACATTTATATCTAGCAACTTTTCAATAGATAAAACATAAGCGTGTTCGTTACTCATCATTGAAACATAATCTAGTCTATCCATATATCCTATACTTTGATTATAAGGTTTACTTTCGGCTAGTTTTTCAGTTCCGCGATGAAGTAATCCAATATGTGGGTCAGCTCTTTTTATTACTTCTCCTTCAAGCTCTAAAATTAATCTTAGTACACCATGTGCTGAAGGATGTTGAGGGCCAAAATTCATTGTAAAACTTTTTATATCAGGCATCTTCGTTGTCTCCATCATCGGAATTTCTAATAACTTTAGGAATTAACACTCTTGGTTTGATAGTAACAGGCTGGTAAACAACTCTTTCTTTATTTAAATCATAATTTACTTCAACATTACCTATTAAAGGAAAATCTTTTCTTAATGGGTGTCCAATAAAACCATAATCTGTTAACAATCTTCTTAAATCTGGATGACCAATAAATACGATACCTAATAAGTCATAAGCTTCTCGCTCATACCAATCTGCTGATGACCAGATTGATGTTACAGATGCCAAAGAAGGATTATCATCATCGTCACAATAAAATTTTATATTTATTCTGCAATTAGAGCTAATAGACAAAAGATTATAAATTGTTGCGAATCTTTTTTTAGGTTGATTGGTATTTGTTTTAGAAGACTCGTAGGTATATCTACCGCTACTATTTTTTTTAATACCTCTACTATATCCCTTATTATGCGCGCTACCGGTATTCCACTCACTAATACCATAATCAGAATAATCAATTGCGATAATATCTATAAGTATTTCAAAATTTATCTGACTATTATTTTGCAATATAGTCATTATTTCAATTAATGAATCCTGATTAAAAACTACGGTACTATTATTTTCAAAATAATATTCGTATATATCTAAGTATTTTTTAAACAAATCTCTCAAGATTTTATTTTCTTTTAAATAGGACTCATTACTTGGTTTGCTTTTATTCACTATATATACCTAATATTTTAAAGTTTTATCGTTTAATAGAACTTTTATTATGAATTTTATTTTTGAGTTGCAAAATTCCGTAAAGAAGCGCTTCAGCAGTAGGAGGGCATCCAGGAACATAAATATCAACCGGGATTATTCTATCGCAACCTCTTACTACGGAATAAGAATAGTGATAATAACCACCACCGTTTGCGCATGATCCCATTGAAATCACCCATTTTGGATCTGGCATTTGATCATAAACTTTTCTTAAAGCAGGAGCCATTTTATTCACTAAGGTTCCAGCTACAATCATAACATCAGATTGTCTTGGGCTTGGTCTGAACATCATTCCAAACCTATCAAGATCATATCTAGATGCGCCTGCATGCATCATTTCAACTGCACAGCACGCTAAGCCAAATGTCATTGGCCACATTGAGCCTGTATTAGCCCAGTTAATTAATTCTTTAGAAGATGTAGTAACGTAACCATTACTACTACTATTTAATGATTCTACAATATCCATAACTTAGTCCCAATCCAAAGCTCCTTTTTTCCATTCATAAATAAAACCAATTATAAGTACTAATAAAAATATACTCATAGTAATTAAACCGCTAGTTCCTAATGACTCTAATGCTACCGCCCATGGAAATAAAAAAGCTATCTCTAAATCAAAAATAATAAACAAAATAGCTACTAGATAATAACGTATATCAAATTTCATACGAGCGTCATCAAAACTATCAAAACCACATTCATAAGCAGAAATTTTAGCTTTATTATTATTTTTACCTTTATTTATTAGTCGCGATAATATTATTGGAAATGCACCTATCGCAGCACTAACAATGATAAATAATAAAATTGGAAAATAGTTACTTAACATATTGTCTCGTATTTTTTATGATCTAAAATCAAATCATATACGTAGAATTATACAAATAATACAAAATATATGCTATAGGGTGATATATTCTACTTATATCTATCATTTGTTCAGATTATCTGGTGCCGATGGCCGGAGTTGAACCGGCACGGCTTACGCCACTACCCCCTCAAGATAGCGTGTCTACCAATTCCACCACATCGGCAAATAATACGAACTAATCTGGAATAACTAGATCATCTTCAGGAGTAATATCCGAGCTAGAAGCTTCTGATGAATTTTTTTTATCTTTTTCAACTTCAGATGTTTCATTTGAAATAATAATACTATTTTGCGCAACATTATTTTTTGCTACATATGCAAGCGCAAGACAATTAATAAAAAATAATACAACTAAAAAAGTAGTTAACTTTGTTATAAAATTTCCTGCTCCTGATGCTCCAAAAACAGCGGCAGAAGATCCTCCGCCAAACATACCACTAGCATCTCCCTTACCTTGCTGCATTAAAATAAAAAAAATAATTAATATAGATAAAACTACTGCAATAACTAATAAAATTGTATAAATCATAGAACTGTCCTTAAATTTTTAAATTACAAATACTGGTAAATTCTTTTACTTTTAATGAAGCTCCACCAATTAAAACTCCGTCAACATGTGGTGCGCAAAGAATATCTTTTGCATTTTTTAAATTAACGCTTCCACCATAAAGCACCATTATATCTTTTTCTTTTAAAGAAGAAAGTTTTTCTAAAATACTACTCTTAATAAATCTATGAATAAATGAAATATCTTCTAATGTAGGAATTTTTCCACTTCCAATAGCCCAAACTGGTTCATAAGCAACAATAAATTTCTTAGGCTTCACTTTCAAATAACATAAATCATCAAGTTGTTCAGATAATATAGTATGCGTATCGCCAGCATTTTTATCGTCTTCGTTTTCACCAACACAAAAAATCACTTGGAGACTGTCTGAACCTTGCAAGGCAAGGATTATTGTTTCTCTTTCGGTCCATCTTCGATCCATCTTCGGTCCATCTATAAGAAAATTGGAAAATTGTCTAATTTCTGAGTGCCCAATTAAAATATAACTACATCCATTATTAATATACATCTCGCTAGAGGTTCCGCTAGTTAGTACAAGATCTGATCCATCACTATCTGATCCAGCAGTATTTAAAGTTTGTCCGCCCAGACTAAAATTTGATTGTTTTTTGTATTTATCAATTTGATCCATATAAAGATCAGGAGGAAAGAAAATTATTTCATTTTTATTTGTATTATTTAAATTTTTAGAGAAGTATTCAAAATAGTTTTTTATAAACTTTTTATCTCCATTATTCTTCCAGTTTGCAGCAATAATTTTTTTCATAATAATATATTTATTTTTTCTTTAATAAATTCCTTAATATCATTAGACGCATTATTAACGATATCATTTGTTTTAGCTTCAACCATAATTCTTATACAACTTTCAGTACCAGACCTTCTAACAACTATTCTCATTTCATTACTTAAATATTTTTCATTAGCCTCTTTTATAATTATATCAATAATATTTTCTGGTAGGTCTGTATCTATTGATAGATTAGTAATTTTTTGAGGATACTTATCTAATAAATCATATTTATTATTTTTAATTAGAATATCAGAATAATACAAAAATTGTAAAGCAGCTATTATTGAGTCCCCAGATGTTGAGTGGTCAAGCATTAGAATATGACCTGATGTTTCTCCACCTAAAATATAATTATTAGTTAACATTTTTTCTAATACATACTTATCTCCGACTTTAGTCCTTAAAAAATTAATATTTTCTTTTATTAAGTAGTGCTCTAGTGCGCAATTTGTCATAGTAGTCCCTACAACACCTTCTACACTTTCATTTAAAAATTTTCTTCCTTTTATTATTATATAAAGAATATCATCACCGTCTAAAACTAATCCATCTGAATTTACTATTACAATACGATCTCCATCCCCATCCATTGAAATTCCAAACTCTGAATTATCTTTTTTAACAGTATTAGGTAAATCTTTAAGATATGTTGATCCACATTTATCATTAATATTTTTACCATTTGGCTTATTATTATATATATTAATATTAAAACCAGCTTCTTGAAAAATTTTAGGGGCTAATTCATAGTTAGCACCATTTGCTAAATCTAAAGTTAAACTCATTTTTACATTATTTATTTTAAATGAATCTAAACAAAAATTTATATATTCTGTTTGAGCATTACTAGAAACATTTTTTATGTTAGTTTCTGATATTTCATATCTAATATGTTTATTTTGAATATTCTCAATATAATTTTCTATATGATTCTCATCATCTATAGAAATTTTAAATCCATTTCTATCGAAAATTTTAATACCATTATCTTTATATAAATTGTGTGATGCACTTATCATAATTCCTAAATCATAATTTTTTTGTTTAGTATAAAATGCAATTGCAGGTGTGGGAACTATTCCTGCACTATGAATCTCACATCCCTCTGAAATTAAACCTATTGATATTAGATTAATAATTTTTTTACAAGATTTTCTTGTATCTAAACCAAAGATAATTTTTTTTTTAAGTTTTGATGATTTAAAAAGTGACTTCGCTATAGCTGCGCCTAATACTATGAAAAACTGATCTGTGAGTGGCTCAATCCCTACTTCACCGCGTATACCATCAGTGCCAAAATATTTTCTAGGCATAAATTTTTTTAGTGTGAACTAGCTGGATCAATAAAACCCGATTCTTTAATATCTTTTTTAGAATCGGTAGTTGTTTTATCATTATCATCTTTGTCATCCCAGTCTTTTGGTGGGCGAGGTTTTATTCCTAACATAATATCATCAATTTGTTCTCTATCTATTGTTTCATATGTCATTAAAGCCTCTGACATAAGATGAAGTTTATCTATATTATCTTTGATTATTTTTGTAGCAACTGCATAGGATTTATTTACTAAAAGTCTTACTTCATTATCTATCTCATTAGCTGTATCATCTGACATTGTTTTATGTTGGGTAACTGAATGTCCAAGAAAAACTTCCCCATCTTCTTCAGAATAAGATAATGGTCCCATTTTTTCTGACAAACCCCATTTTGTAACCATATTTTTTGCTAATTCAGTAGCTCTTTCAATGTCATTTGACGCGCCAGTTGTAACTTTATCCTTTCCATAAATTATTTCTTCGGCAATTCTTCCGCCATATAGTGTGCATATTTGACTTTCTAGTCTTTGCTTACTATTACTATATCTATCGTCTTCTGGTAGGAACATAGTTACTCCAAGAGCTCTGCCTCTAGGAATAATTGTAATCTTATGGACAGGATCATGTTCTGGCACACATCTACCTACTATAGCGTGGCCTGATTCGTGATAAGCAGTTAATTTTTTTTCATCTTCACTCATCACCATAGATTTTCTTTCTGCGCCCATCATAATTTTATCTTTAGCTTTTTCAAACTCGATCATATCTACTTTATTTTTATTAGCTCTAGCTGAAAATAACGCAGCTTCATTAATAAGATTAGCTAAATCTGCTCCAGAAAATCCGGGTGTTCCTCTCGCTATAACAGAAGGAATAACATCATCATCTGTTGGAACTTTTTTCATATGAACTTTTAATATTTGTTCTCTACCCCTTATATCAGGAAGAGGAACTATAACTTGCCTATCAAATCTTCCTGGACGTAGTAAAGCTGGATCTAAAACATCCGGCCTGTTTGTTGCAGCTATTACAATTGTGCCTTCGTGACTTTCGAAGCCATCCATTTCTACTAATAGTTGATTAAGTGTTTGTTCTCTCTCATCATGACCGCCACCCAAACCAGCGCCACGGTGTCTTCCAACTGCATCAATTTCATCAATAAATATAATACAAGGAGCATGTTTTGTAGCTTGAACAAACATATCTCTAACTCTTGAAGCACCAACACCAACAAACATTTCAACAAAGTCAGATCCTGAAATAGTAAAAAAAGGAACCTTTGCTTCTCCTGCGATCGCTCTAGCTAATAAAGTTTTTCCTGTGCCGGGTGCGCCAACCAAAAGAACGCCTTTTGGAATTTTTCCACCAAGTTTTTGAAATTTAGCAGGGTCCCTTAAAAACTCAACTAGTTCTTCAACTTCTTCTTTCGCTTCCTCTATGCCAGCAACATCGTTGAAAGTAACTTTATTTTGATCTTCTGACATCATTTTAGCTTTACTTTTTCCAAATGACATAGCACCTTTACCACCAGCACCCCCTTGCATTTGCCTCATAAAAAATAACCAAACACCAATTAACAATAACATTGGGAACCATTGAATTAAAATTTGTAAAAATAAAGATGGTTTTGCTGGAGGCTCTGTAAGAATTTCAACATTATTATTTAATAGATCATTAACTAATTTTGGGTCATTTAAACCGTATGTTAAAAAACGTGTTCCATTATGATATGTTCCAGATATTGTTTTGCCATCTGCTTCTATTAATACACTTTGAATTTGCTCGTAAGGTTTGTAGCGCTTTCTTTTTGAGGAGCAAAATTATTAAAGACTGACATTATAACAACTGCTATCACTACCCAAACTAACATATTTTTTAACATATCATTCATACTATTAATCCTAGTTTATTGATTTATATTTAAATTTTAACGCTAACATATATATCTCTCTACTATTTGACTTTGATGCTTTTGGCTTCACAATTTTAACCTTCTCAAAATACTCTCTCATTTCTTTCAAAAAATTATCTGTACCTTTTCCCTGAAACAATTTAACTAATAAATTACCAGAATCATTTAGTGTATTTAAAGCTATTTCAGCAACCATATCAGCTAAATTTAACATTGCTGGAACATCTGCACTATCTATACCACTTATATTAGGGGCAATATCTGACATTACAAGGTCAATTTTAACAAATTTATCTTTTTTTAGGAAATTATTAGCAAAATCTTCAATATCTGATTGTACAAAATTTACATTTTCAATACTTTGCATTGGTAGTAAATCAACTGCTGTTATCTTAACAGAACTATCTTTTTGAGATGCATATTGACTCCATCCACCAGGAGCTGAACCAAGATCTAAAATATTTGAATTAGGTGTTATTAGATTATACTTTTCATCTATCTCTTTTAATTTAAATACAGCGCGAGAACGCCAATTTTCTTTATTAGCGCGTTTAACAAATTCATCACTAATATGTGAATGGTACCACTTAGAAGACTTCTTACTCATAGGATACTTTTAAAATCTCAAATTCTTTTTTTCCGCTAGGTGTCTCAGCAAGCGCAGTATCCCCCTCTTCCTTGCTAATTAATGCTCTAGCAATAGGCGAATTGATTGAGATTAAACTTTTTTTAATATCCGCTTCATCATCGCCAACTATCGAGTATGTAATTTCAGCTTCTTTTTCAAAATCATAAAGTTTAACTTTTGCACTAAATACAACTTTATTTGTAGTAATTTTTTTTGGGTCAATAATTTCAGCGTTAGATAATTTTAATTTAATATCTTTTATTCTTCCTTCTATAAAACTTTGCTGCTCTCTAGCTGCATGATATTCCGCATTCTCTTTAAGGTCACCATGTTCTCTAGCAGCAGCTATAGATTCTATAATTTTTGGGCGCTCAATATTTGTAAGGTTATCTAACTCCTTACGTAACTCCTTTTCACCATTAATTGTTATAGGGAATTTATCCATTTATTAATTATGAAGTTGATATAATGTTTAAGCAAGTTTAAAAATATCTTGCAACTTATACACATTTAGATTCTTTGAGTATTTAATTGCGCCAACAAGTGCATTAGCGCCAGCTATAGTAGTTGCATAGCATACTTTAAACTGAAGCGCTTCTCTTCTTATTAAATAAGAATCATTAATAGCTTGTTTATTTTGCGTTGTATTAATAATTAAATCAATTTTATTACTTTTTATCATATCAACAATATGTGTTCTACCTTCTCTAACTTTATTAACTCTTTTGCATTCTATATTTTTTTTATTTAAAAATTTCTGTGTTCCATTAGTTGCAATTAAATTAAAACCTAGATTTATAAGTTCGGTAGCTGTTTTAATAACATGCTTTTTATCTTCTTTTTTAACACTAATAAATACTGTGCCTTTTTCAGGAATTATAACATTAGTTGCTATTTGGGATTTTGCAAATGCCTCAGCAAAGTTTTTACCAATACCCATTACTTCCCCGGTTGATTTCATTTCAGGGCCCAATATTGGATCAACACCAGGGAATTTTAAAAAAGGAAAAACCACTTCTTTAACATAACAAAATTTATGATTTATATTTTTTGGTATTTTTTGTTTTTTAAGACTTACGCCTAACATACATTTCGCAGCAATTTTTGCTACAGATACACCTATAGATTTAGATACAAATGGTATTGTTCTTGATGCTCTTGGATTAACTTCAATAACATATATTTTTTTATCTTTTATAGCGAATTGAACATTCATTAATCCAATTACATCTAATTCATTTGCCATTTTAATAGTATTCTTTTTAATTAATTCTATTTCATCCTTGGTTATTGAATATGGTGGAATTGAGCAGGCTGAATCTCCAGAGTGAACTCCAGCTTCTTCTATATGTTGCATAATACCTGCAATAAAAATATCCCCATTAAAATCTCTAACTGCATCAACATCAATTTCTACAGCTTCATTTAAAAATTTATCAATTAATACGGGAGCGTCATTAGATACTTTAACAGCCTCAGAAATATATTTTTTTAACTCATCAGAATCGTATATAACTTCCATAGCTCTACCACCTAAAACAAAGGAAGGTCTTATGATTATTGGGTAACCAATTTTTTCAGCCTCATTTAATGCTTGTGTTTGATTTCTTGCAGTACTATTTGCAGGCTGAAGAACATTTATATCTTTTAAAACATTCTTAAATTTCTCTCTATCTTCTGCTGCATCAATTGATTTTGAAGATGTTCCAATTATTGGAACACCATATTTTGATAGATCATTAACTAATTTTAAAGGAGTTTGTCCTCCATATTGAACAATTACTCCATCAGGTTTTTCTATATTAACTATGTTTAAAACGCTTTCTAATGTTATAGGTTCAAAATATAATCTATCAGAGGTATCGTAATCAGTTGAAACAGTTTCTGGGTTACAATTAATCATTATTGTTTCATACCCTAATTCTTGGGCTGCCTTTGATGCGTGAACACAACAATAATCAAACTCAATTCCTTGCCCTATTCTATTCGGACCACTACCTACTACAATAATTTTTTTGTTTTTTGAGGGCAAGGCTTCACAAAATTGCTCATAAGTAGAATATAAATAAGAAGTTGATGTTGGAAACTCAGCAGCGCATGTGTCTACTCTCTTATAAACTGGTCTAACATTATATTTTTCTCTTTTTTTTCTTACATCATGTTCAGTTGTATTAATTAATTTTGCTAACCTTATATCAGAAAATCCTTTTTTCTTATAAAATAATAAATCTTCTTTAGATATTTCATTTATATTTTTTAAGGATATATCTTTTTCAATTTTTACTAAATTTAATATTTGTTCCAAAAACCAAGGATCAATACTTGATAATTTTTTCACTTGGTCAACTGTATACCCTTTCCTAAATGCTTCAGCCACATAAAAAATTCTATTTGAGCCAGGCTCCTTTAACTCATAATCAAATTTAAATTTATCTAATTCTTTAAATTCATCTATAGAGTCTAAACCATATATATCTAACTCTAAGCTAGATAATGCTTTTTGCAATGATTCTTGAAAATTTCTTCCAATTGACATCACTTCTCCAACTGATTTCATTTGAGTAGTTAATCTGTCGTTAGCCTTTGGAAACTTTTCAAAAGCAAAACGTGGGATTTTAGTTACCACATAATCTATTGTTGGCTCAAATGATGCTGGCGTAGCGCCAGCTGTTATTTCATTTTTTAATTCGTCTAAAGAATATCCTATTGCTAACTTTGCAGCAATTTTTGCTATAGGAAAACCTGTTGCTTTTGAAGCTAATGCTGAAGATCTTGAAACTCTTGGATTCATTTCAATGACAATTAATTTTCCATTTTTTGGATTGACTGCAAATTGAACATTAGAGCCTCCAGTATCTACACCTATTTTTCTTAAAATTGCGATAGATGCATTTCTCATAATCTGATATTCTTTGTCCGTCAAAGTTTGTGCTGGCGCAACTGTTATTGAGTCACCAGTATGAACCCCCATAGGGTCAAAATTTTCAATTGAACAAATTATTATACAATTATCATTAGAGTCTCTCACAACCTCCATTTCGTATTCTTTCCAACCTAATAAAGACTCTTCTAAAAGAATTTCTGTAGTGGGTGAAATATCTAAACCTCTTTTTGATATCTCTATAAACTCTTCTATATTGTATGCTATCCCGCCACCGCTACCACCAAGAGTAAATGATGGCCTTATTATCACAGGAAAACCTATTTTCTTTTGTTTAATTAAAGCATCTTCAATATCACCAACAATAAATGATCTTGCAGTTTCTAAATTAATTTCTGACATTGCCTTTTTAAATAGAGCTCTATCTTCAGCTAAATCAATTGCCTTTTTTGTAGCACCAATCATTTCAACATTGTATTTTTTTAAAACACCTAATCTATCTAAATCTAAAGCGCAATTAAGTGCTGTTTGACCACCCATAGTTGGTAATATTGCATCTGGCTTTTCAATTTTAATTATTTTTTCAACTATAGAATGATTTATTGGCTCAATATACGTTGCGTCTGCCATTTCTGGGTCAGTCATTATAGTTGCAACATTTGAATTAACAAGAACAACTGAATAACCTTCTTCTTTTAAAGCTTTACAGGCTTGCACTCCAGAATAATCAAATTCACAAGCTTGACCAATAACAATTGGTCCTGCCCCAAGAATTAAAACCTTCTTAATATCATTTCTTTTTGGCATTTATACTCTTCTTTATGTAATTTACAAAATCTTTAAATAAATGATTAACATCTTGTGGGCCAGGACATGCTTCAGGATGTCCTTGAAAACTGAATATTGGTTTTTTTTTATGACTTATCCCTTGTACAGTATTATCAAAAAGCGACCTATGAGTAACCCTAAAAGTATTTGGTAAAGATTCTTCTTCTACTACAAAACCATGATTTTGACTTGTGATCATAACTTTCCCAGTTTTTAAATCTATCACAGGATGGTTGGTTCCATGATGGCCGTATTTCATTTTTTTTGTCTTAGCTCCGCTTGCTAAAGCTATTAATTGATGCCCTAAACAAATGCCAAAAATAGGGATATTTTTATCAAAGAGCTCTTTAACAGATTCTATAGCAAAATCACAAGGCTCTGGATCGCCTGGACCATTAGATAAAAAAATACCATTAGGTTTTAATTTCAATATTTCCTTCACTGAAGTTTTTGCTGGGACTACTTGAACCTCACACCCCATCGAATAAAGAATACGCAAAATATTTTTCTTAACACCGAAATCATAAGAGACAACTTTTAATTTTTTATTAGTATCAGGTATAACTTTTTTACACTGAAACACTTTTTCTTTAAAACCGTACTCCTTTTTAATAGATACTTTTGAAGCTAATTCAGAACCCGTTATACCTTTGTAATTTTTTAACTCTTTTTTAATTTTATTAATATCTTTTTTATTGTGAAAAATACATGCATTCATCGCTCCTTTATTTCTTATAAGTGAAGCTATATATCTCGTGTCTAAATCAGCAATACAAACGATTTTATTTTGCTTTAAATAATCTATTAATTCTAATTCAGATCTCCAATTAGAAGATTTTGTCGGAATTTCACTTAATACAATACCACTAACACATGAAAAATTTGATTCTTGGTCTTCATTATTTATACCAACATTTCCAATATGCGGGTAAGTAAATGTTATAATTTGATCTTTGTACGATGGATCAGATATTACTTCTTGATAGCCGGTCATTGCTGTATTAAAAACTATTTCGCCATAAGAGTCTGCTTTGTACCCAACTGACTTCCCATAAAAAATTTCGTTATTTTCTAATATTAAAATAGCTTCTTGCAAGAGTGTTTCCTATTCATTTATGTTATTAGCGCAATTTTTTACAAAGATAGCGCATCTCCCATTGTGTATAAACCATTACCTTTATTAGAAATCCATTTTGCTGCTAATATAGCGCCTTCTGCAAAAATTTTTCTATCAAAACTTCTATGATTAATTTCAATGGATTCGTTATCTAAAGTAAACTTAACCATATGATCACCTACAACATTACCTACTCTTAAACAGTGATGGTTAATTTCTTTTTTAGTAGTTAAATTTTTTTTAATTACATCTTCTAAAGATAATGATGTTCCAGACGGCATATCAATTTTATGTTTATGATGATGCTCAATTATATCAATATCTGACTGATCTCCAACTAAAGATGATAGTGTTTCAACCAATTTTAAACATATATTAATACCTACACTCATATTAGATGCTCTTAGTACTGGTATTTTTTTACTACTAGATTCTATTTTTTTAATATGATCGCTTGAAAAGCCAGTTGTCCCAATAATAATTTTTTTATTATTTTTAACACAAGCGTCAAGTATTAACATAGAATATTCTGGTCTTGTAAAGTCTATACATACGTCGCATTTAGAAACAGCATGATCTAAATTCGAAGTTAAAATACTGTTATCTAGGTGTGCTAATTTATCGTTATTTATATTTTGATCCCTTATAACGCCAGAAGATAAAACTATATCAGATTCATCTAATAATATTAATTTTGCTATTTCCATTCCCATTTTACCTGAGACACCAGGTACGCAGACGTTTATAGACATTATAAAATTAGTGATTATTTAAAATTACATTATATTAACATAGACTATGCTTAGTGCTAAAACAAAAATTTCTATTTGAAGAATTTTTTTACGCCATCAATCCATGATTCTGACTTTGGGCTGTGTTTTTTTGAGCTATTTTTTAATTTATCCTCAAATTTCATTAATATGCTTTTTTGTTCATTAGATAAATTAACTGGAGTTTCTACTTGTATTGCACACATCATATCACCTATAGATCCGCCTCTTACTGATTTTACTCCCTTTCCTTTTAACCTGAAGTATTTTCCTGTTTGTGTTCCGGCCGGTATACTGATAGATACTTTTTTACTACTTAGTGTTGGAATTTCTATCTCAGCACCTAAAGCAGCTTCCGCAAATGAAATAGGCACTTCACAATACAAACTATTACCATCTCTTTTAAATATTGAATGTTTTAATAATTGTATTCTTATAAAAAGATCTCCATGTGGTCCTTGATTAATTCCAGCTTCGCCTTTTCCAGCTAGTCTTACCCTATCACTGTTATCTACTCCAGCTGGTATTGTTACCGAAATATCTTTATCAATATTAATTGCGCCCTTTCCATAACATTTTGAGCAAGGGTTAGATATAACTGTTCCTTTTCCAGAACATGTAGGACAAGTTTGTTGTATTGTAAAAAAACCTTGCTGAGCTCTGACTTGCCCAACACCATTACACATTCTACAAGCAGTTGGCTTAGAGCCAGATTTTGCGCCCGAACCGCTACATGAATCACATGTATCCTTAGTTCTGATTTTTATTGATTTATCAACACCAAATGCAGCTTCTTCAAGAGAGAGTTTTAACTCATATTCCAAATCAGCGCCTTTGTATCTTTGAGTTGAACTTCTTGATTGATTACCACCAAATATATCACCAAAAATATCTTCAAATACTTCGCCAAAACCAGAAGTATTAAAACCCCCGCCAGCACCAGCGCCGGAATCTGTAGTTCCATACTGATCAAACATGGATTTTTTTTGAGGATCAGAAAGTACATCATAAGCTTCTTTAGCTTCTTTAAACTTTTTTTCTGAAGCTTTATCATTACCTGTTCTATCAGGATGATATTTCATAGCTTTTTTCTTAAAAGCTTTTTTTACTTCTTCGCTTGAAGCGCCTTTACTGAGACCCAATACCTCATAGTAATCCATAGTATCTCGATTATTTTATTCAATTATTTTTTGTCGTCATTAACTTTAACTTTTTCAGCTTTAACTTCTTCAGTAGGAGTTTCTTCAACTTCTTTGTATTCAGCATCAACTACATCTGCATCGTTAGCTGAACCTTGATTTTCTGAAGTTGCGTCAGATGAATTTTCATTTTCTTTCGCGTGCTCAGCATACATCATTTCAGCCATTTTTGCAGAAGCTTCAGATAATTCTTTAATACCATTTTCTATAGCATCTTTATCTTCAGTTTTTAAAGCTTCAGTTAATAAACTATTTTTTTCTTGAATATTTTTTCTGTCTTCTTCAGTAACTTTATCACCTAATTCATCTAATGATTTATTAGTTGCGTGAACAAGGGCATCTCCTTGATTTTTTACATTTACCAGTTCCTGGAACTTTTTATCTTCTTCAGCATGAAGCTCAGCATCTTTTACCATTTTTTCTATCTCATCATCTGATAACCCACTTGATGACTTAATAATAATAGATTGTTCTTTATTTGTAGCTTTATCTTTTGCTGAAACATTTAATATGCCATTAGCGTCAATATCAAAGTTTACTTCTATTTGTGGCATACCTCTAGGAGATGGAGGTATATCTGATAAATTAAACTGACCTAAAGATTTGTTTCCAGAAGCTATGTCTCTTTCTCCTTGTAGCACATGAACTGTTACTGCAGTCTGATTATCTTCTGCAGTAGAAAAAACTTGGTTTTGTTTAGTTGGGATTGTAGTATTTTTTTCTATAAGTTTCGTCATAACTCCGCCCATAGTTTCAATACCTAACGACAAAGGAGTTACATCTAATAATAAAACGTCTGTTACATCTCCAGATAAAACCCCTGCTTGTATAGCAGCTCCAGCGGCAACTGCTTCGTCAGGATTAACATCTTTTCTTGGGTCTTGACCAAAATATTCTTTAACTGTTTTTTGAACTAAAGGCATTCTTGTTTGGCCGCCGACTAAAATAACATCATTTATATCTTTTTTAGACAACTTTGCATCCTTTAATGCAATTTCACATGGAGTTATAGTTCTTTTAACTAAATCTTCAACCATAGATTCAAATGCAGCTCTAGTAACCTTTATATTTAAATGTTTTGGTCCACTTGCATCTGCAGTTATGTAAGGAATATTTATATCTGCTTGCTGTCCACTTGATAATTCTATTTTTGCTTTTTCGGCTGCGTCCTTTAATCTTTGAAGAGCAAGTGGATCAGTCCTTAAATCAAAATTTTGGTCTTTTTTAAATTCACCAACTATATGATCAATAAGTTTAGAATCAAAATCTTCTCCACCTAATTGGGTATCTCCATTTGTAGATAATACTTCAATTTGATTTTCACCATCAATATCAGATATATCAATAATTGATACATCAAACGTTCCACCACCAAGATCATAAACAGCAATTTTTTTATCACCTTTCTTATCACCTTTCTTTTGATCAAGGCCATATGCTACCGCTGCAGCGGTTGGCTCATTAATAATTCTTTTAACATTTAAACCAGCGATTTTTCCAGCGTCCTTTGTTGCTTGTCTTTGTGAATCATTAAAATATGCTGGTACTGTAATAACAGCATCTGTAACTGACGCACCCAAATATTCTTCAGCAGTTTTTTTCATTTTCATTAAAACTTTTGCAGATATTTCCGGTAAAGCCATTTTTTTATCATCAATTTGAACCCATACATCTTTATTGTCAGCCTCAATAATTTTATAAGGTAAAATAGACTTATCCTTTTGAACTTCTGAATCAGCATACTTTCTTCCAATAAATCGTTTAATCGCGTAAACAGTTTTTTGTGGGTTAGTAACTGATTGTCTTTTAGCTGATTGCCCAACTAAAGTTTCTGAATCTGTAAAAGCAACAACTGATGGTGTAGTTCTATCTCCTTCGCTATTTTCTATTATTTTAGGTCTATCGCCTTCCATAACTGACACACATGAATTTGTAGTACCTAAATCAATACCTATAATTTTACCCATTTTTAATTACCTCTTAAAATTTGTTAATATCTTTGTTAATTTATATATGAGGACAAAATCTATAAATTCAAGTAAATATTATTTTTTTTTAGAAACTTTTTTAGAAACAATAACTAACGCAGGGCGCAATAGCTTTGATTTTAACTTATATCCCTTTTGCATGACCTCAAGCACGGTATTTTCATTGCTATCTGAATCCTTAGTAGCCATTGCCTGGTGTAGTTTTGGATCAAAAACTTCATTTATAGGATTTATTTCTTCAATTTCAAGTTTTTCAAAAACCTCTTTAGCTGTCTTTAATAATAATGAATTACCTTCTATAAAATTTTCTAATTTGAGACTTGAATCACTTGAAAAATTGGTGGCAGTTTCAAGGCTATCCATAATTGTCATAAGTTCTGAAGAAAGTTTTTCTGTGGAATATAATTGAGCTTGCTGCAACTGCTTAATTGATCTTTTTTGGAAATTATCTAACTCAGCTTTTGATCTAAGTAATAAATCATTAAGTCTTTCATTTTCTTTAACTAAAAGAGTAATTTCATCAATAACTTCTTTAACGGGCTCTTCTTTTATTTCATTACTACCATCTTCAATAGTTTCGTCTTTTATATGACTATCACCATCATTTATATTATCTTTTGCTTCAGAAACATTTTTTTTATCTTCTTTCATGATATCCCTTTTAAATNCGTATGCCATTCTTTTTGGTCCAATTACCCCAAGTACTCCAACAACATCATTATCAAATTTATAAGGAGCGCTAACAACACTGCAATCATCGAGAACATTATATCCAGACTCTGCTCCAATAAATATCTTTACGCCATTTGATGAAATACTTTTATCTAATAAATGTAAAATATTATTTTTTTCACTAAAAGCATCAAATAAAGTTTTTAACTTTTCAATATCAGATAATTCTTTACAATTCATCAATCTAGTTTGTCCAGAAACTAAAAGATCATCGTTTTTCTGTGGCTCAGCTGATTCTAAAAATAATTTTTTTCCAAAGGTTATAGCAGAAATCATAA
>LWDU01039842.1_pt1 | contig 18069 bp, 18 predicted proteins | sample 727161 | NCBI WGS metagenome assembly LWDU01 (sample SAMN04566230, study PRJNA314399) | hydrothermal vent metagenome | isolation source: deep sea hydrothermal plume seawater | place: Mexico: Gulf of California, Guaymas Basin | collected 2004-07-11
TGGGCGCCGGCGAGCGGTCCAGGTTGGTCGGCTCGGGCAATGGGCTCAAACTGAACGCGTTGTTACGCGAGGCGTTGGCGGCTGAATTCGGCATGCCGGTCGCAGTGGGTTTGCAGGAGGAAGAAGCCGCGGTCGGTGCGGCGCTTTGCGCTGCAGTGGCTGACGGGGCATATGCTTCTATCGCCGAGGCGAGCGCGGAATTTATCGGTAGTCGGGCAGAGGCGCGGGATTGAATGGTGTGAGGTCGACGGTGCTCGTTTGACCGGTCGGCCGGTCGCCGGTCCGTTCAACATACCCCAGACGCTGTGTCCGGTCGCGACATCGGCGTCTTGCACATCCGGTATTTTGCCGATCAGGGGGATACGGAGATCCAAAGGCGATTGTCGGTATCGGTAGTTCGAGTCTGCGCGGCTGGCATGGCGCGATCGCAGAAGATCTGGAGCCTGATTATTCCGCGCGGTTTTGGCGGCAGCAATATGAACGACGTATTGTCTTCATGCAGTTATAAGGAGTAAGTATGACCGTCCGCAATCTCAGCCCGCAACAGATGTTTATCGATCTGGTGAAAGACCACGTGCCCAAATACCATTTCAATGGCCGGACGAAGCGCCAGTATCAGGCTTGGAAACGCAGTGCTACGCCGAAGGTCATGGCGACCCTGGGCGACTTTCCTGATGCCATCGCGGCTAAACCCCAGCTCTTGGCCGAATGGAATGAAAAAGGCCTGCGCCGTCAGCGCTGGATTATCGATGTGCAACAGCATCTTTCGGCGATCTTGCTAGTCAATTATCCCGCAGATATGAAACGCGGCGAAAAACGGCCGGCGATTCTCGCCTGTCACGGGCACGGGGCGCACGGCAAGGAGTCGGTGATGGGCAATGATTCGAGTCCGGCGCTGCGCCAGGATATCGCTATCCACAACTACAACTACGGCCAGGTTATGGCCGAGCAGGGTTTTATTACCTATGCGATCGACTGGATTGGCTTTGGCGAGCGCAACGACAACAACAAACCCAATCATCGTCCACAGAGCGGGCGCGACTGGTGCAATCTCTATTATCTGCACGCGACGATGTTGGGCATGACTTCAATCTCCATCAATGTCGCGCACGGTAAGGCGGCCACAGATGTGCTGTGCAAGCTGCCCGGTGTCGACGAAAAGCGGCTTGGCGTGATGGGCTTGAGTGGCGGTGGCACGATGACCTTGTGGATGGCGCTTTGCGATAAGCGCTTTAAAGCCGCCGAGATTATGTGTTATAGCGATTTATGGGCGGCGTTTGGCGTTCGCGATATTAATTATTGCGGCATGCAGGTGGCACCGGGACTTTTTAAGCTGATGGATTTGCCCGATGTACAGGGCTTGATCGCGCCGGGGCCGTTGCTGATTGATATTGGCGCGCACGACACGTGTTTTAAGGTGGATACGGCGATGGAATGTTATCGTCAGGTCGAGAAAATTTATCGCGCCGCCGGGGCGACTGAAAACCTGGAGCTCGATTTACACGCCGGTGAACACGGGTGGGGTGGCAATAAATCCGAGGCCTTTTTCAAGAAGCATCTATCATTTTAAATCGAGGTGGATCATGCAAGTAACAGAACAGCATATCGAGACCTATCGCGAGGAAGGTTACTGTGTGGTCAAAGGACTGATTCCCGCCGATCTTATCGCGGCGGTGCATCAGCGGGTCGCAGAGATCGTCGCGGATAAACCGAACTGGCCCGAACGCCATTTTCAGGTGCTCGATCCGGAGCGCTATCGGTCCGTTGCAGGCGGGGCACTGCCGGGGGGCATACAGCGCCCCTCCCAGCAAGAGGACGTGTTTGCTGCGGTTGCGAACCATGCGCACCTCGCGGTAGCGATGGAACGTCTGTTGGCATCGCCGGTGGAATGTTTTACCGACCAGGTCGGGGTCAAACACGGGGCAATCGTCGAAGAGCAGGGCGGGCGCAGCTATTACCACCAGGATTCCTTCTATTGGCATATCGACCCTGAGTGGGGCTGCAATTGCTGGATACCGCTGCAAGACGTCGACCGCGAGACGATCGCGCTAGCGGTGATGCCGAGTAGCCAACAGGGGTGGCAGTTGATCGAGCACGAGTCGTATTTCGACGATCCGCCGATGGGGCATGGCGAGGGTGAGGCTTTTGTGCCGTTTAAACGCCATCGCGTGCCTTTAGCGCAGGTGGATTATGCGCAGGAGGTATTGTTGCCGATGGCGGCGGGTGATGGGTTGTTCTTTACGAATTATACTTGGCATCGCAGTGAGCCGAATCGCACGGGGGAGGACCGGGCATTTTATGCGATTGCCTATCAGGTGAAGGGTGACAAGGCTTAGATTCAAGCTATGGTGGGACGAACTGACGGAGGGTATCCCCTTGCCCACATCGTCCGCCGTGCAGCTTGACCGGTTAGACTGGGCACTATAAAAAAAATAAAAGGTGAAGAATATGACGCATTTGTATGATGAAATTGGGGTGACGCGGGTAATCAACGCCTCGGGTAGCATGACGTATTTGGGCGGGTCGCTGATCGCGCCCGAAGTGCTAGAAAAGATGAACGAGGCGGCGGGTGCTTTTGTGGTGATGGAGGAGTTGATGGATTGGGCTGGGATGGAGGTGGCTCGGTTGACCGGGGCGGAGGCCGGCATGGTGACAAGTGGGTCGGCGGGTGGAATTCTGCTTTCTTGTGCGGCTTGCATTACGGGAGATGATCGCCAGAAGATGCGGCAGTTGCCGGTGGTTGAAGGCAAGAACGAGTTTGTGATGCAGAAGCACCATCGCATCGGCTTTGACCATGCGGTGGGGGTGGCGGGCGGAAAAATTGTTGAAGTTGGCGGTGAGGATAGCACGGAGTTAGCGCAGATTGAGGCGGCGTTGTCGGAGCAGACGGCGGCGATTTTGCACGTAGTGCTCGATCCGCAGCCGACGGTGCCTTTGCAAGATGTGGCAAAGTTAGCCCATGCCCATGGGATTCCAGTGATCGTAGACGCGGCGGCGGAGTTGCCGCCGGTGGATAATTTGCACGCGTTTTTGGCGGCGGGTGGTGATCTAGTGATTTTTAGCGGCGGGAAGGATATTTCTGGTCCGAATGATTCGGGCATACTCTGTGGTCGTGCCGATTTGATTAAGGCAGCGCGCATGCAGGCCTTTCCCAGTGGCCCGATTGGGCGGCCATTGAAAGTGAGCAAGGAACAGATTGTCGGGTTGGTGTTCGCGCTAAGGCGCTTCAAGGCGTTGGACGAAGGCGAGCGAATGCGGCGTTGGCAGGAGAAGGCCGAGGCGATGTGCGCCGAGTTACAGGGGATTGCAGGTGTCGAGGCGGAGGTTGCCCTGCCGACGAGAGGAGGGCGGCCATTGGTGATACCACGGACTCGGTTGCGAATTGACGAGCAGTTGTTGGGTTGTACTGTCAATGAAATAGACGAGCAGTTAGAGCAGGGGACGCCGGCGATCGCGGTGTCGATTGCATCGGGGGAGATTTGGCTCAATCCGCAGCATCTGGCGGACGGAGAGGAGGAGGTTGTGGTGCGTCGGGTAGCTGAGGTGTTAAAGGCCCAAGGCTAGGCGTGTCGAAAAAATAGCTCTGCGCCTAAAGCGTTCACGCTATCGCTGTGGACAAGGCGGCTGAGCGAGCCATGTCCACAGCGATCTGGCGATGCGCAAGTTTTTGCTCATCCGCCGATTAGATTTCGGCATAGATTTCGAGTTGGTTACCCTCGGGGTCGGCGAAATATATGGTGCGGTGGCCGCGGGGTTGGTCTGTTACCGCTTCCATGATTCTGACACCTTTGGCAACGAGTATATCGTAGCACTCCTGCACTTCGTCGGGTTCGACGAGGAAGGCGATCTGCACGCCGGGCAGGTCGTTGCGTGTGCCTTGACCGTCGTAATGGCGAGTGCGTTTGCGCAGCGAAAATTGTGTCGCGCCGGTCTCGAAGCCCAAACCTGTCTCGCCATCACCGCGAATTGGGAAGGGAAACAGGTCGCGGTAGAAGGCTTTCATAAGCTCCATGTCGTCGCAGAGAATGATCGTGTAATTCAGTTGCTTTACGGCTTTGAGCATGGCGGGTCTTTCTTTCGGGAATGGGATGGTTGGTTTAAACTTCGAGGCGCCAAGCGCATAAACTGTAGTCTTTTAAAACGCTCGTCAATCTTGGCTCCGGTGACGGATTGAGAAGGATGCGAATTCAACCTGTAAGTGCAATAGTGTAAGAAGCCTTGCTTTAATTATGGGAGAACTGGGTATAAAAGCACATTACGAAAGTGAACCCAGGCAATAACCATCTTTAGAAGCCATCTCGGCGATGGCATCGTGCGCAGCAAGGTTTACAGCTAGATTAAGACGCAATACGACTGATGTGGAGATGTCGATGTTTGAACGAGAGGATTTCCTAGTCGCTGTCGATCGTAGGAGCTTTACGGTCACCTTGCTATCGCCGCCGCCAGCGCAGTTGGCGGCTGAGCCGGCACTATTGATGGCTTTCGCTTTCACACGACCGACACATTTTTGGCGGCTGGACACCGGGTGCTGAGTTTCGATTATACGGGGCACGGTGAGCGCATTGACCATTTTGGCGCGGGGATACACGCGCTGCGCAATACGCTGGTGGAAGGCGGGGTCAACCCATTTGCAGTTTTTGCTGCCGACGCTGCGGCGGTTATCGATACGTGTCTGAGGCGGGAAGTTGCGGCGCTTGGACGCATTGCGGTTTCCGGTACTTCGCGCGGGGGGTATCTGGCGCTGTACTTGCTCGCCCATGAGGCGCGGGTCACGGCGGCGGCTGGTTTTGCGCCGGTGACCGATTGGCGGGTGCTCTCCGAGTTTTCAGCCGATGTGGGCGTTGGCCGACTATGCGACACGGATGGCGGGAAGAGCAGTTTTTATGTCGATCGGTGCCAATGATCACCGTGTTGGCACAAAGGACTGCATGGCATTGCGGGACGCGTTGGCGGAGGCCGGCGCGGAGGTCGAATTTGTGCTCACGGACGATGCGGGGCATACCATGGGCATAGAAGGATACAAAAGCGGTGTCGACTTTTTACTCGCCCAATTCGCCGACAGGTAGACGGTCCGTGGCTTGGCCCGAAGGCGGGTGACATTATTTCCCATTGCACATAGTTTTCTTCGCATCGCCTTTGGTCGATAGCCCGCTGCGTTATTTTAACGCCGGACCGGGGGTCAACTGCGCCTCAATCGGCTCTGCATTCCCACGATATTCTATCTTAAGCGACTGCAGCAGGCGCCGCGTTTTTTCAGCGGCCGCTAGGGCATCGCCATTATTCTTTTCCAGCGCAGCGACCGTGGCCTGCGTCCGTTGGGGCAAGGCGGCGAAGTCGGGATAATACCACATCGTCAGCACGGTCCGGCGTTGGTCCGAGCGATTGCCGTGGGAGGCGTGCAATAGGCTGCCATAGCCGATGACCAGATCGCCGGCTTTGACCGGCACGTCGATTTCTTCGTCGACTTTGCAGAAACCCGGATCGGTGGGGTCGGCGTAGGTAGTGAGCGATTCGGTATGCCGGGGGGAAATCAGATCGTGCAGAGCATGGCGTGTGAGGTGTGACCCTGGGATGACGCGCAAGCAGCCGTTTTCAGGCGTCGTGTCGCTCAGGTAATACATCAGAAAAACCTGGATCGGTTGCGGTGTGTAGCTGACCGGATCGTCCCAGAAGCGGCCGTCTTCGTGCCAAAAGAGCGGCGGGCTGTGTGGGGGTTTGCTGATGACGCGCCCATGGCCGAATTTCGGTTCGGTGAATCCGAGTTGGGCCAGTGCGTCAAGCGCTTTGCGGTGGGCGATAAGCTCGCCCATTAGCAAATTTTCGTAGGCCATGGCCCAGTCGATCAGCACCATGCTGCCGGTGGTGCGGTGGCGCTCGAAATGCTCGGCATCCTGTTCGGCGAGCAAAGTGTCGCTGAACAGGTTTAGGCAGTCGACTGTAGCGGCGTCAAGAATGTTCTCGCATACCAAGAGCCCGTCGCGTTCGAATTGCGCGCGTTGTGTATTGTCGTTCATGGCGATAGATCCTTCTTTGGGATTAGGTCCTTTGCACGGACAATTCTGGCTAGGTTGCAAGGCGAAAATATGTTATTTTGCTCGAAGCAGAGCAAGGGGCCTTGGGACCTGGTTGGGCTGAGGCGCGTTTGCCGCGGATCGGTGGGTTACGCACCTTTGCTGCCATATTGCAGCCTGTTTGCCATCGGGCGGTCATCCCGTCAAACCGAGCCGCTCGTCGGCTCATAAGTCAGCCTATCTTATTACATTGGAGAGATGTCCATGTCGATTGAAGTGGCTACTATACAGGATGTACGCAAGGCCGAGGGGGTGATTCGTCAGCATCTATCGCCGGCCCCGCTGATTCGCTCGTATGCGCTGGAAAAGGAACTGGGGTTAGAAGCAGAACGGCGAGTGTGGTTAAAGGACTACGGCTGGACACCGGTAGGCTCGTTCAAGCTGCTCGGCGCCCTGAATTGGATGGCGAATAACCTGGAGCGCATCGGCGACCGGCCGGTGGCGGCGCATTCGTCGGGCAATTTTGCTTCGGGCATTTCCTACGCGGGGATGCGCTACGGCAAGCGGGTGGTGATCGTGATGCCGGAGAGCGCGCCGAAAGTTAAATTTGCATTGACGCGTTCTTTTGGTGCCGAGATCCTGACCTACGATATTGCTACGGACCACCAGACGGGCCAGCGCGATAAGCTGACCCGCCGCATCGCCGAGGAAGAAGGGGCGGTGCAGGCTTCGCCCTACGACGACCCACATGTAATTGCCGGCAATGGCGTCGGTGGCCTGGAAATCGTCGACGAACTGCGGCGGCAGGAACGCGATGTCTCGCATTTTCTTTGTCAGGTCAGTGGTGGCGGGTTAATGGCGGGGCACGCGCTGGCGATAGCCGATGGTTTCGCGGGTGCGCAGATTGTCGGAATTGAGCCGGAGGGCGCGGCAGACTTTTGCCAGTCGCTTGTCGCTGGCGAGCGGGTGCGTATCGAGCGGCCGACGAGCATTTGCGACGGTTTGTGCTCCTACGACGTCGGCGAGCACAATTGGCCTATATTGCAGGCGCATGTCGCCAAGGCGGTGTCGGTGCCCGACCTGGACACGCAACAGGCGATGCGGTGGATCTATCGCACGCACGGCTTGCGCGTCGAGCCGTCGGGGGCGATCGCGGTCGCCGCCGCACTGACCGGTAAGGTGGCCTTAGAAGGTGAGGGCGATGTGGTAATCGTCGTCAGTGGGCGCAATGTCGACGAGGCGCGTTTCACCGAATGGATCGCGGCGGATTAACGGCTGAAGGGCTGTTCCTCCCCGGTGTAGATCCCGTCGAGCGTCCAATAATTGTCCGGGTCTGGGCGGGTGGTGATCCACTTGCCGTTGGTGAAATCGGGGAAGGGCACCGGTTGGCTGCCACAGGCGATCGAGTCTTCCGATAGCGCGGTAATGGCCATCCAGGCGACCGAGTCGTAGACGTCGATCGGTGTCTGGCGGCCCTACTTGATGGCATCGACAAAGGATCGCTGCACCAAATAGTCCATGCCGCCGTGCCCTCCCTGCACGCCGTCGGCGCCGAAGTCCTTCCATACCGGATGATCGTAATCCCTCAGATAATCGCCCATGTCGGCCCATTCCTCGCCGGGGAAGTCGTCGAAGTGCACGGCGTTTTTGTCTTCCATCCACAGACCGCGCGTGCCCTGTACGCGCTGCCCGCGCGAATAGGGTCTGGGCAATGAGCAATCGTGCGTCAGCAACACGGTCTCGCCATGCGCGCATTTGACCATCGTGGTGGTGATATCGCCTTGCGCGAAGTCGGTGGCGAACTCGCTGTGGTCCGGGCCGAGATTGTTGACGGCGTAGTCGTGTAAGCCACGCGCTTTACTGCTCATCGAAACGAGCGAGATAAAGCGATTGCCCTTGTTGATATCGAGCATTTTAGCGATGGGGCCGACGCCGTGCGTCGGGTAGAGGTCGGCGTTGCGGTGTACGAAGTTGTCGCGGCGGTAGTGGCGGTTTTCGTTGCCGCGGGTGATCTCGGAACGCAGGTCGTGTTCGTAGCCGCATTGGCAGTGAATCAATTCGCCAAATAGACCCTGCTTGACCATATTGAGTACCGCCATTTCCTCGCGGCCGAAACAACAGTTTTCCAAGAGCATAAAGGGCACGCCGGTCTCTTCGCTGACGCGGACCAGTTCCCAGCACTCCTGTATCGATGAGGCGCCGCCGACCTCGGACCCGGCGTATACGCCCGCGCGCATCGCGGCAATGGCGATCTCGACGTGGGTGGTCCAGCTGGAGGCGATCACGACTCCGTTGAGGTCGCCGCGATCGAGCATCTGGCGATAGTCGTTGTAGCCTTCGGGGCGATAGCCTTTTAGCTCTTCGATGCGATTTATTTTTTTCTCGACGCGGTCCTGGTAGACATCGCAGACGGCCGGGATCTCGACGTCGGGCATTTTGACGACTAGGTCGGCTAGTCCTGACCCGCGACCGCCCAAGCCGATGAAACCGATTTTAACAGTATGCAAAAATCTCTCCATAAAAGTTAGTGCAGTGCGCAGTGTGCTTTTGTTGTGTGGCTAGTGCAAGCGTATGCAAGATAGCTACTGCGGCGGTGGGGGTAAATGGGGAGTGTGGGATGGATTTGTTTGTGGGCTTTGATTGCGTGTATCTTAGGCGGCGTTATCTGCTAGGGATTTGTATTTGGGGATTAAGTATTGTCCGTTAAGGTTGGGTGGGGGAGGTCCGGTCGCGGGCTACGTCTCCGGGGGTTTTTAGACCCTCGGGGCGCCTTCGCGCCCACTCACCACCGCCCTGCCGAAAAACATCCTGCGTCGCACCCCGCGACCGGACCTCGGAGACTTGGGAGGGATATAATTGTATACATAGGAGGAAGTGATGAAAGTTGCGGTGTTTGGTGCTGCTGGATGGGTTGGGCGGGCGGTGTTGGCTAATTTTGCGGGTCGGCATGAGGTGCGGGGGTTTGATTTGAGTGAGGAATCTTGGGATAAGTATCGGGAACTGGATGGGGAATGGGAGGGGGAGAAGCTCTATGGGGATATTTCTAATTTTGACGATGTCGATAGTGCGATCGCCGGTTGTGAAGGGGTGGTGCATCTTTCGGCTTATTTTGGCTATGAGAATGAACCTGAACACGACGAGCGACCTTTTTTGATCAATGTGAAGGGGATGTGGAATGTGCTAGAATCGGCCAGGCGCCACGGGGTGAAACGGGTAGTGCATATGGGCTCTTGTATGGTGCAGCATCCCGATGGGCATTTTTTTACCTCTGAGGTGCGCAGCCCGGAAGGCACGCCCTATGGTATATCGAAAAGGCTGCAGGAGGAGATGTGTCGCCAGTTTCACGATGCGTTTAAACAACGGATTATCGTCTTTCGTCCCTGCAGTATCGCCGATACGCGTTTGCGGACCTATCGGGATGGGTCACCTGCCGGAGGAATTGGCGTAGTGTGTCGGCACGATTTGGCCGAAGGGTGTCATTTGGCGTTGGAGAATGAGACGGTGGATTTTGATGTTATGCATGTGGTGGGGCACCCGGAGGCGGATAAGTATTGTAATGTGGCGCGGTCGCGTGAGGTGTTGGGGTTGCAGTATAAGGGCCAATTGTAATGGGGCCACGACAATGAGGTGTTCCCGCTTATATCCATGGATATGGAGAGGAAGGCAATAATGGAAACGGTTGAAGATCCTGAGGCAGCAGGTTTTTCTGCAGCAGGGATTAAAATTGCTCATAGGTTGTTAGCGGAGGCCGTCGATAAGGGCGAGGTCTTGGGTGGAGTCTTGCAGGTTGCACGGAAAGAGATCGTTTTGCCGGTCGCTTGTTTTGGGCGGCGGGAAGTGGCCGTAGGGGGTGAGCCTGTCGCGGTGGATACAATTTTTTTGATTGCTTCTATAACTAAGCCGATTGTTTGCGCGGCGGTGGTTAAGTTGCTCGAGCAAGGACGGTTGGGGCTGGATGATCGCGTGGTGCAGTATGTGCCGGAGTTTGCAGAAATGGGGAAGGAGGGGGTGACCGTACGGCATTTGTTGACGCATACTTCGGGTTTGCCGGATATGATCCCAGAGAATCATGAGTTTCGTGCGAAGCACAGGCCATTGGCGGATTTTGTCGCGCGGATCTGCGAGTTGGAGTTGTTGTTTGCGCCAGGAACGCGGATCTCGTATCAGAGCGCGGGTATTGCTATGTTGGGGGAGATCGTGGAGCGGTTGACGGGACAGCTATTGCCGGAGGTATTGCGGGCGATGTTTTTTGCGCCCTTGGGGTTGGCGGATACTTCGCTGGGGCGGCAAGAGACGCTGCGGGAGCGGGAGGCGGAGATTCGGCTGCCGGGGCAGAGCGATGGTGGAGGCGATGGCACGGATTGGCACTGGAACTCGGACTATTGGCGAAATTTTTCCGCGCCTTGGGGTGGTATGCTGACTACGGCGGCGGAGTTGACGGTATTATGCCAGGTTTTCTTGGCGGGTGGAGCGTATAATGGAGTGCGGGTGTTGAGTCGGGCGGGAGTGGCGGCGATGACGCGGGACCAGACGGGTGGGATGGCGAGTTTGTCTAAGCAGGAGAAGTTGCGGCAGCGTAGGGGGTTGGGTTGGCGGTTGGGGGAAGGGGATTTGCGCTCGTCGTCCAGCTTCGGGCACGGCGGGGCGACGGGCACCGAGATGTGGGTGGACCCGGAGAGCGAGGTGACCTGTGTGTTGCTGACGAATGATCCGCAAGGTGCAGGGCCATTGCGGCCGAGGATCGCGAACGCGGTGGCGGCGGCGGTTCTGTGAGGACTATCGAGTCGGGGCACTTATATCATGAAATTGATGTGCTCCCACCTTTGCCGCGTGATTAGCCTGGGCCAAAGCCGGTAGGGCCGGAGAATCCGCCGGCTTCGGTGCCGAGACGTACAAAACCTTCGGCGTATTCGCAACCTTGCATCCAGGCCGTCGATTGCGCTTCGAGTGCTCGGTAGCGGGCGAGCCAGCCATAGCGCTCGGCGAGGCCGGGTTGCGCGGCAAAGCAATCCAAGGCCTCGCATTTGCGTTTATAACTTTCGGAAATATCGACGAAGAGGCTGGGGATATACCGCGCGACCGGGGCGGTGCCTAGCGTGGTTTCGTAGAACACGACTTCGGGCGAGGGGCAGGCCGGCAAGTCCGATTCGCCTTCGATGCCGGGGCGGAAGCAATAGCGGCTGGCCCAGATGACGGCTTGCGTGGCCTCGCAGTGGTCGGGATGCAGGATATCGTCTTTCCAGTGGCACAGCACCAGATCGGGTTGGTGTCGGCGGAAGAGTTCGAGTAGCTGCTGTCGGCGTTCTGGGCCGATGAGCAGAGGGCTGTCGCCGAAGTCGAGGCATTCGATGGTCACGTCGAGGATGGCGGCGGCCGCGTCCATCTCGGCCGCGCGAATTTGTTTGATCTCGGTTAAGGTCGGTGTGGGGTTGCGTGCCCAAAGTGCCGGTGATTCGCATTTTTCACCATAGCTGAAGTCGACGATATGCACCTTGCTGCCGGCATCGGTCAGCCGAGCGATGGTGCCGCCGGCGCGCGAACAGAAATCGGCGGCGTGCGCGCTGAAGACGATGACGCGGCGGTCGCCGCGAATAAAATCGCTCATATGGCTCCTTTTTTATTCTCCGAGATAGCCTTGTTTGGCCCAGACTTTTGCAGCCAGTTTTTTCGCTGCAGGGGAGGGTTCGAGATCGCCTAATACGCTGCTGGCCGGCTGGCCTTTTTTCTTGCGTTGTGGGTCGGGTGACCAGTCGTCTTTGGCGTATTTTCGCCGCACGGATTCGCGGCGAAAGTCTGGTACTTGCATCGGCGCCGAGTCGTTGAGCGCCGAGCGCCAGGCCTGGATGCCGGCGATACTCATATCGATGCCGCGGTAGACATCGAGGTAGGGTTGCTCGCCGGTGAGGATGGCTTGTGCAAAATGGTAGCTGGTGAAAAAATCGCCGCCGCCGTGCCCGGCTAGAGTGGCCTGTTGGTGATGGTCGGGGAAGTCGGGTTTGTAAACGGTTTCGACCGGTTCGCCCTGGCATTTTTCCCAAGACTCGCGCCAGACGCGCAGGCGCTGTTTGTCGCCGTGGCGGGTATTTTCCATCACGCCTTGGTTGCCGTGGATGCGCACGTAATTCCCGTGGCCGCGCAGGCCGCCGTGCAGTGATTTGAGCACCGCGTCATTGTCCATGCGGCAGATGATCACCGCGGCGGTGTCAGCGCGCCCCATATGATTTGTTTTTGAGGGGTCGGCGAAATCAAAGGGCACGGCGAAACCGTTGACCTTTACGGGGCGGGTGTCGGTGATATACATGACCGGCGCGATGGAATGGGTACAATAATAGGTCGCGGGGATCCAGTTGCGCCAGTGATCGCGGCCGCAGCTGCGGGCCAATTTTACCTCCGGCGGATCGGGGTGTACATATTCGCCCTCACCATATTTGAACTCGCCGATATCGCCCAGCTGATAGCGGCGTCGCATTTCCTGGTTATAGACCATATACGGGTAGTTTTCGGCGAACATATAGATCTTGCCGCTTTTCTCCACCGCCCGGGCCAACGCCACTCCTTCCCCTAAAGTATGACAGGCGGCCGTTTCGCTCATTACGTGTTTGCCGGCTTTGAGCGCCTTGATGGCGAAGGGGGCGTGTTGATGGAAGAAGTTGGCCAACACCACCGCGTCCATATCGTGGGTGAGAAATTTTTCGTATTCGCTATAGGTCGTCACACCGAGTGCGCTGCCTTCGGCGAGCAGGCGCTCTTGCCATGTATCACAGATTGCGACCAGTTCCATGCCGGTGGCCTCCGCGGCCCGGATAAAGGAGCGGCCGCGGCCGACACCGACGACGCCAACGCGGATGGGGCGTTGTTTGTTGCGTTTTTGGGCCATGGTTAGTCCTTGGCCCGGTGGCCGGTTGTTGCGCTAATTTTTGCGCTGATCGCGTCAGTGAGGGCTTCTAGGCAGCCGGGAGCCAATGCCGAAGGTTCTTCTTGGTAGAGCCCCTGGCCATAGCGGTCGCGCGGTAGCAGGTAGGCTACTTGCGCATTGCCGGAGATCGGCGAGATGAATAGGATCAGGTCGGGGAAACGCCGGCGTAATTCGCTGCCGAGCCAGCTATAGGGCTCGGCACTGCAGGTGACCCAAACCGCGTCGCCGAATTGGTGTACGCTGAAGTTGAGATCGAAGGTTTTTCCTTGTGGTAACAGCGCGACGCGGCCGAGCCAGCGGCGGCAGCGTTCGGCACGGGCGCCGAAATCGCGAGCGGCGACAGTATCGCCTTTGGCATCGGCTGCGGTCTGCTCGACGGTGAAGCGCTCGAGGTCTTGTTCGAGGGTGGGGATCGTTGGGATTTCGATAAGATCGAGCGGTATATCGGTAGAACCGCCGGCGAAGGCGATGGTCTCGGCTTGGCGCGCTTCGTCGTGAGGGGACCAGCCCCAAGTGCCGATGGTTGCGCCGGAGACGACGGGGCCGGTGTAGGTAAAGTCGGTTTGCGGTGGACCCATGCTGTAAAGGGCGGAAAGCGCGGCGTGACCGACTTGTTTGCCATTCCTATCGGCGACAGCGGTGTCGCCAACAAACCCGTCTTTGGGGCCGAGGTCTCCGCAGGGGGCTTGGTAAAAACAGCACGGTGCGCCTTGCTCGTGCTCGACGACCTCGCGCAGCGCGCCGACGAAGTCGGGGCTGAGCAACGTATTGTCCCAGGCCAGGGTCGTAGGATGGCAGGCGTAGTTGACGAGCAGCAGTCGCAACGAGCCATCATCGGCGGTGACACGGCCGACTACGGCAGTATTTTCAGCGGCTTGACCGGGATTGAAACCGGTGGTGTAGATTTGTTTGTCGTCGTCCCAGTAGTCGCGGTTGGCGGCCATATCGCATTGGGTGGTGGCGTAGGTGACTGTTGCGTCGGCTAGAGTGGCGACGGCTTGGGCGGCGGCGGCAGCCACTTTGGCGTTGACTTCGGCCAAAAAGGGCGCGATCAGGTCACCGCCGGGCATGGTATATCTATTTGCGGGAAAAAAGCCGGCGGAGTGCGAATGCGAATGCGTGACGATGACCTGGTCGGGCGCTACGTTTGCCGAGGCGGCTACGGGGGTGACGAGGCGTAGGGTCTGGTCGTTGTCGTTGGCTGGCATCGCCGCCGAGCGGTTCGGCGATGACGATATCGGCCTGCAATGCTCGATGCACGCCGGTGGCCTGGTCGTGGCGGGCGGCGCCCCACATTCGGTGGTAGATGCCAACCGGCGGGGTGATATCGCAACGGGCATGGCCAAAATTAAGCCGGGAGGTGGGTGCTTTTACATGGGTTATAGACATGGCGTTAAACCTCTCAATTAAAGATCAACAGACCGAAGAAATCCGGACGATGGGTATAGCCGTAGGTGGGTAGCCATTGGCAGTGTTCGGCGGCGAGACCGATGCGCGCCCGGACCAAGTTAAAGCCCCAGACGTCGCCGGGTTGGATCTGCAGATCGTGGAAACCGGCAATGGGGATGGCTTTTTCCACGGTCCAGAAATTAGTTTCGATACGGGCGACGGCTTTGAGCCCGCTATCCCATTGCAGGGCGTATTCCTCGTTGCCGCCTCGGTAGGTATCGAAAGTGGCGCCGAGGGGATTGGTGATGAGTTGATAGAAGCTGCGCTGGTCCATATTCGTATCGAAGAACAACTCGATACAGTCGTCGCGCCAGACTTCTGAGTCGTGCACATTGTAATCGAGGCTTAGGCCGATGGTCGTCTCTTCGTAGTTTTTGACCGCTATATAGATCTGGTTATTGAAATAACCTAGGAAGGCTTCAGTGCGACCATCGGCGGGTACGGGTCTCATCAGGGTCGCACTTTTGTAAAACTGGTCGACCTTGAGCGCCTCGGTCCAGACCAGGTCAGAGAGGTCGCCATCGATAGTGGGTGCCCGACTCAGGCGCGGCAGGCGCAACAATAGGCCGTGTCGTTCGAGCAGGTCCAGCCCTTTTTGCTGTTGGCCGTTGAGATAATAGAGCTTGCCTAGCCGCAATAATAGGCTCTTGCTGTCAGGTTTTAAATCGAGGGCTTGCAACAGGCATTCCTCTGCCCCGGCGATATCGGCTTTGAGAATCAACTGCGTCGCTTCCTGTACATAGCGTCCGGCGAAGCGCTCGAGAAATTCGCCGGCCTGCTGGCGCAAGCTGTCGTGCGTGCTCTGTCGGTAGATTTTCAACGTGATATTGGCGAACCGTTCTTGTTGTTCGGGTTTGAGATTGCCGCCGCTGCGCACGGAGAAGTTACTGGCTGAGTCCTCCCAGTTGGCGTCCCAACCGTCGAGCGCTTCCATCGCGCGCAATAGTTCCAACTGCGTTTGCTCGTTGCTTTCGGCTTCCAATTTTTCTAGCACAAAGGGAACGATTTCTGGTTTGCCCATTTCACGCAGGCCGCCGGCGACAGCCCGGCGCACCGGGGCGGCGGCATCGTCGATCTGGTTGAGCAGGCGGTCGATGATACGGGGGTCGCTGTCTCGCAGGTAGATTTTCCATAATAGATCGGCGATATCGGCGCGGCCACGGGCGGGATGCTCGGTATTTTCGAGCGCGTCTAGTAGCGTGGGTACCGCGTAGCGCTTGGCGAAGAGCAGTTCCATATAGGCTTCGTCGCGCGCGGCACCACCGGCCATTAGGTCCGAGATATGTCCGTCGATCGAATCGCCACAGCCTGCCCATACCAAGAGCATAGGCAGATTGATTATTGCAAAGAGTCTCATACGGCCTTTCGTTATTGCTTGCGAGGCAGTATATAGGCTCTTTTGTGCGCTGAGGTCAAGCGTGCAGCAGGTTCTTTTTCCGTTCGGGTATACTGTTGAGGATCTCGTCCGGCACGCTGATACGGCTCTCGTAGTGCTGGAAGGCGCGGAAATACCCCCAAGCTATTGGGCGCCTTCGAGTGCCCAGGTGCATTGGTCGCGGACCATCAATGACCCGGCGGGCATGACAGCCGGGACAGAGGGCATCTGCGCCGCGGGTTCGGCGATGAGGGTCTGGGGAAGAACGGATTCGATGATGATATAGCCGGCTTCGCGCAAAGAGCGCAGAGCCAGATTTAGGTTGTCGTCGGACAGTTGGCCTTGTTGACGTTCTTCGTCTGAAATGAGCATGAGCGATTTTCTCGTATCGAAATGGAATCGGGTATATGCCCATAAGATGCAATGGCCACGCAAATATTCCAATGTCGAGGCGGAGCTACTTAAACACCTTGACCCCTGAAAATAAATAGATCTATAATAAAGGGGATATAGCTTACAACTACTGGACGGGGAGAGATATAATGACGGTTATGCGATATGCATTACAGGCGGCTGGTATCAAAGGCAGCGGTGAATACCAGGAAGTGGTTTCTCCCTATACCGGAGAGGTGATTGCCGAAGTCGAGCAGGCCGATGACGCGGCGGTTGAGGCCGGGCTCGTCCAGGCCGAAGAAACGTTTAAAGCTGGGGTGCTGCCGCCGTATCAGCGAGCCGATATTCTACACAACTTAGCGGCGCAGATGAAAGACCGGCATGAAGAGTTGTCGCTGACCATCGCCCAGGAAGGCGGCAAGCCGCTGAAGGATGCGCGTGTCGAAGTCACGCGGGCGGTGAACACGGTGAGGCTCTCGGCAGAAGAGGCGACCCAGATTGACGGCGAGCAGCAGGCGATGGGCGGCACGGCCGGCAACGAGAACAAGATTACGCTAACGCTGCGCGAGCCGATAGGCGTCGTCAGCTCGATTTCGGCTTTTAACCATCCGGTGAACCTGATCGCTCACCAGGTTGCTCCCCCGCTGGCGGCGGGCAATTCCGTGGTGTTGAAACCCTCGGGCGATACGCCAATCTCAGCGCTAAAATTGGGCGAAATGCTGCAAAAGGCCGGTTTGCCCGCCGGCTATTTGAGCATCCTGCCCTGCGAGCCACCAGTCGCACAAACCCTGGCGACCGATCCGCGCATCAACTATCTCAGTTTTATCGGCAGTGCCAAGGTGGGTTGGCATTTGCGGCGGGTCGCCGCCGACGGCACGCGGGTCGGCTTAGAGCACGGGGGTAACGCGCCGGCGATTGTCGCGGCGGATGCCGATTTGCAGAAGACGGCGCAGGTCTGCCTGCCGGGCGGGTATTATCACGCGGGACAAGTTTGCGTTTCGGTGCAACGGCTCTATCTGCACCGTTCGATCGCCGATCAGTTTATTGACATTTACAAGCCGATGGTCGAGTCGCTGATCGTCGGCGACCCGACTTTGCCCGAGACTGGGGTCGGGCCGCTGATTCGTCCGCGCGAGGTTGAGCGCGTCAAGAGTTGGGTCGACGCGGCGGTCGCAGAGGGTGCGGAGATCGTTACGGGCGGCGAGGTGCTTGAGCACAATTGTTTCCAGCCGACGTTGTTGAAGAATGTGCAAGAGGGGATGGATGTGGTGGACAAGGAGGTCTTCGGCCCAGTGGTGAGTGTTATTGTCTATGATGATATCGAAGAGGCGGTCGCCGGGGCCAATGCGGGGCCGAATGGTTTCCAGGCCGCAGTGTTTACTCAGGATATCAACACGGGTTTGCACGCGGCGAAAAAGCTAGATTTTTCGGCGGTGATGCTCAACGACTCTACGGCTTTTCGCGTTGATTGGATGCCTTTTGGTGGTCGGCATTCTTCGGGGCTTGGTATGGGGGGCGTTAAGTATTCGATTGAGGAGATGACGCAGTTGAAGTTGATTGTGTTGAATTTGTAAGGGTAGTGCGACTGGTGGACGGTCTGGATTTAGGCCTCTACCTTCGCTCATTCTCGCGGCCCATCCCTGGCCCGCTCCGAGGTGTATTGCCCGATTTCACTATCCTGTGAAATCGGGCAATACAAGCCGCTCAGGTAGAGGCCTAAATCCAGACCTCCGGAGATGTGCCATTACCAAAAGATGTTGGGAGAAAGGGGGTGGGCTACTAAAGCCTACCCCTATTTTTTTAGATAGAGGTAGTTGGAGCTTTCATCCACTCTATTATTGAGAGGGGGAATATCCTCCGGTGCAGCGGAGGATCGGGGGGCTGACGAAGGGCCATGCTAAGGCGGCCCTATCAGCTTGCGGGGG
>LWDU01036685.1_pt1 | contig 18065 bp, 12 predicted proteins | sample 727161 | NCBI WGS metagenome assembly LWDU01 (sample SAMN04566230, study PRJNA314399) | hydrothermal vent metagenome | isolation source: deep sea hydrothermal plume seawater | place: Mexico: Gulf of California, Guaymas Basin | collected 2004-07-11
CAAATCCGGCCTCACCGCGGCCAGCTTCAAGTTTGAAAAGGCCCTGGACATGATTTTGTTCCTGAAGCCGGGGGCGTCGACCCCGGACAATACACTGCATGATTTTGTTCCTGAAGCCGGGGGCGTCGACCCCGGACAATGTCCCAAACAGCTTAGAATCTAACATTGATTGCGGAAGCACCGGTGGTGAAATGTCCTAGGGTTCTCATAATTGACCACTGTGCGTCCTGTTCTAAACAAACCCTATTCCTCGACGTTTCAGACTTCTATTGGGGCTTGTCTTGTCTAAAAATAGAAAGTGTTTATGATTGGGTTGTTTACGGTCATTGGACACTTGATTGATCATTTAACCCCCAGCGTCGCTATACTCCGAAAAGTGTCCGATTTCAATGAGATAAGGTGTTGAACGAAAACCGGATTGGGTTTCCGAACTCATCGGAATGCGAACTCGTTGGAGAAACCGTACATGATAAAACTATGAACCCTTTATTTTCCACCCTACGCATGCTTAGCGGTTTGCTTTGGGTCGTAGGATCCTTGCTTCAAAATGCTTCGGCTCAAACTGATTATGACAACATTATTCTCATCTTCGCGGATGACATGGGTTATGGAGAAGTAGGCTCATTTTATAAGGAGAGTCCGTTTAAAACACCTCATCTCGATCGTATGGCCAAAGAAGGAGCCAAGTTGACCAACTTCTATGTTCCCACTCCTTATTGCGCTCCATCACGGGGAACCATTCTAACGGGACGCTATCCGTTTAGACATTCCCTGGTAAGCAATCCATCACCCGACTCCGGGAATAACAATATCGGATTACCTCCATTGGAAATCACGATCGCTGAACTGCTCAAAGAAAAAGGCTATGCCACGGCGGCCTATGGCAAATGGCATCTTGGCCACAGGGAGCCCTGGTTACCCCGGAGCCAGGGATTCGACGAATACTATGGCATCCTTTACTCCAACGATATGTACCCGGTTCAACTGGTTCACAACGAAGAGGTCGTGGAATACCCGGTAGTTCAATCAAAGCTTTCACAGACTTACACGGATCTGACCATAGATTTCATAAAACGAAACAAGGATCGCCCTTTCTTTGTATATTTACCTCATGCGATGCCTCATAAACCCCTGGCGGTTTCGGACAACTTCTATACTCCCGATACCCCAAAAGACTTATATGCCGATGTCATTTCAGAACTCGATCACTGCGTTGGCCAAGTGTTGGATGCCGTCAAAAAGGAAGGCCTGGAACAAAAGACGCTTGTCATCTTCACTTCTGATAACGGGCCCAACCAAGGGGGGTCCTCTGGGGGCTTGCGCGGTATGAAAGGAAGAACCTGGGAGGGAGGTCTCAAAGTCCCCTTTATCGCCCATATGCCTGGGACTATTCCACCCGGAATCGAAAACTCTCAACCGGCGGCCACTATCGATATGCTCCCAACCATTTGCGCCTTGGCAGGCATAGAGCTTCCCTCTGATCGAACCATTGATGGGAAGAATATTTTCCCCATGTTGAAAAACAGCAACGCACCGAGTCCACACCAAGGCGTGTTCGCCATGAAAGGTGGTAAACTTGCCTGCGTGCGATCCGGCAAGTGGAAGCTCCATGTCCTCAATCCAGGATCCTCAGACATGCGACAACTTTCTGATGAAGCAGCCTTGACCTGGATTGACCCTCGTGCACCCAATGGAGTGAGTATTCTTGCTCCTTTCGAACAAGCCAAAGCCTATGAATTGCCAGGGCTGATGACTGGAGACCCTCCACGCGCCATGATGCTGTTCAACCTGGAGGCTGATCCCGGCGAGCAGCACGATGTGGCTAACGAGTATCCGGAAGTGGTCGTACGATTGAAGGCTTTGTTTGATAAAACCAACGCTGAGGTAAGAGAGTTTCCTGAACCCAAATTGGACTACATGTTCCGCGAACCGGCACCTGGAGAAAGTCGCCCATTGATGCACCTCATTGGAGGTGAGCTGCGTTACGATCGCATTCCTGCCTATCAAAGGAAACTACTGAAGGATCAGTAATCCAAGCTCATTGGTTTTCTTCTGACTTGGTCAATGATAAGTTTTTGAATTCTTTGGTATTCGAACTATTCAAGGAATAAACATGGAAACAAGGATTCGCGAAAAATTCACCGGAACTCCGGCACTATTTCTCTCCGGTCTCTTTATGCCGGGCATCCATATCGGTACCGGATGCGTGATGGACGAACACACCCCCTCACTGACGACGAATATTCTCCTAACCGCCATTTCAATCTTTTCCATCGTGACCTCCTCGATGGGTATCAAAGGCGTTTGGCAACTCATCTCCGGCTAACCGGATTAACTCTCATGCAAATCCCATCGATACTTTTACTGTCATCCAACCGTGTGTGGCGAACCTATCCCGGCGGCATGAAGCTCGACCTGATGGAGGGTTGCGAACATCCCGTAGATGGGCACTTCCCCGAAGATTGGATCGGTTCCACCACCCTCGCCATAAACAAAGGACGCGGACATCTTGTCGAGGAAGGTTTGTCTAAAATAACGGTCGCCGATGAAACGCTAATGCTCAAAGCGCTCTGCGAACAACAGCCGAATGCCTTACTCGGAGCGAGACATTTCAAAAAATACGGTACGAATACCCAGGTCTTGCTTAAATTCCTCGATTCAGCGATCCGACTGCATATCCAGTGCCATCCGACCATTCCGTTCGCTCAAAAACATCTCAACAGCAACTCCGGAAAAACCGAGGGCTACATTATCTTGAGTATTCGCGACGACGTGAAGGACCCCTATATTTATATGGGTTTCCAGTACCCGCCGGAAAAAGCAGCGTTCAAACGGATGATTGAGCAGCAGGATAGCGATGCCATACTCGCCTGCTTTGAAAAGATTCCGATCAAGCCCGGTGATGTTTTCATGGTTCCCGGAGGCATGCCGCACGCCATCGGTGAAGGCGTCTTCATGATTGAGATCATGGAGCCAACTGACTTTGCCGTTCGGATCGAGTTCGAGCGTGGCGGCTACGTATTGCCAACTGAGTCGCGTTTCATGAACCGGGGCATCGATTTTGCCCTCTCCATGTTCAGCTATGAACCCACTCCGGTTGAGGCGATCAAAGATCACTTTTTCTGTGAACCGCGCGTACTGGAAACGCAAAATCAGAGCATTGAGTATGCATTGATTGATGAACAGAAAACGCTTTGCTTCAGCGCCAACCGTATCAACGTCGAGGATTGCTATATAAGAGAAGCTGACTCATTCTATATCGGCGTCGTCTCAAAGGGATCCGGCACAATGGTTAGTGGGGACGAGGTTTATCCGGTTAACGAAGGTTCGAAGTTCTTTGTTCCTTACCTGACCGGCCCTGTCAAATTTGAATCAGAAAGCGGGATGGAGATCATTGCTATATTTCCCCCTAAATAATATCGGACGATCAGCGCTGGGCCCTACAAACTAAATTTCTGTGCTGAAGCGCAATAACCTCGCCGTTCATTTGTGTTTCCCAAAATTATTGCACGCCCCCATTCTAACCGTAAAGTTTATGCGCCCTTTCGTAATTGATGCGTCGGGCACGAATGAGTCCGTCAGCAATCTTCTCTCCGTTCGGGTCAACGTAAACCCGACCGGTTCTCCTTTTGGCCTTGGGCGCAACATCCAGAATATGGATATTGAAAATGTAAGCCGGTTCCTCGAGCGCCTTGAACCAGTGGACATTGTCTTTGTAATCCGAAACGGTTGAATAATCACCGGGGGTGAACTTCCGATCGATCGTGGGCTTGATGATCAAATGCTCTTTTTCATCTTCCAGTCGGTCGTAATGTTTACCTTGGAATTCGCCTTTCAATATTAGAAATGCGGTTGCCATGTTATTATGACCATGTGGAACCACCGACCTGCCTTTCCGCAGGGCAAAGATCTGCTGTCCGAACGCCAGCTTTTCCGGGACGCCGGCGATTTGAGGATATTTGAACCGGATGCTTTGAGCTCCACGCTTCGGCGGCTTTGCTTTCCGGTCGATCCGATCGAAATCAATGAATTTGAATATTTCAGTCATATCAACCTGGCGGAACAAAGTTTCGATCTGAGGTTGCCAGGCTGTGGGTTCTATGTCCCGCTGTTTGAGGATCGCTCCCAATTCATTGACATCGTTGAGCCATTTTATCATCTCGGGACTGACATTCTCGGCGAACAGCTCCTGTCGGCACAGTGTCTCAATCAAGGAAAAAGACAGAAGCGTTCGAACGGATTGAAGAGTGAATGCCCTTCGAGTCAGGGCGGGCGCCTCTTTTGGGGATTCAATGGAAAATGAAGATTTCATAACCGAGATTCCTTAAAATTCATGGGTGATGCTTGACAAGCCAAATGATTCGCTTGGGATTAGGTTATTCCGGATTTAAAGTGGCGGCGGTGAAATGTCAATCGCAATCCGGTCCAATCTCAAGCAGAATCCACTGTTTGATGGTTGAAATTTCCTCTGAACTCAAGCCGTTCCCTTTCGGCGGCATCTCTCCGCCAACCATCATTTCCATCAAAAGGCTTTCTTCGGGTTTTCCCCAAACGATCGGCGGACCACTTGCACCGCCTGAAATGATTTTGCGAAATTCACTCAGGTTGAGCCCGGCTTCACGTTCCTCAAGACCGTGGCATTCGATACAGTGTTTTTGAAAGAGTGGTTTGATTTCCTGGTTGAAGAATTTCTTCTTCTTTTGTTCTCCGGAATTCAGGCAGCCGTAAGCCAAGGTGACAAGAACAACACATAGACTTCGCAACTGTCTCGGCTGTTTTCGATTCATCCCACTTTCAACGGTTCGTCGAAAGTGTAGCATTGGGACCGATTATTTGAAAACATGATTGTGAAGTCGAATCGCGGAACTCGGTACCATGGCTGTATAGAGGGATCGGATTTACCAAGTTTGATTCCCAATTTTTAAATCGATCTATGTAAGAAATCCATGATCGCTCGGATCCATAAGAAAAGACCTGTCCCGAATGGCATTAAGTTAAGGAGGGTTGGGGGTGATTTCTCAATCCTCCTGCTTAATTTCACTGCTCAGGCGGCGCACTCGGAGAGCGAGCACCACTGCCATTCGGTTAAGCCTGATCTGGTCATTCAACGGAAAGCGGCGACTTCGTAGAACTCGTCGACGCAGTCCAGACCGCTGACGCGTTTGTCCAAAAACCTCTGATATTCCGGCAGGTTTTGGAATGCGTGCGACGAAGTCGCCGCTTTGGATCGGGAGAGATCCTCGGGAAACCCGAGCAGCAAGTCAGGAGGTCTGATAATCTTTATTCTTAACCGATAGGCAGTGGAGTGAGCCTTACCTGTGATGCTTTACTTGGAAGATTTCAGAAACTCAGGATTGATCGACGAGCCGCCTTAACTTAGTGCCATTCAGACCTGCCCCCTAGTTCTCACAAGCCATTTGAAAAACACGGAGACGTGTCGAAGTGCGTTGTCCCTGCCTTCTTCGTCGATGATTGAAGAACGTATCCTTGATTCGATCTCACCTTGAAGCGATTGGAATCGAGTTGCTCCCATCTCGAAACGCTGAACGCCATCTGAATTAATGATTTTTTGAATCTCGAACCTTGTCTGGCGATTAAGGTCCTCCAGTTCGGGAAAATAGTCGCGCGGTGCCGTCACCCGAATTTCGCCGGTTACCCAGGAAGCCAGATCAAAATCACCGGCGATAGGAACTATACTGATCGGCATCAAGTTTTCGGAAAATCCCAGGGGCTGAAATTGTCGGACTTGNNNTTGTGAAGAATTCCGAGGTTTAAATCCGAAAACTTGATGCGTAAGAGTATAATTTTCCATTTTCAAGTTCAATGACTTCAGTATTCCAGAGTCCCTGACCATTTGAGGATAAATGATAATCCCAATTTCCGAGCATGGCGTGGAAAAGTTTGAGATCAGTGATCAGTTGTTCGTCGAATTCGGCATCCTCCAGGCTAGTTGTTTCCTCATCCTCCAGAGCACGCCCATTCAATCGCTTCGCTACGACCTCCACATGATCCATCAGAAAAGCCATCCGGGTGACCTGCCATCCGCCGTTGTTCACCGTATCTTCCGCACTTGTATCACGATAATTGATAACAGGCCGTCGGACGCGCGGTCCGATAAAGTCCAGCAGTTGCATGATTTCATAGGCCAGGGCCTCCCGGAAGGTTGCTGTTTCATGGCGTAATCGCCCAATATTTCCTTGGCCACCTTCAGCACAATGAGTCCCGATCTTTATTTCTCGGGCATCGGCAAATGTCGTACCTTCCCGGTCTTTCCTGGAAATCTTTATCTTTAATTTCGGAAATGGACATTCCTGCAAACTGGAGTTGCCCCGCACCCGAATCTGTAATGGAAGTACAAGGCCACCCATCTGAAGGCTTCCGGAGAAATACGGTTTTTCTCGAACCGGCGGAAAGATCCCATCAGGTAATCCGGCGAAGGCGAGATTGAAGTGCTCCTGGAAAGGGCCTCTGAGATTGAGCTCTGCTATGGAGTCTGTTGAGAAAAATAGTGCGGTTTTATGTGAGCGGTAGATTTGACCCTGGTTTATCGAAGCCGGCTTGTAGGGACTCACAACATTTACTAGATCCTCCCATGGGCCAAGAACAGTAACCGCAGACTGGAGCTCTCCGGTGAAATGGATCGTGTTTCGCCCGTCCTCACGAATGATCGAAACGATCGGTGGATGGGGCAACGGCTCCTTGGCCAGTGCCGTGTCCTCCCCCATTATCATCAGATAGGGAAGCCACAATGGAATTGAAAATTTCACTATAATCCAATTTCAGTGAATAGCGTGGGCCGTAACATCGCGCCTTGCCAGAAACCCAATTCGCCTCCAGCAAATGGCGATGTTATTTTTGAGAGGTCTCTTAGTATGGTTTTCGACTGTCCTTCATTTTCCACCCCGCAATTCGTCCAGTGAGAGCTTCCCGTCGGCGTTCCTGTCCCTCTGCTTGAATTGGCGGTTGAGGGCGGGCAGGTTTCGATTGGCTGGATTACCGATGTATTCCTTCAAGGTGACAAAGCCGTCGCTATCGGTGTCGCGGCGGCGTAGGAAATCTTCAGGGCTGGGTCGATTGCTTTTGCCTTTGGCCCGGATGGATCTGGATGCGGGGGCTGATTTCGCATCGGAACGATAGCCGGGATTCGGCTTTAGCAGCACCGCGTCCATTTCCTTCAGTTGTCGAGTGATTACGGTGTTCATTTCGAGAACACGGTCCGGATGGACCGTCGCGAGGTTCTTCGTTTCGCCAATGTCGTTCCCCAAATGATAAAGTTCGAATCGATCGGCACGGTTTTCTCCGTCGCCATGAAAGCGAATGAGCTTCCACGGACCGCGGCGCAGATAGGTGGAAGGGATGGTGCCCGGCCGTGGGTAGTAGTTGGGCACGAAGCATAACAGGGAATCACGCGGAGCGGCTCCACCGGTCAAGGCCGGGACTTGGCTGACGCCATCGAATGAGACGCCCTTGGGCCGGGGGATGTCCACCATATCGAGCAGGGTCGGGTACCAATCCGTGCTGCTGAGAAACGCGTCCGTCCGGCTGCCCGGTTTTGTCCGACCGGGCCAAACGACCGCGCAGGGCACACGGGTACCGCCTTCGTAGATCATGGCCTTGCCGCCGCGCAAGGGTGCGTTGCTGGTGGGTGGAATGCCGTCGATACGGCTGTACATGTTGCCGCCGTTGTCGGAAAAGAACACGATGATGGTATTGTCACTCAGCTTCAACCGGTCAAGAGTATCAAGCAGTTGGCCGACGGCATCGTCAAGGCTTTCCACCATCGCGCCGTAGACGGGCAGACGCTGGGGATTTTTCGGATCGGCCTTGGCCGCGTATTTTTCGATGAGCGTATTTTTTCCATCCCAAGGACCGTGCACCGAGAACGCCCAATAGTTCAGGAAAAACGGCTTGTCCTTGTTGGTTTCGAGAAAGGCGCAGGCTTCATCGGCCATGCGATCCTCGATGTGTTCATTTGGAACGGCGGGATCGAAGTCCAATTCGTCGGGAAATTTCCATGGAGCGACGTACGATCCTGCCGGACCGGGGCCCCACCAATGTGGGATATCCACATCGAAGCCATGTTCCAGCGGAGTGTAAGGCTCCCTGCCGAGATGCCATTTACCGAAGTGCCCTGTGACATACCCCGCCCCCTTGATGGCCTCAGCCAGCGTGACATAGTTCGTGTCGAGCCGGGAAACGCTCTGCGGCGTCAGGACCTTGTGTTCCGGACGGGCATTGGGATTCAGCTTCTTTTCCAGAATCACATTCGCCGTATGACCGGCCGCACTGGTGAAACCGGTGCGGCCTGGTTCAAGTCCGGTCATGATACTGGCACGCGTGGGCGAACAAAGCGGGTGAGCCGTGTAGGCGTTGCGGAACAACATCCCGCGACTGGCCAGCCGCTCAATATTCGGCGTCTCGTAGAAGCTCGTGGTTCCATTTAGAGTCGTATCGCTCCACCCGAGGTCGTCGGCCAGGATGAAAACAATGTTGGTGGGCGCAGCCCAAAGCACCGTAGGATATGCCCAACCGCCGATAATAAAAATTAATAGAATTGTCCTCATTTTTCTTTGATCAAATGCGCGGTTTATTGGCGGGAGCTGTTGGACTGACCCAGGGATGCCCATCGAATGCATCGCGATGGCGAGGTTGATCCGATTCTCACTCAGGCTCCTCGAAGTAGGCGGGGTCCAGAGTCGCACCTGTCTTGGAGGCAACGATCTCGGTCGTAACGAACAACTTCTTATCGCAGAATAATTTTATTTTAAAGGGCAACCTTGCACCGCCGAGTGACTTATGTTTCGAATAGTAAGCTTCGACCAGAACGGGCGAAGGGCCAAACTGTGGTATGATCACGTTTGCTTCCATCTTTACAAGCAATAGGCTCGCCTTATCGAAGTAAAGTCTGAAGTCGCCGCCGTCCGCATGGATGGCCCTGATCCCCACCACCGCTCGACCCTCGATTCGAATTCCATCAATCTTCTTCAGCGTGTATTCCTTGCCGGTCAACGGAAACAGAAACGACGCCCAGGCCATCCGTACCTGCCTCATGACATTTGCCAACTCGTCGCCCGCGAATTTCTGAGTGCCAGCATCATTGATCATCCAGGCCTTATGTCCGCTTACCGTAAGGGTGAAAACCCCCTCGATCTCACAACGGAACCAATCAGGCCACTTGCTCGCGTATTGGGCGATAAAGGGCGAGCCTTCTGCACCCTCTCCGTAATAGGCGCCTCGCTCCATCCACATCATCGGACCCCTCAGCGCATTGAATCGCCCGCCGGCGGCCTTGAGGGCGTGCTGTAGGATCTGTCTGGCGTCTTCTTCCCGAGCCTGTTGCCCGCTTATCACAAAGGCCGGAAAACCCGTCAGCAGCGCCATAGAAAACAACATAACGTTCCGCATCATACTTCCAATCTCTTACTTTTGAATGTTTCCGGACTATTCGCGCAGGTTCTCAAAGACATAAGCCTGGTCACGACAGCCGGCCACCAGATCAAGGTCGCCATCTCCATCGATATCTCCGAACACGACCTCGTGCGCCTGTCCTTTGGTCTTCGCCTTCCACACGGGTGTGGAAGAGAACACGCCTTCTTCCTGCAGGAAAATGGAGACACTTCTCCCGCGCCAGTCGGCCGCCGCCATATCGAGATCACCGTCATTGTCGACGTCTCGGAAATCGAATCCATGAAAACCGGTATCAGCGGCACTGCGCCATATGACTTTCATCATCTTCGAGTTAGGTTGCCGGGCCAGCGCCACACTGGCACCTGGAGGCCCCCATGGTCCTTTCGCGCAGAAGATTTCCCTGACACCGTCCTTGTCAATATCAAGGCAATAGACGCGCTGGCAATGAGGTGTTTTCTGATCGGAATACACTAAGGTCGATTTGTCGAACACCCCACCAACGTTGTCGTAGATAACGACCGTCCCTTTCCTGGGATAAGTGGCGATGATATCGAGATCGCCGTCTGAGTCGAAGTCGGCGAAGATGGACGACTCGCTGTACTCACGAATGCCGATTCGCCGGCTGACTTTTCTTGATGGAACGCCGTCGGTGTTCTCAAAAAGCGCAATTCCCAGGAACGGCAATCCGGCAGCCATGAGCATGTCGAGGTCACCGTCATTGTCAAAATCACCGAAGTTGATCTCGTTGGCGTCGATGTAGATTCCGGTTTCCCAATCGGGGAGGTCGCCGAAGCGGACATTACCTTTCCCCTTGTCGTTGAAGTAAAGTGCGCAATGAGATTCGTGGGTGCCCGCCAGATCGGTCAAGCCATCCTGGTCGAAGTCCAATACCGAAATATGATCGCAGTCGGTCGTCTCTTTGGAATTCCAGAACGGTTCCGACGCCAGCCTGCCGTTTACGTTCTTGAACAGAACCCAGCGTCGAGGATTGGGCGCGCTCGTCACCAGATCCAGGTCACCGTCCAGATCGACATCCAGCAATCTCGCGTTACCGTCACCGCCGCAATGCGCGCTTCCGCTGGTCCATAGTGGCCGGCTCGAGAACATCACCCGGCGGTTTTCTGCCTGAGAAAATTCCGGATTCTGAAGCAGCACCGCGAGGGTGAAAAGAAAAAGTGTTTTCATCGGCCTCTCCGGATCAGTCGGAAAATACCGTGATCGTGTTCCGCTCTTTCACCTCGTACCAACGGTTCAGTGCACCCGATAGCTCACGCACCAGCTTGGGGTTCTCACCGGCCAGGTTTTTCGTCTCCGCCGGATCATTGATCAGATTAAACAGCTGCGGCCGCTTCTCCAGGCGCGGGTGCGTGGTCGCGTAACGATTCACCACCCCGTCATAGGTCAACAAAAGCTTCCAGTCGCCACGGATGCACCAACGGAAAAGCAGCGAGTCCTCGTGGTTGTCCATGTTCGCGATGTCGTGCGCGAACGATTCACCATAAATCGTGTCCCTTTCAATCGCCTGCCCGGTCTTCATATTCTCCAGCAGATTCAGACCTGGCAGGTTCTTCGGCACCGCCACGCCCGCCGCCGCCAGCATCGTCGGCACCAGATCAATGCTGCTGACCAATTCCTTGCGATCCGCCGGTTTCAACGTGCCCGGCCACGAAAACATGATCGGGGTTCGCACACCGCCCTCGTAAGGCGTCTGCTTCGAACGCGGCGCGTAACCGCGGGCACTTGGCTTCTGGATCCAGCCGTTATCACAGACATACACGATCAGCGTGTTATCGCGAACACCCTTCTTGTCCAGATGCCCCACCAGCTCACCACACGTCTCATCAAACCACTCGCACATCGCGTAGTACCGGGCCACAAAATTGCTCAACCCCATCGCCTTATACTTTTCAAGAAGCCGAGCCGGAGGTGTGTGTGGTGTGTGCGGCATGAATGGCGCGTACCACACAAAGAACGGCTTTTCCTGCCCCACAGCCTCATCGATAAAATCCAACACCGGTGCCAGGCCTTTACGCCCGATCTTCAAGCCGTCATCCCCGTGACGCCCACCGGGCTGCGGAAAACCACGCGTCATCCCGTGCGTAAACCCACCCCGCGAGAAGTTGCCCTCCCACCACTTGCCGCTCTGATGGCTCAGATAACCCTTCGTCCCCAGCAAACGCGGAACAGTCATCACGCGATCCACGTTCGAGATCAACTTCTCACGCGCCGCTGCGTTAACCTCCGGCGTCTTGCTGTAATTCGCAGGTGACGGATCGTTGCCCGTCACCCGGTGTTGTGAAGCGTACAGCCCCGTTGCCATCGTCATCAACGAGGGTCGACACAACGCCGTCGGCACGTACCCCCGGCGAAACACCACCGACTCGCTCGCCAGCTTGTCCAGATGCGGCGTGTCGATCTGGTCATGCCCCATGAACGAATAATCCGTCCACGCCTGATCATCCGAGATAAGCATTACGATGTTCGGACGTTTCTGCGCCTCCGCGGAAAAAACAACGGCGACCACGAGGAAGAATGCGAGTAGGTGTTTCATGATGAGTCCTTTAGATAGCATGGTTGGGTTACCAAAACTGGAGCGGTTTGAGGGGTGACTCTACTAAACAAGTTCTCATGGAGCAACAGCTTTCGGAGTTGAAGGCCACTGACGGAATCCCCAAGGATACAATAAATGTCGTTGACCAACGCAGGGTAAAATTCGATAACATCCTAGCGTAACAAAAAAACAAGGCATACAAAATGAGCATTTTCCGGTTTTCCTTCGGTTTTCATAATACGGTCGTGCTACCTCTCCTTGGCCTGGTGCTCTGGACAATTTCAGGTTTAGGAGATTGGCCGGCCTATCGTGCGGATGCCGAACGATCGGGCTACCGCGCAGAAACTCTATCCACGAACCTGAGATTGAAATGGGCATATCATGCCTCATCGGCTCCTCAATCCGCCTGGCCTCGATCACCACGCATGACCTATGACCGCACCTTTCAGCCTATTCTGGCAGATGGAATGGTATTTTGGGGAAGTAGTGTGTCCGGAAAAGTTAATGCCTTGGATCTTCAGACGGGGAATCTCAAATGGGATTTCTACACCGAGGGTCCCATTCGGTTCGCTCCCATTTATTGGAATAATCGAGTGTATGTAGGTAGTGACGATGGCTATTTGTATTGTTTGGAAGCGGGTTCCGGCAACCTGATTTGGAAAAAACTGGCGGGCCCCAATGACCGTATGGGATTGGGAAATGGACGCATGGTTTCTCAATGGCCCATTCGAGGAGGAGCGGTTATCCGCGAGAATACTCTTTATTTTGCCGCCGGTATCTGGCCTTCAGACGGGATTCATTTATACGCCCTTGATCCCGTGACGGGTAAGACAATTTGGCATAATGATACCGCAGGTTATTTATACCTTGCTCAGCCGCATGGAGGCGCCTTTGCCAATAGCGGGATCTCGGCCCAAGGTTATCTGGTGGCAAGCGAGGATAAACTTCTGGTACCTACGGGCCGCGCCGTTCCCGCTGCTTTTGAGCGAAAAACAGGGAAGTTTCTGTACTTTCATCTACAGGGAAACGGCCACCGAGGCGGAAGCGAAGCGTTTATCTCTGATAAATTCTGCATCAATAACGGTTCTTACTATGATTTGTTGAACGGAGGACACCACGCCACAATCGGCCAAGGGGCCATGGCAGCCTTTCCGGGAGGGATAGTGCGTGCCGGACAACAGGACATACAATTCTACCAATGGGCAAACCATGAAAAGTTTGATCGCAAAGGAGCCAAACAGAGTGTCAGAGAACTTGAAAAGAGTTACCGGGTGGAGCTACCGGGTTTCGGAAGCAGTGTCATCGTAATGGGCGATGACCTTTTCGCCGGTGGAGAGAATCAAGTGGGGCGAATTAATCGACAAACTGGCAACCTGGTTTGGTCAGCTAAGGTTGAGGGTACCGCCCTTGGCCTGGCAGCGGACAGCCTGAATCTAATCGTCAGCACCGATCAGGGAATTATTTACGGATTCAGCGATTATACAGGCCGACCTGATCATCATCGACAGCAAATCCAGCCGAAAGCATATGATAAGGATATCGCCATCAGCAAAGCCACCTCTGAAATTATTCGACACCTCGGGGTGACCCAAGGGTTTTGTCTTGATTTGGGTAGTGGGGACGGGAGCCTGGCATTCGATCTGGCCTCACAGACCGATCTTTTTATCATCGCCGTCGAACCCGATCCGGAGTTGGCGGCGATGGCACGGCGAAACCTCAGCCGGGCTGGAATTTATGGCTCCCGGGTGATCGTCCTGAATCGTGATCCGGCGGATTCCGGCCTTCCGATTTATTTCGCAAATTTAATCGTTTCAAATCGATCGATTACCAAAGGAAACGCAGCGTTTCCACGAATCGAAGCCGAACGCATGCTGCGCCCATATGGAGGCGTTCTCTGTGTCGGTAAACCAGGTTCCATGGAAACCTATGTTCGTGGTGCCTTGCCGGGGGCCGGACAATGGACGCACCAATACTCCAATGCTGCAAATACGGTGTGCTCCGACGATACCTTGGTGAAGGGACCTTTGAGTATGCTGTGGTACCGGGATATGAATCAAACCATGGTTCAACGTCATGGCCGAGGACCGGCACCCTTGTTCAGCCAAGGAATTCTTTACTCTCTTGGTCTCAATAATTTAGTGGCTGTGGACGCTTACAATGGCACTCAGATTTGGGATTACCCTTTGACGGATATTCTCACGGCGTTTAATGGAGATCACTTGATGGGCACCAGCGGAACCGGCAGCCCATTCTGCTTGTCCGGGGACAGTGTTTTTATTCGTCTGGAAGACTATTGTCTCAAGATCGACGCCAGGACCGGTGAAGAATTGAGCCGGATCAAGGCGCCGAAAACTCCGGATGGCCAAACAGGCGTATGGGGATTTCTCGCCCATTCAGACGGCATTATTTATGGTTCTTTGGCAAATCAGGAGCATGTGGTGACCTACCGCTATGTTAACAGTGGCGATATGACCAAGCAGCTGACCGAGTCCAAAACGTTGTTTGCCTTGGATGATCAAACTGGGGAAGTGAAGTGGCGTTACGACGCCATCGATTCGATTCGACACAACACCATTGCGATTGGGGGAGATTTCGTAGTCCTGATTGATAAGCCACTGGCAATGTATGACCGGGACCGAAGAGGTAAACCCGGCACCGACGAACAGGGTGGACGACTGGTCGCTCTCAACGCGCAACGTGGAAACCTGTTGTGGGAAAACAAGGATAATGTCTACGGAACTCTCGTGGCTCTCAATACTGATCGTCAAATTGCCATGATGAGTTACCAGCCCACTCGTTTCAGATTGGCCAGTGAAATTGGAGGGAAAATCAGTACTTTCAATTTGACGAATGGTGAGAGGCTTTGGGAAAAAAGTATCCGTTACGATTCGCGCCCCGTCATCAATGACCAAACCATTTATGCACAGGGAGGCGCTTGGGATTTGATCACAGGAGAAGATCGTCCATTCAAATTCTCGCGGTCCTACGGTTGTGGAATTCTTGCCTCGGCAAAGAATATGTTGGTTTACCGCTCTGCCACTTTAGGTTATTTCGATCTCACCAAAAATGAGGAGAATGAAGACTTCGGTGGAATACGGCCTGGTTGTTGGATCAATGTTATTCCTGCCGGTGGGTTGGTCTTTGCTCCGGACGCTTCGGCAGGTTGTCGCTGCAGCTATCAAAACCAAGCCTGGATTGCATTGCAGCCCGATGGGATACGGCCGCCATCCATCCATCCCAGGGGTGGTGTTTATCAAGGACCCGTGAATGTCACGGTGACTCTTGATCATCCGGAGCAACAATCAGCAAGATATACCGTCGATGGGAGCCAACCCTCCATGGATTCTCCGAAGTTGGAGCCATCACTTAAATTAACCGGTTCTCAGACCATTCTTGCCCGTACATTCGATCAAGGTGGCCAAGCCAGTCGTGTGGTATCAGCCGAGTTCATCATCGATTCAAATCTGCTTCCGTTTACTGGAGACAATTGGCATGTCTGGGATGCGCCTGGCGCCAATCCGACGGAAAGCAGTTGGAGTATCAAAGGAGGGGTTGCTTCCCAATCCTCGAATATATTTGTCAATACAGAGGAGACGATGTCCAAAAATCCAGCCGTCCATCGACCGGGAACTCTGCGGATCCTTCAACCGGAAAACTCAAAGGCTATGGCAAACGGTGAAATTTCATTTGAGATAAATTCCTCGGATGATGACGGCGTGGGCTTTGCCTTTCGGGTTCAGGACAAAGATAATTACTACCTCTGGACGATGCACAAAGAACGCTCCTTTCATTCCCTGGCTCGAATGAAGGGTGGACGTTATGAGCTTTTAGCAGAGAACCAAAGAACCTACCGCTCCGGTCAATGGCATCAGGTGAAGATCGAACTGGCCGGTCCACAGATAACCATTTATTTTGATGGAGAAAAGGAATTACAAGTTTCCGATTCAATTTTTCCACAAGGTGGTATCGCCCTGTATTCCTGGGGTAATTCCGGGGTCCAGTGGCGCGCATTGAAGATTGTAAAATAGAAGTGTTCCCTTGTTTGAGGGCGTCGTGTATTCAACGTGATGAATCGGTGTGTTTTCGCCGCTTGCTTCCCTCAACGAATCTCTAGAATTTACAATTCAAGATCCCCTGACTCGTCAACATATTTCCTGTTACCAGCGGGAATTTATTGTTTCCCTGTGCATCAATGCGACGGAATCCATTGATCCACATTGTATGTCCATCCTTCACTCGGACGGTTCTTTTTTTCTTAAAATCCTCAATTGCTGACGGATCAGAAAGGGCATTTTTTATGTCCGTTTTTTCATGAGCATCCTTTGAAAATGAAAACGACCCCGAATAGTCCATCAGAATTGATAAGCCTCGAAAAACCGTTGCTCGCGGTCGAATCGTTAACTCTATCTCGATCTCCTCCTCGTTCCCGTTAATTTCCGACAACTGATTCAGTTCTGAATCATGGGTACTCAGCGTGTCATTTTCGGACAAAAGCAACTGCGCCTTTCGTCCACTTAAGGTAGTGACTCGAAGTGGTCCCAATGGAAACGTTGTTTCAATTTGCTCAAATTGACGATAGATTTTTTCAACTTCCGATGCACTCAGGAAACCGCGCTTGCGATCAATTGGAGGATCAACAGCAAGGTTGGCAATAGGTGGTTTCGAGGAATCCAAAATAGTTTTATGGAATTCAATGGGAATTTCAATGAATTCAGTCGATTCAAATATCCGGGCTTCGACCCTAATCTGTTCCGTAGTCGATTTCATTTCACGGAATAACTTTTCAAGCGTATTCAATTTATCCGGGGTAGACCGGATCATCAGTTTTCCAAGGCCACTGATAAACAGTCCCTCGCCATTTTCACTTTCATCCCGAAGCAAGCGGATGGTTTCGACCAATAAGTCTCTGGCCTCATTGGGTGGAAACTCCGCTATCTTGTAATTGGGATTCAACCGAATTTCTTCCTCAAAAAATCGGAGAGTGGTCGCGAGATCCATGTCAAAAAAACGGGTTATCAACGAGCTGTTCTGCTCAGAAGACTCGAATCTTTCGATTGATACAGGCCCCGGCAGGAAGTTGGGGAGGGGTTCTACACCTGGATTCTGAGTCGTCTTCGTTGAAAATTCACTTTGAGTTACTTCAGCTTCTTCAGGATCTGGTGATACATGGATCGCCGAAGACACGCCTGCGATGGCCAGAATGACGGATGCAATCAACCCCTTCGCCCACAACCCAATGGGTTTCCGGACTCTGCCCACTTCCAGAATGGATTTCAGGCGCGGCTCCAACTGCGATGCCCGGGCCATGGCGAAACCGGCTGATCGATTCACAGGAACCGACTGAAACTCCCTCACCATTTCTATCAGACAGTCGGCATAATCCTGGGCCGTCGATCCACTGGAAAGGACCCGGTCATCACACGCTCTTTCCTGTTCGAGTCTGAGTCTCTTCGAGATTGACCATACCAGCGGATTCATCCAATAGACGGCTGATACAATGCCCGCGAGGACTTGGATTACGCAGTCCCCCCGCACGACATGAGCCAATTCATGCCTGAGGACGTTTAGACGTTTGGCTGAGGACCAATGACTGGATTCAGATGGAAGAAAGATAACCGGACGCAACCACCCCCAAGTCATCGGAACCGTGCCGTGGGGTCCGGTCAGAAACCGGATTTTCCGTTTCATCCCCAGCTCCCTGCAAACCTTCCGGATTAGCGGTGTCCATGAATCCTCGGTAATTTCATTCGAGACGCTTTCCAATCGAATAACTCGACGAACCGACAGCAAAAGCGATGCCGAAAAAAACAAGGTTCCACTGAACCAAATTCCAGATAACACCAAAAAGAGAGAGTTCCAATTCCAGATGCCAACGCGAGCCTCCTCGAAAAGGATTCTGTCCGCCGTCACTCGCTCGTCGCGGATTTCCAGATTCTGAGACAGGTTGCTTTCAACGTCCGTCGCGGTAATCCCAACGGTAATCGGTCGTGAAACAATGACCGTCCCGTCTGTGGGAATCTCAGAGGAATTAGTGTCCGAAAAGAAAAAACCCGGAACTTGCCAAGTCGGTAATGTTCCGGCCATGAACGGTAGCAGCAGCAGACTG
>LWDU01043108.1_pt1 | contig 18042 bp, 17 predicted proteins | sample 727161 | NCBI WGS metagenome assembly LWDU01 (sample SAMN04566230, study PRJNA314399) | hydrothermal vent metagenome | isolation source: deep sea hydrothermal plume seawater | place: Mexico: Gulf of California, Guaymas Basin | collected 2004-07-11
TATCAATGATGCTAAATAAGCGACCCCTAGTTGATATTAGCCTTGCTATTAGTCAACTGAATCTAGATGGGTATTTGCTAGGAAAAGATTCTAAAAAATTTAATTTAAAGGTGCTGACTATCAGAAAAGTGAACTCAGGAACTGCACCTGATAAAATTAAAAAAACCAACATTACGGGCTCCTCATCAGTATTTTCTATTTTGAAGAAATTTGATGCCAATTTAGATTTTAAATTAGATGAATTGGTGGTTAATAATTTACCAATTAAAAAAATTATATTTAGAGCAAAATTACGTAATAGTAGATTAACCCTTTCCAACTTGCAGGTTGCCAGCGCAGCTGGGTTATCTGCACAGTTTTCTGGTAATATTTTGGATGGTAAAAATATTAACGGTATTGTTGACCCAATATTTGATAATTTTCAGTTTGTTATACGTGGTAAAAACCTAGCGCGGACATTAAATTTATTGGAAATAAAACTATTAGTACCTATAAATAAAATCGGTGCCATGAAATTGTCGGGAACATTAAAAGGTAAGCTTAAGGCGTTAGATACTTTAGCTGAGTTATCGTTATTTGGAGGCCGTTTTACTTTTAATGGGCAAATTGAGACTTTATCACCGGTATCTTCGGTTCGAGGAAAATTCTCTGTATTCCATCCAAGTTTATCCAAGTTGGTAAGACGGCTAGGCGGTAACTATCAGCCTCGAAAAATACAAATTGGTGGTGTTAACGTCAGAGGGGTCGTTGAGGGTAATCCAGCAAAAATGAATTTTTTAAGTTTATCAGGTAAAGTTGGCGACATTAAAATCAATGGTATCGTTACGACAGATTTAACGGGAAAAATTCCATGGATAGATGCTGATCTTAAAACCAGTACCATTGTGATTGATTATCTATTGCCGGGTCAGCAAACAGCTTTCATTAATAAACCGTTTTTGAGATCGCGGAACTTTGTAAATCAAAGATCGGTTGTTGTTCCACGGATTATACCAGCATCTTATAGTAGTTTATCTCGAAAAAACGATAATCGTCCGTTTGTTGTTGCGGCGGCGATAACAAATATAGCAGCAGGTGCTCCGTGGACAAATAAGGCTATTAATATTTCGTTTCTTAAACATTTTTCAGCGGATGTTAAGCTCCGCTCAAAAAGTTTACAGTTTAATGGCTATCACATAGATAATGTTGATCTGGCAGCTATGATTACTGACGGTGTTATTGATATAAAACGCCTAACTGGAAAGGCATATGATGGTGCCATTGAAGTAAACGGACAATTTGGTGCGGCTAAGGGTTTTAATCGGTTTAATACACGTTTTAAAGCAATTAATATTAATACTGGGAAATTTTTAAATTCGTTAGGTACGCGTGGTTTTCGGAAAGGTGCGCTTGATATGGTTGGTGAATTTAGCGCACATGGACGTTCGACATTTGAACTCGTAAATAAACTTGATGGGAGGGGTACAATTTCTGTTCGTGGACTGGATATTACTTCTAGCGCCGAGAAGGGTTCAGTAATGTCCGGGTTTGCCGGTTTCTTTCTGTCCCTCAAGAAATTTAGTGGCACTGTTTTAGGAAAAAAAATAATTTCTAACCGGACTAATTTTAATACCAGCTTTAGTGTGGCTGAAGGGGTTGTTCGTTTTAAAGATATGACGATAAAAACAGGGCTGGGTAATGGTGTAGCAAAGGGTTTGGTTAATCTCCCAAACTGGCAAATTAATACTGATGGTGAAATTAAACTATCTCAAAATATTTTGGCTCAAGTTCTTCTCAAAAAACCATCAAAATCAGTGTTATTACCATTCAAGATAACGGGCCGTTTGGATAATCCTAGCGTAAAATTAGAAACATCAGAAATAACTAAAGGTGGCATTCGATTACCTGATATTTTAAATAAAAAGATGAATAAGTTGACGCAGAAAAAGGGTGTAAATAAGGTTCTAGATAAGATCCTTCCTAGAGTTAATTCCAGTAATAGCAAAACTGGAAGCTCTCAGCTGGATCTAGCTTTTCCGAGTAACAAGCTTCCACAAAATCAAAAAATTACTACTGAAGATCTTCTAAAAGGCATATTGAGGGAATTAACTAATTAGCTACTTACTATAATATTGTGTTAATTTTAACCAGTTTGTTCTAATACAAAAATACGGATTGCGCTTGATAAATTTTTATTTGGTTTTTTAAGCCGTTCGTTATCAATCTCTGTAATTTGCTGATTGATAGATTTTCCGTGCCGTCTGCAGATTTCTTTTAGCTTAATCCAAAAAGCTCGTTCTAAAGATACACTGGTACGATGACCAGATAATAGAACAGAGCGTTTCTGAGTTTCAGTCATTTGAGTTAAATTATTCTATATTAATTTTAGTATAAATTATTTTTTAATTTTGTTAACGATAACTTAAATATCACCAATGATACAAGTGATAAGCAACCTCCGAAAAAGCATTATTTTAAAGTATTAAAATAATGTGTGGTAGTTTTAAATATGGGTTAAATTATTATATTTATTTGTAATGGCCTTAGCTAATTGAACCATATCAAGGTTGTAATTAGTAATCCATTGATAAGGCATACTGTAGCAAATAAATAAAGGCTTTTTTGTAAATCTTGATGGGTAGCCTTAGCTGTTCCACCTCCAATCCATGGTTCGTTTTTTGTTTTTTTAGTGAATTTTCTCGGCCCTGCTAAGGCTAGGTTAAATGCACCGGCAAAAGCTGAAAGGGCGATGCTTAGATTATAACTATAAAATTTATCTGCATTCTTGAGTATGCATTTAAAGCTTTTTACTGGACTTGCAGTTGGTACGAAAAAGCTTGCCAGGACAATCAAAGGGCCGGCCAGAAGGCTAGGGATGAACAATACGATAGCGTTAAGGCGGTTTGCAACAAATCCAAAATCTTGGTAGCCATACGTTTTGTGTCCAATTTTAATATTCATGACAGTCGCGCTATGGTATATGGCGAGCCCTGCAAACCCGAATAAAGTGTACCAAAAAACTGGAGCTAATAGACCCGTGATTAATGAGGTTGCTAATACTTCAATTGCAGCACGAGCAATACTGAATGAATCCATTTTTTCTGGGGATTCGGTGGTTAGGTCGGCCATACCTAGGCGTGCAGATTCTATACTATGATTGCATAGTGCTGTATTAATTTTTACTACCGCTTTGTATGTATTTCTTTGATCAAGGAGGATGAGTAATAACATTATCTCAAAAATCCACGCAAATGGAAGATTGTGACTAAGCCATGTCACACTCAAGCCAAATATTCCGCTTAAAAAAAGAATAGATATTGAGGCCAGGCATCCCCGAATTGCACGGTCTATTGGGCTTCTGGTTTCGCGGTTCAATTTTAAATTAAACCACTCGATGAGGCGTTCTAGTGTATTTATAGGGTGCCCCTTAAAATGGGAAAAAAAAGTCAAACGTCCTGTATAAACGTTAATGATCAATGCTATCAGTAACAATATAAGTGGCGTGACCGAACCCGATTGGCTTAAAATACCAAATAAAAGCATGGCTACAGCATGAAGCTCTAGTTAATTTTCGTCAATCAAGTATTTACCGACAGGCTCTCAGGCCTTGCAGCTTTTTTCAAGCCGGTTTATTAAGTCTGAAATCGCAAGTATAAGGGAAACTGGTTTATGCCACTTCGGAACGTATATTTTTATTTGCTATTGGCTATTATTATAATAGGTGTGGGATTTGGCCTAAGGGTTTTGAATAGTGAAAAAACCTCAACAAGTCTCGGCAAATCCTCTGGGACGATAAAAAGTTACTCTACTGGAATGCCCGAAATTGGTGGAATGTACTCTCTCATTAACCAAGATGGTAAGGCTGTTTCTAACGACACCTATTTGGGAAAATATGTCCTGATGTTTTTTGGTTATACTTTTTGTCCGGACGTTTGCCCAACTACCTTAACTACTTTTTCAACAGCATTAGAATTACTTGGTAAGGATGCAGAAAAGGTGAAGCCTGTTTTTATTACCGTAGATCCGACACGAGATACCCCAGAAAACTTAAAATCCTATCTTATGCATTTTCACAAAAATTTTGATGGGCTGACAGGAAACATCAAGCAAATTGAAGAGGTTAAAAAAGTATTTCGAATTTATGCAGTAAGGTCACAACAAGATAAAACTGATAACAAAGATTATTTAATGGATCATTCTTCCATAAGTTATCTTTTAGGACCCGACGGTAAATTTATAGCATTTTTTAGATATGGCGCTGAAGCTGAAGTAATTGTAACCAAACTCAAAGAACTTTTATAGAATGGGTCTAAGACGTGACTAAAGAAACACCTTTTTGGCAAAATAAAACATTATCTGAAATGTCTTCTAATGAATGGGCCGCCCTTTGTGATGGCTGTGCTAAATGTTGTCTTCATAAAATAGAGGACGAAGATAATGGTGAAATTTTTTATACGGATGTTGCTTGTAGCCAATTAAATTTAAACTCCTGTCGCTGTAAAAATTTTTCTAAGCGAACCGCTTTAGTGGCTGATTGTATTGAACTTACAAAAGATAAACTAGCAAGTTTAAAATGGTTACCCCCAAGTTGTGCCTACCGTTTATTGGATGAGGGTAAGGACCTACCTTGGTGGCATCCGCTTGTTTCCGGCGATTTAAATATGGTCCATACAGCTGGAGCTTCAGTCAAAGACCGTTGTGTTGCAGAGGCAGATATTTTCGATTTGGACGATCACATTGTGACTTGGCCTAATGAAGAATAAAGAAATCAATCAAATTATAACTATAAGAGGAAAGAATATACCGCTAAGGATCAGACGGAATACCCGGGCACGAAGAATGATTTTGCGGTTAGATAGTAATATAGATGGAGCGGTCATTACGCTTCCTTCTTGGGCAAGCGAGCGAGAAGCGTTATTGATGGTTCAAGAGAAATCTGATTGGCTTTTTACCAAGTTGGATAGAATGCCTTCTAAAATTCTGTTTGAGCATGGCATACAAATCCCATTGTTAGGTGATTATCATGTTGTTTGTCATAATCCGGATCAAAAAGAAGTAGCCATTAAAAGCGGTAATGAAATCCGCCTGGGCGGTCGTCAGGAGCACTTGCCGCGACGGCTTAATGATTGGCTGCGTAAAGAGGCAAAAATTATTATCCAACCAAAGGCTATTGGAATGGCTACAAAATTAAACAGAAAAGTTGGTAGGATAACTATTCGAGATACTAAGTCACGATGGGGCTCTTGCACACCTAGCGGTAATCTATCATTTTGTTGGCGTCTTATATTAACCCCGGAATGGGTGCTTGATTATGTCATAGCGCATGAGGTTTCTCATCTTCGTCACCTGAACCACGGCCCAGAATTTTGGCAGACCGTAAATAGTTTTAATGTGCGGGTAGATGCTGCCCGAGCCTGGTTGAATAAAAATGCGGAGCAACTTCAGCGTTATGGTTAAATTACCAGACACTCATATTTAAGCTTACTGATTATCAGAAGTTTACCAAAGATAAACTAAAGATACTCGTATTTACTCTGTCGCTGTTCTGTTATGTATCCATGCTGCATCGGTTTGGACTTTTTTTGTTTTATTCCATTCTGCAAGCATTTTAGGTGCCGTGGTCCTCAATTTATTCATCATTGCATCATCGCCAATATGAAATGTTAGCTCAGTACGGTGGCCATTTGGATCAAAAAAATAAATTGACTCGCAAAAACCATGATTTGTTGGCCCAATAACCTCAAAGCCCCCATCTACAAGAAGTTTTTTGCGTTGCAGTAGCTCCTCTCTACTTTCCACATTAAGAGCCAAATGTTGCACCCATTCGGGTGTATTCGGATCTTTTTGCATTGGAGGTGATGCCGGCACCTCAAAAAAAGCGACACAAGAGCCATCTTTCATTGCGAAAAAGATATGCATATAGGGACATTTTTCGCCAGTTGATGGAACGTCTTCTTCTGACACTGCGGCATAATATTCAAGGCCTAAAAAATTTGTATAAAAATCTGCTGTTTCTTGCGCATCATTACACCGGTATGCAGCATGGTGGAGTTTTGTTACAGCCATTTTAGATTCCCTCTTTCTAATAATTATTTCATTACGCTATCGCTGTAGCTATTGGCGTTGGGTCTTGATATTCCAAGATCATTCGCATCAGTTGGTCTGTTAGTTGAGCCCTTAGTTCGGGTTTACTATCCCATAAATTATTTAACTCTCCTGGATCAGCTAAAAGGTCATAAAGTTCATCTCTAGCATCTGGATACCCAAACGTGCAACGATATTTTTCAGTAATCAGGGTACGAATTTTTTGGAAGCGAGTAAAACCGAGATTAATACGTTGGCGATCATCCTCAATTAGAAGGGCCTCTCGGTTTGTTGGCTGTTTGCCCGAAATGTCACCGTTGAGTGACGTACCCTGTATGCCCCAATATGGCTTAATATTGGCGCGTTCTAAAATAGTGCTGGAAATATCTATGGTTTGGCCAAGGGACGACGTTATTTTTGCAGACCTATCCTCCGGATCACTCCAAATGAAAGGTACCCGGATCATACCTTGTAAATGTAAGGGCCCCTTGAGCATTAAACCATGATCGCCCATATAATCACCATGGTCAGAAGTGAAGATAATGATAGTATTCTCGTCTAGGTATAATTCTTTAAGCTTTGCTAGTACCCGGCCAATCTGATCATCAATCATTGTTATCATACCAAAGGTCAGAGCCATGGCTTCTTGAATCTCACGCGCATTGGCAATATATGGCATTTGGGTATTGCGAATAGCTTCGTTGTTTTCCAGTTGATCCCTTAGAAAAATTTCCATACTGGAATCACCATCATTAATGGTTTCCGAGATCGGCATATCATCAGGATTATACATATCCCAATATTTTCCTGGGGGTGTGAAGGGGTGATGTGGATCAGGAAAAGAGCATTGAATAAAGAATGGTTTATCATCGTTAGACGCCGCATGCTGATCTAGATAGTCTAATGTCATATCGCCAATATAAGCTGACGGATAAAGTTCCTCAGGTAGTTTAGTTTTCCATGCTTGCGGCGTTGTAATATTATTATCGGACTGACAATTATCTCGACCTCTAAGGCTGTTGCCGTTGGGCTCTTTTTCAAGTAGCCAACGCTCATAAGCTCCGCCGACTTCGTCTGAATGTTCCGTACACAGATCAACATGGTCAAAGCCGTAAAACGGGGTGATTACCTTATGATTTTTTTGATTTCGCCAAAAATTTGGATTCTCATTTTCATATTCTATTCCGTTCATATTCCAATCAAATGCTTGCATTGGAATACCATTCTCATCAACAGCAAAATCTTCTGATGAAGGCGACCAGCTAGGTTTTTTGCCTGTCATATTCTGCAGGTGTGATTTACCGATTAAGGCAGTCTCGTAGCCATTATCTGCAAGATGTTCAACATAGGTTCTGGCGCTTTGCGAGAGCGGTGTCCCATTACACCTAACTCCATGTACGGAAGGCATGCGCCCCGTCATCAATGAGGATCTATTTGGTTGGCATAAAGGATTGGCAACGTAAAACTTTTCAAATCGCGTACCACGCGCTGAAATACTGTCGATGTTTGGTGTTTTAACTATTTGGTTGCCATAGCATCCAAGATTATCTGCACGGTGTTGATCTGTTATAAATAAAAGGAAGTTTGGTTTTCTCATAATGATTTTCCGCTTACTCTGGCTAAATATGATAAGGTTTTCTTTATAACTTATTGGTTGTTTAGTTCCCAATTTATAAACTACACTATGGTGTATATATATTCACTCAATAGGAAATACAAAAGACTTAAATTTGGTCAGAACTTACCCAGCAGCTTGATTACGTTGTCTTCCTAAAAATTTGCTTAATAGTCAGGTCTGTTTTTTGTGAAATTTAACAGAGATAAATAGACTTGCGAAGGCGCACCTGTAATTCTAACAATACTCAATGAAAAAAAGATTACCCTCCTTTAAAACCCATGGTCAGATTACTAGGGCGGACGTTGAAGACGGTCTGCTCGAAGAGATGATTACTGAAAGTGAAAAAAATGGACATTTTCAACGAATGCCAGAAACTGAGCGTGATAAATCCCGTTGGGAGATTTTAGCACAACTCCCAAAGGGCCAAGATGTCTGGCTCTATGCTTATGGATCGTTAATATGGAGCCCGATGATAAAGTACTCTGAAAAGCGTCATGCTAAATTGTTTGGTTATCATCGACAATTTTGTATGCGGACAAAATTAGGTCGGGGTACGCCTGAGCAACCTGGGTTAACGTTGGCTTTAGAACCCGGGGGGTCCAATAGGGGTATTGCTTATCGAATTCCGGAAATGAAAATAGAACAGGAATTAAAATTAATTTGGAACAGGGAAATGATCGGTGGCTCATATGTACCAAAGATTGTGAAATTACATACGGTAAATGGTGGAAAGAGGGATGTTGTTTCAGCTATTGCGTTTGCAATGAACCGGTTTCATGAAAATTATGTTGGAAAACTTGATCCTCAAACTATGGCGAAAGTGATTGCATTGGCAGAGGGCCCTCTTGGTAAGTGCAGAGACTATTTATTTAATACCGTTAGCCATTTGGATGACTTGGGACTTTCTGATAAGAAATTATCAAAACTTGCAAAACTTGTGCGCGGTCTCACAAATTAAACTAAACCTCAATTTGGAAGTTAAGGGCATTATTATATTGAGGTAAATTAAAAGTAATTTTTCCAACACTGTCTATTACTTCATAGAGAATACATTCATAATCTTTAGAGTTATTTTCTTTTGCCATGTTAAATATTCCTCAATCTTAAATCCGTTTATATTGGTAGTTTGTGGGGAACTCAAATACCTTTCGTTAGTGCGCCTGTAGCTGGTTTTCCTACGGTTCATTGGACAGATTAATTTTTTAATTTGTCCTTAATTTTGACCTATAACGATTTTTCTTTAATAATTTTATTTGCTTTCGTAGCCTAACGACTTCTGTTGCTAGAGTTTTAATGTTGATTTCTAATTGCTTGTTTATTTTTCCCCGGCTTGCCATTTCGGCAACCACAGCCTCCAGGTGTTTTTTCGTTTTTATCAACTTTGCTTCATTTATCTTCGCTGTTTCTGTCTGCTGATTTTTGATGGAAGTATTTTTGATCCTGATAGTATTTAGTTTGTTTACAAGCTGGATATTTTTAATTCTCAAATCACCAGTAATTTTCCGCTCGATGGCAAGTAATTCATCTAACACGGAGATCTCAGACTGGAGTGCTGTATTATCTTCGCCTTGCCCAGATATTTTCCTAATAACAGCACCGATTTTATTTGTAAGTGCTTCAATTTCTCTTGTTCGGGCATTATTTTGTGTGCGGACAAGATCAAGTTTGGTCCGAGTTTCATTTATGAGTTTTTGAGTATCTTCATAACTTTTGCGTGTCTCAGGATTAAAAGTATCGATTTGAGGTATTAATTCTTGAGCATAAACTAGCACGCTCCCAGTTGAGATTATCAGTAAAATCACAAATGATTTGAACAAATAATTTATCATCCAAGCCGCCATAAAATGTTTCTAATAAGCCATGATAAACTATACAGTTTAGGTATGCTATTAAAGCTTTTTGACTTGTGATTTGGGTTTGTTTTTAGCTTTTATTTATCAAATTTATAATTTTTCTGCGAATAGTACTGATAAAAAAAATAAGGGGAGATGTATTGACTACATGTCCCCTTAGTAAAATTTATATTTTTAAGGTACTAAGCAACAGCTTTATCTTTTCTGCCAATAAACTTACCTGTTTTTGCCTTGATGGATGAATGTAACTCATTTTTAATCTCAATTTTGCGTGGTTTTTTTGACTCTGGTACTTCGCGTACGAGGTCTATGTGCAAAAGACCGTTTTTCATCCGGGCATCTACAACCTTAACGTAGTCTGCTAAACTAAAGTTACGTTCAAACGAGCGTCCAGCTATACCTTGATGTAAATACATTCTCTCCTCTTGCGACCCGATCTCCCCTTTAATTGTAAGCTTATCTTCGGTCGCTACGATTTCAAGGTCAGATTCAGAAAACCCTGCGATTGCCATTGAAATTCTATAACTATCTTTGTCCACGGTCTCTATATTATATGGTGGGTAGGTATTTGAAGTCGTCTGATCATATGAGATCATATTGTCAAACACGCTCTGCATGTGGTCAAAACCTACAGAGTGACGAAATAAAGGTGTAAAATCATAAGTATGCATCGCACATCCTCCTATAGAAGCGATATGAAAAAAATGAAATTCGCCATATTGGCCGAACTTCGTTTAAATCTCTAGGTTGGATAGGACCCTCGTTAAGGCACCCCATCGCACAACTCTAGGATCACATTATAAGTAGTTTGTATTTTTAAATGTTCAAGGTTTGCCAATAAAAATATTATAAATTTGTATTTTGCTAATTACATATATTTTTAGTTCTGGTATACGTTTGAAAACTCTATAGAACACATTTGAAAAAGTTACTCCCGACCAGAAAGAATCATATGACGCCCATGAGTCAACAAAGACAGTTGCTTGGTATTTTATTGCTGGTTTTAGCTATGGCACTGTTTTCCTTTAAAGACGCGCTCGTAAAAATGATGGATGGTCACTATTCACCGGTTGTGGTTATGTGGGCCCAAATGGGTTTTGCCAGCCTATTATTTGCCCCGGTTATTACAGTTAAATATGGTCCACGCAGTTTGTGGCCACAAAACCCTTTCTTGCAGATTATGCGGGCAATTTCAGTTATTACGGGAATTGGTATGTTTTATTGGTCGATCAGTCTCATACCGCTGGCTGAGGCAACTGCTATTACGTTTGTAGCACCTTTGGTTACGACATCGTTATCGCCTCTAATGCTGGGAGAAAAAATTGGCCTACGGCGTTGGATTGCTGTTTTAGTTGGTTTTGGAGGCATTTTAATTGTCTTACGCCCCGAATTTAGTGGTGATCGTCTGGGATATTTGATTGCTTTTGGTGCAGGTATTATGATTGGCGTTTTTTATACCTTTAACCGATTATTGGCGGGTAAAGCTCCCCCTTTAGTTAATCAAACCTATTCTTCAGTTATTGGCGTTCTTTTATTGACACCCTTTATATTTTCGGTCTGGGTGCCGCTGCGTCCTGACGATATAATACTGGTTCTGGGGTTTTGTGCTATCGCAGCACTTGGCCAGACTTGTCTCTTTACTTCATTTCTTCATGGCGAAGCCTCAATTTTAGCGCCTTTAACGCTATCACAAATTGTGTTTGCGACACTTTTTGGCTATTTATTTTTCAATAATTTCCCAGACACTACGTCGGTTGTAGGCATCATTATAGTGATTGCGAGTGCTATTTATATTGCAATAAGAGAAACCCGAGTGCGATAGTTTTATACCTATTTGTATAATTAAGAGTCAGTATATGCGAAAATCATTTTTTAGAGGATATTCAAATGCCGGCAGATGATTCTGGTGCGGTTATTAATCCCGGCGAAGATGTTATCCGAGAACTTTTAATTGAACTACGCGAGTTATTTGGAGACAGGGTGTCAACGGCGTTGTCGACGCGCGAGTTACATGCGCGTGATTTTTCTTTTTACGATGCACTGCCGGCGGATGCGGTTGTAATGGCACGATCGACTGATGAAGTTGTTGCGATTGTTAAAGCTTGTGCTAAACATAAAGCTCCGATTATTCCTTTCGGCACAGGCACCTCGGCGGAGGGCCATCTTTCAGCACTTCATGGTGGGATATGTGTTGATGTTTCGGAAATGAACAATGTTATTGAAGTTAATGCAGAGGATATGGACGTTACTGTTGAGCCTGGAGTAACTCGCAAGCAGCTTAATGAATATTTGCGCGATACGGGTTTGTTTTTTCCAATTGATCCTGGTGCCGATGCGTCTATCGGCGGAATGGCATCTACTAGGGCATCTGGTACAAACGCTGTGCGTTATGGTACAATGCGAGAGAATGTTTTAAGTCTTGAGGTTGTTCTATCCGATGGTCGAGTTATCCGGACAGCACGCCGTGCACGAAAATCGTCTTCTGGCTACGATCTGACTAAGATATTTGTAGGCTCTGAGGGAACTCTCGGGATTATTACAAAAGTAACCTTAAAATTATTTGGTATCCCAGAAGCGACCTCTGCGGCTGTGGTTTCATTTGATACGCTGCAAGGTGCGGTAGATGCCGTAATTTCTTCAATTCAATGGGGTATTCCAATGGCTCGGATAGAATTGCTGGATGATGTGCAGATGGCCGCAATTAATGACTACGCCGGTCTTGACTATCCAAAAAAATCTACGCTTTTTCTTGAATTTCATGGCACAGACGCCGGTGTTAAGGAGCAGGCCGAGCGTATGGCTGAAGTTTGTGGCGAATATGGTGGGAGTGATTTTTCTTGGACAGCAGACGCTGAAGAACGGGACAAGTTATGGGCTGCAAGGCATGATGCTGCTTACTCGTGCATTGCTCTTCGACCCGGATGTTCTGTCATGGCAACCGATGTGTGTGTACCAATTTCAAGGCTCGCTGAATGTATTCTTGCGACCAAACAGGATATTGAAGACGCTGGTATAGTGGCGCCAATAGTTGGCCATGTTGGTGATGGAAATTTTCATGCACAACTTCTGATTCATCCAGATACCCGAGAAGAAGATTTACGAGTTTGCGGTGAGATTAATCGTCGACTGATTGAGCGTGCAATCTCAATGGATGGAACTTGTACGGGTGAACATGGTGTAGGCCAGGGTAAAATAAGGTATCTTAAAGCAGAACATGGGGAAGCTGTTGAAGTCATGCGGATGCTAAAAGAAGCCTTTGATCCAAAAAATATTATGAACCCTGGGAAGATGCTTGAGTTAGCTAATTAAAAGTACCTTTAATATGTATTGTCTTTTCATTTCATTTTTATAAGGATTTAAGTGTCTTCTAGATTATTATCAACTCAAGGCTTTTCGGCTGTTTTATGGGCAGCTGCGTCTTCAGGTGTATTGGCTATAATGTGGGTTCTGGTGCGTCAACTTTCTAATCAATTGCATCCTCTAGAGATTACTTTCTTTGCAACGCTTTTTGGGTTTTTATTTAGTTGTTTTAGTATTCTTAAGTTTGGATTGAATATTTTTAAAACCACACGGTTAACCCATCATTTTTATCGTGGGTGCATTAATGGTGTTGCAATTTCCGCGTGGTTTACAGCGCTAACGCTTTTGACCTTAGCTGATGCTTCAGCACTAAATCTAATGTCACCTCTATGCGTGAGTATTGGCGCAGTCTTCGTTCTTAACGAACATATGGGCCCGCGTCGATGGTTTGCACTGGTATTGGGTGCGTTAGGGGCGTTGGTTGTTATTCGTCCCGGTTTTGAAGAGGTAAGTTTGGGTATTTGGTTGGTTGTAATTACTGTATTGGCTAGCGCTGGACAAAGATTATTTGGTAAATCTTTAGTAGCAACAGACAACTCAACCACGTGTGTTTTATATTTGACGCTTTTCATGGTTCCAGTCTCGTTTGTTGCTGCTATTTTTGTATGGAAATGGCCTACTTTTAGTAATTATTTGCATTTAATTTTGATTGGAGCCTTACTAAATTTCGGTCACTATGCCTTGATAAAGTCATTGAGTTTGGCTGACGTGAGTGCGTTAGAGCCTGTAAATTTTACACGTTTGGTATGGGGAGCTCTTTTTGGTTTTTGGTTTTTCAGTGAAGTACCAGATTTCTATACGTGGGTAGGTGGTTTCATGATTATTTCAGCGACTAGTTACGTTGCTCATCGGGAAGCACAAATTCGCAAAAAAAATTATCTATAACTTATCTCTTAACTAAATTGACAAACTCGTCTGGTTTATCATTTATAAAGGCAAGAAGGTTTTTTTCTATTATAGGCATTGCTTGTTTTACATAAAATTCACTCATACCAGCTGTATGTGGTGTAATAATGAGATTAGGGACATCCCAAAAAGGACTATCAATTGGAAGAGGTTCCTGTTCAAAAACATCTAATCCAGCTCCAGAAATTATGCCCGATTTTAGAGCTTTAATAATAGCATCATCGTTAAGAACGCCGCCTCTACTAATATTGATTAAATAGGCAGAAGATTTCATTGCGGCAATAATTTTGTCGTTCACCAGGTTTCTATTCTCGGGTGTTAGCGGCGCGAGAATTACGAGATAGTCGAGATCCTTAACAGCATCTACGAGACTATTACGGCTTCGCATTTCATCAATGTTTTCGACTTGGCGATTTGAATTAGATATACCCACTACCTTCATATCAAAGGCTTTGCAACGACGAGCGAGTGATTCGGCAATTAGACCCACGCCTAATAGGCCAATTGTTTTTTTATATAAAACCTGAGGAGGGTTTCTTTCCCAACGGTGTTTTTTTTGGTTTTCAATTAGTTGAGGAAAATTACGATTCAGAGATAGCATCATCATAAAAGCGAGTTCAGACATTTGAGGGCCATGTATGCCACGCATTGACGAAACGGGAACAGATTTACTTAATCCCGATCTGTCAGCGATGCCATCGACACCTGTACCAAGTGATTGAACAAATTTCAGGTTTTTATTGCGGTTGAAAATCATATCATTTAACCCGGGCCCAAACCCGATGAGTAAATCGCAATCATACAGGCGGTCGTGACTTTCATTGTCTTTGCTGCAAGATAGTTTTATCTCGGGAAAGAGTTTTTTTATTTCTTCTAGATAGATATCAGCGTTAAAGGCACTGATATGTATTAAAATATTTTTTTTCATCGCTATTAACCCATATTCTTGCCGAAAGTAGACGTCTACTTTTGTTTGACCAATACCTGAAAATTTTTAATTACAATATTTATAGTTAAACTTATAGAAGAATTTTTTATTATTTAAGATCCAGATAATACGAGGTATTTGGATATTCAAAATTTCACACAGTGAAAACTACCTTCAATCTCTCTGGCTAATTATATTCATTTATGAAAATACATGAAAATAAACTTTTGTTTAAGGATAATTTTAAATGCCAATTAAAAATGGATCAGATTATTTAAAAACGCTCACAGAGGATCGACATATCTCAATTGAGGGCGAACGTGTGAAGGATGTTGCTTGTGATCCTCGGTTTGCTGGTGCAGCACAAACAATGGCCGATTTGATGGAAATGCAATCTGATCCCAATCTAATAGATACAATGACGTATAAATCACCAACCACCGGTGATAAGGTTGGAATGACGCATATCCAGCCGAATTCCCGTGAAGACGTTATTGCCCGAAATGACGCAATTAAAGTTTGGATGGATGCAAGCTGCGGCATGATGGGCCGAAGCCCCGATTATAAAAACTGTGTAATTTCTAGCTATGCATCAGCGAAAGAAATTTTTAAACGGGACGCCTTTGATGGAAGTCAAAACATTCAAAATTTTTATGAACATGTACGTGAAAATGATTCGGTAACGACCCATGTTCTAGTTAATCCGCAGGTTGATCGTTCGCAGCCCGCACATCTGGAAACGTCAGAGATTGTTGCTCAGATAGTAAAAGAAACGGATGCCGGCATTGTAATCCGTGGTGCTCGGATGGTGGCAACCTTGTGTGCAATGGCAAATGAACTTTTGGTGATGCCGGCGGCGGCTACCTGGGCAACTGATAAAACAAGAGATACAACTGATTTTTCATTTGGCTTTGCTATTCCGACATCAACACCAGGGTTAAAATTTATCTGTCGTCCTCCTGCTGCACAAACAAATGCACCGAGCTTAATGGATCATCCGCTATCTCTTCAATATGATGAGTCAGATGGGATGGTTATTTTTGATGATGTGTTAGTTCCTTGGGAGAGGGTATTTATTCATCGTGATCCAGATTTTGATCTTAAAGTGAATCCAGCCTCTTATATTGCTCATTCGATGTTGATGCAATCGGTTGTCCGCGCCCATTCGAAGTCTGAGTTTATGATGGCACTGGCTTTTGCGATTGCACGCTCCACTAAGATTGACCAGCATAATCCGGTACAAGTTAAATTAGCTGAGATGATTTCGATGACTGAATTTGTGCGTTCATGCCGAATAACGGCTGAAGCTGATGCGCATGAAACTGAATTTGGTACGTGGGTTCCAGGTATACGTCCTTTACAAACATGGCAGACATTTTTCTGGCAAATGTACAATCGTCAATGTGAGATTATTATGACGTTGGGAGCAGGAGGTTTGGTTGCGGTGCCATCTTATGCCGAAATAGCGGGGGAACTTAAAGAAGACGTTGAAAAATATTTTCAGGTGGCCAATGCAGATTCGCCCAGACGTATCAAACTTATGCGGTTGGCGTATGACGCATCTCTCTCGAGCTTTGCTGGACGCCAACGGCTGTATGAACAATATTATACAGGTGATCCGATGCGCACACAGGCGGTACTATTCAATTCCTACGATAAGGATAGTCATATTGAGCGAGTGTGGTCCATGTTAGATGACTTAGAAAAGCGGGACTATAAATCAACTAAGTAATAATATGATTTATTAGACTGAAAACATACCTTATCATTGCCAATTCCTAGAATACTGGTTTATTAATTAGCGGCTATACTTTGTTTGAATCGTAATTTCATTACGCTTCTTTATGGTTGAATAGGTAAACAACAATATTGTTATTAAGAATAACGTAATTGCGCTATAACTCAGAGATGAATGGATCCCGATATAGCTGCCACCAAAACCAACAGTAATACCACTAAACGTTTTTAATCCGAGGCTTGAGGACGTAAAGAGGCCAATAACGCGCCCTCTAATTTGGTCAGGTGCCCGCAGTTGTACAAGTGTTTGTGTCATTGAATTAAAAGATAATTCGAGGAAGCCGGCGAAAAAGAGAAATATTAACGCGAGATAAAAACTATTGGTTAGCGCGAAGCCTGCAATTAAACAACACCATAGAAGTACTTGAATGAAGGCAGTTCGTGCTTGCGGTAACATAAGGCTTCTAATTTCAAGTATAATCCCCGCGGCTAAAGCTCCGGCGGCGCCTGCTGTTAAAAGGGCGGTGTATCGAAATGTTGCTTCGGTGGCTCCTAGGTCACTAGCAAATTCCGGCATTTGAGCCTGATAAGCATTTCCTACAAATAAAGAAACTGCGCCAGCTAAAACTGTCATCGAAATGATGACACGATTACTTGCCACATCTTTAAAGGTCTGAACGATATCAGAAAATCCACGAATAGCACGAGTTGGCAATTTATTTTGTATTCCACCGTGTTGAGTTTCTAATTGTTTATGGCGGTATGCTGGTCCATAAGGCGCTTTCCAAAGCCATATAGTGAAGGGTAAATAAATAGCTGCGTTAATGATAATCCCCCATGCGGGACCAACCAAAAGCAAGAGACCGCCGCCAATTGCCGGGCCTAACAATACGCCAAGTGTTCTTGATGTTGCTGTAAGTCGAACGCCACTTTGGAGTTCTTCGCCCCCAACAATATCATGAACTAGCATATAAGCAGCTGGTGCCCAAAGGGCTCCGGCCAGGCCGTGTATGACTAGCAATACGATGGCGTGCCACATTTCTAAAGTGTCGCTATAAAATAAAAAGCCCCAAGCGAGGGAGACAATAATGAAAAACAGCATACCCAATTGAATGACCCTTCTCGGATCAAATTTATCGGCTAAAGCACCAGCATGAATTGAAAACAATAGGAATGGAACCCAATGTGCAACCACAGCAAAGCCAGCCAATGCTGGTGATTTAAATTTTTCAAATATAACCCAGTAACTGATAACGTGTTCTATATTGTCTGCCATCATAGCGAGAGCTGCACCAATGAAATAAGCACGAAAACCTTTGTGGTGAAGAGCAGCAAAGGTTTTGGGAGTTTTACCACCTGGCTGAACAGGGGAATCAGTTTGTGTCATTTGAGATAATATCCGAGAATTTAATTTTACTATTTAAGCCGAACCAATATATATCTTTTATCAGGGTTCAGAAAGGCAAGGGTAACTGCAAAAAATTATTTTGATAAGGACGTGAGGCCTGTTCTTTAGTAACTTTTATCTAATAAAAATAAAATAGGGAAGCAATAGATGATTTATACCTTAGAAAATC
>LWDU01037733.1_pt1 | contig 18038 bp, 22 predicted proteins | sample 727161 | NCBI WGS metagenome assembly LWDU01 (sample SAMN04566230, study PRJNA314399) | hydrothermal vent metagenome | isolation source: deep sea hydrothermal plume seawater | place: Mexico: Gulf of California, Guaymas Basin | collected 2004-07-11
CGAACTCGTTCTGCTCGTTGTACTTCGAGGGGCACTTCACGAGGATGTGCTCCGCGACGAAGACGTCGCCGTCCATGCGGCCGTCCACGACCACCTTCTCGGCGTCCTCGAAGTTGGCGGGCTTCGGGTTGGCGTAGACCACCTGGCGCGTGGCGCCGGCCTCGTCCGCCATCGCGAACGTGAACGTGTTGCTCTCGGGGTCGTAGGAGGCGGCCGGATCTTCCAGCCACATCCCCACGACGTGCGCGCGGCGGCCACTCTCGGTGGCCTCGGCGAACGTCTCGTACCCGGCGACCTGATCGCCGAAGGAGCGGACGACGAAGAACCCGAACACCCCGAGCAGGGTGAGGAGGATGAGCGTCTTGGGCTTCATGTCAGGAAACGAGGACCAGGTGCAAGGTAGGGAGGTCGCGTGAGGTCAGGCGTCGAGCCGGTCCAGCTCGCGCTCCACGCGCGAGAGGCGGCGCTCGGTCCGCCAGAGCAGCAGCGCGATGCCGATCCACACGACGAGCACGACCGCCAGCACGACGGGCAGCTTGTCGTCGGCGAGCATCACGCGCTCCAGGGGCTGGACGGCCTGGCTCGTCTGGACGGCGGCCGTGTCCAGCACGGCGATGGTGGTGTCGGCCTGCATCGGTGTGCTAGTCGAGGTCGGAGGCGAGGGCGCGTTCCAGCCGGAGCTCGGCGGCGGCGCGGACGCGGAGGGTGTAGATCCACCAGCCCAGAAGGAGGAAGCCGACGGCGGCGGCGTAGAACACCCACCGCATCTCGCTGGCGATGTCCATCTGGCTGAACGCCGGGTTGCCCTCGGCGCCGGGGTGGAGGCTGGACATCCGCCGCGGCAGCACGTACGTCAGGAACGGCAGGAGGGCGGTGGCGAAGAGGGCGTAGACCGCCGCCAGCCGCCCGCGGCGCCGGGGCTCGTCCACGCTCCCGCGCAGCACGAAGTACGCGCCGCCGATGAGGAGTTGGACTGCCACAAGGTTCTGCCGTGGCTCGGGGCTCCACCACAGGCCGGTGCCCTGGTACCACGTGAATCGCGCCCAGACCACGCCGGTCACGATCGCGATCACGCCGAACCCGGTAGCGACGAGCCACGCCTGCTGCGCGCGGACATCGTGGATGCGGCGGCCCGTGCGGAGGTAGCGCCACGAGTGCCACGCGCCGACGAGGCTGCCCGCGTAGAGCACGAACCACATCGGGACGTGGAAATACAGGTTGCGCGCCGTCTGCTCTAGGATGGGCAGATTCGAGATCTCCCCGAGGATGCCGAGGCAGACGACGACGGTCACCCACACGGTGACCACCACGCCGAAGACGCGGTAGAGGGGGCCGGGAGGGCGGAGGGCGAGATCGTCGCGGTCCATGTTGGTCGGGGCGGACCGCTCCAACGGCCCGGGGGCAGGAAAGTGCTGCCCCAACGGGTTAGAGACCGTGAAACCGGATGGAGGACGGAGCCGCGTACCGCCCCCGCCAGCCGGACGCTGGCGGCGTTACCGAGCGAGCGCCGGGGAGCGCTCCAGCGCCTCCGCGGCCTTGCGAGCGGCTTCGGCGACGGCAGGGAGGTCGCAGGATGCGGCGTGTTTCCCCAACTCCCGGATGCGGGCGGCGTCGGGCAGACGCATCTCGAGGGGATCCAGAGGATCCGTGCACCCCCGCTGCGGGGGGAACGAAGTGACGGCCATGGGGTCGTGGTGGGGGCGGGTGCAACCACGCGCTCCGCGTCCTCTCGTATCCGTCAGCGGACCCCGGCCTCGGGCGTCCGTGTTTGGCCTACAGCAACAGTCCCGACTCCATGTCTCTCCCCGATCTCTCCGGCGCCTCCGTCCTCATCACTGGCGCCTCACGTGGCCTCGGCCGCTCCATCGCTGTCCTGTTCGCGCAACGCGGCGCGCATGTCACGGGCCTCGCGCGATCCGCCGACGACCTCGCGGAGACCGGGCGCGAGGTCGAAGCCGCTGGCGGCACCTTCCTGCCCATCGAGGCTGATCTGACGGTCGGGGAGTCCGTGCTCGGCGCGTTCGAGACGTTCGAGCGTGAGGTCGGGCGGCTGGACGTGCTCGTCAACAACGCCGGCCTCGGCCGCTTCGCGCCAGTAGACGAGCTCTCGCTGGACGACTGGAACCGGCAGGTGGACCTCAACCTCACCGGGGTCTTCCGCGCCACCCGTCAGGCCGTCCCGATGATGCTCGCGAACGAGAGCGCCGGGATCGTCAAGGGGCACATCGTCAACGTGGCCAGCATCGCGGGACTCATCGGCAACCCGCAGCTGAGCGCCTATAACGCGACCAAGTTCGGCCTCCGCGGTTTCTCGGAGTCCACGATGAAGGAGTTGCGGCCCAAGGGGATCCGCGTGACGTGCATCTACCCCGGCAGCATCGACACGGAGTTCGCGAGCGACGCCGGCCGCGAGGGCAACCCCCACGCGATGACGGCGGAGAGCGTGGCCGCCTCCGTCCTCCACGCCGTCGAGATGCCCGAGGGCACGCTCGTCTCGGAGATCGTGATGCGCCCGATGCAGGTGGGCTGAGCCCGCCCCGCTGGCGGACGCTCTGCACGAGGGCTCGGCCGGCGTCGCGCCGGGAGGCACCGCCAGCGCCTCACCCGCCGACGCGGTAGAGCATCGTGCGGCGGCCCGTGACGGGGCTGCGGAGGCGGAGCGTATCGCCGGTCACCCGCGCGACGAAGCGCTCCGCGCCCTGCGCGTCCTGCAACGTCAGCAGCGAGTCCGCTTCCACGCGGTAGCGCGCGCCGTACGTCTGGGCGGCTCCGGCCGGCGGGCGGACCACGATCTGCGCCCGGCCGTCGGCGAAGAAGGTGTAGCGCGTCGTGATGCCGTCCTCGCGGACGCTCGCCTGCCGCCACGTGCCGACGAACTCCGCCCCGGAATCTGAGCACGCGCTGAGCGCGAGGGCGCTCGTGAGGAAGAGGGCGGAGAGGAGGCGGGGCATCCGGGTAACTTAGCCGCCCGCCACCCCGCTTTCGATGCTGCTGGACACTCCCGTCACCGCCTTCCTCCTCGTCCTCAACGGACTCATCGGCGCGTACACGCTGTTCGTGGACCCGAGCCTGATCGGGAAGTGGGCGTTCCGGCCCTACGTCGTCCGCCAGCGGCGCGAGATGGGGCGGTGGCTGACGGCCGGGTTCGTGCACGTCGGGCTGGCGCACCTCTTGTTCAACACGATCACGCTGTTCTACTTCGGGCCGGCGGTGGAGTACCTGCTCGGCCCGTGGCGCTTCCTCCTGATCTACCTCGGGAGCGACCTCGCCGCGAACGCGCTGACCTACTGGCGCCACAAGGACGACCCGAACTACTCGGCCGTCGGCGCCAGCGGGGCGATCTCGGGCGTGCTCTTCTCCGTGGTCCTGTTCGCGCCGCTGGAGACGTTCTACGTCTTCTTCGCGCTGCCGATGCCAGCCATCGTGTTCGCCGTTCTCTACGTCGTGCTCTCCGTCTACGCCTCCAACCAGGGCGGCGGACGGATCGCGCACGAGGCGCACCTGGGCGGCGCGCTGGGCGGCGTGGTGCTGACCATCCTGCTCTACCCGGCGGTGGTGAGCATCTTCTTCCGTCAGCTCGGGCTGGGGTAAACGGGAAGGGATTGGCGCGTGGATCTCTGCGACGCTACCGTGCAGGCCGGTTCCATTCCACGCCTGTGCCCGTCCGTTCCGTCGTCCTCCTGCTCGCCGCGCTGGCGGTCGCGGCGTGCGACTCCGGCACGCCCGAGGTCAGCTCCTTCGAGGCCTCCATCACCGGCGACGTCGTCCGCCAGTTGTCCGGACCCGCGGGGCTGCAGGACTGCTCCGGTGCGGACGATCCCACGTTCTGCATCGAGATGGTGCCGGGCGGGTTCGGCGTGGAAGGGCTCCGGCTCCGGTCGGAGGGCCTCGCGATCACGGAGCGCGGGACGTACGCCCTCGGCGCGACACGCGGCGGGATGATCAGCCTTGCGTACTCCAGCCCGGGCGGGCAGTTCGTCGCAGAGTCTGGGACCGTGGAGGTCACGCGCTTCTCGGACGACTACGTGACCGGCACCTTCACCGCCGATCTCCGCTCGGAGACCGGAGACGCCTCCCTCACCGTCCAGGGACGCTTCGACGCGCTGCCGCCGGACCTTTCCATCCTCTACTGATGCGCCTGGCCCTGCTTCTGTTCACTCTCGTCGCGCTGGCGGCGTGCGACTCCGGCGGGATGGAGTCGGAGCTCGGTTCCTTCGATGCCGCCTTCTCCGGCGAGCACGAGGAGCGCGTCGAGGGCATCGCGACGTACCTCTGGGAGTCCTCCAGCACCGGACCCGGGCTCACCCTCTCGATGAACGTGCAGGAGGAGGGGCTCGGCCGGCGGTTCACGCTCGCCGATCCAGAGGGGCTCATCGCGACCACCAGCGGGAGCGAGTTTACACTCGGGAACGGCGCGTCCCTTTCGCTTCACTACACCGATTCCCGCTCGGGAACCGAGACCGGGCTCCGGGCGATCGCGGGCACGGTCACGATCGACCGAGTGGAATCGGACCGGATCGTCGGCTCCTTCGAGGCGACGATGGGGCCCCTCTACGAGTACCAGTCGGGCGGCGGGACGCGCGTCGAAGGCTCGTTCGAGGCGGTTTACGCCGGTTACACGTCCTACTAGAGCCCCGCGAGGCGGAGCACGTCGGCCCAGTCCGAGGTGGCGCGGGTGCCGTGCTCCTCGTGCGCGGGATCGCCGTTCCACCAGACCACGGACCACCCCGCCGCGACTCCGCCTTCCACGTCGGACTTGAGCGAATCGCCGACGTACAGGATCTCTTCCGGCGCGACGCCGGCGCGCTCGGCCGCCAGCTGGAAGGTGGGCAGGTGCGGCTTCCACGTCCCGATCTCCTCCGCGATCAGCAGCGCGTCCGGCTGGCAGTGCGCCTCGATCTCCGGGAGCTTCGCGAGCTTGGCCCGCTGCTGCTCCTGAAACCCGTTCGTCAGAATGCCGACGGGCAGCGCCTCGGCGATGGCGTGGAACGCCTCGCGCGCGCCGTCTGACCACTGCCAGTGCGCGCCGTAGCGGTCGAGGTAGGTATCGCTGGCGCGGTCCGGGTCCAGCGAGCGCACGCCGAGGGCGTCCAGCGTGTGCGCGAACCGGAGCCGTTTGAGCTGCGCCTTGGTGATCTGTCCGAGGCCGTAGTCACGCCAGAGGGGCCCGTTGTGCTGGCGGTACGTGCTGTGGAGCGTCTCGAACCCGACCGCCCCGAAGTGCTCGGCCGACTGGCGGTGGAGGTCCGCCAGCGCGCGGCGCTCGGCCTCGCGGTGGTCGAGCAGCGTGTCGTCGAGGTCGAAGTAGACGAAGCGGGGGCGCATGGGGAAGCGGAAGGCGGAGCGCTGAGGTAGCGGGGGGAAGCGACGGGGGTGTGGCAGCGGCTCGCGCCTACCCCTTCGCGCCGAAGTCCATCTCGAACATCGCGTACTCCTTGTCGCGAGCGCAGCCCAGCTTCTCCAGCGAGTTGACGAGCGGCTTGTTCACGTCCAGCACCCAGCTGAGCTCGGCGGCCTCGTAGCCCTTCAGCCGCCCGTTCACGATGGTCTGGTGGATGAGCAGCGCGTCCGTGCCGAGGTGCCGGAAGTCCGGGAGCACGCCCATGAGCGCCATCCGGATCTCGTAGATGCCGCCGGCCTTGATCGTCGCGAGGAGCTTGGGGAGGCCGGTGGGCAGGAGGCGGCCGCGCGGCAGCTTCTTCAGCGCGCGGTTGAGGTTCGGCAGGCTGGCGGAGAACGCGACCGGGCGCCCGTCCATCTCGGCGAAGAGGAACAGGTCCGGCTCGATGACCGGCTTGAGTTCCTTCGCGAGGTGCAGCGCCTCGTGCTCCGTGTACGGAACGTGGCCCCAGTTCTCGGCCCAGGCCACGTTGTAGATGTCCATCGCCGCCGCGATGTCCTCGTCGAACCGCTTCATGTCCAGCGAGCGGACCGTCAGTCCCGGGTTGCGCCGCTGCACGATCTGCGCGCCGCGCGCCATCCGGCTGTCGTTGATGTACGCCTCGTGGACGTAGAACGCCCACATCGTCATCGCGCGAGAGAAGCCGTAGCGCGCGAGGTAGTCCTCGTAGAACGGGAAGTTGTAGGGCAGGAGGATGCTCGGCGGGCGGTGGTAGCCGTCCACGAGGAGGCCCGCCACGTCGTTCATCGTGGGGTTGGTGGGGCCGCGGACGCCCGTGAGTCCCTTGCCGCGCAGCCAGTCGCTCGCGGCGTCCAGCAGCGCCTCCGCTACGTCGTAGTCCTCGATCGTCTCGAAGAAGCCGAAGAAGCCGTTGCCATCGGCGTACTTCTCCAGGTGCTTCCCGTTGACGATCGCCGCGATGCGGCCGACCGTGCGGCCGTTCTGCTCGGCGAGGAACAGCTCGATCTCGCCGTGCTCGAAGAACGGGTTCTTCTTCGGGTTGAGCACGTTCGCCTGGTCCATCCGGAGCGGCGGCACGAAGTGCGGCGCATCCTGGTAGTGCGCGTACGGGAAGTCGAGGAAGGCGCGGCGGTCAGCGGAGGAGCGGACGCGGCGGACGGTGACGGGCATGGGCGGGGGGGAAGCCGCGCGAAGGTACCGAGCGCCGTGTGCTTCGCTCCGCTCGGCTGGCGGGCGCCGCCAGCGGGGCGGAGTTGCACCGAGACGGGGCATCGTCGTAGCGTGCCTCGTCCTTCACCCACCCTTCGCAATGGCTCTTTCCGTCGGTGTCCCGCGCGAGTCCGCGCCCGGAGAGGCCCGCGTCGCCCTCGCGCCCGACGCCGTCAAGCGGCTCGTGCGGAAGGGCTGCGAGGTGATCGTGGAGCGGGGCGCGGGCGAGCCCGCGTTTCTCTCGGACGGTGTCTTTGAGGCTGCGGGCGCCCGCCTCGGCACGCGAGCCGAGGCGCTCGGGTGTGAGGCCGTCGCGACCGTCGCGGGGTTGGGGCACGCGGACCTCGGCGCGATCCGCGAGGGCGCGGTCGTGATCGGGATGCTGCGCCCGCTCGACGACCCCGAGCCCGTCCGCCAGCTGGCGGCGCGCGGCGCCACGGCCGTCGCCATGGAGCTCGTGCCCCGCACCTCGCGCGCGCAGCGGATGGATGCGCTTTCCGCGATGAGCACTGTTGCGGGGTACCGGGCGGCGCTCCTGGCAGCGCTGCACCTCCCGCGCTTCTTTCCCCTCCTGACGACGGCAGCCGGGACGGTCCGGCCGGCGCGCGTGCTCGTGATCGGCGCGGGCGTGGCGGGGCTCCAGGCGCTCGCAACCGCCCGAAGGCTCGGCGCGGTGACGGCGGCGTACGACGTGCGCGAGGCGGCGCGCGAGCAGGTGGAATCCGTCGGCGCCAGCTTCGTGGAACTGGACCTAGACGCGGGCGATCAGGAGGACGCGGGCGGCTACGCCAAAGCCCTCGCGGCCGACCAGCAGGCCCGCCAGGTCGCGGCGCTCGCGAAGGTGCTCCCCGAGTACAACGCGGTCATCACGACCGCGCTCATCCCGGGACGCGCTGCCCCACAGCTCATCACCGCCGACGGGCTGGCGGGCATGATGCCCGGGTCCGTGATCGTGGACCTCGCGGCGGCGAACGGCGGCAACGTGGACGCCTCGCGCCCGGACGAACCCGTTGTCTCGCACGGCGTCACGGTCCTCGGCCCGACCAACCTCCCGGCCGAGATGCCGACGCACGCCAGCGAGATGTACGGCCGCACCGTTGCCGCCTTCCTCCTGGAGTTCCTGGACGACGACGGCGCGCTCCACCTCGACCCGGACGACGAGATCGTGGCGGGAGCCGTGGTGGCGCGGGGCGGCGAGATCGTCCACCCGCGCGTGCTCGCCGCCCTGGAGCCCGCCACCCCCTGACCTCGCGCGACTGGCGCTTCTGCTCATGGACCTCTCGCTCCTCGTCGTCTTCGTGCTCGCGTCCTTCCTCGGCTTCGAACTCATCTCGAAGGTGCCGGCCACGCTGCACACGCCGCTCATGTCCGGCTCCAACGCCATCAGCGGCATCACGCTCGTCGGCGCGATCCTGGTCGTGGGCGGGACGGATGCGCCGTGGGCCAAGTGGGTCGGCTTCGCCGCGCTCGTCCTCGCGACGGTCAACGTGGTCGGCGGCTTCCTCGTGACCGACCGGATCCCCGCCGGCGTCGTCCGCCAGCGGCTCCAACGGAACGGCGCGATGACGACGCTCACGACCCTCGCCTACCTCGTCGCCGCGAGCCTCTTCATCGTCGGGCTCAAGCGGCTGGCGTCGCCGCGGACCGCGCGAGGCGGCAACCGGATGGCGTCGCTCGGGATGTTCGTCGCCGTGGTGGCGGCGCTCGTCAGCCAGGGGATGCTGAGCCCCGTGGAACTGGCGGCGGGGCTGGCGCTCGGGGGCGCGATCGGGCTGTGGCTTGCGCGGTCCACGGAGATGACCTCGATGCCCGAGTTGGTCGCGGCGTTCAACGGATTCGGCGGGGCCGCGAGCGCGCTCGTCGCGGGGGCGGAGGTGCTGCGCGCGGGCGGTACGCCGTACCGCGACGCTCACGCTCGTGCCGGACCTCGGGCCGGCGGATCTCGCCGTCGTGGCCGTGTCCGTCCTGATCGGCGCGGTGACATTCTCCGGTTCGTTCGTGGCGTGGGGCAAGCTGCGTGGGCGCTCCCTCGACTCGTTCCCCGGCATCCGGCTCGTCTCCATCGCCATCGCGCTGGGCGTGATCGCCGCCGCCGTCCTCCTCACGATCTCGGGCGAGAGCGGCAACCCAGAGATGCCGCCGCTGCTCCTCGCCGCGCTCGCGGTCGGGGCGTTGCTGCTCGGCGTGGTTCTCGTGCTTCCCATCGGCGGCGCGGATATGCCCGTCGTCGTCGCGCTTCTCAACTCGTACTCCGGGCTGGCGGCGGCCGCGACCGGGTTCGTGCTGGGCAACGTGGCGCTCGTGGTCAGCGGCGCACTCGTCGGCGCGAGCGGGTTGATCCTGACGCGCATCATGTGCGACGCCATGAACCGCTCCCTCGCGAACGTCCTCCTCGGCGGGTTCGGCGCCGAGGCCTCGTCGGGCGGCTCCGCCAGCGGGGCGGAGGAGGAGCGGCCCGTCCGCCGCACCACGCCGGACGACGTAGCGGTGATGATGAGCTACTCGCAGCGCCTGGCGGTCGCGCAGGCGCAGCACGAGTGCCGCGAGATGGCCGACCTGCTGGCGGACGAGGGCGTGGAGGTGGTCTACGCGATCCACCCGGTCGCGGGCCGGATGCCGGGCCACATGAACGTGCTTCTCGCCGAGGCGAACGTGCCGTACGACCAACTCGTGGAGGCCGAGGAGGCCAACCCGGACTTCCCGCAGACCGACGTCGTGCTCGTCGTGGGCGCGAACGACGTGGTCAACCCCTCAGCGCGCGAGGACCCCGAGAGCCCGATCTACGGCATGCCCATCCTCAACGTGGACGAGGCGCAGCAGGTGATCGTGCTGAAGCGGAGCATGAGCACGGGGTATGCGGGCATCCAGAACCCGTTGTTCTTCAAGGACAACACCCAGATGCTCTTCGGCGACGCGAAGGCGAGCCTCAAGGCCATCGTGGAGGAACTCAAAGCGCTGCAGCCGGCATGAGCGAGGGGCTCCTCATCGCGACGGCCCTCCTCGGGGTCCTGATCCTCTTCCCCGCGTTCTGGTCCCTGGTCGTGTGGCTCGTCGGAGCGCCGTGGCGAGGGCTGGCGCGGGACTATCCCGCGGAGTCCTGGCCGGAGGACGGCTACCGCCTGTCGATGCAGAGCGCCTCGGTCGGGCTCGCGAACTACGGGAACTCCCTCACGGTCCTGGCGACGGAGGAAGGGCTCTATCTCCGCCCGATGTGGGCGTTTCGCGTCGGCCACCCACCCATCCACATCCCGTGGGAGGAGGTGAAGCGCGTGGAGTCCGCGTTCCTCTTTGGCAAGCGGGTGCGGCTCACCAACGGCCAGACGCTGGCCGTCCACGGCCGCCTCGCGAAGTCCATCCTCGCCGCCGTCGAGGCACACGACGCTGCGCTGGCGGCGAGCGCCAGCGGGGAGAGCCCGGACGCCGAGGCCCTGAACGACGAGCGGCGGCCCCCCGAGGAGAGCCGCCGCCAGTCGCGAGCGAGGTCCCGTTAGAACGGGAGGTCGTCGTCGGGCGTGAACGAGTAGTCGTCGGACGGGGAGGAGGCCTGCTGCTGCTTCTGGCCGCCGCCGTTGGTGGACTGCCGCTGCGGGCGCTGGTCGTAGGTGTTGCCACCGCCGCCGTAGTTGCCGCCGCCGCCACCGTTGTCGTCGCGGCCGCCGAGCATCTGCATCTCGCGGGCCTTGATCTCGGTGGTGTAGCGGGTGTTGCCGTCCTTGTCCTCCCACTGGCGGGTCTGGAGCTGGCCCTCGATGTAGACCTGGCGGCCCTTCTTGAGGTACTCGCCGCAGATCTCCGCGAGCCGGGCCCACGCCACGATCCGGTGCCACTCGGTGTTCTCGACCTGGGCGGTCCTTGTAGGACTCGGTCGTGGCGAGGGAGAAGTTGCAGACGGCTGTGCCGCTGCCGGTGTACCGGAGCTCGGGGTCCTGCCCGAGGTTGCCGATGAGGATGACTTTGTTGACTCCGCGTGCCATGATCTATGCCCCTGCGGGGCGGCTGTTGTGCACGTTCCGCCAGTCCGGCGCTCGGCTGAGCGTGGCTGGCCGTTCGGGTGGCTCGCGAAGGCCGGAGCGACCCGCGCGAGACGGGAGGCTAGACACAAACCGGCGGCTCTGTCTAACCCCATCGCGAGAAATATCGTCCGGCCCGGTGACGGCCTCGTGTCATAGCTCGCCATCGCGAGGATGGACGGCGCCAGCGAGGAGCACCGCCGCTTCGTTTGACCTCGCGAGCGCCCGCTCGCACCTTCCCACTCTTCCTCCCCGCCGCCGATGCTCCCGCCCGTTCCCACCGACCGCCAGACCCTCGGGCTCACCGACTCCGACCGCGAGGCCGCCCACGCCGACCGCTTCGCGGACTTCGTCGCCATCGTGCGGAGGCTGCGGCGGGACTGCCCGTGGGACCGAGAGCAGACGCACGACAGCGTCAAGCAGCTCACCATCGAAGAGGCCTTCGAGGTGGTCCAGGCCATCGACGACGGAGACGCGGACGGGCTCAAGAAGGAACTGGGCGACCTGTTCCTCCACGTTCTGTTCCACGCGCACATCGCGGAGACCTGCTCGACGTGATGGAGGCAGAGATGCAGAAGCTGGTGCGCCGTCACCCGCACGTCTTCGGCGCGCTGGCGGTGAGCGGCACCGGGGAGGTGCTCAAGAACTGGGAGGCCATCAAACGCGCCGAGCGCGAGGCCGAGGGACGCACCGACGAGACCCCGAGCGCGCTGGACGGCGTCCCGGAGGCGATGCCCGCGCTCCTCCGTGCCGAGCGAGTCCAGGAAAAGGCTGCCGCCGTCGGGTTCGACTTCCCCAGCGCCGAAGGGGCATGGGAGAAGGTGGAGGAGGAACTGCAGGAGGTCCGCGAGGCGGAGACCGCCGACCGCCTCGAAGCGGAGGTGGGCGACCTGCTGTTTGCCGTCGTCAACTACGCGGAGAACGCCCTCCGGCGCACCGTGGGCACGTTCACGCGCCGCTTCCAGTACGTCGAGGCCGCGCTCGCTGCGGAGAACCGCCAGCCGGACGGGGCCTCGCTGGAGGAGATGGACGCGCTCTGGGACGAGGCCAAAGCCGCCGGGCGGTAGCGGAGCTACACGGGGTGAGTGAGGACGGGGATGTGCGACACGCCGAGCAGGGCCGCGGCTTCCTCGCGCGTCTTGACCGGCACGATATCGCGGCCGAGCGGCCGCATCAGCCGGGCGTAGAGCTCAACGGGCATCCGGATGAGGGGCCGGTCCACGATGACGATCGTGCGGCTGCCCCGGAGCAGTTCCAACGTCTCTTCCTCCAACGCCTTGAACCGGCCGATGTCTGTGGGAAGCACGTCCACGCTCTCGCTGAACGTGATGTCCCAGACCTCTGTGAAGCCGGGCTCCCACTCCTTGTGGTAGGCCATCGCGCGACCGTAGTCCACGATCACGTCCCCGGTTACGCGTCCACGTGGTTGTGCCAGTGCGTAACGGTCCGAAGGGTAGATCTCTACCTCCATGAAGGGGAGGTTAATTGAGAGGGTAGGGGGCGCATGGTACGGAACAACCGGCACGGGGTTCGCTCCGCTTATGGACCTGCTACGAAGACGAGCCCGACCCCTATCCTCGCGTACCGCTGGCGCTCCCCTCGAACCCATCCACCGTAGACCGCGAGCCCTCCTGTTGGCGTGATCCACAGGTTCAGTCCCGCCTCTGTGCCCCACACCACGCCGAGCTCCTGTCCGTACCCCACGCCGGCGTAACCGCTGACGTACGGCTCGATCACCGACTGGGGCGCGAGGAACAGGGTGTGCGTGGTGAGCACGTCATACTCGTACTCCCCGTCCACGAGAACGGCCACGGCGTAGCTCCCGCACTCGTAGTAGGGGCCAGAGGGTCCGCTGTGGTAGCAGGGCCCCCCGTACCCCACGCCGGGGGAGAAGACCGAGAGCCCACTGGCCGCCGGTGGCCCGAACGCGATGCCGAGCCTCGCCAGCTGGCGCTCCGAGACGGGAATCCCCGGCTGCGGGGAAGGTGCAGGGCGAAGAGGAGGAGACACAGACGCATACGTGCAAGGACGTGACACCCGCGCAACTGCGGTCTCCCTAACCTTGGGGAGATGCGAACCGGACCTCTACCGGGCCGAATGACCGGGAAGCGTCCGGCCGGAAGGCTAGCTTTCTACTGCTTCTACGCCTCCGTCATGCGCGCTCTCTCCTTCGCCCTTTTGCTCTCGCTCGCGCCCGCCGCCAGCGCCCAGTTCGGCCTCAGCGGCAACACCTCCGGCGCGCCGCTCCACCCGGAGCAGTCCGCCTACGACGTTCAGCACTACGGGATCGATCTGGCGGTGGACCCGGCGCTGCAGACGATCCGGGGTGAGGTCACGCTCCGCGCCCGGATGGCGATGCCCTCCGCCCACCTCCGCCTGGACCTCGACGACCGGCTGGCGGTCGCCTCCGTCGTGCGGCCGGCGTGTGTGTGGGAAGGGGAGACGCGGGTCTGCGGCGGGGGAGAAGACACTCCTGTTGCGTTCGAGCGGCTGCCGGGGCAGATCCGCGTCGCGCTCGGAGAGACGGCGCAGCCCGGCGACGAGATCGTGCTACGCGTGGACTACGGGGGCGAGCCGCGCGTCGCGCCGCGTCCGCCGTGGGATGGCGGCCTCTCGTGGGAGACGACCGCCAGCGGGGAGCCGTGGGTGGCCGTCAGCTGCCAGGGCGAGGGCGCGGACCTCTGGTGGCCCACGAAGGACCACCCCAGCGACGAGCCGGACGACGGGATCACGTTCCGACTCACGGGCCCGGCCGAGCTCCGCATGATCGCCAACGGCCGCCACGTCTCCCGCGAGGACCACGGCGACGGCACGGCCTCTGAGACTTGGCGCATCACGACGCCCATCAACAACTACGGCGTCTCCTTCGGCATCGGGCCGTACGTGGAGTTCACCGAGACGTACGAGAGCCCGCTCGGCTACTCCATGCCCGCCACCTTCTACGTCCTCCCGGAGCGCGAGGCCGACGGCCGCCGCCAGTTCCCCGGCTTCCTCGACGCGCTGGCGTTTCTGGAGCGGACCTTCGGCCCATACGGGTCGCGCGGCGACGGCTACCACGTGCTCCACACGCCGTACCTCGGGATGGAGCACCAGAGCCTCGTGGCGTACGGCTCCACGTTCCAGGACAACGACTTCGGCTTCGACTTCCTCCACTTCCACGAGCTCGCGCACGAGTGGTGGGCCAACCTCGGCACCGCGCCCGACTGGCGGGACTTCTGGGTGCACGAGTCGTTCGCCAACTACGCCGAGGCGCTCTACGCGGAGGACCTCGCGATGCGCGAGACGGAGAACCCCGCGATGGCGCGCGAGGCGTACCTCACGTACATCGCGCAGGTGCGGCCCAACATCCGCAACGTGATCCCGGTCGCCCCGCGCGAGCCGCGCACCACGACGCAGATGTACAACCTGCCCGAGGGCGGCTTCAACGGCGACATCTACTTCAAGGGCTCGTGGTTCCTCCACACCCTCCGCTACGTCATGGGCGATGAGCCGTTTTTCCAGGCGCTCGGCTCCATCCTCTACCCCGAGGGCGCGGACCCCGCCGCGGACCCCTCGGACGGGTTCCGGTGGGTCTCCACGGAGGACGTGATTGCTGCCTTCCAGCGCCAGACGGACATCGACCTCGCGCCGTACGCCGAGGTCTACCTCCGCCAGCCCGCGTTGCCCGTCCTGCACATGGAGAGCCGCGGGAACGAGGGCTACGCCTTCCGCTGGGAGCTACCCGAGGGCGCGCTCCCGGAGGGCATGACCTTCGAAATGCCCGTCCCCACGTCCCACGGCACCATCCCTATGCCGGGCGGCGAGGGCACGATGGGACTCCCGCGCAGTCGCGTGAGCGTGGACACGCGCGTGGCCCTCTTCGAGCTGGCGGGCGACCTGGGCGGGGAGTAGGGGACCCCGAGCGACCCTTGCGCGGTAGCAGGGGCGCCCTCCGCACCCCTCCCCATGCGAACCCTCGGAGCCTCTGCCCTCGCGGCTCTCCTCCTGCTCTCCGCCTGCTCAGGGCCACCGCCAGCGCCCGAGCCGCTCCCCGAGCCCGCCCCGGCCGATACGGTCGCCGCGCTCCCGGCGCCTGCGCCCGTTCCTGCGGATACTGTCGCGGCAGAGCCGGAGCCGGAACCCGGCGCCGTCCTGCTAGCGACGGTCGTGGACGCGCTCGGCGGTCGCGCGGCGTGGGACTCCCTCGCGGCGTACGCGACGGAGGGCACGTCCACCGTACAGACCACCTATGGCCCGACGACGATCGAGACGGCTTCGCTCGTGGCGGGGATGCGCCAGATCCGCGCGGAGCAGCAGACTCCCGTGGGCGACGTCCTCGTGCGCGTGGATGGCGAGGCCGCGTCGCTCCTCGTGGACGGGGCGCCTCGCGATCCCGGCCCCAACTTCGCCGCGAGCGTCCGGAGCCAGCTCCTCTTCAGCGTGCCGTTCGTGCTGATGAACGCGGACGCGCTCACCGTCACGCGCGGCGACGACACTACCGACGGACTGGCGGTCCTGATCTACCGAGCGCCCGGCGTGGACGCGGCCTACGAAATGGTGATCGGCGCCGACGGCCGGCCGGTCCGCATCGAGTCCGAGCAGCCCGGCCCGATGGGGACGGCGCGGACGGTCCACACCATCTCCGGCTGGCGCGAGGTCGCCGGGCTGGCGGTGCCCACGGGGGCGACGCAGACGAGCGGCGGCCGCGAGGTCGGATCGTCCGAGATCACGGGGTTCACGCCCAACCCGGAGATCCCCGCCGACGCGTTCGGCGAGTAGCGGGCCATTCGCCGTCGCCGCCAGCGGGGCGCGCTTTGGACCGCCTGGGAGCCCGCCGATACCCGGTGGGTCTCCTTACTGCCCATGCGTACCCTCCTGCTTCTCCTGGTCCTCGCGCCGCTTACTGTTTTCGCACAGCCCACGGTGACGGGCTCTCAGCCTGCCGCCAACGCCACCCAGGTAGCGCGTGACGCCGACCTCTTCGTCGCGTTCGACTCGCCCCTGGACCCGGCCTCCGTGACCCCTGCCAGTGTGCGGGTGTTCGGCCGCTGGTCCGGCGTCTCGACCGGCACGCTCTCGCTCGAAAACGGCAACCGCCGCCTCCGCTTCTCGCCTGACCGCCCCTTCATGGCGGGCGAGTCGGTGACGCTCTCGCTCTCGCGCGCACTCACCGCCAGCGGGCAGGCGATGGACGCCGCCTGGGCGCTGCAGTTCTGGGTGGCATCGGCACCGTCAGAGGCCGCGTTCGTCGTCGGGGACTGGCTCTCCATCCGCGAGGAGGGCGAGAACAACATCGTCAGCTATGGGGCCTACGCGGGCGATCTCGACGGCGATGGCGACTCCGACCTCGCGGTGCCCAACGAGATCCCCGCCGACGTCCGCGTCTTCCTGAACGACGGGACCGGGCGCTACGGCGAGTTCACGACTTACGCCCTCCCGGACGGCGACTGGCCCAGCCCCAGCGAGGGCGCCGACCTCGACAACGATGGCAAGACGGACATCGTGGTGGGCAACGGGCGGAACGACCGGCTGAGCGTCATGATGGGCGATGGCGCCGGCAGCTTTACCTCCCTCGCGTCGTACCCGACGACCGGCACCGAGGTGCGCGGTGTCGCTGTGCTGGACATGGACGGCGACGGCTGGGACGATGTGGCGACCGCGAACCGGGCCGCAGGCAACGTCTCGCTCTTCCTGGGCAACGGCGACGGCACCTTCGCGGCGCCCACGACCGTCGAGCCCGGCGGGATCGGAGAGACCACCCTCGCGCCGGCTGACGCCAACGGGGACGGGATCCTGGACCTCTTCGTCGGCTCGTACGACGACAACCAGGTGATCCTCCTGCTCGGCGACGGGCAGGGGGGCTTCACCGTCTCGGACCGCGTGCAGATCAACGGCTCCGCCTGGATGCTCGCCACCGGCGATCTGGATGGGGACGGCGATGCGGACGCCGTTGTGGCCTCGTCCTACGCGAACGCTGTGGAGACCGTCTTCAGCGAAGGGGACGGCACCCTCACCTACGGCGAGCGCCTGGACTCCGGCTCCTTCACCATCGCGGTGGACCTGGGCGATCTAGACGGCGACGGGGCACTGGACATCGTCTCCAGCAACTACATCACGGGCGATTTCGTGATCTACCGCGGCGACGGTACCGGCGGCTTCCGCGAGTCGCAGCGCGTGGCGATCGAAGGGGCGGGCTCGTGCGCCGTCCTCCACGACCGTGACGGCGACGGCACGTTGGACGTGACCGGCATCGACGAGATCAACGACCGGATCTACTTCCTGAACCGCGTCCCAACCGCCACAGAGCCGCAGCCGGACACCTCCGCGCGACTCGTTCGCCTGAGCGCCAACCCCTCGCGGGGGCCGGTCCGGCTCGCGCTCCGTCTGCCCGAGCCCGCTCACGCCCGCGTCCGAGTGTTCGACGCGCTCGGCCGCCAGCTGGCGACGCTCTTCGAAGGCGTGACGCGCTCGCGCGAGATCGTCTGGGCGGACGAGGTCGCGGCGGGCACGTACACAGTGGTTCTGGAGACGGAAGGCGACACGCCGCGACTGCTCCCGGTGGTGCGCTGGTAGTTGGGAGGGGAGTAGTACGTTCTGTGGCCTTCCTCTTTTCTCTCATGCGCATCCCCCGTCGGCTCCCCCTGTTCCTGCTCCCGGCTCTGATTCTAGCGGCGTGCTCCGGCGCGAAGCCCGGTGAGGGAGAGCCCGCTCTCCTCCCGATCTGGGCAGCCCTCAGCCCGACGTCGGTCCCGGTCACGAACCCCGCCCTCGCTGGCCCGCCCCCTGACACCGAGACGTGCCGCGACCGCTTCAACCAGTGGCGTGGCGAGTTTGGGACGCGAGCCATCGCGAACGAGCTCTGCCTGGAGGTGCCGCTTGGCGCGCTGGCGGCGCGTGCCGGCGTGCCCGTCTGGACGAGCGGCCCGCACGAGATCACCGCCAGCGGCGAGCTCGTCCCGGATCTCTACGAGGTCGGGAGCGCGGACTTCGGCCACTACAACGAGGCCTTCGTGGAGTGGGCCATCAACCACGCTATCGTCGGCGAGGATCGCCCGATGCTGCGCGCGGCCACGCAGCCGGTCTACGACCAGTATTTCCAGCGCCTCGCGCGGATCTTCTGGACCGCTCGCCAGCGCGCCGATGATCCGGCGTTCCGAGCCGCCGCCGCACAGTACGAGGAGTACCTGGAGACCGGCGGCGTCCCGGCCGAGCACGACGATTTCCAGGGCGGGTTCACGATGAACATCTTCCGCGACGCATCGGAGTCCTGGGCGCGTGACTACGCCGAGGGCACTCAGAATGACTGGGAGGCGGTCTACGAGGCGCAGACGGCCTACGGCTTCTGGGTCCGCCGCGAGCGCGACGGCACGGCGGAGCAGTTCGAGCGCGGCCTGCGCCGCCTGCTCATGACCTACGACGCGGACTGGCTGGCGGCCGCCTAGCACGGCCGCTCGCTCCTCCGGACCGGCGCCCCGTCC
>LWDU01042453.1_pt1 | contig 18035 bp, 12 predicted proteins | sample 727161 | NCBI WGS metagenome assembly LWDU01 (sample SAMN04566230, study PRJNA314399) | hydrothermal vent metagenome | isolation source: deep sea hydrothermal plume seawater | place: Mexico: Gulf of California, Guaymas Basin | collected 2004-07-11
GTATATTGCTTAAAGCTGTTGCTATTTTGCGAGAGCGTAACGATGAGTTAGCCGCCCTAGAGGTGATGGATACCGGCAAACCGCTGCAAGAAGCAAATTGTGTTGATATTCATAGCGGTGCTGATGTTATTGAATATTATGCTGGTCTGACTCCTGCCTTACAAGGTGCTCAGCAAGATTTAGATAGTGATACTTTTTTTATCTCAAAACGTGAGCCCTTGGGCGTTTGCGCAGGCATTGGTGCTTGGAATTATCCGATACAAATTGCGATGTGGAAGTCGGCTCCGTGTTTAGCGGCTGGCAATTCAATGCTCTTTAAGCCTTCAGAAGATACACCTTTGAGCGCCCTTAAACTTGCTGAAATATACACTGAAGCCGGTATGCCGCCGGGTGTTTTTAATGTCGTGCTGGGTGATTATCGCGTTGGTCAATATTTATCTCGACACCCGCGTATTGCAAAAGTTTCATTTACCGGTGGCTGTGAAACTGGAAAAAAAGTGATGGCCGATGCGGCCGCAACAATCAAAGAGGTTACTTTGGAGCTGGGAGGTAAATCACCCTTAATTATTTTTAATGATGCTGATTTAGATAACGCCGTATCTGGCGCTTTATTGGCTAACTTTTACACCCAAGGCGAGGTATGTACAAATGGCACTAGAGTGTTTGTGCAGAGTGATGTTTACGATGCATTTTTAGACAAAGCGAAGCAACGCAGTGAGGCAATCAAGCTGGGCGACCCAATGGATTTAGAGACTCAAATGGGAGCGCTAATTAATGCCAAACATCTTGACAAGGTGATGAGTTATATCAATCGAGCGAAAGCATCCAATGCGCGCCTAATATGCGGCGGTAAGCGACATGATTCCGCTACAACACGTGATGGATTTTTCGTTGAACCAACAATATTTGCCGATTGTGAAGATGATATGGCCAACGTTACCGATGAAATTTTTGGCCCGGTAATGTCGGTGCTGCGCTTTGATGATGAGAATGAAGTTGTTGCTCGGGCGAATGACACTAGCTTTGGTCTGGCTGCAGGTGTCTTCACTCAGGACATTAACCGTGCACATCGTGTCATTAATCAACTGCAGGCAGGTATTTGCTGGATTAATAGTTGGGGCGATTCTCCTGCTGAAATGCCAGTGGGTGGTTATAAGCAATCCGGCATTGGTCGCGAAAATGGCCCTGAAACTTTAAAGCACTACACCCAAGTAAAAAGTATCTTCATCCGTCTGAATAATGTGGACAGCCCATTCTAAATTCTAATAAAGACAAGAGAGAATAGCAAAAAAATAATGAACAGTAGTACCTATAAATTTTATCAAAACCCTGACTTGGTCACTCTTTGTGACAATAAGGCCAGATGGAATTTGCCGGAATTTCGACGAATGAGTTTTCGCAATCTTCATCGAATTAATCGCTATGGCATTTTCTTGCGTTCTGATTTGGTTTTGGCGCTAGAAAATCAACAGGATTTGGCCATTCAACAGATACCTTTAGTCAAGAAGATGCTAGAACATAATAGCTTTTGCTCTCTTGTTGTTGTGAAAGATCAAAGCATTTTATTTGAGCGATATGCAGACGATTTTCCTGATACTCAGCCGCACTCGATTCAATCAATTTCAAAGATGTTTCTCAATCTTTTTATTGGCGAACTTGTAGAGAATGGCCTGCTTGATTTAGAGAAAACCATTTCCGAATACTTGCCAGATATAGGTAGTGGGTATGCCAATGCCAGCCTACAAAGCGTATTAAATATGGATATTCAAAATCAATATTCCGAAGATTATCTGGATCCATTTAGTTCTTCTTATTTGCAGGAAACTGCCATAGGGTGGCGTCTACCGAGTGAAAATTCAACAGAGCAAACTAATAAAGAGTTTCTCAATAATGTTAAAGCCATCGATGGGGTTGGTTTAGAGAATAACACCGGCCAAGCTTTATACAAATCTAGCAATTCCGATGTATTGTCCCTTTTGTTAGAAAAGGTCAGTGATCAATCACTAAGAGAGTGGCTATTGTCTGCTGTTGAAGCTGCCGGCTTTGAAGATGGTCTTCATATGGGAACGGACAGGACTGGCATGCCCACACTGTCCGGTGGTGGCTCCCTAATTGCCCGAGATTTAGCGCGATTGGGTCTTTTGTTTGCAAGGCGAGGAGAGGGTGTTAATAATCGACGCTCTGGCTCTACCTCATTTATAGACAAGACGTTGACCAATCCGGGGCCTAAATATATGAAATTAAAGAGAGGGCCACCCAGCGAAGATGATTTTGTTCGTTACTCAAACCAGATCATGGTGGGTAAGAACTGGATCGGGCATGGCGGTTATGGCGGTCAGTACCTATTAATTAATATGCTTACCGGAGTTGTAGCGGCTTTTTACTCGGTTCTTGAAACACCTTCTGCGACGGACGTTGAGTTTAAAACGAATATTGTTCTAATGCTTGAAGAAATATCCAACCAAACATACCAAAATGAATAAACTATTTGATTATATTATTGTTGGCGCCGGTTCCGCAGGGTGCGTATTGGCTAATCGACTCACTGAAAGCGGTGAGCACCGAGTTTTACTTTTGGAAACGGGTGGTAGTGACAAGAGTATTTTTATTCAAATGCCAACAGCACTGTCTTATCCGATGAATACTGAAAAGTTTTGCTGGCAGTTTCACTCTCAGCCCGAGCCTTTTCTTGACAATCGCGAAATGCACTGCCCACGAGGCAAGGTGTTAGGCGGATCTTCTTCTATTAATGGCATGGTATATGTTCGAGGTCACGCAAGGGACTATGATCAATGGCATGTTGAGGGCGCTGAAGGCTGGTCGTATGCTGATTGCCTGCCGTACTTTAAGCGTAGCGAGTCTTGGCAGGGTGGTGAGAATGAGTATCGTGGCGGTAGTGGACCAGTCGCGACTTGTGGTGGTAATAATATGAGGCTTAACCCATTGTATCAAGCCTTTATCGAAGCAGGTCATGAGGCAGGTTACCCAAAGACGGATGACTACAACGGCGAGCGGCAAGAGGGCTTTGGACCAATGCACATGACAGTGGATAAGGGCGTTAGAGCGTCCGCCTCTAATGCACATCTTAAGCCCGCCAAAAAACGGAAAAATTTGACGCTTATTACCGGTGCTGTGGTTGAAAAAATTTTACTAAAGGATAAAGTAGCGGTGGGTGTTCGCTACCGTAAAGAAGACGTTGAGACTGAGGCGTATGTCGCTAAAGAAGTGATTTTAAGTGCTGGCTCCATTGGCTCGCCACAAATACTGCAATTATCAGGTATTGGCCCTCGACAGGTTTTAGAAGATGTTGGTGTGCAATGCCAACATGAATTGCCGGGGGTTGGAGAGAATTTGCAAGACCATCTAGAAGTGTATTTTCAGTATAAATGCAAAAAACCAATTACACTTAACGGCAAGTTAAACTTGTTCTCCAAATTTTTAATTGGTGCGCGTTGGGTGTTATTCAAAACAGGTCTAGGTGCCACAAATCATTTTGAATCGTGTGGATTTATTCGCTCTAGAGCCGGTCTTGAATGGCCGAACATTCAGTATCATTTTCTACCAGCAGCGATGCGCTATGATGGTAATGCAGCTTTTGAGGGTCATGGTTATCAGGTGCACGTGGGCCCAAATAAGACCAGCAGCCGTGGTCGAGTGAAAATTATTAGCAGCGACCCAAACGCTAAACCTAATATCTTATTTAATTACATCGAGACCGAGCAAGACAAGCGAGATTGGCGAGATTGTATTCGCCTAACGCGAGAAATTCTTTCGCAAAAGGCTTTGGAAGTGTATAGCGGCGGTGAAATTCAACCGGGTAATGATGTTAATAGTGATGCTGAAATTGATGCGTGGGTAAGGGCAAATGTAGAAAGTGCTTACCACGCCTCTTGTACTTGCAAAATGGGCGCTGACAACGACCCAATGGCTGTTGTAAATAACAAGGGCAAGGTGCGGGGTATTGAGCACCTGAGAGTCGTGGATTCGTCTATTTTTCCCACTACGCCAAACGGCAACCTTAATGGTCCCACTTTAATGGTGGCTGAGAAAATAGCGGATGCGATATTGGGTAATGAGCCACTTCCTCAAAGTCATGCAAATGTTTGGATTGCTCCAGACTGGCAAAATTCACAACGTCAAGGTAAAGCAAAAAGACCCCTGGAGAGTGCTTAATGAGTCGAACACTCTCCAAATTAAATAAAGTAACAACATTCTCCTGTATTTGTTTAAAGGAGGCGCTTATGTAAAAACATTCGTTAGTCAATTGAGGTCTGCCGGATAGGGCGACTTCATTATATATAGAAATAAACTTTTTATTAAAATTAAGGAGATTTACAATGAAAATTAATACATTTACAAAAGTCATTGCCAGTGGTGCAATGGCAACACTATTGAGCATGAGTATGGTTACTTCAGCTCAAGCAGACAGCAAGCGCTTAACATCACCAATTCCAGATTGGACGGGTGGTGCGGTCACTTGCAAGATTGCACAAATACTACTTGAACAGGAACTAGGGTATAAGGTGAAAGCCATCTCAATGCCTTCAGGTCCCGGTGTTTATGAGGCTATTGCAGCAGGCGATTTGGACTTTGCTTGTGAAAGCTGGCCGTCATACTCTGCCTCTAAAGAAGTCATGATGACTAAATGGGGTGGCGATGGCTCTGTAAGCTATCTAGGTGATGTAGGTGTTGTAGGAACGTCTACTTATTTTGTGCCAAGATACTTCATTGATGAAGTGGCCAACGATCTTACTTCTTACGCGCAGTTAAATAAGTATAAAGCACATTTTGCCACCATTGAAACAGGTGGTAAAGGTCGCTTAATTGCCTGCCCAACAGCGGGTTGGGAGTGCAAAGACCAGGAGCGTTTAGATTTGCTTGGTGTTGACTTCGTTGCAGTAGAGCTTGGTACAGAAGCTGCAGCATGGGCTGAAGCACAAGCTGCTTACGCACGACATGAGCCGTTCTTACTTTACGCTTGGACGCCGCATTGGATTCATGCTGCACTAGATTTAGTTGGTATCGAACTGCCTGAATACGGCAGTGTTGAGTGGCCTGAATCTGGTTGGGGTGAAGACATAACCTTTAACTATGGCAATCCTGACTCGATGTCTGCACACGGTGATGCGGCCTACCTTTTGGGTCATATGAACTTGTCTAATGTTGAGCAATCTGCGCTAGTTATGGCGGTTGACGTGGATGGTAGAGACATTGATGAAGTAGTTCAAGAATGGGTCGATGCCAATAAAGATGAATGGAAGCACTGGTTGCTGTAATTCATTTATTAAAGTAGATAAACCTTTCGGGTCTGGTGTTGTGTCAGGCCCGAATTAAACACAACAAGTAAAGATTATGGAAAAAATAAGCTGTAAGAATATGTGGAAAATTTTTGGCCCAAATCCGCAAAAGATTATGGATCAGTTGGATGCTAACTCCACGCGAGAAGAGGTGCAGCGTGAAACGGGTCATGTAATTGCTGTTAAAGATGTTAGCTTTTCGATAGAAAAAGGTGAAACATTCGTAGTGATGGGTCTCTCCGGCAGTGGTAAGTCGACATTGGTGCGTTGTTTGTCCAGACTCATTGAGCCAACAGTAGGTAACTTTTTTGTGGGTGATAAGAATATTACCCAAATGAATACAAAAGACTTGAATCATTTTAGGCGTTTCTCAATCAGCATGGTGTTTCAGCATTTTGGCTTGTTTCCCCACAGAAGTGTGTTGGAAAACATAGCCTATGGACTAGAAATTCGTGGCATGTCGCGTGTTGAGAGATTGGGTAAAGCAATGGAAGTTTTAGAATTAGTAGGCCTGTCTGGCTGGGAAAATAATCTTCCTCGTGAGCTTTCAGGGGGTATGCAGCAACGAGTTGGCTTGGCTCGTGCATTAGCTGTAAGCCCAGAAATTTTGATGTTTGATGAACCTTTTTCAGCGCTTGATCCATTAATTCGTAGAGAAATGCAGGATGAGTTGCTATCGATACAAAAAGTGGTAAAGAAAACCATGATTTTCATTACTCATGATTTTCAAGAAGCGATCAAAATGGGTGATCATATTGCGATTATGAAAGATGGTGAAATTGTGCAAATTGGCACGCCTGAAGAAATTGTTGCTAATCCCAAGAACGAATATGTTCGCCAATTTGCTGAAGACGTACCTCGATACAAAGTGCTGAGTGCAGGAAAACTAATGCGCCAGCCAGCAACCCAAAAAACACAACAAGCGTTTTCTGCCAATCCAACTTTTTTTGCACACACCAGCGATAAGGTTGAAGATTTGCTAGAGATGATCGCAGACAGTGATGCTGCAATACCCGTTTGCGGTGAAAAAGGCGAATTGTTGGGTGAAATTGATCGGTCAATAGCAATGCACTCGATGCGCTCAAAGAATTAGTAGAATACTAAAATTAATTTAATATATTTAGCCCTAAGGCCTGACAAGTTAATATTATGCAAAATTCCTTAAACAATGATTTAAAGCCCAGTTCTTATCTTTTTACAAAGTTAATATTTGCATTTGCTATCGTGTTGGCGTCATTTTATTGGGTGGGACAACTTGATGAAAAAACGCTTTTCCCCACATCCATATCCGATCCTTTTACTTTTAGTCATTGGGTGGATAATGGAGAAACCTGGCTCAAGCAGAACTACCGCTGGCTGACGCGAATGATTGCGAGTGAAATTCGTGATGTTTTGTACGTAGTTGAAGATTTTCTTATGTTGTCTCCTTGGCTATTTATTATGGCATTGCTTGCTCTGATTGCCCTTGCTATAGGTGGCCTAAGATTGGCATTGTTGGCAATCTTTAGTTGCTTGTTTTGGGGTGGCGTTGACATGTGGGATTCAACCATGCAAACTTTTGCTTTGATGGGTATTTCGGTTTTTTTATCCGTTTTAATAGGTTTGTTTGTGGGTGTAATGTGCTCTCAAAACAATCGATTAGAGGCCATTGTTCGCCCAGTATTAGACACTATGCAAACGATGCCAAGTTTTGTATACTTAATACCAGCCGTGTTCTTTTTCGGTATTGGCGGCCCACCGGCGATTTTTGCAACAATGATATATGCGCTACCGCCGGTTATTCGCCTGACAAATTTAGGCATTAGGCAAGTCTCTGCAGAAAGCATGGAAGTCGCCAGATCTTTTGGCTCTAGTCGCTTGCAAATGCTTTTTAAGGTGCAATTGCCGCTGGCTTTGCCGAGTATTTTGATGGGTATTAATCAAACGATAATGATGGCGCTTGGCTTGGTTGTGCTCGCAACGTTTATTGGTGCAGAGGGTTTGGGTAGTGAGGTATGGGGTGCTATTACACGATTAAAAGTAGGCTGGTCTCTCGAAGCAGGCTCATGCATTGTTTTAATGGCGATTATGTTTGATAGAATCAGTATTGCTTTGGGTGATACTGAGCTGAAATTAAAACCTAGCCAGGGACAACGCTTTTACTTATTACCTCAACAATGGGATCGCAATCCTGCGGCAATATTTATTGAAACAATCATTGGTGCTGTTTGGCAGTCTATCACTTTTCTGTTTACACTCTTTACCAAAGCATTAGCGTGGATCGCTTATAAAATTGTTGCCACATTCAGTCAATCTAGGGCAAGCATACTGATGGGTAGAATTAATAGTAGCGTCTTTCTAACAGGAAGTATTGTTATTTTGCTTTCAATTTGGTTGTTTGATGTTTATGTTGTGAATATTGGAAGCTTTCCGGAGGTAATGCAATTTTCAATTCGAGAGCCGGTAGATGAGGCTGTTGCTTGGTTGGTTGTAAGTCCTACTTTTATTGCTTTTACAAAAGGATTAAGAGCCATAGTCTATCTTTACCTGTTGCACCCTCTAGATATTTATTTAACCCATCTGCCATGGTATTTTGTCTTTACTGCGTTTGGCTTGATAGGCTGGGTGTCTTTGGGTTTGCGCTTTGCTTTGACCACCGTCGCTTTGTTATTTTTTATTGGCGCTTGTGGCTTATGGGTTTCAGCCATGCTAACTTTGTCGTCAGTGATGGTTTCTGTCTTACTGTGCGTTATTATTGGCTTGCCAATTGGTATTGCTTGTGCCAACTTCCCTAGACTTAATATGATTCTGAAGCCAATATTGGACTCCATGCAAACCATGCCGAGCTTTGTTTATTTAATTCCAGTATTGATGTTTTTTGGCGGCAACATTGTTTCTGCCGTAATCGCGACTGTAATCTATGCGCTGCCTCCTGTTATTCGCATGACAACGCTAGGCATTACTCAAATACCGGAATCTTATACAGAGGTGTCACACATGTTTGGCAGTACCAAATTGCAACGCCTTGTTAAAGTTCAACTACCAATGGCATTGCCGAGCATTATGATGGGCATTAATCAAGGTGTGATGATGGGTCTTGCAATGCAAGTGATTACACCGATGATTGGTGGTGGTGGTCTTGGTAGGGATGTTTTTTATTCTTTAAGTTTGTCCAATACAGGTGCTGGCTTAGCAGCCGGTACTGGCATTGTGTTGTTGGCCATTATTCTAGATCGCCTAAGTCAAGCGTGGACGAAAAAACAACGAGAGGCGCTCGGGGTTTAAACGCATAATTGATTTCAGCTATTGAAAATATTTTCAATTTAGTTTAAATGTATTGGTTGCTTTTCCGATAATAAGCCATGCTGGAGGGCTGCAACTTCTCGGTCAAAAAGGATCAAGTGCGGCAGCGTCTGGACAGCAGAAAGAATAGTTTGCCCTGAAACGTCAAGTAATATAAACTCTGCCAACATTGCGTTAATTCAATTTCTTGGAGAGGTTTATGAAACTTAGCACGCTAGCCGTTCATGTTGTCAGTACGCCACCGCCTCACGTGGGAGGGATGTATTGGATTATAGTAAGTCTTAAAACTGTCTGCGGTATTGAAGGGGTTGGAGAGGTTTATTCGGCTTCTTTCCATCCATCAGTGATGAAACGAGCCATCGAAGATGTTTTTGATCGTTATTTAAAAGGCCATGACCCACACCATGTGGAGCGCTTTTTTAGAGAGTGTTACTCCAGTGGTTTTACCCAGCGCACAGATCTCTCAATGATGGGTGTTTGCTCTGGATTGGAGATGGCATGCTGGGATATTATTGGTAAATCTGCTAACCAGCCTGTCTACGAATTAATTGGTGGCAAGGTTAATGAAAAGTTACGCTCTTATACATACCTCTATCCTCTAAATAAAGCCGGTGAATACGATTATGAAGACGTTGGGGTCGCCGTTGAAGCCGCCTTGATAAACAAAGAAAAGGGCTTTAATGCGCTTAAATTTGACCCTGCTGGCGACTATAGTGTGTACTCAGGACATCATTTGTCTTTGTCTCGATTAAGGCATTGCGAGCATTATTGCGCTAGCATACGGGCAGCTGTTGGTGATGATTGTGATTTGCTGATTGGTACCCACGGTCAAATGACACCCGCTTCAGCGATTCGTTTAGCCAAAAGACTTGAACAGTTCGATCCTTTGTGGTTTGAAGAGCCTGTACCGCCTGGTCAATCTGAGGCTATGGCAGAAGTTGCGAAAAATACCAGTATACCAATTGCAACAGGAGAGCGCTTAAGTACAAAATATGAGTTTTTTGACTTACTTAAACACAAAGCAGCGGCAATTATTCAGATGAATTTGGGTCGAGTGGGTGGCATTTTAGAAGCGAAAAAAATTGCTGCTATTGCGGAAGTGCATTATGCCCAAATCGCACCTCATCTATATAACGGCCCCATTGGTGCGGCTGCCAGTATTCAATTGGCCTGCGCAACACCAAACTTTTTAATTCAAGAGAGTATTGGTACTTGGGATGGTTTTCATGCGGAAATTTTACAAGAGCCTATTCAGTGGGTTGAGGGCTACATCGTTCCATCGAGCAAGCCGGGTTTGGGTGTTACGCTGAATATGGATGTGGTTAATTTCCACTCTCCCTATAGTGGTAATAAGTTGCATTTGTCAATGAATTCCAAGCCTTATAACCTGCAATAGCAAGAAGTGAGCTTGAAAAGAGTGTCCGAACAAAACACATTTGACTTCATCATTGTTGGCGCTGGTTCGGCGGGCTGCATACTGGCCAATCGGCTTAGTGAATGCTCAAAATTTAGCGTCTTACTATTAGAAGATGGCGGTAGCAACAAAAGCCCGTGGATCAAGATACCCGCCGGTTTTGCAAAAACATACTACAGTACAAAACACAACTATTGCTATTACACCGAGCCTCAGGCTCAAATGCTTAATAGAAAAATATACGCACCAAGAGGTAGGGGTCTTGGTGGTTCGGGTGCTATCAATGCCATGGTTTATGTCAGGGGTCACAAGGATGATTTTGATGACTGGCAAAAAGCAGGTGCAGCTGGTTGGGGTTTCGATGACGTTCTGCCTTACTTTAAGAAAATAGAATCTCACCCACTCGGTAACAACTTCTACCATTCATCCGAGGGCAATATCGGCATAACCAATATGCAAAAAGAAGCGCATCCAACTTGCCAGAAATTTCTTGAGGCCTGCGTCGAGAGTGGCATGAATATTAATGAAGATTTCAATGGTGAGAAGTTGTGTGGCGCTGGGATTTATGAAGCGAATATTGGCAATGGACAGCGCTCATCGAGTGCCAGCACTTATTTAGAGAAAGCAAAAAATCGAAAAAATCTAGTCATTAAAACACACACACGAGTTAAGCAGGTATTGTTTGAAAACAATCAAGCCGTGGGTGTTATCGCCATCAGAAATGGCCAACAAATTCGCTATCGTGCGAGCAAAGAGGTGGTGCTTTCAGCGGGCGCTATTGACTCACCCAAACTGTTGCAATTATCCGGGGTTGGAGAAGGTACCGAGCTCAAAAAACTGGGTATCAAGGTAGTTAAAAATTTACCTGCTGTTGGCCAAAATTTACAAGACCATGTTTGTGGTGGTTTTATATTTGAAACAAAAGTTAAAACGCTCAATGATGATTTGAAGGGTTTTTACAATAAAGCAAAATTAGGCGCAAAGTATGTATTCAGCCGTCGTGGCCCCCTATCTGTCAGTGTCAATCAAGCGGGTGGATTTGTCAATACCAAATCTCAAGTTCCAAAGCCCAACATTCAACTCTACTTTAATCCACTGTCTTATACAAATGACCCGAATGCCAAGGGTATTGTTAAGCCGTTACCCCATTCTGGTGTGATGCTATCGTACAGCCCTTGCAGGCCAAAAAGTAGGGGCAGTATTGCCTTATCAGATGCAAATTATCTTAGTTCTGCAAAAATTCAGCCCAATTATCTATCCGCTGATGAGGATGTTGTTGATGTCATTGAGGGCGCTAAATTCGTCACCAAACTCTCTCAATCTTTAGCCTTTGGGGGTATTGTTACAGACAGCGTTAGCAATGATTTGAGCCACAAAAGCGATGAAAACTTATTGCAGCAATTTAAAGAACAGGGCGGCTCTATTTATCACTTGTGTGGTAGCTGCGCAATGGGCGATAATGACAAGAGAAGTGTGGTGAGCCCATCCCTTAAGGTTCATGGCTTAAAGGGTTTAAGGGTTATTGATGCCTCCATTTTCCCTAACATTGTCTCGGGTAATATTAATGCAGCGACGATGATGGTTGCAGAAAAAGGCGCGATGCATATTATGCAAGATTACAACAAAAGCTCTTAACTAATGGACCTTTTTTCACCTTTGTCGGTAGGCTCTTTGAACTTAAAGCATCGAATTGTTCTTGCTCCAATGACACGTATCCGCGCAGATGAAAATACGCTTGCACCAACCGAGTTAACAGCACTCTACTATAGTCAAAGAAGCAGTTCTGGCGGTTTTCTTATCAGCGAGGCAGTTCATATTTCGCCCGAAGCAACACCCATATGGTCAATTTATCAATCGGTACGAGAATTGGGTGGGCAGGTTCCGGGTATATGGACAGAGGCACAAACCAATGCTTGGAAAATGGTTACTAGAGCAGTTCATGCTCGTGGTGGTTTGATTTCGTGCCAGTTGTTGCATGCGGGTCGTGTAGCACAACCCGAAATTGGTGAACATCCACTGGTCCATGACGGTGGTTTTCCGATACCGAGTGTTTGTTCTTCGGCGACGCCGATCGTTCATTCAAATGAAGTAGGCAATGATTACAACTGGGATCAGAAGTCGGTCACACCAAGAGCGCTTGAAAGGCACGAGATAGCTCGAATTTGTCAAGATTATCAACATGCGGCAAAAAATGCACTTGCAGCAGGGTTTGATGCTGTTGAATTGCACGCTGCCCATGGTTACTTAATTGAGCAGTTTCTCGCTGATGGCGTGAACAAGCGGAACGACAGCTACGGTGGAAGTGTTCGTTATCGGTGTCGAATACTTTTTGAAATTATAGAGGCCCTTATCGATGTAGTTGGCCCAAATCGACTGGGCGTTAGACTTTCGCCAGTCGCATCAAATTCCCACAACAAGCAAGTTTACTTTGGTGTCACTCATTCAAATCCAGAATCTGTATACGAATATGTTGTCGAGAGCCTAAATCAATATAAGTTGGCTTATTTGTTGTTAACTGAGCCAAGGGTTGGTGGATTGTCAAACTGTACTGATAGTTTGCTTGAATCATCACCGCCACTGAGCGCTAAATATAGAAAAATCTACAAGGGTGTAATGATGGGTGCTGGAGGTTTTAACCCAAATAGCGCAAAAGAGGCAATTGACAGAGGGCATTATGATTTAATTGCCTTTGGTCGCTGGTTTTTGTCCAATCCAGATTTGGTGGCCAGGCTCAAAGGTGGGGATGATTTGAACATTTATCACCGAGCTTCATTTTACGGTGGTGGAGAGCAGGGTTATACTGACTACCCTGACATACAGGCGCTTCGTAACCAATCTCTTAGTGCAATTGAACAAGTCCCACAAAACATGATTGGTTAAAATTTAAAGTCAACCAAGCATAAAAAGTCATGCCCAGTAAAGGTGAAAATATGATTCATTCAAGCCAATTTTCAAGCCAATTAAAGTTGTGCAAATTACCTCAATCACAGAGATATAGTTTGCCGTTTGAGTGTTATTGGGATGCGTTTGTTTATGAGCAAGAAAGGATGGGGGTTTTTGCTAATCAATGGCTTGGACTGGGTCGAGCGGATCGCTTGAACCAACCTGGAGAATACGAAGTATTCGAGCTGTGCGGGCAAACCCTGTTGCTTATCAGAGATCAAAAAGATGCTTTGCGATTGTACGCAAACACTTGTCGTCATCGTGGCGCAAGATTGTTGCAGGGGTCGGGACAATGTCAGGCAATCAGCTGCCCCTTTCACGGCTGGACATATGCACTTGATGGTAGCCTGATTGGGGTTAAGTCTATGACAAAAACGGAGAAATTTAATCCTGAAGACTTTCCTTTGCTTGAGTACAAGCTTGATCGAGCTTGCGGTTTTTTGTTTGCCTTTCTAGGCGACAACCCGCCTGAGTTAAAAACGCAATTGGTTGATTTTGCTGAATTGCATCAGCCTTGGTCGTTGGAGGGGTTGGTGACAACGCGTCGTCGAGTGTTTGAGGTAGGGTGTAATTGGAAGGTATTTTTGGATGTTTTTAACGAATACTATCATTTAAACAATGTTCATCCAACGAGTATCGGTAACATTTACCTTAAGCCAGAAGTGCAAAATAAAACCCTCGGCGAGTACGCCAGTCAATTTGGCCGAACTTCCGGTACAGGGGCTCTACTGGAAAGTCAACAACAAGATGCCTTGCCAAAAATAGACACTTTGGGTGAACTATTGGGCTCGGGTACGCGCTACACTTGGATTTTTCCCAACATGACTTTTGCGGCGGGACAAGAGTCGATTTGGGTGTACCAAGCCAATCCGATTGGCCCCAATCGCTGTGAAGTGAGGCAAAGTATCTGTTTTCCAAGAAGTACAATAGAACTGATAGACTTTGAAGAAAAATCTCAAGCTTATTACCAGCGCCTTGATGACGCAATGGATGAAGATATTGTTGCACTGGAAAACCAACAGCAAGGCTTAAGTCATTCGCCTTCATTGCAAGGGCGATTTTCTACTTTGATGGAATCAAATGTTGCTTCTTTTGCCAGTTGGTATGCCGACAAATTGACTGACGCATAAGGGTTAAACCGCTTGTGACTTTAGTGAAAACAGCCGTCAATATAACAATGACAAGCTTTAATAGCAGATTTAGCGGTGATATCATTTTTTTTCATCGCGATATTCGTCCACAAACCATCAAGCAGTGCAAGAAGTCCTAACGTTGCTTGCTCTTCACTAACACTCATACAATACCCAGTATTGGCCTCGCTAAAAAGACTGAAATAAGTGCTAAACAAACTGTCATTATAGGTTTTAATCACTTCTTGAAATCCAGGTGTGTAGGTACTGGCACTGGTAAAGGCTTGCCATGCAGCAAGGTTTTCCCAGCCAAAATTCGGTGGTTGAAAACTCTCCGCAGCACAGCGATAGATGCGCTCAATTGCACTCAGCTCGCTTGAGTCAACGATAGTTTGCTTGGTTGCGCTGGCGTCTTCAAAAATATGCGCGAAACTTGCGGTTAGTAATTCCTCTTTGTTTTTAAAGTAGTGCGCGCTCATGCCTCTAGAAGCGCCAGCCTTTGCACATATTTTGGCAATGGTGGCACCTTCGACACCAAACGAGGCAATGGTAATGATAGTCGCCCTGAGTAAACTTTTTCTGCGATAGTTGCGATTTTCACTTTGATTTCTTGGTTTTGTCACTGCTTCACTTTAGTTATTACTCTGTATTTATTATAAAGGGTTTTTATAATTATGTTAGTCAACATAATTATGTTGACTAACATAATTATATAGTATATGATTCGTTGCTTTAAATGACAGGCACAAGCTGCCAGAGCTAACAAGGAGAGGGTGATATGAAAATTGGATTTATTGGTTTGGGTAATGCAGGCGGAAAACTTGCGGGAAGTTTGCTAAGAAATGGCTACGACCTAACTATTAGGGATCTCAATCCCGAATTTGTCGTTGAGTTTGTAGCACGAGGCGCCAAAGAGGCGAACTCACCCAAAGAGATGGCTCTTGCGTGTGACATTATAATCACCTGTTTGCCTTCACCACAAGTGTGCTCGCAGGTAATGGAGGCTGAAGATGGTGTTTTGGCTGGCATTAGTGAGGGAAAAATTTGGTTAGAAATGAGTACAACCGATGAGGCTGAAATAAGGCGCATTGGCGCTCTTGTGCTGGCAAAAGGCGCTTTCCCAGTTGATTGCCCGGTTTCGGGTGGTTGCCATAGGGCAGACACTGGAAATATTTCAATTTTTGCGGGTTGTACGCGTGAAACGTTTGAGCGTGCTTTGCCAATTTTAACCACTATGGGTCGTCGAATTTTACATACTGGAGAGCTTGGTTCAGCCTCTATTCTTAAAGTGGCGACCAATTATTTGGCAACAGTGAATCTTGTATCAGTCGCCGAGGCGTTGACAACAATGAAATTAATTGGTATGGATATGAATGTGACTTATGAAGCATTTAAAGCCTCCTCGGGTAATTCTTTTGTTCATGAGACAGAATCACAAGTGATACTCAACGGTTCCCGGGACATTAGCTTTACCATGGACCTTGTTTCCAAGGATGTGGGTATTTTTAACGAGCTGGCAAAGCGAGAAGGCCTAGACCTTGAAGTTGCACCACTTGTTGTTGATATTTTTAAGGATGGTGAGAGACGTTATGGTTCACGTGAGTTATCACCCAATATTATTAAGCGATTGGAAGAGGCTGTAGAGGTTAAGGTTTTGGGTCACGGCTTCCCTGCTGAGATGATTGACGATGAGCCTGAGGAGTCGGGCTACGAAGTTATTGTTAAAGGTCGTCAAGACTATTAAGAATTTGGAGGTAACTATGAAGGTTGGCGAAATCATTGATTTAAAAACATACCCAATAGATCAACCACAAAGCAGCCAATATAGAGAGATTGTCAATAGTATAAAAGGCGGTCTTGATGAAGACGGCTGTGCTGTGCTTTCTAATTTTTTAAGCGATAGCGGCCTTGATGCCTTGGTTAGTGAGGCCGATGCTAGAAAATCTAAAGCATACTATGCCGAATCAAAGCTTTGCAATATCTACCTTGCTGAAGGTAATCGGAATAAAGCGGATGATCACCCTCAAAATATTTTCATGGAGCGCTCTAATGGCTTTATAACAGCGGATTTATTAGGTAAGGGTACCTATGCCCATACCTTGTATTACTGGAAACCATTGCGTGATTTTCTTGTACACATATATGCCGACCCAGTCTCAAATATGATTGTCAATCTGTGTAAGCCACAACAAACCTTTAATTGGCATTTTGATACCAATGAATTTACCATTACCTTTTTGTTGCAAGGCGCACAGTCAGGCGGCCACTTTGAGTATGTTCCTGACTTAAGAACTCGAAGTGACGAGTGTTTTGACGAAGTTAAAAAAGTCTTGGGTGGTGATCGTTCGAGAGTCAAGCGCCTAAAATTACGAGAGGGTGACCTGCAGTTTTTCTTGGGTCGTTTTTCTCTACATCGAGTCACCCATAATACTGGAGACACTGATAGATTGTTGCTAATTCAATCATTTACTGAGCAACCGGGCATTATCGGCAACCCCCAGCGCGTTAAAGATCTTTACGGCAAAGTAACCGAAGCCCATAAAGACCGTATCGATGAGCGCGTTCGAACAGACTCATTACTTGATTAGGACAGTGCAATGAATCACCAACCATACAATCTGCAGTTTTTTATTAATGGGGAGTGGTGTAATCCTCGAAAGTCTGTCGAAATGCTGCCTATGATCGACCCCTCGACGGCAACAGAATTCACCCAAATACCACTAGCCAGTGTTGAGGACGTTGATCATGCGGTGCTTGCTGCTAAGGGCGCTTTTAAGCAGTGGTTTGAGACGGATGTTGAAACACGTTTGACCTTCATGGAGCGCTTCCTCGAAGAGTACGAATACCACTATGAAGAGATGGTTGTGGCCATCAGTACCGAGATGGGGGCTCCTTTACAAGTATCTCGAGAAGCACAAGCTGAGGCTGGTATTGGTCACACCAAAGAGACTATTAAGGCAATGCGTTCAATGACCCTAGAAACAACGACCGAGTCTGGCGCTAGAGTTGTGAGAGAGCCTATTGGCGTTTGTGCCCTAATTACACCTTGGAATTGGCCGATCAACCAAATCGTATCAAAAGTTGTGCCAGCTCTATTGGCGGGTTGCTGCGTCGTCTTAAAGCCGAGCGAATTAACACCGCTTTCTGCCGACCTTTTCGCTCAATGCATTGAGCGCGCAGGCTTTCCGCCTGGTGTGTTTAATTTGATTCACGGGGAAGGGGCGGTTATTGGTCCAGCGCTTACCTCTCATCCTCTGGTTGATATGGTTTCTTTTACGGGCTCAACTCGCGCAGGGATAGAAATTGCAAAATCTGCAGCAGGTACCATCAAAAGGGTTTCGCAAGAACTGGGCGGAAAATCCGCTAATATCATATTTGCCGATGCCGATTTGGAAGCAATGGTTATCCAGGGTGTTCAGGAGTGTATGTACAACACGGGTCAATCTTGCGATGCGCCGACGCGGATGTTGGTGGAGGCAAGTGCTTATGACAAAGCTGTAAAAATCGCCAAAAGGGCGACTGATGCTTACACGATTGGCAGTGCACACCAAGAGGGCGACCATCTTGGTCCAGTTGTATCGGTAACTCAATTTGAAAAAATTCAAAATTACATTCAAATCGGTATCGAAGAGGGTGCTCAATTGGTAGCTGGTGGGCTCGGTAAGCCAGAAGGCCTTGAAAAAGGTTACTTTGTTAAACCCACATTATTTTCTAACGTTAACAACACAATGAGAATTGCACGTGAAGAGATTTTTGGACCAGTTTTGGTTGTTATCCCTTTCGAAAACGAAGAGGAGGCCATTCAAATTGCTAATGATTCAGATTTCGGTCTTGGTGCTTATGTTTCGTCTTCTGATAGAGAAAAAGCGCGCCGTGTTGCTAGGCGATTAAAATCAGGAACAGTTCATATTAATGGTGCAGCACAAGATTATGACGCGCCTTTTGGGGGCTATAAGCAGTCGGGCAACG
>LWDU01037148.1_pt1 | contig 18016 bp, 20 predicted proteins | sample 727161 | NCBI WGS metagenome assembly LWDU01 (sample SAMN04566230, study PRJNA314399) | hydrothermal vent metagenome | isolation source: deep sea hydrothermal plume seawater | place: Mexico: Gulf of California, Guaymas Basin | collected 2004-07-11
ATCGGAAGGAAGCCGGCAGCCAACCTGCATCATGCCACGCGCGTTGCTAAACAGATCGGCAAGCCGCTGAACCAGTTCGTGACGATCAATTACTCGCTCACCGAGTGTCCGCCACGAGAAGCGAGTGCCGCGTTTCGAAAGATGCTGGCGAGTTGGTTTGCGCGATGGCTTCGTCGGCACAAAAAGCTGAAAGGCCGCTGCCCGCCGACCTATGTCTGGGTCCTCGAGAATGCGGGAGAGCAGGTGGCCGTCCACTGGGCTGTCCATATCCCACGTGGGCTGGTGCGGGAGTTCAGAAGATCGCTTCCGCAATGGATCGCGGCGACCGTAGGCGGGCCGGTGCCACACAATACGGTAAAGCATCGCCCAATCTACAATGTGACCGGCCTGAAGCGGTATATGTTGAAAGGCATGGACGCGCATTTCGCGCCGTCATGGAAGATCCGCCCGGTGCCACAGGGACTTGTTATTGGAAAGCGAAGCGGTTTCAGCAGGAATCTCGGTCCAGCTGCCCGCGCGCGTGTTGGCTATCGGCCGCAACGCCATTTCTCGACAAGTCGGACTGGTGAGACGTCGGTCTGAGCGCGCTGCGCACTATGGCAGCTAGCGACCCGAAAGCGGAAATTCGCTTGGTCGCGGCTCGACTTCCGCTATGCGCCCCAAGATCGGCCGTTCAGGCTTTCCCTGCGGATGCCTGAAAGCGGACCGGCAGCTTTACTCCGGTAACGAGCACCGCGAATGTCCGAGTATGGGTGGAAAGCTGACCTTTCTATTTGGCCGGATCCAAGTTTTCTAACAAAATGCGATACTTAATCAAATCGTTCGAGCATGCTGACGCTATGGAGGCATCGGTGATTTGCCGGGTATCGATTTTCCTCCGTGCCTCTTCCAAGAGTTCAATCAGATCCTTGATCGCGCTGGTGTTAACTTCGTTAGCGTATCCCTTCCGTCGTTGCGACTGTATTGGTCCAGCGAGCCGCGCTAGCGCTGTCAGCCCACGGCCTTCTTGATCTATAAGCTGATTAAGCAACTCGTCGTTCATAAAAACGCGCTGAAGTTCGAAAAACCAGTCTTTCCCGCTTTTTCCGATCCATTTCTTTACGTCATTAAGGGTTCTTAACTTACTTTTTTTGCCCCTACTCGCCCACTCATCATTCGCTGCAGCGATAATTTGTTCTTTGAGCTCGTCGAGGCTTAAGGTCCCGGCTTGGAGACGGCAGGCAGCCTCCAAGGCAAAGTCCTCTTTCGGACCAAGTTTTCGCGCCCCAGAGTCCCATCGCGGCACCCCGTTTTCCGGGTCTATCAGCAAGTTCAATTTTTTATCTCTCGACGTCCGAAGCCATTGATAAGGTCAATAATACACATCATTAACGGTCTTGGAATGGCACTCTGTGCTGCAGGTGCATCCGCCGTCAATGTCGGCAAACGGGTCGGAAGCCGAATGGCAGCTCTCAAGGCTTTTCCGCCCAAACCGGACTGTCCGCTGTCGGCCCCGAAGCTGTCGTTCTAGTCGCGAGCATCGATTGACCGATTTCCACCCATTCTCCGACATTGCATTCTTGGTCAAAACCGAACGGTTCTGACACCTAATCCACAACTACGCTTTTCCGCGCCGTTGCGGGTGTCACAACCCCGTGTCAAAGAGATCGTGTGCAAATCGGCTATGCGAGAGTGTCCCGAGGGGACTCCCAAGACCTGGACCCGCAGCTCCGCGCGCTGACCGACGCGGGATGTTCGATCATCTATCAGGAAGAGGCATCGGGCGCGAAATCCGATCGGCCCGAGCTGGCGCTTGCGCTTGCCGCGTTGAAGCCCGGCGACATGCTGACTGTGTGGAAGCTGGACCGGCTGTCCCGATCGCTTCGTGACCTCCTGTTCACGCTGGAGGCGATCACGGCGGCCGAGGCGGGGTTCCGCTCGCTGACCGAGGCGGTCGATACCACCACGCCCGCAGGGCGGTTGATGACACAGACCCTAGGCGCGTTCGCCGAGTTCGAGCGCGCCATGATCCGCGAGCGGACCATGAACGGCCTGGCGCACGCCCGGAAGGCTGGAAAGCATATCGGCCGCAAGCGCGCCCTCTCCCCCCAGCAGCGCGCCGAGATCATCGAGCGCGTCGAGAACGGGCAAGGCTCCCCCGCCCAGCTCGCCTCGCTGTTCCGCGTGTCGCGATCGACCGTGCAGCGGGTTCTTCGCGAGCATCGCGCGAAGGAGCATCAGGCATGAGGGCGGTTTTCAGTCGTGGAGCCGTTCTTTTGGCGACCGTAGCACTGACCGCCTGCACACCGAGCGAACCGGTTTCCGGGATCGAAGAAAGCGGATGGACGGTCTTGGCCCCTGGTTCTTCGCAGGAAAATCCGCCGACATCCGAGCCTTATGAACCCGGCTTGCAATGGATGCTCGACAGGACGGCTTACGTCGAAGACCCTGATCGTCCTTGCCTTATGCGCCAACCGCCGCGCCCGTCATGGGTCGATGATCCGCAAGCTGGAACTAGGCTGCGGGAAGTCCGCTCGGACAGCTATTGGCTCGGTCAATGGGCGCGCGACAATCTGGGCGACAGGCTCGCCTACGCCATTGTGACTTATGATTGGGAGCCGGTGAGAGGCGAGCCGCCGCCATCATCTTCCCCGCCTTTGATCTATGAGATCGCCGTAACCGGCGAAGGCAGGATCAACCCGCCCCCCTTGCGTGATCGTGCTGAGGGAGTGCCGGTTAAAGTCGTTTACGGCGTGCCAGTCAGCGATGCCGAGTTCATGCGCAGACGCGACATAGGCCGCCCCATCGCGCAACGGCTTATCGACATGGTCAGCGAAGGCGGTTCGCCCGAGAACGGATGGGCGGTGCGGTTGAGCGTGTTCAGTGAGGGCGGAGAGCCGACACCCGAAGCGCTGGCACAATGTGACGCGCTGCGCCGTGCCTATCGCCTGCCGGTGCTGATGGAGTTTTCAGCAGGGCGGATTTCCCCGTTATGACCGACACCCTCACTATCGCCGAGCGATCCGAACGTATGAGCCGGGTTCGCGCTAAGGACACGAAGCCCGAGATGATCGTGCGGCGCATGGTGCATGGCATGGGCTATCGCTATCGCCTGCATGACCGTCGCCTTCCCGGAAGTCCGGACCTTGTATTCCGCAGCCGCAGAAAGGTCATTTTCGTGCACGGTTGTTTCTGGCACCGGCATCTGGACCCGTCATGCAAGCTGGCGCGAATGCCGAAGTCCCGTCAGGATTTTTGGGGACCGAAACTGGAGGGCAATCGCGAGCGCGACGAGCGCAACCGCGAGGAGCTCGATAGTGAGGGATGGCGACAGATGGTTGTCTGGGAATGCAAATGTCGCCATGAAGAACAATTGAGGAACAAATTGCGAGAATTCTTGGAGGACAACAATGCCGAACATGCGCGCCATTGAGCTGTTCGCCGGTGCGGGCGGCTTGGGCATGGGTATCAGCAAGGCGGGATTTCATCCGGCGCGCATCGTCGAGTGGGACCGTTGGTGCTGCGACACGATACGCGAGAACCGCCGCGCCAAGGCGGGCGGGATTGGCCGCTGGCCCGACCCGATCGAGGGCGACATTCGCGAGGTCGATTTCTGCGGGCACGAAGGCAAGATCGACTTGGTGAGCGGCGGACCACCTTGTCAGCCCTTCTCCCTTGGCGGCAAGCATCGCGCTCACGCCGACACGCGCGACATGTGGCCCGAGGCGGTCCGCGTCGTGCGCGAGACACGCCCCAAGGCGTTTGTGTTCGAGAACGTGAAGGGGCTGACCCGCGCGAGCTTCGCGACCTATCTCGCCCATATCGTCCATCAGCTCACCTATCCCGAGCTGACTCCCCGACCCGGCGAGGCCTGGATCGATCACATGGCACGCTTGGAGCGTCATCATACCGCTAGGGGCGGACGCGAGGGGCTCCGTTACAACGTCGTTCACCGAGTGCTGAATGCCGCCAACCACGGCGTTCCCCAGCGCCGCGAGCGCGTGGTGTTCGTCGGCTTCCGGGCCGACCTAGGGATCGAGTGGAGTTTCCCCAACGAGACGCATTCGATCGAGGCGCTGCTATGGGAGCAGGTGCGATCGGGCGAGTATTGGGAGCGCCACCGGGTCGCTTCGCGCGACCGCGTGCTCGATCCTCGCCACGTGGCGCGCGCCAATAAGATTACCGAACGACCCGAGACCGCAGCTTGGCGCACGGTCAGGGACGCGATCGGCGACCTGCCCGATCCCGAGACCGCGCCCAAGGAGGCGGCGCTGTGCCTCAATCACCGGTTCCAAGCGGGCGCGCGCAGCTATATCGGCCACACAGGTAGCCCAATGGATGAACCCGCCAAGACCCTGAAGGCGGGCGTCCACGGCGTTCCGGGCGGCGAGAACATGTTGCGCCGGGCCGATGGCAGTGTGCGCTATTTCAGCGTGCGCGAGAGCGCCCGCCTCCAGACCTTTCCCGACGACTATCGTTTCCATGGATCGTGGACGGAATCGATGCGCCAGCTCGGCAACGCGGTGCCGGTTCGACTAGCGGAGGTTGTCGCGAAGAACGTGGCGGGGCATTTGACAGCCGCATGAGCCGCAAACCGACAAAGAAATCCATTCCGCTTCCAGTCGCCGAACTTCGCGCGACGCTCGACCAGCTCACCGAGCAGGCCGAATCTGCGCAGCTTTCCGCGCCGAGGCGTCGTGCCCTTGATAAGGAAATCCGCGGCGTCATCGAGGAGCTGGAATCCTTCCTCAATACTCTCGATCCAATCCGACAACCTTCCGCTGTTTTTGATCCGAGCAATCCCAAGGTCGTCGGCCGTTTTGTGTCGCTGGCCTTGGTTGCGCAGCAGCGCCACCCCTTGGCGGAGATCCCGCGCTCTTACGGATCGGGTATTTACGCCATCTACTATAATGGCCCCTTCCCCGCCTATGCGCCGCTTCGTGGCAGCGAGACGCCGATCTACGTCGGCCAAGCCGCGCCGGCGGTGAACAACGCTCGCACGCCCATGGAGCAAGGACCACGGCTTTGCGCACGGCTCTCCGACCACAGGAAGAACATCGCGAAGGCAATCGGAACGCTCGACCTCGCCGATTTCGAGTTCCGCTCGCTTGTCGTTCAAAGCGGATGGGAGACGGCGGCTGAGGATTACATGATCCATCTGTTCCGTCCGATTTGGAACAGCGAGACAAGCATCCTCTATGGCCTAGGCAAGCATGGCGATAGCGCGAAGACCCGCGCAAACAAGCGCTCGCCTTGGGATACGATGCATCCCGGCAGGAAATGGGCCAAGGACAGCGAGGAAGACGCCAAGACCCACGAGACGATCGAGGCGGAACTTGACCAACATTTCGCTGAGCACCCGGTATTTCCGGACCTGGAACATGTCCTCGCCAGCTTCCTGGACGAGCTACGGCAGGTGTAATCATGCCAAGGCTGAAACTTTCGCAGCGCAACACCATCGACGAGGCGTTCATCAGCTCCGGCTATGTGCTGGACTTCAATGATCGAACCTACGCCGAATGGTTCGAGGAAGAACTGAACATCCAGATCGACGCCGATCGATACCGCGTGAATGGAGATTCAAAGGGTAAACGGCTTCGAACCTTCATCGAAATCGAAACTCGCGCGCGTGTAGCAAAGACCTTGCGCGCCCTATGGCACTATCGGCAGGAGAACCGCCCTCATCACCAACTCGCCGATGACGAGCCAATCAGGAAACGGCTTTTCGCGATCATCGAAGCCTTGGAGGATGGGGCACCCATCACGACCGACGCGATCGACGCATTCGCTACTGGCGAAACCCTCGCCGAACTCGTGCAGGCGATCCGACGGGACGCGGACGCTGGCAAGCCTGGTGCGGCGCTCGATCGGCTTCACACCTATTGCATGAAGAAATTCGCGTTCCTGTTGGCGCGCCGTGGCATCCCGCCCGACACCAGCAAGCCTCTTCACAGCCGCGTTGGTGAATATGTGAGGGCATTGGAAGCGGAGCGCGATCTTCGACCGATCACCAAGCAGATTTTGAAGAACTGCATCGGCATCTTCCAGTCCTACAACGATGTGCGCAACAACGCCTCCTTCGCGCATGACAACGACATCGTAAGCGCCGATGAAGCGAAGTTCATCTTCGAGACGGTCATGTCGATGCTGCGCTTCGTGCGCGCGATCGAGGCGGAACACTTCGAGGCATCGTCACATACGATCGCGGGCTCGGATGAGCGAATGGCGCGCGCGGTGAACCAATAATGGACGCTGATAAATACAACAGGTCGATTGCGCTGCATTGCTCGACCTGCGGCGGCACTGATTTCGAGTATGACGAGGCGGATGATGGACCGATCCGCTGCACAGGCTGCGATCGAGAGTTCACGCGCGACGAGCTAATCCGCGAGAACGGCGCGACGATCAAAGCCCAGGTGGACGAGGTCAAAAAGGAGGTCGTCTCCGACATGCAAAAGGAACTGAATGACCGTCTGCGCAAGTCGTTTCGCGGCTCCAAATACATCAAATTCAAATGAGCGGCATCGAGATCGAAGTCGGTGACGGAATCGCCTTGGTGGCTTTGTTGATCGCGCTGTGGACGGCATGGCGAACCGATCGCTTCAATAAGAGGCAGGCCGCGTTCGAGGAAACCGCAGAGCGTCTGAACCTTCTTTTGATTGAGAAGGAGTCGGCGGAGACGGCCGCGCAAAACCGTGCCGACATATCGGCCAATTTCTACAAGAGCGGGAAGCACGACTACCGGTTGAAAGTGTTTAACAAAGGGCACGGCACGGCCAGCAATGTCAGGTTCGAGGTGCTGGATGATTCCGACCTATTCATCGGCAGCGACATCGAACGGAAGTTCCCGGCCCCAGTGCTCGAACGTCACCAATCCCTAGAACTGATAGCGGCGGTGCATATGGGATCACCAAGCCGGGCGCATATACGTTTATCTTGGGATGATGAAACCGGCGAAGGTCACACAAAAGAATTGCATCCGAGCTGGTGAGCCAGTGGCGTTACAGCATTACGTGGAATGAAAAGAGCCTACAGGTTCGACCCTTGGATTGATTCATTCGTTGCTGCTTTTCCAGCGTTCGTAGCGACCATGCGGATCATGATATTTTGCGAGGTTTGGCTTCGACTTCAACGCGAAGACCTTAGCTGACAGCTTGGCGAGTTCTTCGGCCGCTCCTGGCTTCCAACCTTCCCTGATTGCCCACGATTTAATATCGGAGGGTGAGGCTGAGTGTCCTTTTGCTCGCAGAATTCGCAGCGTCTCGTTCGCATATTCTTTGTCGCGTGGATGCATCACGCCATGAGACAGGTTTGATATTCGAGACAGCGATTTCAGGGCATTTTCCACAATCGGATCGCTCAGAATTTCAGCGGGAGTTTGTTGGGCTTGGCCGTGAACATGAGGCGTCCATCGTTCCGTCCAGACTTTTGCTCCATCTTCAAGCCATGGCACCGCGATCACCCCGGTAATGCCTGATAATCCGTCGATGAAATCGAGCATCTTGTCGTCTGCGTAGAACGCGATGATGATTTCACTGCTGGCTCCATGCCGTAGAGTTTGCATCGTTTCATGATGCAAGGTGAGCCCGTCACCTATCCCGACCGGCTTATTCGTGCCCAGTGCCTTGCTGGCCGAAACGCCAAGATGAGTGGCCAGCGAGGTCGATCGCAGCTGCTGTTTTGTGTGCGTGAGCAGAACGACACGACCACCGTTTTTCGCGCGCTGCTTCGCCATGGCTTTCGCGTAGCCTAGCGGCACGCCCAATGCGTTCGGGTCGGAGTCATCAATTGGAACGACAATTCGGAGCGGCGGAGCCATATAGTTATCCTTACTTGGGGCTTGCGTAGGAAAGGTGGGTGCACCGGCGGGACTTGAACCCGCGACCTCCCTAGCCGTAGATAGGGGTGCCAACCACCGACCTACGTAGCAACCAGGGGCTCTATCCGCTGAGCTACGGCGCAATCTCGTTATTCGTCGTCACCATCTTTGCTGTGGACCAGCTTTAAGCCGCGCTTCGGCGCGCCGCGCCGGTTCCGCCGCGCCGCCTCGCGCGCCTTCCGGCCCTCGATCTCTTCAAGCTTTTCTTCGGCGAACGGCAGGACGGATTCGATCAGACCATCGAGGTGATAGATATTGGTCTGGCTTCCGGTCGGCGTGCGACGCTCTTCCCGCGTGATGTAGCCCGCGACCTGCATCGCGGCGATGTGCTTCTGGATCGTGCGCGGATGCACGCCCATCGCCTTCGCCATCGTGCTTTTGGATGGATAGGGCTTGCCTTCCGCCTTCCACCACTTGCTCGCCAGATAGAGAATGATGTTCATATCAAGCGGGCTGAGATCGAGTTGACGCTGATTTTCGACGATGACGCTCGGCAGTGCGGTCCAACCCGCATCCATCAGCGGTTTGGACCATTTCTTCTCGTTGGTTTTGAGGCTTTCCACGGCCTTGGCATCTGGTTTCGTTGGCATTATCAATCTCGCTTTCCCGGTCATTATGTGCCTAAGAAGCGTAGGGTTCAACTTTTACCGGGAGCCGCTAGTGCCTAGGGGTGGGAGGCATAAGCGCCGCCCAGCGGGAGTTTCTGAGGCCTAGGGGGCGGGAGACCCTAGGGGCCTACAAAACAGGTTCCCGTAATAACCATATGCCCGTTTAAGCAAATGCCCTGACCGAATATCCGAGTAACCGTAGAGCGGGTGCCCCCAGCGCCTCCCCATCATCCAAAAAATCGTTTATTTGCGCGCCCTACCGCGACCGCGCTCTGTCTCCGCTCCGCTCTACATGATCGGCGAGGACCGTATCCAGCTACCGCCCTTCGAGGCGCTCCACGACGCCGAGGGCTACTATGCCATGAGAGGCCACAAGACGTTTCACTGGATCCGGCACGCTTCGCGGCGCGATCGGAGTTTCGGGCGCGAGCGGTGGGGCGATGAAGGCTGTGCGCGAGAGGACCTTGCTGCGGGATTGGGTTCGGCTTTCCTCGCCGCAGACCTTAGCCTGGCGCTTGAGCCGCGCGAAGATCACGCCTCCTAGATCGCGAACTGGATAAAAGTTCTCCAGAACGACCGCCGTGCCATCCTGTCCGCCGCCGCCAATGCCGCACGCGCGGTGCGTTACCTTCACTCGCTGCAATCAGTCGAAAGGAGGGAAGCCGCCTGACGGCGATAGGAACGTGGTCGCCCTTCGAGGCGGCCGAACCTTTGTCCACCCGCCCTCCCCGCGTGGCCGCACCACGCGCGGTCGAAGATTACAATTGAGTAATTGAGTGAATGAGGTTATACACTGTTGAGCGAAAACTCAAAGGTGAATCATGGCGGTTATATCCGTTCTCAATCCAAAAGGTGGCAGCGGGAAAACGACGCTGACCACCAATCTCGCGCAGGCGCTGCACCTTCGTGGCAACAAGGTGCTGATTGTCGACAGCGATCCGCAGGGAAGCGCGCGAGACTGGCACGCGGCGAGCGAGGCGAACCCCCTCCCCCTCGTTTCGCTGGACCGCGCCAATAACATCAAGACGCTTTCCAGCATGACTGGCAGTTACGATCATATCGTGTTGGACGGAGCTGCGAAGCTCGAAGACATCATTGCCGCCGCCATCAAGGCGAGTGACTTCATCCTCATTCCGGTTCAGCCATCGCCTTATGATATATGGGCCGCGTCGGACCTGGTGGACTTCATCAAAGCCCGCCAAGAAGTGACGGAAGGCAGCCCCAAGGCCGCGTTCGTCATTACCCGTCATATAGAGGGCACCCGGCTTGGCGACGATGTTCGCAAGGCGCTCGACGAATACGATCTGCCGGTATTCCGCACGGCCATCAGCCAGCGTCAGGTCTATCCGCAGACAGCTTCGGAAGGGCGCACGGTGCTTGATGGCGACAACGCTAAGGCCCGCGACGAGATTGGCGCGCTGGCGGATGAGCTGATCGCCATGCTGCCTGACACGGGACGCAGGGAGAAATAGGATGGTATTGACCGCCAAGCGGCCCAGCAGGGGTGACGAGGCGCGCAAGCGCATCATGCAGGACATCAAGGAGGGGTCGGAAAAGAAGCGCCGCCTGAATGCGGAGATTGAGAATTCTCTTTATCGGCGCATCAAGATCAGAGCGGCCGAGGAAAACCGGACAATATCCGAGATCACCCGCGAGTTATGGATTGAGTTTTTGGGTGATTGAACATTTACTCAAACGTGTAAAAGTTCAATATCCGTTGCGGCCGCGCCTTTCGAACCACGACCGGCAGAAGCCTAAAAACGCCCGGCCCGGATTCTTGGGCGGTTCCTTCTGCCGAGCCGCGTAGCTTCGCCATTCGTCTGCCAGAACCGACACGTCCCAGGTTGGCGCGACCTCGCGGGCACGTTCCAGCGTCTCGGGTGATAGCGGGATGATGTAGGCTCCCGACAGTTTGTCCTGTTTGGGGGGAGGGGCATATTGATCGAGAAACGTCCGCTTTGGAGTGACGATCAGCACGTCTCCCATCAGCCGGAAAGCATAATCCGGCATGTGGTCGTGTTCTTCATCGGCCTTGCAGATCGCGCGCACGAGGCGGCGGAATTCCTTCTCCGAGGAAGTCGAGCCACTGCGGGCTTTCAACTTTTCCAAACCGCACTTCCATTCCGGCTGCGTCCCGCAATGCTTGCGAGCCAGTTCATAAAGGCGGCGCTCCAGCGGCTTCCGGAGCTGGAAATAGCGGCGGTTGAGCGTCAGAACGTCGTTCCCGGCGATCGCGTTGAACGTCCAGTCTGAGAGCGTCACTTCGAGATCAAGCATACGGCCATCGCGGGTTTCCCGGACGATCCGGTAGCGATCGATGAGGCTGAAACCGTCGATTTGTTCGATACCGCCAGTGGTGATGTTGGTTTCAATCTGCGTTCCCTGGAGGCGTTCGAGCGCGGCCTTCAAACCCGTATAGCCGGTTCCCGCTGTTGGCCTGTTCGTGGCGACGAGCAGGTCAAAGGCCTTGAAGCGAAGGGTCCGGTGGACCTGTTTGCCATCCTTGAGTGCCGCCATGACCTGCGAGATGCAGTAAATCAGCACGTCGCGGTCGTGCATCGTCGCCAGCCCGATCATGTTCGGCCGGATTTCCACGTAGCTTTCGCCGTCGGGCGCTTCATAGCGCCGTTTTTTCGTGTCGGGCTTTGTAGACAGCGTGAAGATGGGATGCGCCATCGAGGCCATGTCGCCCTTCGGCGCGGCATCGAAGATATCGCAAACGAAAAAATCTCCCTGCTCATGCCTGAGCGGGAGAAGGGGAGTCCGTTCCGGTTTCGTAGTTTCACCCACCATCGGAACATTCGTAATTTCACACACCGGCGATAGCAAGGCTTTCGTAATATCACCCACCAATTATCGTAACTTCACACACCGGCTTTCGTAATATCACCCACCGGCGAGCGCTAAATCAACCGTTTACGCGTTTATTCTCAATGCGTTGGAATAAAGGGTGATTCGCGTAACACAGAGTCTAACACTCATTAACACCCACGGCGGGCACTAGGTCGCGCGGTGGTCGTGAATGGGAAAATGCCGAAGGCGAGCCTTGAATTCACTGATACCTCCGTCGGGCTCGCAATGTCATCCCGCATTCAACGATCGCGCTATCATCATATTGTTTACGCTCCGCAGTAGAATCCGCAGCGTAACGCGCAGAACGACCGTAGCAGGCGGCCTTCGGCCGTGGGCTATCGAGGGGTGCCAAGGTCAACCCGAAGCGCCTCAGAACAAACGACGGCGCCAGCCAGAGATTGTAGCAGGGAAGGAGAAGAGCAGCCGGACGGCGCGCGAATAGCAAGACGGCGAACGTGCATTCAATCCCGCCGTTTTCAGGAAAGCCGAGTCCATGGGCCGGTAAAGGCAAGGAGCGGGTGCATCGCCTGATGACCCGCGAACGGTTTCCTTATCTTCGCGACCTGTTGGCTTCGACCGCCAATCAGGACGAAATCGAAATCTGGGAAAGCCTCGATAGCCGCCTGTCGCATTGGCAGGGTCGAAACTGGCGGCAGGATACGAAGATGATCGGGGCGCTGGCGGCCGAGGCTCGACGGTTCGACAGGCGCTATCCACCCGGCGATCCGAAACGGCAATCGGCTTGGTGGGCGCTCGGAAGCGAGGCATCGGCGGAATTTTACGTCGGTCCGTTGCTCCTGAAATTGGCGAAGATCGACCAGCCATAGCCATCGTCAGCGCCTGACGCTGATACCGCCGAAGCTTTCGATCCGCGCGTTGGCATCGGTGCCCTGCATTCCCTACTGCGCTTCACGCTGCGTGAGGGTGGTGCTGGAAGCGAGGCGGAGGTTGACCGACTGGCCAATTGATGCGGCGGTCCCCGGATCACACGCTCCCGGCGCGGGCCCAAGTGAAGCCGCGCGCGTCGGCGACGAAATCGCGAGCGCCCACATGCCGGAAACGAGTGTGGTCTGAGCCGGTCAGATTATTCGAGCCGAACCTTGGCGTTAACTGTTGCATCGGATTCGAAGAGATCATTTTGGAGGCGCAATAACGCAAATCGGCGGTTCCGCCGATTTGCTGTGCGCCGCCCGGCTCGTTGTCAGGAACGATTCGGGCGGTGTCCTCCAGCCTAAGGGCTTCCGGAAGGCGAAGAATCGACCGCGGCTATCTTGCGCATCTGAGAACAAAAGCGGATCATACGCGCATGGGCGCGAACAGGCAAAACAACGAGGATCAACCTCTATACCAGCATCAGCTGGAAGCCATTCTACGTCGCGTCAAGTTTGAGGACCTCGCGGCCATCGGCGCTCTTTGGCGGGTCGGTTATCGCAAGCCCAAGGAGGTGGAAGCGAGCACTCTATCGGTCCGGAAACGATCTGGAGCAGATGCGGGTCGAGTAGTCGATTTCAATATCCCGAGCCCACTGACCGGCAGGGATCGACAAGGCGGTGATCGCCGAGTCCCTCATGTTTCGATCAAACCGATCCAAGCAACAGGCCCTCGTATAAAGGGTGAGAGGCTGCTCGAGGGGAAGGGACGTAACCGTCAAAGGGGGGCGCAGCATATCGATTACCTGGCTGCGGGCGCCAAGGTCACGATAGGTTCCCACCTGGACTATCTCCGCCGACAGTTCGAAAGCCATGATCCGTTCGGGGATCTCCATATCAACATGCGGGACGAGCAGGTGATGCGGGACGAGCAGAACCGGTTGTCATACTACAGCAATATCCCTGGCGGGATCGAGCGCCACAAATCCCTTTTCGATGCAGCCGAACGCTGCGAACCTGGACCCAAGCGCTTTCATCTGCAGGTTCACACAGAAGCGCTCGCCGCCCTGGAAGAACTTGTCGAGGCTAGCGATGCCTCGTTCTTGATGCAGCGCATGTTCGATCGATTGCGATCTGAGCGCGCAAAGCGGAAAGCCATCACAGCCGCGAAAGGGCGACGCTTTAAAGAGTTCCGGGCAACGGTCGCGTCGGGATCTCGGAGCGAAGTGACCGAATGGCTGAGGGAATTGAAAGATCACCCGCGGCTGAAGGGCAGGGTATCCGGCAAGCCAGGCCGCGCCGGTCGAGTCCAGTTCCGGATGGTGTTTGAGTTGCCCGTCGGTCTGTCCGCTGTGGAGCGGCATGCTGTCATGCGGGACTTTTGCAATAAGCTCGGTGATGACGGGCACATGTTTGTCGCGGCCATTCATCAGCCCGACCGGACGAACGACAAGCGTAATTACCATATTCATGTCGATTTATACGATCGGCCGGCCAAGTGGCTGGACGATCACGGCTTGTGGGATTTTGAATACAAGGTCCGGAGGAACGGGAAGGACACCTATCCTCTTCGGCAAAACAAGGTGCGGTATTCGCAACCTCCGGCACGCCTCTTCCGGGAACGTTACATTGAAATCGTCGAAGGTATCCGCAATCGCCGCGAGCATGTCGCCAAGTTTCTCATGGGGACCTATACCGACAATGGCATTGACCTGACACCCCTCGATCACATGGGGCCGCGGGCCATCGGATTGGAAAAGCGCGGGGTCGTCACGGCCGTCGGAACTGAGAACGCCCGACGGATCATTTCGGACGAAATTCGACATGCCGAAGAACGGGCCCGGACCGAGTATTGGAAAGAGACGGAAGCGGTGCTTCAAACGTTTCGATCCGCCAAACGCGATGGGCATGCCTCCGATGCGCTATTTAGCTTCATCGATCTGCGCAAAAAAATCGCCGATCGCCGGCTTCAGGCGGAACTGGGCAGGATTACCGTCAGAATGAAGCGGTCGCGCGCGGACGCTGTGATCAGGACGTTGACACCCGAACCGGGCCGCCCGGTGGTGTCGCAAAAAGGGGATGTCGCCCTGCTCGAAAAGGCTCGGGCGCATGTCGCCTGGATCGAGAGCCATGCACCCAGCGAAGACATGATCGCGGCGGAGCAGCGACTTTTGGATGATCTGGCGAAAGCCGCTGCTAAAGCAAAAGCGAAAGTCCTGGCAGTGTGTTCGGAGCCTACCGTAGGCCAATCCGTAGCGATTCAGGACATCAACGAGGCTGACGTTTCGACCGCTGGGAAGAAGCAGACGAAACCGTCGCAGTTTGACGAGTTGAAGCGCCAGCGTCTTCACTCTTGGTTGGACGAACACATCGAGGACCCGGCCTACATCCGGATGGAGCCATCCGCTTTTCTCCGCGGAGAACGAATGCCGAAGGCTATTCACACGCTCATGAAGCAATTCGCGCGTGAACCGGAATTCCTAGACCGTTTTGAAACGGAACGCGCGCGCAGATCATCGCTTCCTTCGCCCACGGCCGGTGTCGTAGAACAGCCGGTCTCAAGGTCCCTTCCAACGTCTCCGTCTTTGGATTCCGAGCAAACGTCGCATCCTAAGCTGAATGGATCTCGCGGCGGCCTACTGATCAGCACTTCAGCGAAACCGCAGTCAGACGTTCAATCAAGCCGTAATCCGTCCGGGACAATCAATCCAGCGAGCGTCCGAGGGGATCACGGCGGATCGCCAACGGACCCTGAGAGGCACGAAAATAGCCGGCTGATGCCAACGACAGCATCGGTCAAACCGGAGCCACATAGCAGCAACCTCGTCCACGAGAACAAAGCTACTGCAGCTCAGCTCACATTGATGCATCAGAAAATACAGGCGAGGAAGAAACGGAGACGATCGCCTGACTCAGTTGGCTTTAACCGATCAGAGCAATCTTATGAGCGGGACGATCACGAACTGAACAGTGCTGGCGAGCAGGAAGTGCAAGCAGACCGGCTTCGTCGTGCTGTCCTGAAGGAAGCGATCAATGGAACGCCCCTTGTCACGACGGGGCATTCTACTGGTCAGGGCATTCAACCTCACACAGACCCAGACGTTTCGGATGATGCGAAGAAGGACGATGGTCGTGCGAGGATCGAACCACGTGATCCAAGTATGCGAAAACCATCGGGTTCGGATCGTGTCATCGGCTCACCCAGAGTAACCGATCCGCACTCCAAGCGAGAGACGAGTGGTGTTCAAGCAGATCAGAAGCCCATCGCGGCGACCGGACCATCCAAGGGATCGCCACCGTTGCTTCGAGCGAAGGGACGAGATGATGATAGCCCACCGGTGCCAGAATCATCGAGGGGACATGGCCGCTAGAGTGAAGGTCGACCGAAAAACGGTCAGGTAAGCCGCCCGGCGGCGGCGAAGTGAATTGTTTTGGAAAAGGGAAGCTGTCCTGCGGATGAAAATAAGCAGGGCGGCCTGATCCGGCCGAAGGGCGGTCGGTGATCACCCTACCGAAAGCACCCAAATGCCTGAAATTTTGAATACGCCCATGTCGCCGTGGGAGCGTCTGCTGACGCTCCCACTCCTGGAGCTCGAAGCTTCCCCCGTCGCTAACTGGCGCCTTCGAGGCCTGCCGAGCGGCTCTCTCGATGTGCCGGAATGCAGTGTGATCTTGACCAGTTCCGACGATGCCGAGCGGTTCGATCTCGCCATGTTGAAAACCGCTACCACACAAAATCGCGACGTGCTGTTGATGCGGTTGGCGACAGGAATGGGTGCCAACCAAACTACCGCTGTCACAATCGATGCGGTGCTGCGTTCGCCCCTCGAGCCGATCCTGCTGACGAACCTCGTGCCCTGCAGACTCGCCGATGGTGCGCTGTGGTTCGTGACCGAGAACCGTGGTCGGTGCTTGGTCGTCGAGCCCACCGGGCTATCCATCCGGTGGAGAGCGCCGGCGTCGCCATGCGAACTAGCGTTGGGCCGTGAGCGGGTGGCCGCCGAGATCGACTTCATCTTGAAGGGAGCGGAGTTCTGATGGCCCGGACCAAAACAAAGCCGCGCACGAAAACGCCGTCGCGCAAGGCCGTCGACGAAAAGGATCCGAGAACCTGGCTCTTCGAGAATCCGGACGGCTCGCCGGGCGACGGGTTCGTGTTCGCCGTCCTGCGCAAGAAATTCAACCAGCGAGCCAATAGCGCTGCGGAGTTTGCCTGGCGGAAATGTCATCTCGGCCCGGATTACAAGATATGGGATCCGTCGGTCTGGCAGCCTAATGTCGAGCGGCTCGAGGTGCTCCTGCCGGAGAAGGCTGACGACCTACTCGCCGATCCGGTCTCGCTGATGCGGCAGGTCGACGAATTCGCGGCGCCCAACCAGGCAGGATTGTTGACTTGCTTGTCGCTGCCGCTCGGAGATGTCGACCGTGTGCATGTTGGCTGGGAGCGCGCCCGGGCTTTCGCGCGAAGGTTGGCAGGCGAACGAAAGCTCGCCAGCCTCGCCATCCTCCACGCCCCCGGTCTAATCGGGGCGGATTTACCTCTTCACGCGCATATTCTTGTAATTCCAAGAAAAATATCAGGTTTTGGGATCAAGCTGGCCCCCTACGATCGGCTACTCCTGAATGATGACGGCCAGGACGCGCTGCACGACATGTGGATGGAACACCGCGAGGGAGGCGTGTGACGATGCCTGCGCGTGCGATGCTTTAAACAGTAGGCCGCCTCATTCCCGCCTGTGGCATCGCCTCCGCCATCATACCACCCGTCACCAAATGGTGGCGGGTGGGGCATCAGACCAAATGCGCTTCTCGGGAACCGCCGCTGCTCAAGAAGGGGCGGAAGTAAATCATGAATTGGGAGGTTGAAGGTGTCCCCGCATCGGGGAATGAAAATCAGGAAAGCCTATGATGAACACCGAAACCGAAAACTCGATCTTCCTTTCCCATGCGGCCGCGGTCCATCAGATGTTATTGAAGGGCGAATCGCAAACGCGCGATCTGCTCTTCATCGGCGGCGCGCGCCTCCATACCTTGGAGGATCGCATCGGGATCGCGCAAATGGTCCAGCTGAACGATGCCGACGTCCTTCATTTCGGCTTTGAGCATACCGCTAACGGCTATGAACTGACCGAACTTAGCGTCTGCATGAGGCGAGACGGAATGATCGCCTTGGCGCGGGAATGCCGTCTGTGGTCCGATCGATCGGGCGAACGGGTCATCCTCGTGCCTCCGGCAGACCGGTTCAAGGGCTCGTTCGGTTTCCTGCCCGACGAGATCGTGCACCTTCGTAGCCGCCCGCGAAATCCCGATGCTGGTTTCGCGAGAGCGGATGCCACCCCTCGGACTCTAGTTGCTGCAGGTGCACGGGAGGACAAGCACGGCGCGGGACGAAACGAACAAAAGGAACCAGCTGAAGCATAGTCGCCGACGAGGTCCCGCATCGAACGGATGCTGCGGCGTTGTGACGCCAGGATCCTGCATTCGGCACTGTATACTTCGCCAGCGGGGATACTCGTTTGGCTGCGTGTTCGTTGCGGATGGGACCTTGCTTTCCATTCGTCGATCATCGGTCTAGTCCGGCAACGCGCGCATCGCGAAAAGCTGGATCGACCCATCACACCAAATGGCATTGGAGCTGCAGTATCTCGGGGAAAGCCAGACAACCGGACTTCCATAGTAATAATGGCCGACATAAGAACAGGCGGTGAACAAAGGGCGCTATCGAGAATCGCTGCAGATCGGAAGGAAGCCGGCAGCCAACCTGCATCATGCCACGCGCGTTGCTAAACAGATCGGCAAGCCGCTGAACCAGTTCGTGACGATCAATT
>LWDU01033464.1_pt1 | contig 18013 bp, 13 predicted proteins | sample 727161 | NCBI WGS metagenome assembly LWDU01 (sample SAMN04566230, study PRJNA314399) | hydrothermal vent metagenome | isolation source: deep sea hydrothermal plume seawater | place: Mexico: Gulf of California, Guaymas Basin | collected 2004-07-11
CATTGAGTTTTGAAGGAGAATATCGTGACAATTCGTGTCGCAATTAACGGGTTCGGCCGTATCGGACGACTAACTTTTCGTAATCTAGTTCGTCGTAGTGATGAATTTGAAGTGGTCGCAATCAACGACCTTACAGACAATAAAACCCTACGTACACTGTTGAAATACGACAGTATCCACGGTCGCTTTGACGGTGATGTGGAATACGATGACGACAACCTAATTGTCGATGGCAAGGCGATCCGTGCACTTGCCGAACGTAATCCAGCAGATTTACCTTGGGGTGACCTCGGAGTTGATATCGTAGTTGAAAGTACTGGTATTTTCACTGCCCGTGGTGGTGATGGTAAAGCCGGTTACTCTTCACACATTGACGCTGGAGCCAAGAAAGTCATTCTCAGTGCCCCCGCTAAAGACGGTGCTGACTTGACCGTCGTCCTCGGAGTTAACGAACATTTGTTGACTCCAGAAATGCAGTGTGTTTCCAATGCAAGTTGTACGACTAACTGTCTGGCACCTGTTGCCAAAGTTCTTCACGAACAATACGGCATTGAATCAGGCTTGATGACAACCGTTCACGCTTACACCAACGACCAACGGATGCAGGATATGCCACACCCCGACCTCTATCGAGCTCGCGCTGGTGCCCAAAACATCATTCCGACGTCGACTGGAGCGGCCAAAGCCGTTGGTCTTGTAATTCCTGAACTCGATGGCAAACTCACTGGGATCGCACTGCGAGTACCTGTGCCTACTGGTTCGGTTGTCGATCTGACCGTTAATCTTGGCAAAGCAACAACAGCAGAAGCAATTAACAATGCCATCCGTGAAGCTGCTGAAGGCCCATTAAAGGGCATTCTGAAGTATACCGAAGATCCATTGGTGTCGACTGACATTATTGGTGATCCACACAGTTCGATTTTCGCACCGGACTTTACGCAAGTCCTCGGTGGTGAAGGAACCTTTGCTAAAGTCGTTAGCTGGTACGACAACGAATGGGGCTACTCCAACCGTACGACTGACCTTTGTGGAATCTTAGGTAAGATGTAGTCATATAAGTATTCGTTGCTTCAAGTGACGAGCACAAACGTGTATAACTAAACCGCAGTGGCGTTGATTCGCAACTGCGGTTTTTTTCATTCAACAACCACTCCTATTACTGTTTAACTCATTTAAAGCCTATCTTCATGATCCAATTCTCAGAAATCCAACAGCCAGCTCCTAACATGGATCTAGTCACCTCCAAGCGCACCGAGCTGCGCAATCAAATTGAGTCCTCCAATAGCGTTGAGGACATTCGCTTGGCCATACAACAGTGGGATCAAGATCGCCGGGAAACAAGCACATGGGAAGCACTTGTTAATCTTCGTTTTTGCCAAGACACAACCGACGAGCAAGCCAAACAAGCTCAAGACGAAGTGGACCAGTTACAACCAAAACTGACTGAACTCGACATTAACATTAAACGCGTCCTAGTTAGCCATCCGTTGCGAACCGCTCTTGAGCAGGAAACAGGTTCTCAGTTATTTGCCTTATGGGAAGCTGAAATTCCGACGTTCGACCCCGTCATTGCCGACGACATGATCCGAGAATCTGGGTTGAAGACCAAATACACGACACTGATGGCTTCCGCTAAACTCGAATTTGATGGCGACACGCTTAACCACTCGACCATCACTCGCTATCGTGAAAACGCCGACCGCGATCTGCGTTACGGCGCGGAACTAGTACGTTGGCAGTGGTTTGATGAACACGCCGAAGAGCTCGATGATTTGTTCGATGAACTGGTCGCTTTGCGTCATGGTATGGCACAAAAACTTGAATTCGAAAACTACGTCGACTTGGGCTATCAAATCATGAGCCGTATCGATTACGACCAACGCGACGTTGCACGATACCGAGATATGGTTCGCGAAGAAGTCACACCACTGGGCCAACAAATTCGTGACCTTCAAGCGACCACCCTAGGCATCGATAAAACCATGTACTGGGATGAATCGGTCTATCTCAAAGCGGGCAATCCGCTGCCTTCGAGTGACTACGACACGATGATTAGTCAAGCGACTGAGATGTTTAATAACATGAGTTATGGTCTTGATGATTTTTTTCGTATCATGAACGAAGGCGGTTTCATGGATCTGCCGAGTCGAGAGGGTAAAGCAGGTGGTGGATTTTGCACCTCGTTTAGCACGGTCGGCATGCCCTATATCTACGCCAACTTTAAAGGCACTCGAGCTGATGTCCAAGTTTTTACTCACGAAATGGGGCACGCGTTTCAGTGCTACATGAGTCGCCAACAACCGTGGTTTGACTACCTCTGGCCAACCTATGAGTCATGTGAAATTCACTCCATGGCTCTCGAGATGTTATGTTACCCACAAATGGAGCGGTTCTTCGGCGATGGTGCCGCCGACTTCCGTCACATTGACCTTGCGAGCACACTCACATTTCTACCCTACGGTGTTTCCGTTGACGAATTCCAACACATGGTTTATGCCAAACCGCAAGCCAGTCGAAAAGAACGTCACGAAATGTGGCAACAACTTGAATCAACCTACGAGCCCTATTTGGACTATGGTGATTTACCTCACGTAAGTAGCGGCGGGCGGTGGCAAGAAAAACAACACATTTTCCGATCGCCTTTCTATTATATCGATTACACACTGGCGCAAACCTGCGCGTTACAGTTTTGGATCAAAGCCGAAGAGAATCGCGAACAAGCAATGGAAGATTATGTTGCATTATGCAAACGCGGCGGCGAAGCACCGTTTCAGGAGTTGGTAGCCAGCGCCAATCTTATCAGCCCATTTAAAGAAGGCTGTTTGCGAGATGTTGTAGCCCATAGTCGCCAAGTCTTAGGCCTATAATATTAGGTGTAAGAAAAAAGTGCTCAGTTTACAAAGTCCGGAGTTTACTATGAAATTTCGACTCTCGCCCGTTGCCGTTGCAATTACTGTTGTGCTGTTGACTATCTCGACGGTCGTAGCCTGCCTGTGGGATTCTGATACCCTAGCTCAAGAACGTGCAAAATTTCCCTCGGCGTTGGAATTGATCGCTGGCAAATTCCCGCGTCATAGTCCCGCTTTCTACCAATGGCGAATCGAAGACCGCCAAGCCAAACTTGATAGCGGTGATGACCAAGCGAGTTATTATGACGATATTGCCGTTGCTCACGACAAGTTAAGGCAAGACGATCAAGCAATTGAGTGGATGCATAAGAAAGCGGCAAAATTCAATGACAGTGTTGACAACCGCTATAAGACTGCCGCCAATCTAGGAACATTCTATTTACACTCACGGCAACTCGACAAAGGCATCGAACAGCTCGAACTTGCCATCCAGATAAATCCTAATGCTCACTTTGGGCGTGAACGGTATCAGTTATATCTGGCAAAGTATATTAAGTTGCGTTTAGCGAATGGTCACCTGAGTGACGGGCAACTGATTCTCCCGTTGCGCTATGACCACAACCATGATTCCCAAGTATCTGACCTGGAATCCGATTCATCACAAGACATACAGCAAGATCATCCTCATAAACAAGTTCGCCATTTTGGAGTTGCGGTTGTCTATTTTGACGACGGTACTTTCCGTCGAATCGATGAAAAACAAACAGCCGATGCGGTAACGGGCATTTTAGGAATGATGCGATTTGGCCATTATGATTCACCAGTGCTGCTGGAATGCTTAGGGGATTTATTGAGTGAAACTAGTAGTGTCAATCAAAACTCCGCGTACACAATTGCTGCCCGAGCGTACATGCGAGCTGCCGATTTACTACCGCAAGAAGATGAGGTGTCGCGTGACAAATATCGCGAACTGGTCAACCGCGTGATGCACTTTAAAGAAAACCAAGACCAAAAAGACATCCGCCACTTTCTAGAACTAGAACTGGCAGAAGCAAATGAATACTACAGACAAATCGTCGCAGATGAAGAACTGTGGATATCTCAAAACGCTGATGTCGAAGCGCTCTTTCAAGCAAAGTATTATGCTAGCAAGGATGACCAAGTTAGGTTAAATAGCCACGCTGACCTCAAGCCAGTCATAAACCTAAACCGAGTCAACACATTTGCAGAAGTGGGGGTGTTCGTCGCTATTGCACTCTTATTATTTGCATCCATATGCCTGTATTTTCTCCGACGATTCCTAAAAAAAATCGCGCATCAAACGACCAATAAAGTCTAATAAACTCTCACAGTAATCTATCTGGACGTAAAAACTGCAATCGACCTATACTACGGTGCTCGTAGAAACAATAAATTCCTAGAACAACGTATTAACAATATCAGTTACTATCGGATGTCTTAACAAATATCCAAACTGCGGAGTTTCTCTATGAAACGGCAATACAGTCCCTCAGCGCTGACTCTGATTTTTACCTCCATCATGGTCGGTAGCATCATCCTGCCCGACCTTGCTCTGGGGCAAACCATTGGTACTGGTGATGAAACGCAGTCAGTATTAGTCGACGAAACGACTCCCTCAACAATTACAACCGCGGATACTGACGCAACAAATGACAATACCGCAACGACTTCCTTCGTATTCCAAGGTAGTCGTTTTCAGGGAGTCATGCCGGGGGTCACTCCCAATTCAAAAATCGTAGAGATATTAGGGGAGCCGCGAGCTAAAATTGAAACGGGCGGGCGGGTTGTCAATGTATATGCAATTGAGCCGTACGACCGAGTGGGAATTGTACTCCGGGGCGATATTGCGGACTCAATTCACCTGCACTACAAACAACCGGTGAACCTGAAACAAGCTGCCTCTGAATTAGGACTTGACCCGATCACCGCAGTTACTCAAACCACATCCGCGGCCCATGAATTTTTATTGACTTGGCCCGATGAAGGAATATCGCTGCACTTCCAACCTACCGCCGGTGTAGACTTAGTATCCCGTGTGGCCTTCACAACAGCGCAGCCTGACGCGTTTTTATTGCGTGGACTCAATCGGCAGTGGCGCGATTACAACGGAGCATTGCATGATGCCCGTGCGGTACAAACTCTAGATCCCCGTCGTGAAGAAGCTTATCGACTGGAAGCACAAGTCGCCTTGCGAATGGGACAAACAGACGTTGCAAAAGAAGCGATCGCGGAAGCACTCGCGTTAACCTCTACCACCATCGACCTGCTATTACTGCAAGTTCAAGTTGCTGCTGCCAACGAACTCGACGGATTGATACTGCAAATTCGAGCGATCCGTAATGACGTTCAACTTCCCCCGCTCACTCGCGCTAAAGCAGCTTATGCGATGGGTCAGATCAATGCCAAGCTAGCAACACCAAATTACAAACAAGCCTTTCGTTTTCACAGTGAAGCGAACCAACGTGCACGAGGACTTTTGCAAAGCACGGAATTAGCCGAACAGTTCGGTGCTTTGGAGTTAATGGTCAACGCCCATCTAGCGATTGCCCATGACATTGCTTACGGCGAGTACACCATCGAAGAGAAGCACAGAGCTGTTCCCAAATGGATCGAGCTCAGTTGGAAATTTACTGCGCACCTCTTGGCAAACAAGTACCACGATCGAGCGTTAGGACTCGACGTCTGCCGTACTTCTTTGGATTTGCTGAAAAAACTGGGTAAAACCGTCCCGCTAGAAGTATGGGAAGACCGTATCACCCAGCAGGCCGCAAGCGTTAAACAACTCAAAGGTGCCTCCAAAGAGTTTCTTGACCACATGCGTTGGCAACAAGCCATGGCACTGTATCACGCCACAATCATTGCCCGCCAAGGTAAAGACGGGAACCGTGTTCAGCAACTCGGTCTAGCTGCCTACCAGTTATTTAGAGGACCGTTATCCGCGATGACAAAAACTGGGCTCTGGGATTCGACCCCCACCAATGCAGCCATGATCGGACTTTGCTATACGCTCGGTTCAGTAGAAGCAATCGACAATCTAGATCATGCCAAAGCGGTTCAATGGTACGGCCAAGCTCTGCAATATCTCGAGACCCCAAATATTCAACCGTTCGCAGTGGAGCATTCAATTAGCCAATCAAACGGTTTGGGTTGGCAGGGCGAACGCCTCGTTAGTATGGGGCTGTCCTATTGGTCAACGGGAAACAAAACTCAGGGCCTGCGTTTGACGCAGCGGGGAATCGCTTGGATTGAAACAGCCGTCCGTGACCATGGCTTTCCCAATCAGCATCTAAAAATCCCTTACAGCAATCTAGCGGTAATGACCAAGTCATTAGAGCAGCGGCAAGACATCCAAAATATTGCCGACGGCGAGGATAATTCCAAACAACGCTAACGTCAATTCGCGACCGCTCTGGTACGATAGCCACTATGAGACTCTTTAGCTTTCTATTGATGGTGTTCGTTTTTACGACCCTCACTGAACTGTACTTATTAATTGAAGTCAGCAAGAAATTCGGTTTGCCCAATACCATCGCTTGGACAATCCTAACCGGTGTGGCCGGGAGTTGGTTAGCGCGACACGAAGGTTATCGAACATTGGCAACCATCCGCGTCGAAATGTCCCAAATGCGAATGCCAACCGACGCTCTGCTGGATGCTGGTTTGATCCTGTTTTCCGGCGGGTTATTAATCACTCCTGGATTCTTAACCGATGCCGTCGGGTTTAGTTTACTCATTCCCTTGACTCGGGCTGGATATCGCAAACTGTTAACTAAGTGGGTCAAGGCGAAGTTCCGCTTCTCAAATTATCCGCAATCCGGATTTCCAAACGACCACTCCCCACACCAGCAATGGGACAACGTAGTCGATGGTGAAGTTCTACCGGCCGATTCCACGAAAGATGAATATGAGATTATCGATGTCGAAATCGACGATGACTAATCGCACTAAGCAGTCGCTAACGAATACGGATAGGCATAGATAATCGTGAACTCACAAACAACGTTCACCCAAGTGACTCCCTCAGGACGAGCAGCGATCACTACCATCGTGGTACGAGGGCCTAATGCCATCAACGTCGTTGCTGATTTTTTTGAGTCCGCCTCGAAAAAAATACTCGCCGAGGTGCCCGTTAACAAAATTTTGTTTGGCAAGTGGCAAGCTCCTCTCACAGCCGCTGAAGAATTGGTCGTATGCCTACGTGAAAACGACGTGGTTGAAATACACTGTCATGGCGGCACTGCTGCATCTGCATCTATATCCGCATGTCTTCAATCTCGCGGTTGCGTTGAAACATCTTGGCAACAGCAAACGTCGAATCAATACGACGGTTCAGCCTATTGCCAAGACGCTTGGAAATTAGTTCCCTTAACTACAACTTTGGCGACAACTCAAATCGCCTTACGGCATGCAACCGGAGAAATTGATCGCCTACTTGATGATGTGCGGCACAAGATAAACAGCGGCGAAATTGCTGCAGCAGCTGATCTGCTAAAACCCTATTTGAATACCTTTAAACTGGGCCGACATATAATCGATCCATTTGTTGTCGTGATTGCCGGCAGGCCCAATGCCGGTAAAAGTAGCCTGCTCAATTCAATGACAGGAGTTGATCGCTCCATCGTCAATCAACAAGCAGGCACAACGCGAGATGTGCTGCAATACAAAACCATGATCGATGGCTGGCCCATCTCGTTTTGGGACACCGCTGGAATCCGCACTGACGCTCAGGCACTAGAGCAACTGGGTATCGCTAAAGCCGAGCAAGCTGTTGCCACAGCTGACCTCGTGATTTGGGTGCATGATGTGACTGAACATTGGCAATCACAAGTTGAGCAGGTCGACGACACCAATTATTTACTCGTGATCAATAAAACAGATATTCAACAAGCCGAAGATGACTCACCCGAGCATATTGCTGTATCCGCTAAGACTGGTGCGGGGATTGATGAGTTGTCTGAGAAAATCATTGAGCGTTTGGTTGGCGATTACACGGATCATACGTCTCGACCGATGCTGTTAACCAAATCGATGGACGATTCATTTAAGCAATGGTTTGACCAACTTAGCGCAGATGAAATACCTGACGATTTATCACCGAAAGTCCCAACAAATCAATCTTGATCCAAAATACTTTGCGCGACATGAAGAATCCCGCGCAAACAGAGATGATCCATTGTAGAAACATCAAACGGCAATTTTGACACGAGGTCCGTATCAGCACCATCGACGAATAAATGTGCTCCAGGTCCTAGAATTTTTTGCTGCTGTTTAACGATCGCTTCGATTGCTCCAATTAGTCCCCACACTAAACCCCCGGTAATTGCATCTTCCGTACAGGTCCCAATGGGCTGTGGAAGTCCTGCTAGGTTTGAAATATTAACTTCAACCTCCGGTAGTCGATCGGTATAATTCGCCAATGCGATCGAACTTAGGTATATGCCCGGCATAATAACTCCACCTAAAAACGCACCGTCGGCCGTCACGGCGTCAATCGTCACGGCGGTGCCAATATCCACCACGACCAGAGGAAATGAATTCTCGCTAGCGCCCATTGCACCGAGGGCTGATAAGAGTCGGTCAACTCCAACCTGTTCCACGTCCACTGCTGAAAAATCCAGCGATATATGTTGGTGGTTTAATATCGTTTTTTGGGGAGGTATTGCCTGACTATCTAACCATTGCACAACACAATCTAAACTGGATTGGTTGACACTTGCTAAGAACCAATGTGTTTCAACAGGGAGGGAGCCTAAAAAATCCAGCCACTGGGCATTACCAATATCTTCCGGTTTGAATGTTGCGACCGGCGTGTCCTGAAGATCGAGTGGAGTTTGTACGTCCGTCAGCGCAGCAGCTTTGATATAGCTGTTTCCAATATCAACGGCAACGACACTATGACCCATCTTGACCAGCCTAGCCTTCCTCAGATGTTTGAGATTCCTTGATCGTATCGGCGATGCGGTTGGTCAACTCATTGAGTCCCTGTCCGGTAACTGCTGAAATCAGCAGCACGCTCTGCTCGAGCTCCTCTTGCAACAATTGATGCAATTCCTCAGCCCCAGGGAGTTCTGCTTTGGTAACAACCACGATCATCGGACGTTGGCCAAGTTGTTCGTTATATTCAACAAGTTCTTGTTGAATCGAGCGAAAATTCGTTAATGGATCTGTGCCGTCCATCGGATCTGGCTCGACAAGATGCACCAAAATACCAGCTCGTTCGATATGCTTGAGAAACTCATGTCCCAGTCCAATACCTTGGGCGGCACCTTCAATCAAACCAGGGATATCTGCCATTACGAATGACCGTTCCCAATCGAGAATAACTTGCCCTAGATTTGGTTTTTTCGTCGTAAAGGGATAGTCGGCGATCTCAGGTTGAGCTTTGGTAACCCGGCTAAGCAGCGTACTTTTACCGGCATTAGGTTTTCCAACGAGTCCTACGTCAGCGATAACTTTTAGTTCCAGAGTAATCTTTCGCTTTTCGCCGTCGCGGCCGGGAGTCGACTTGCGGGGAGCCTGATGGATTGACGATTTAAAACGCGTGTTGCCTTTGCCTCCATAACCACCTTTAGCAATGACACAGCTATCGCCTTCTTCTACGAGGTCCTTGATAACGTAATCATCCTTAGCGTCAAGGATGATTGTCCCAGGCGGAACTAGGATCGTAATTCCTTCCCCATCACGGCCTCGCTTATTTTTGCTACTGCCGTGCTTTCCTTTTTCCGCTTTCCATAATTTGCGGTGGGCAAAAGCTGTCAAGCTATTGACGCCTTCTTGGGCAACAATTTCGATGTCGCCTCCATGTCCACCGTCGCCACCGTCGGGACCACCGCGAGGGACATACTTTTCGCGCCGAAAACTAACGCACCCATCGCCACCGGCCCCAGCGATCAATTCAATTGTGACTTGGTCAACAAACACTGTTCTCTTGATCTCCCAACGGATTCTCTGACTAACAGCCCGATAAAAAAAGGGATATCCTCTATTTGTGGAGGACATCCCATGTTCTATGAAGTCTGTGCCAACGTTGCAGTCGCTTAATTATCAGCTGCAACGACATTAATACGACGACCCTTACGGTCAAACATAACAACGCCTTCGGTCAGTGCAAACAAAGTAAAGTCTCGGCCTTGTCCTACGTTACGTCCGGGGTGAAACTTGTTGCCCACCTGTCGCACGAGGATATTCCCAGCGATGACTCGTTCTCCACCAAACTTTTTCACTCCTCGTCGCTGTCCGTTGGAATCGCGACCATTACGACTGGAGCCTTGTCCTTTTTTATGAGCCATTATTACTGCCCTAAAACTAATGCTGTGTTTATTTATTGTGTCTACTGTAACTGCGAACTTCATTTTTATACCGAGACGCGCTAATCGGCAAGAGGCATAATCGACAGAAGTTGCGTTGGACAACCAAAATTAACGCATAAGAATTATGGACGATTGCCAAATTTCACAAACTGACAATCCATCCAAATTAGGCTAAGCCGGCAATATCTTACTCGCCGCTACGGAAAACTGGGGGTGTTGGCGAGGAATATAGCCATTGGGTACGTGAGAAATCTGTCATTCCGTAAAGTCGCATGATTTGGACTTGTCGGCGGGTATAGATTTTGTAGATTTCGCTACCAACCGGTTGCGGGCGATTCAAACGATTCAAAGTTACCGGCAACAATACATATTCACCCGTCTGAGGTTCACCATCTATGCCGAGTTTGTCAAAATTCACTTTCCGCAATTCAGTCAGTTGAATGTCTCGATTGCTGGCAATCACCTCCAACGTCTCGCCTTCTTCCGCTCGATACAAATGCACCGGTTGTAGATCGTTGTAATGCTGATGGTTGGTACGTGGGAATCGAACTACTTTGCCAACAGGTAACTTATCAGGGGACGCTAGAATATCTCGGTTGAGCTGATAGATTTCCAGCTTACGAGATTCATCTCCAAGAAATCTTTTCGCTAGTGATTGCAAGGTGTCGCCTTGTTCAAGTGAATAGACAATCTCTGGTCGCGGCAATGCATTTGGTAGTCCGTAATATACTGTGTCCTTCACCAAATCAATCGTGTCACCAGGACGGTAGAAATTCAACTGCAGTGTTTTTACTTCGAGTTCGCGGCCAACAGCAATTGGGTCACCTTTGCTGAGATCAGTAGCGGTGTCATTGAACTGATATGCATTGGTGAGGCCTTGGATATACAGCGAAAAGAAATTGGTGCGAGGATCGACATCTTCCCAAACAACAACTCCCCACACTCCTTTACCTGTTTCCGCGTCTTCCCGCATGATTTTGGTATTGGCCATTTCGATCGAGTTTAATATCGGAGCGCCCACTTTTTCGACTGCAGCGATTTCATCGGTGGCTGCGGGAACAATGCGATCCAAATACTCTTTCGCAAACGTATGATTTCGCAGCGTAAAGTAAGGCATGAAATATCGGAACTCGGCGTCCTTTTTAGTATTACGAAATCGAACGTAACGATCTCCATCGCTTAACGCTCCACGTTGTTTTTCAAAATGAACTTCTTCACCAAGATAGCGAACTCGATAGACCATATACCACAATGTCTTGCGTTGCATCTTTCCACTCGCTTGAGGTAAATCAACGTCGATCATGCGAAATGGTTTGAAAGTAAATTCCAATCCCCAAATGCTTCGTCGTAGCGGGACTTGTTGTGAGCGTTCAAACAGCGTCCGCGTCGCAGGGCTGAATTCAGGTTTCCATTTAAGATAGGAACGCGCGGTAGTGATCTCAATGAGATCGGCTCGCGGTGATACAGTTTCGCCTTCCTCAATTTCCGGCGAAATTGTGTGTAATACTCCCGGAGCAAGAACCCGCGGTCGCTGCTGCGCATTCGCCGATGAGCTTAACATCAACAACAGCGCTATCACCAAACCAGTAGAACCGCAGGCTTGTAGGCGATATCGTAACGTACGCCCGAATTGTCGATTTGAGCGATTCAGTACATTCATTTCATACTTGTAATTCATGGTCATCTTGCGACCCCTTCTTTTTCATCTTGATCAACATGTTTACTGCTACAAAAACTGTAATAGAAACTCTGCTGATTAATTCGAGTATAAAGTGTGGATTTTCTAGTTCAAGCTTTTTTCGGTTTGTCTCAACGTTTACTTACGTCAGTACTTGCTGTTTGGATTGTCTTGTTTTCGGTGAACTGCATGGTTTTGACCATCTGTCGATCCTGATCAGCAAACTGCTCGACCCGCGCATTGGCGACCGTAAACACAATAGCCGACTGACTTCCTCGTGGGTCGGTGATGTGATAGTAGATCCATTGAAAGGGAATCTCGTTGTCAAGACCGACGACAACAATGCGATATAGTCGTCCACCGGATGCATGTGTTGATTGTGTTGCCTCAGCGAATTGATTAAATCGCTCACCAAGCGACGACTGAATTTGTTGTTGGAAGCGAGTTAGTGTTATTGTTTCCCCACCGGTGGCTGGAGGCAAGTGTACGACGCTACACTGTGCGATTAATTCACCTTGTTCGACACATCGCATCATGAACAATTCGCGTTGGTCTACCATAACGTGCCAATTTCGATTAACCAATAAATCAATCGGCGTTCCGTTTGGACTCACCAATATTCGCTTCGCTCCAACTGTCAATGAACGATTCCAATTTTTAACAACGGCCGGGGTTAGCACTGAAAGCTCAGTGACCGGTTCAAATTGTAGGTCTATTGTGGCCGTGACATCTAAGCCAGGTTGCACATCGCCAACTTCACGTTTTTCCGACATCGATAGTTTAGCCTGTAAGAATCGTTGCCGTGGCAAATCGTATTCCGCAGTGATCTGCAAATCAATCGCTGTGCCCACTCCGTCAATAGCGCCGTCGACCTTGCCGTGAAACCGCAGTTGAGCGCGGTCATCTTTAACGGAAAGTAATGTGCCAACGACCTCGTGTTTCGAGATAGCATCTATAACTAGAATTGGTGCTAATGTCGCAAACTTGATTTTCCAAGTCGCCCCGACAGCTACGGGATCTGTCGGCAGTAGCCGTCGCAGAGTTGTGGGGCTTAATTGGACGTTGAGCATATCCAGCTCATCGCGCGTCAACGGCCCCTGGGGACAATACAACAAATGGTCATCTAGTTGTAGCTGGTCTATGACTAATCGTCGATTTTTTCTTAGGCTGCCTGGAATTGTTTTTTGAGCGATCTTCATTTGTGTGGCGACGTTGCGATAGTAACGAATGCTGCGAATCAACTCGGTACTCTGAGGGTGACTCAACCACTGCTCGTATTGCAATCGGCCATTGACAACTACAGGTTGCTCTACGATGCCCACTCGCGATGATCTGACTTTGATTACACCAGTAACTTCAACGTTCACTTCGACGTTATCGAGTTGAGGTTGAACTGCGGCGGCAAACGAAATATCTTGTGCGATGCTGCTGTCGCAATGCGCAACGGTTACCGCGATGACGATGATCAACATCGTCATTTTGTGGCTGAATCGTTTGTGTTCAAACCGAACAAACATCTCGTAGTAACCCTCTGTTATGCCTATCGTTCACTATATAGATGAAGTGCATTTTTTATATACATAGACACCTAGTCGTTAATTCGACAATCCAAACCAGATTTGTTTAAACCAAAATCGCGCTTTTGACCTTTGTTGGCGGTAAAGAAACCCCTTTTCCAATCAGAGTATGTTGTTTTATGAGAAAAATCTTCATTTAGAGCTCAAAACATAGGAAATACGTGAAACTACAGGCAAAACGAAGCTCAAACTATTAAAAAAATTACAACAATTTAGATCTCATATTGGCTTAAATAAGGCAAACAAGGGCCGAATGGGGTGCGTATTACATAAAAGGCTTGACATCACCTATATAATAGATGTTAGTCACTTCGTTAGAACGACTGGTAAGTTGGTCTCATTTTGCGATCACAAATATTGCTAGCACCGTTTGCCTCAGGGGCGAGAGCGGATGTGACTTTAAAGGAACCCCGAACTGGGTGAATTAGACATTGTCTAAATTGGATCGGTCTGGGCAACAAACCTTGGGAAGGGTTATGTTGCAGCTGGCTGTTGAAAACGATGCTTTGTTTAATTACACATGGAACACCAGTTGGGAGAACATTAGAGAAGGGACCATTCTATGAACTCGTCTTACAAGAGCCAACTGTTGCGCAATTTGTGCGACCACCAACTTGCCACCGCCACGCGGGAACAACTGATCGCAGTCGCTGATCGAGCCGAAACGCTGATAAGTGAACTGAACGCTGATGCCGAGATGGGCTTCGCCGGAATCTCGCAAACGCTCATCGGCTGTCCAGACCGTATTGATTCCACAATTTCAAACGAACAACTGTCCGAGCAGATTCTGCAACACGATTTGCGTTTGCTCGCCGAAGATTTCACCGACGCCGCTAACCTCAATTCTGACGACGTCATCGAACCGGTCTACACCGTCAAAACATTAGGAACGCATTTACAAGTTTCTAGTAAAACAATATCGCGTTGGCGCAACAATGGATTAGTCAGCCGTAAGATTATTATTGATGGTCGTAAGCGGGTTGCATTCCTGGCATCCACCGTCGATCGCTTCGTTACTCAAAATCGACATCGAGTTGAACGCGGTGAACGATTCAGCCAATTATCCAAATCTGAAAAAATGGATATCCTCGATCAAGCTCGTAAGCTCGCTGCTGCCGGAGCTTGTCCATCGGAAGTAGCCAAACGACTCGCTGATCATTTCAGCCGCAGCATTGAAACAATTCGATATACCTTGAAGCGACATGACAAGAAGAATCCGGCCGTTGCGATCTTCCCTCGAGCACGCGGCAAACTGTCTGAAGATTCCAAACGTAGCATTTTCCAGCGGTATCGACAGGGCACAAGTGTTTCCATGTTAGCGAGACAATTCAATCGAACGTCATCTACCGTACACCGCATTATCAACGAAATGCGCGCAACTCAAATATTTGAATTGCCCATGGACTTCATGCCCAATGCGGAATTCAGCTATCGCAATGCGGAACAGCGAATCATGGCGCCGATTCCTGAACCAGAAACCACAACCCGTCGCACGAAGGCACCTAAAGGACTGCCGTCTTACTTGACGAGCCTATATGAAGTAACACTGTTGACTCGCGAGCAGGAGCAACACTTATTCCGAAAATATAATTACACCAAATTCCGTGCTGATAAATTGCGGCAACAACTCAATGTGGACAAGCCGACTTGCACAGAAATGGATGAAATTGAATCGTGGTACGATCAAGCTGTACAACTCAAACAAATGATCGTGCAATGTAATTTACGACTCGTTGTTTCTATCGCTAAACGCCATATGAAGGCGACCGATGATTTCTTCACGCTCGTAAGTGACGGTAACATGTCGCTGATTCGCGCCGCTGAAAAATTCAACTATGCCCTCGGTAATAAGTTTTCAACATACGCCTCCTGGGCAATCATGAAAAACTTTGCCCGAACCATTCCCAATGAGTTCAAACATCGCGATCGCTTCCGTACCAGTTTGGACGAAATGTTTGCCTTTCAATCCGATGGGAAAACAAATCGGCAAAAATTAGAATGCGATGACTTGCTACGGAAATCCGAAGTAACCAAGATACTGAACAATCTTGACGATCGAGAACAGCAAATCATTATCCGTCGGTTCGGCCTTGATCCACAACGCGAACCTCAAACACTGCAACAGGTGGGAGTCGAGATGGGCGTGACAAAAGAAAGAGTCCGTCAGATTCAAGCCAAAGCACTCAAGAAACTACGCCTCAATGCTGATGAGCGACATCTTGAATTAATCGAAGACGATTGATACAGAGCAGATGAAAATCACTGGTAGTTTCAGTCGCGGCGGTGATGAGAGTTTGATTGCAGTGATTTGTGATTTTCAATATTGAATTCTCTTATGCAATAGCTGGAATATTTGGCCCGCCTGCGGTGGTCATTCGCGGTTTCCTCTTCGAGGGTCTTATTTGTCGGCTTGCCGTCGAAATACCATCAATCCTGTATTGCGGATTACCCGTTATTAGGTATATTTACACGACTCACGCATTTGTTCGTGAATTCAGTGGTGAAACACTGGTTTAGCCAGCGTAGCTCAATTGGCAGAGCAGCTGATTTGTAATCAGCAGGTCAAGGGTTAACTACACAATAGTAATACAACAAAGGTGGGTTTTCCGAGCGGTCAAAGGAGTCAGACTGTAAATCTGATGGCATTGCCTTCGAAGGTTCGAATCCTTCACCCACCACTAATGCTTCAGCTGTCCAAAAGTCATTACATATTAGGCAACAAAGACGAAAGTACTACTTATTAGCAAATTGCTATAAATAGGACTTCATATTTATTTTTTGGAAACTTGGCGAAAAGCCACTTACCAGAAATGCCTTTTTTGCGTAAAAATAGAGGATTGCTGCACATTGTATTTCACAGTTTATAAGAACTGTGATTATTGCGGGTGTAGCTCAATGGTAGAGCCACAGCCTTCCAAGCTGAAGACGAGGGTTCGATACCCTTCACCCGCTTTTACCAATGGTTTGTAAGGCAGAAATAGAGAACCTTTAATAGGAAACGCTCTAAGAGCCGTGGTAGCAAATTGCTGCTGTAGCTCAGTGGTAGAGCGCGTCCTTGGTAAGGACGAGGTCATGGGTTCAAGTCCCATCAGCAGCTTTGATTGCTTGCACACTTTCGGGTGTGATTGCAGTCAATGCAAATTAACAGACGTAATGAAATAAAACTAAAATGACAAAGCCGAGCGAGCGTTTGGTCAATGACATTTGATCAACAAATGTAAAGCCTCGTTGTTACAGTTTTAAACATTGTTTACTACATGGTCGGAAACGGCCACATTATCAAGTGCAAATTAGAATAGGTGTTAAGGACATGGCGAAGGAGACTTTCAACCGGACAAAACCCCACGTGAACGTGGGTACTATCGGCCACATTGACCACGGAAAAACTACAACAACCGGTGCGATCCTAGCAGTGCAAGCTGCCAAGGGACTTGCCGAACATAAAGAGTATTCCGAAATCGCAAAGGGCGGTACCGTTCGTGATGCAACGAAAACAGTGACAATTGCTGTTGCTCATGTCGAGTATGAAACTGCCGGTCACGCTGACTTTATTAAAAATATGATTACTGGTGCTGCCCAAATGGACGGTGCTATCCTTGTTGTTTCAGCAGCAGACGGACCAATGCCTCAGACTAAGGAACATGTGCTCCTTGCTCGTCAGGTAGATGTGCCCGCTCTTGTTGTCTTCATGAACAAATGCGATCTTGTTGATGACGAAGAATTGTTGGAACTTGTTGAAATCGAAATTCGTGACCTGCTTAGCAAGTACGATTTCGATGGCGACAATGCTGTCATCGTTCAAGGTGCTGCATTGCCTGCTTACAACAACCCTGAAGATCCTGACGCAGCCGCTTGCATCTCAGAACTCATGGATGCAATTGATGCAAATATTCCGGAACCAGAACGTGACGAAGATAAGCCGTTTTTGATGGCTGTAGAAGATGTGTTCTCGATCGAAGGTCGTGGAACTGTTGCTACAGGTCGTATCGAACGTGGTGTTATCAACGTTGGTGACGAAATCGAAATCATCGGACTTAAAGATACTGTTACCACAACCGTTACTGGTGTGGAAATGTTCCGTAAGTTGCTCGATAAGGGTATGGCTGGCGATAACGTCGGTTGTCTTCTTCGAGGAATGAAGCGTGAAGATATCGAACGTGGTCAAGTACTTGCTGCTCCTGGTAGTATCAGTCCTCACTCCAAGTTCGAAGCAGAAGTGTACTGTTTGTCCAAAGATGAAGGTGGTCGTCACACACCATTCTTCAGTGGATATCGTCCACAGTTCTATTTCCGTACTACTGATGTAACCGGTACTGCTGACCTTGTAGGTGCAGAAATGTGCATGCCTGGCGATAATGTGAAAGTCACCGTTGAACTTCATAAGAAAATTGCTATGGATGACGGCGTGCGTTTCGCAATTCGCGAAGGTGGTAAAACAGTCGGCTCAGGTGTGGTTACAAAGATTATCGACTAACTAGTCGATAGGCTTTTTACAGGGGTGTAGCTCAATTGGCAGAGCACTGGTTTCCAAAACCAGCGGTTGCGGGTTCAAGTCCCTCCGCCCCTGCCATACAGTCC
>LWDU01033446.1_pt1 | contig 18011 bp, 12 predicted proteins | sample 727161 | NCBI WGS metagenome assembly LWDU01 (sample SAMN04566230, study PRJNA314399) | hydrothermal vent metagenome | isolation source: deep sea hydrothermal plume seawater | place: Mexico: Gulf of California, Guaymas Basin | collected 2004-07-11
TCGGTGTAAAACATATTCCCCAAATGATCCGTGCCAATGCCCCCAGGCGAGCGGATTCCAGAACAGGTTGGCGTCACTTTACCATCCGCTCCAAAGCAAAGGGTCTGTTTCCCCGAGATCCCCAGCCGCGGTTGGTTCCTCCGACAAACATCGCACCGGACGGATCCAGTTGCATGGACAGACTGCCGCTGGCAAACCCTTCTCGAAATGGAAAACAGACGCCCTGATAATGTCCGTCAATCTTCTCCAGAAAGACCCGCATGACCGTACTGTATGACTGATCTCCGACGAACAACTGATTTTTAAAGGGGCCAAATTTCCCTCCACTCGTATCACAAATAATACCACTGGCTGATTTACCCATCTTGTTGTAGGGAAAGAATACAGCGGTTGGCTCCAGAATTGGATTCTTGTCATATTCGGTCATGATGCGACTGCCGCTAGCTGGGTCTGCCGGACGCGCGCCAATCGCATCGGTCAAGTCGTACCAGCGGTTGCCGCCGGGATGTCCCTGAAATGATCCTGGCTTTAGCCACTTGAGGCCACACGTTCCGTTCCACGGACCCTGATTGTCGGTGTAAAACGTATTCCCCAAATGATCCGTGCCAATGCCCCCAGGAGAGCGGATTCCCGAACAGGTTGGCGTCACTTTACCATCCGCTGCAATCCTTAAACACCAACCACGATAGGGAACGTTGCTGTTAAATGATCCCGTCAGACATAACACGACCCACGTATTCCCTTGCGGATCGACCTTACTGCCAAAGGCGTATTCATGGTAATCGCCGCTGATTTCCCACCCATCTGAAACTGCCTGGAAAAGGTCACCTGTTCCATTTTTGTCCAAGTCCACAATCTTGGTCACTTCACACCGCTGAGTGGTAAATAAGCCCCCGTCGTGGAAAGACAATCCAAGAATCTCATGCAGCCCGGACGCATACAAACTGAATTGCATTTCATCTGCTGTTTTGGCTAATGGATGCTCCACCAGATAAATATCTCCCCGACGAGAGGCAACGGCCAGTTTTCCATCAGGCATCATTTCGATGGCACTGGATTCCAATACCACCCCCGCCGGAATAGGTAACTGTAACAACGGGTAGTAATCACTTTCTGTTGGCAACGTTTGCTCTTGTGCCTGTACAGCACATGAGCATAACACGATGAGCAGGATCCCGAGGGCATTGGATTTGTTATTCATGGTTCGCTTTTTCTAATAACTAAGTTTGGTTTCAACGAGGGTCGGCATGTCTTTACCACTGGTAATGAATCTTGATTTGAGCCACGTGACGTTTGTCCTTATTGGACAGGTCCACCGGAACGATCAATTCCTTGCTGCGGATAAAAGGTTTGTTCACATTCCCAGTGATCGTCAGCGTCCATTGTCCGTCGACAGTAACCGTCCCGTCGTTGTTGATGAGCAGTGAATTTTCAGCGACAACAGCTCGCACAAATAGATTGTGTTCTGCCGTGTCGCAGCTCACGGTAAGTGTCCGAGTGAGTGCCGGAAATTCTCCGCCGTCGGTTTCCGGATTCGGAAAATCGAAGACCTGTATTTTATTGAGTTGATACAGAAAGGTCGGTTTCCGATTATCACCAAGTTGATACCCCAAGAATCGATACCCCTGTTTTTTTATGTCTCCGGTGGGCCACTTGCTATCATTGGATTCGAGCAGAGCTAGCGCAGGGGCCTGTTGAAAGGACAGTACATTGTCACCCAACGGCGGCTGGAATCCCTGTCCCCGCCCGTTCCAATGTTTTCCGGCATCGATGAAGGAACCGTGCCATAACAAAGCAATATTCATCTGATTCGCGTCAAATGCAAGATTCGCTTTTTCCGGATATCCGACTCCGATTGCCCGGGGTCCGGCACCCTCAATAAAATTCCGGTAAATCACCGCGTCATCAAAAACATAGAGTTCCTCTGAATTCTGACCGATGCCCTGCGGGATCGATGCCTTGGGGCCATCTTCGAGATATTTCCAGACCGAATAAATCTGCTGGTCCATACTGCCTTTAAGCACCTGAGGTAGCAGGACCTGTCCGTTTGGCCAGGCCGAGGGCATGCGAGTCAGGGGTCGTAAGGCCACCGGATCCTGAACGTATTTGTGGAACCAATCATAACGGAGCCGTTTGGTCATTTGCGTCATATCCAGCGACTGAACTCCGGTCGCTTTATGATTGCCAAAAGTATGGCATTTAATACAGGAAAAACCTTTCGCACCAACAAGTCGCCGACCTGTTACCTTCAGTATCTTGTCGCTGAAGGCATCCGTCTGATGATTTACAGGTTTGGCTTGATCCACTTGGGGAAATTCAGCAGCCAAATGTCCGACATTGGCTTCACCAAATTTGGGCATGCGGGTAAACATGTATGGACGAACCTTGGTGCCGTTGGCTAATAAGTCCTTTAACCAACTGGGTTGTAGTTTCCTACCGGTGTCGCTCAGTGGTGGGGGAATCCTAGCCTCATCTCCCATTTCCTTTTGATCGGTTAAAAAGAAGGCCTGCCGTTGTTCTAGGACACCACCCTTCTTATTCCGCTCATGGCAGGTATAACAATTCATCCGTACAAACGTGCTATCGATACGTTCGGATCCGGTAAGCTCTAAGTTCGGTTTGCTATGGAGATATGCGATTGCCGCCTTCAGGTCCTGTTGCTGACGGCTTGACAGATGATAATTGGGAAGTGTTCCGTTCGCGGAAATGCAACCATCTCCTGTGAGTGTCGCGAGCATTTTAAAATCAGCGGTCGAAGCGAGTGTCTGGTCACTCTGTTTTAGCTGATGACAGTCAGCACATCCCAGCGCAGCAAACCGCTTTGCACCGCGCAATGCTTTTTGTGGATCCACGGCAGCCAAATCGGTATTATTCTGTTTGTTGGCCTGGCGTGTGTACAAGACTACGTCCATGGGTTGTCTATTCAATCCCTGTCCAGCAATCTCTACCTGCAAAGATTCCTGTCCACCGGCTTCAAAGTACTCAACGACCAATTGATGCTCGCCCTGAGATAGATTTGTTTTGGCGGAAACAACTTTGTGTGGGTGTACCTCGTCAACGGTAATCAGCGGCTTGCCGTCAATGAGCAGGCGTGAACCGTCATCGCTGCCAAGCCAAATTGTATATTCACCGGCCTTTTGGATGACCATTTTCCCTTCAAAGACGATTCCGAATTGTTCCCGCTTGGAGCCCACCAACACATCGAAGCCGCTGACCGTCCCTTCCAATTTTGGTTTCAATTTTGAAAATCCAGGGAGTTTTACCCAATTTCCCTCGTAGTATTTAAAGGTCAGGTTGTCGGGTAGTTTTAAATCTCGTAGCAGAAACGAGGCGACTTCGCGAGCTTCATTGTTGTTTAGGTTTAACGATGGCATCCGTCCGGCCGGTCGAACGGTATGGGGATTCGCCAGAAACTCGGCAAGACTGTTTAGGGTGTATTTTTTGCTGAGGGCTGGGAACGCAATGGATCCGCCGATCGCAGTAGTTTTCCCGTCTGTTGCTTCTTGGGGATCATGACAAGCTAGGCAACCGATTTGATTAAACAGGACCCGTCCTTTGTTAACGCCGTCCGGTTTAATAGGTGAATCCGCCATCGTACCGGTGGATGCTAGAAAGTGTGTCAATTCATCGATGACGGTCTGTTTTTCGGTAACGCCCATGTTGGCAAACATGTCCGGCATCGTTGACCCAGACTTGACCTGATGTGGATTGGAAAGAAAGTCTCGGATAAAGCCGCTGCGCACACGACTACCGACGTTGTCGAGGTGCGGAGCTGTTTTGGTATGGATACTCGCAGACACCGCTTCGCTGGGGTTGTGACAAGAGACACAATTCAGTTCACCTAGCAGCAACAACCCGCCCGGAACGGATGGGCGTTCCAGTTCGGAATAAAACCGTTCATATCCTGGGATCACCGGTTCGGCGGCCTGAATTACGAAAGGCAAAATAAATACAGCTACGATGCATGTAGCAATCGACTTGGAGACAGTGGTTTTCATTATTGTTTTTTAAACACCGAGTAATGAGTCAATAAATTAGGGAATTTATCAAATAGGTTGTCGACATCTAGCTACCTCGAAAGTAGGCCCATTTGGGCATCTTGTCATGCACGGCTTGTAACTGAGCCATCACGGCAGCGGTTTTCTTGTTGAATTGAGACAACGGTTTTTGTTCTGTGACGTCGTTATTGATGTCGTAAAAACGACCGTCACCGTATAATTTGTACCGCTGGTTTCGCACGAAGGTTCCCGCGGTCTTGGCCTGAATCAGATTGTTCTGTTTCTTGATGGCAGCCGACTCCTTCGTTTGATCAGCGGGTTTTTGGGGAAAACCGTTTCGGATGTAATGACAATAGACCCATTGTCGGCCGGAGTCGTATCTCGCCGATGTGAAAACGGGTGCTAGCGAGTAACCATCAGTTTTAATTTGTCCCAGTTCTAGGCCAGCGACGTCGCAAAGGGTTGGTAGCAAGTCTGTGAAATCTACTAGTTGGGACTGGATGCCCCGCTGCTGAAATTTTGCGGGCCAGTGTGCCACCATTGCAACGTGTGTTCCATTATCAGGCAGGGATGCTTTGCCCCCCTTGATTTCTCGTCCCTTCATTTCGGAAGTGATGTTGATTGCGCAGCCGTTATCGCAGGTAAAGATTAGCAACGTATTGTCTAGTTGGTTGGCGGCACGAAGTGTCGTCACAATGCGACCGACCAGTTTGTCAAGATAATTTACCATGTCTGGGAAATACTCTTCACCTCCCTTCCTGCCGTCATATTTGCCATCGAGTGTGCGCGAGCCGCCGGGCTTGGAATCGGGAGTGGGTACAAAAGGCCAATGCGGGAGCGTCATGGGATAGTACAGAAAAAACGGCTCAGGGGAATCGGAGGATAGGAAATCGCAGGCGAAATCCGTCATGATATCCGGCCCGAATGCATCCTCAAGTCCGTCCAGCAATTGTCCATTACGGGAGATGCGCGGATTCCAGTAGCGAGAGTCCCTGCCATCAAGATGCCACAGACAATGGGTATCAAACCCAAATTGGCGAACGCTGTCGGAGTTCCCGCCGAGTTGCCATTTGCCACAGATCCCGGTTCGGTACCCGGCATCACGCAGGTGATTTGCAAAGGTTTTTTGCGTGGCGGATAATTGCCCAAATTTGATGTAGTTGCGGAAGTTGTATAGTCCGGTCATGATCTGCACTCGTGATGGTGTGCAGATGGGCATTGAATAGCAATGTTCAAAGTACATACCAGCTTTAGCGAGTTGGTTGAGATGTGGTGTTGAGTACGTTTTGGATCCGTAAATAGACACCCCTTCGTAGCCCAGATCATCACACATGATCAGCACAATGTTAGGGCGTTGATCTGCGGAAGTGTCGGTTGGAGAGAGGACGCCGAACAAAAATGAAAGAAAAATCGTTGATAAAAAAAACGAGAGTTGGGAACGAATCATTTTGTTTGCTATCCTAAAAGTTTGATATAATTCCAGTCGACACTGTAACGGCCCATCCGCTGCTCCTATGATACCAATAACCAGCCTAAACCGAATGCCCCTTATCATTGCTCTAGTTCTCTGCTCGTTGATAGCGGCGGATGTGGTCGCCGCGCCCTCAAGGGCTTTTCTGCGATTGGATAAGAATAATGATGGCCAGTTGTCCGCCGCGGAATTAAGTAATGCACCTGCGGGTCTGATTAAAGCGATCGATGGCAATGGCGACGGTGTGATTACTGCCAGAGAGGATGAACGCTATTTTTCAAGCCGAAACAGGCCGCCGCAAATAGATAGGATTGCGACGAAAAAGAGCACGCACCCGTATGCGAATAATGACAATCCACGGCAGACAGTTGATGTGTATCAACCACTTTCTCGGAAAAGCACTAAACTACCGTTATTGATTTTCATCCATGGCGGTGGTTGGCGTAGCGGTTCCAAGGATTCCGGTGCGCGGCAATTGAGTGATTACGTCAGATCCGGTAACTATGTCGGTGCATCGATAGGATACCGGTTGTCTGGCGAAGCCCAATGGCCAGCTCAAATCCATGACTGCAAAGCGGCCATTCGGTATTTGAAAGCCAATGCGACGACGTTTGGAATTGACGCTGAAAAAGTTGCTGTCTTTGGCACTTCAGCCGGTGGTCACCTGAGCTGTATGGTTACTGTTTCCGGCAATACTCCCGAACTTGAAGGCAAAATCGGGCGGCATTTGAAGCAATCATCTGCAGTCACCTGCGGCATTAGCTATTTTGGGCCAACGAATTTCCTGCGAATGAACGACTACCCTGGAAGGATGGATCATGACGCCGCCAATTCGCCCGAATCACTGCTAATCGGCAAACCAATTCAGTTGGCCAAAAGTGCGACTCAAAAAGCCAATCCAGAATCTTATGTTGATAAAGATGATCCCCCGATGCTATTCATCCACGGTACCGATGATCCTTTAGTTGCCTATAACCAGTCGGTAATTCTCTCGAACCGACTCAAACCGCTTGGTGTCAGCGGTGAGATCATTACCGTAGAAGGGGGGGGCCATGGTGGCTTTAAGAATCCGAAGATCAAGGAATTGGAGCGCTTGTTCTTTGAATTGCATTTGGATGGTGCTCGGCACGAAATTAAATCTCAAACCGTCCCCAATTGAGCGGATACTGTGGTCGGTGAATTGGGTTTGGGTTGCAGGCCAAAGGTAAACACAAGGCCGACAAACCCAGCACCATTGAGGGTGCGATTTATTTCTTCATTTTATTTTGCCTGTTTCACGTCGATCGCCACAATGGATTCGTCATCACGCAAAAATAAAATCCCCTTGGACAGAGCGGGTGACTGGCGACTGCCTTGTGTAAGTTTTTGTCGCCCCAGCTCGATATATTTTTCAGGACTAATCTTAATCACGATCAATTCGCCGGACATCATACTGACAAACAGTTTCCCATCGGCAGCCATCGCGTTGCCTTTTCCAAAACGCGTATGTTGCCATGCCACCTTTCCCGTCGCTGCTTCAATGCATGTCAAATGCGTAATGGGCCCCGCGCCTCCGACATTGTCAAAACCGTATAAATATCCATCGACAAGAATCGAAGTTTGCCATTCATTTCGTAAGACACTGGCTGTACCATGCGACGTCCATCGTTTTTTGACTTGAAAACGACCAGCGGTTTCTTCCACACCAAGCAGCGCTGCTCCATGGTTTTCCCCCGACGATATAAAAAGGTCGCCGCCTATTTTCAAGGGCGTCACAATATTGCAATCATAAGGTGTCACGTAGGGATGCATCCACAAATCCTCTCCGGACACACTCACCCCCCGCAGATGACTGCCCGTGTAGGTCACAATTTGGGACTGCCCGGCTACTTCGATCAATGCAGGTGACGAATATCCGATCGTGTCACTCCAAGGACGTACCCATGCTGAGTTGCCATCCGCAATTTTAAATGCTGCTAAAGCGGCCCCGCTAGCGTGTCCGGTGGTCACTACGATATGGTCGTTTACCAGCAGCGGTGAACAGGCCATTCCGTAGTCCGCTACACGCCCCTTAAGCTGACCCACCGTGTCGACTTTCCAAATCAACTTACCATCCATGAGGTTCACGGCGGCCAGTATACCTTCGCCGGTAAAAACAAATACTTTCCCTTCGGCGCACAACGGATAAGCTCGCGGTCCGTTGCCCATTGAGTTGCGAAAAGCCGGCGCTACCGCCGTCTCCCATTTTTTGGTGCCGGAGTCACGATCCAGTGCTATCACAAATTGCTGACCTTCTTTTTGAATGAGTGTTACTACCCATGAATCCTGAATGGCAAGGCCCGACATTCCAACTCCGCCGGGCGATCGCCATTTTACGTCTAGGCCGGACTTAGGCCAAACGGAGACCAAGCCCGTTTCCTTTGAGATACCGGTTCGGTGCGGACCCAAATGTTGCGGCCAATTTTCGGCAAACACCGTCAAACTACTTAAAACAAGAAACAGGGTGGTTAAATAACGCATCGAATTACCTTTTGATTATCCAAATGTCTACACAGTATCCTCTTTGGAGTTGAGGATGTTAACCGGTTGTTTAAGTATAGCAAACCCGCGGGCTTAGTATTGAGACGGTTTAAAGCTATCGTGTTATTGTTTGAACCCGAATTAATCAGGCTCAGATGATGTTTCTCTATTTTAATTCTTCGGTCTCAGCGGGACCGAGGTATTCGATTGAACTCCCAAACCACACAGTACCCTAATAAGAGCGTACGGCACAGCTACGGAAATATTGTTAAACATACAGTCTGTCAAAAATAAGTGTATTCATGGTAGGGCTGGCAGGCTAAAATAGTCACATGAAAATCTGCCACAACCACCGCTCCTGCCTGCCGTTTTCATGGCGGGGGATAGTTGTGTGGAGCGCGTTGTTATTGATCGGAATTTGCGACGCAGCCAGAGTGTTTTCCGACGAACCGTCGCCTAAAACGCTTGTCGACGATGGCCATCTGGAGCAGAGGGTCGAGGACGCGTTCCCAACACAAACGACTTTGTTTTTAAAAAAATATTGCGTTAAGTGCCATGGCGCGAAAACGCAAGAAGGTGACTTGCGTCTGGACACGGTCTTGCACGACTTGACCGATGACAAAACGGCGAGATTGTGGAATGACGTGTTCGCTCAGGTTCAGTTTTCCGAAATGCCTCCAAGCGACAGCGAACAACAACCGTCGGCGGCAACCAAGGCTCGTTTCCTGAATCGGGTTGAAACCGAACTCATGCGCTTTGGCCGCGGTTTCGACTTGCACGAGAAAATGTTGTTGCCGCAGTTCGGCAATTACGTCGACCATCAAACTTTGTTCAATGGCACGGTCACGGAAGCTCCCTACACGCCCGCCCGATTATGGCGGCAGCGGCCGATTATCTATGATGCGATTTGGAAAAACGCTTATGGGCGGGCGCCGTGGTATAGTATCAAGATTGGCGGAACGGGAAGCCATCTGATTGAACATGGCCCCCACAAAGGCAAGTTGCTGGCCCATCGATACTTTGCCGACGCCAAGTACGCAAATCCCTTTTTTGAATTTGTCCATCACGCGTCTGGGTTCACCGATTATGCGTCCATCGTGGCCGATCAGTCTTCGTTGGAGGCACTGATGGTCAATGCCGAAACGATGGCGGAGATTTTGACACTTGGCCAGAAAGTTCGTATTGTCACGCAAGTCAAAAACAAAGGTAGCCGTACCGGAAATAATGAAGCGATGTTTGTCGGAGGGGTAACGACGTCGGCAAATGAATATCGCGGACGGATCCCAGTTATCTTCCAGAAAATAATCAACACACAAGGCGAGCTTAAGCGGGATGACTTTGATCAAGCCTTGGACGTTGTGTTTGCTTTGTTCTTTCGCCGACCACCGCAGGCCGACGAGTACGAGCATTACTGGAGCGAAGTGTTTCAAACGAATGTGGAGTTGGGTAACACGATGGCGCTTCAGGCGGTGTTGATTTATGTGGCTTTGTCGCCGGAGTTCGTCTATCGCATGGAATTGGGACTCGGAGAAGTTGACGCGAACGGTCGTCGATTATTGTCATCGCATGAATTGGCACACTCACTGAACTATGCGTTTCACAACAAACCGACGTTTGGCATCGATGAAATCGAAACGGTGGATGTGTATACAAAAGACAGCGAAGTACCGGTCAAAAAAACGATGTCGACGCCAAGTCCTGCGTGGGCAGCCAGACATAGTTTTCTGGTAGAAGAAATGAAGGCCGGTAGGCTCAAGACAAAAACCGATGTCGAACGCGTGGTCCGGCGGATGCTCGACGCAAAGCAAAACGGTTGGCTCACCAATCACAATCGGACTTACTTGAGCACGCCTAATCCCCGCATCTTGCAGTTTTTTCGAGAGTATTTTGGCTACTATAAAGCCGGTGAAGTGTTTAAGGATGTCGATAAATTCAAGGATCAAAACGGCTTCAAACAGTTTACCGCCCGTAGCGCGTTCCAATTTGAGTACGATACCGATAGTCTGATCCGACATATTTTGGCAGAAGACAAAAACGTCCTCTATGAATTGTTGACCACGAACAAGGTGATTGCTAGTTACTGGAACGGAACGAATCCCGAAGATCAAATTAAACAAGCTCGCGGCGCAGAGGGGTACCGTGAAACACATCATTTGCAGAGCTACAACTTGGATCCGTTTGAACTGGCCTACGACAAACAGAAAAGCGATCAAGAGTCCGTCCGTCTAAATGGAAAGGTCTTTCTCGCTCCGAAGAATGAGCGGTGCGGGATCCTCACACAACCTAGTTGGTTGGTGGCCCATAGTGGTAATTTTGATAACGACCCTGTCCGTCGCGGTAAATGGATTCGGGAGAAACTGTTGGCCGGAATTGTGATGGATGTGCCGATCACGGTCGACGCTCAAATTCCCGATGACGAAAGCAAAACTTTACGTGAACGATTCAGTGTGGTTCACGCCAATGATTGTTGGCGCTGCCACAAGAAAATGAATCCGCTGGGGATGCCTTTCGAGGCTTACAATCACGTCGGACGTTGGCGGTCTCTGGAAAAGGAAAAGCCGGTCAACACGCGCGGTGACATCACGCATACCGGTGTGACCACGCTCGCTGGCGAAGTAGCAGATGTTCGTGAGATGATGGAACGATTGGCAAAATCGGATTTGGCTAGGCAGAGTTTTATCCGGCACGTCTTTCGTTATTGGATGGGACGCAACGAAATGGTTAGCGACTCGCAAACGCTGATCGCAATGGATAAAGCATACGTGGAAAATGACGGTAGTTTCAAAGAACTATTAGTTGCGTTACTCACTTCAGACTCGTTTTTGTATCGGAAGTAAAAGCACATGATTGATCGCAGAACCGCCTTAAAAGGCATGACTATGGGCGCTGGAACCGTCGCTCTTTCGCCGTTTCTTCAGCACCTCAAGATGGCCCATGGTGCGACCGAGCAACAGCTTCCCAAGCGATTCGTGTTTGTCGTGAAAAGTAGTGGCTTGCAAGCTGAGTATCTCAATCCGTTGGGACTCAAGCATGGAGGAGATAAACTCGTGGATGAACCGCTTGCCGATAAAACTCTATCGGACAGCATGAAGTCCTTGGAACCGTTCAAAGATAAACTCACAATCATTCAGGGGCTCAGTGGAAGAATGACACTGGCCGGACATAGTGCATTTTATGGGGCGTTGGGCGGTTACAAGGCGGCGCCAAATACACCGCCGTTGTACGCCACGATCGATGGGTTTCTCTCAGAAAAATTCCCATCGGTGTTTAACCATATCGGTTTCAAAATGGGGGAGGGTAGCCAGGGTACGACGTTTCCCTCGATTTCGGCGAAGGGAAAAGGGCAGCAGTTGCCCTTTCAACAAAATCCGATGAGCGCCTTTGAAAATCTGTTCGGCAGTATTTTGGAAGGTGGTGATCTCAAGAAAAAATACATGCGTACCGGTAATGTCCTAGACACGATGTCCAGGGATATTGTGAAGTTGCAGAAAAACCTGCCCTCCCAAGAACGGGAAAAACTGGGGCACTACCTCGATGGGTTTGAGGCCTTGAGAGACAGGCGAACTAAGCTCGTGTCGATGCAACACGTATTGAAAGAACATGCGCCTGAAATTGACGACAAGTACACGTCGCGATTCAGAACGCAACACTTGGAAGCCCATTTTGATATGGCGTCGGCGGCGTTGATTTCCGGCTTGACAAATGTCGTGACGGTGCATGCCGACGGACTCGATTCTGTTTATTCTGGAATCGGTGTTGGTAATAACGTTCATGCCATCGGCCACGGAGCCGGCTACGCGACGCTCTCCTCGCAAGACTGCCGCAACGCGATTCGAACCTTTCACATTGAACTGATTGCCTCGATGGCGGACAAACTCAGCAAGGTTCCCGAAGGGAATGGCACGATGCTGGACAACACCCTGATTGTTTACCTGAGCGACAATTCCGCCAATCACCATTCTTTTGGTTTTGAGTGGCCGATGTTTGTGCTAGGTAACCTGGACGGAAAGCTCAATTCCAAAGGGCGCTATCTGGCCTATCCCCACTATGGCAATGGAAACCACCATCACACGATTTGCAATTGGTTTACGACGTTGTGTCATCTGGCAAATAGTCCCCGAGATCTTTTCGGCCAGCCGGATATGGCTCTAGGGAAAGTGGAAAATCAACAAGGCCCTTTGAACGAGTTGCTAGTGTGAAAAATTCCGGCACCCAGTATTTTAGAATAGTGTTCACTGTTGTGGCCCTCGCCATCGGCATGGGGGCCACAACTTCCAACGCCTTGTCGCAAGATGAGATTCCTAGTCCTGTCTTGACGGTCAACGAAGTGGAGTTGCGTCTAGAAGAATTGGGAGCTGATCTCACGGATAAAGATCTTGAACGTATTTGCAAGGCGGTGGGGTTGAAGAAACTGAATCTCTCAGGCTGTCATCGTTTGTCGGACGTGGGTCTTTCCCATGTGGCGAAACTGTCGCAACTGGAATTGCTCGACCTCACGAGATGTCATCGCATCACGGAACAAGGTATCGCATCGATTTCTCGGCTGGAGCAGTTAACTCACTTGAACATTAGTTCCACGCGCGTTAATTTGCCGAAAGTCTATGCGTTGTTGCAGCATCTTCCCGTGTTGAGAAAACTGGAGGTAAAAGACATCCGTGGCTTTACGAGTGAAGGACTGCAAAATTTGACGGGTTTGACGTATTTGGATATCTCAAATACTGGAGGAAATTTGACAGATGCCGAACTAGCTCCTTTGGCACCTTTGACTTCACTAACGTATTTGAATCTCAACGGTAGTCGCGTCTGGGGTGCAAATAGGAACGTTACCGATGAAGGGTTGAAGCACTTAGAGGGCATGACGTCGTTGGAATTCCTCGGCTTGTTTGGCTACTTCAGCCTCACGGCAAAGGGGTATAACCCACTGTTCATGAACCTCACCAAGCTCAAGCGGCTAGAGATGGGATTCAATTGGCCACTCAAAGGTGGCGAGATTGAAATTCCGACATCGTTAGAGCATCTGGATATGATGGAGTCGTTTCAGCTGGAAGATGTTGCGGTGATCAATCTTAAAAGCAAACGGCGATTGAAGACGCTCAACCTGTTTTATTGCATGGCTCTGACGGACAAGAGCCTGGAGTCTCTCAAAGATCTGCCTGAATTAAACTATCTGAATTTAGGTTGTATCGGTGCCTTGACTGATGAAGGCTTGATTAACCTGCGGGGAAATATTGGCTTGACCTATTTGAATCTGGGCGACAACGATAATTTCTCCGACAAAGGCTTGGCGAATTTACAGGATATGAAAATGTTGGAGGAGCTCAATTTGTGGAGCACTCCCAATTTAGTAGGGCATGGTTTGGCTGTAGTTAATGCGTTGCCTAAGCTACAAACGCTGAATTTGGCAGACTGTGCCAATCTCACCGATGAAGGTCTGAGTCATTTGAAGGGCAAGACGCGATTGAAGAATTTATATTTGGACAATTGCACGAAACTTACAGATGGCGGGTTGATTCATCTTTCTGGACTTTCCAATTTGCGAGAGTTGACCATCAATGGTTGTTTGAGTATCACCGACAAAAGTCTGGAAACAGTTGCAGGTCTGAAGTCTCTCAAGTATTTAGTAATCTCCAATTGTCCGGGCCTCTCGCGAGCACGAGCAGTCGCGTTAGAAAAGTCCCTTCCCAATTGCCGCATTGTCCGAGACTGAGTTGGCAGTTCACTGCGGGATGGCCACAATCTCCGTTTCAGTTGACGGCCTCATTAACAAGAAGAAAATTCTCATGGAAATAAATAGAATTCTTACTATAGCGTTAATCCTTCCAGTCCTGCTATTTGTGCGCGCCGCCTTTATGCCTGGCGCCGAGCCAGCCAGTGCGGCGCCGGCGATTACCGCATCCGCGGAAGGTGAAACCGACCACTTCTGGTATCGACTAGCGCCGGCCGATCCTTACATCGATTCGCAGCGCGATAATAAGGCCTTCGGTTTCAGTGACGGACAGATCGTTCTGTCGGAAGATAATGCCCGTACTTGGCCGCACAGTTCGGAGTTTCCCAACGCGAAAAACATCACTTTTAGTTGTATCTTGAAGAATGGAAACATTCTTTTCGCCACGCGAACCAGACTGTATCTGAGCACCGACAAGCTAAAGACACACAAACAGATCGTCGTCAAGGATCAGGACGGTCGCGATTATCTGCCCCATACCCCGACCAATCCAAATCAGCCCGGTTGGTACTTCCATTCACTCGACGGCGTTCACACGTGGGATGTCAAGGGGAAAGAAATGCTCGTATGGGGCAACTACTGTAATGTCCTAGGGGGACCGGTTCCGGTCAATATTTATTACTCCACCGACCAAGGGCAGACGGTGAAGATCGCGTACGCTTTTGGACACAATCCCAGTTTTCACGATCGAGATGCAAAAACCGGAGCGCCATTGGGTAACTCCGATAATCCGGTTATCTGCCGACATATTCATTCGGTAGCGTACAACCCCGCCGAAAATGCGTTTTACGCATGTACCGGCGACCATGATCGGGGGGATCAGCAGGAGTGCCATTGGCTGCGAGGCACCTACGACGCAAAAGAAGATTCGTGGAAGTGGAAGGTTCTCGTATCGGCCAATTCGAACTCGCGCTACAAGTCGGGAGGTATTAATTTCGTGGATGGCCAACTCTATTGGGCCTCGGACGCGAATGGAAACAATGGCAAGCTACCGCACGACCGTGGCATCTTCCACTGCGATCCGGCAGATCTTGCAGATCCCAAAAAGCACACCTTGTTGTTCAATCCAAAATACGAATCAGCGAACATGATCATTGAAGATGGTGTAATTTTGTCCGCGCATTATGCCCCGGCATCGCCCTACAACACGGGATTTATTATCTCGACGGATATGGGCAAGACTTGGGCACAATACGACCTCAAGCAATTTGGCCCTCGCTCGCCTGTTAGGTTCCATAAAAAGAACAGTGACGGCTGGTTTCGAGTCGATTTGCGAACAGGATGGATCGGGCGGGGCGAGACTCTTTTCATAAAACCGAAACAGTTACTTGGGGATTGACGATTCGCGTCAGGACTCAGCCAATTTGTTGAAATTCTGAGCTAATGATTCCACGAGCGTCGGTGGGCTAACAATTAACGGTCTAACTGCGCGAATACTTGCAGTATTCCTCGACAAAAATCCGGCAGGTCATCCGGTTTGCGGCTTGTGACATGATGATTATCCACGACAACGGGCGCATCTTCCCAAATGGCTCCGGCATTTTCCAGGTCGTCCTTGATACCCGGACTGCCTGTCACTCGTATGCCTTGATAGACTCCTGCGGAAATTGGAATCCAGCCACCATGGCAGATCGCCGCCACAAGTTTGCCCTGTTCATGGAAATGACGGACGATATCGAGTACTAATTTTTCGCGGCGGAGTTTATCCGGCATGAAGCCACCGGGGACTACCAGTCCGTCAAATGTTGCAGGATCAATATCGCTGAAGGCGGCGTCAGATTTACAAGGATAACCATTTTTCCCAGCGTAGACAGTGTCAGCCTCCGGTCCGGCCACGATGACTTTCGCTCCTGCTTCGATCAAACGTAGTTTTGGATACCAAAGTTCCAGATCTTCATAGATATCTCCAACGATGATCAGGATTCGTTTATTTGATAGGGGCGTCGTCATGGGAGTATCCTTAACGGTTAGTAACAAAGGAGAGTAGCTTATGAGATTACTCAAAATAAAACGGCACTAAGTAAGTATGGCTAATGTAACAGCTTTTGTGCTGTATTCACTTAACTTGAAGTTGTTTGACAAGCGTCCTGAATTGGTCTGCGAAACTTGTTTTCCATGGTTTTTATCCGATTCTAGATTTTAGTTTGGCCACATCCTCCCGCTAGGGGAGCCCGTGAAAAAACTTCAATGGTCTTCTTTTCCTGTTGAAGATCAATTGGGTCAGATAAAGGTTAATTCTAATAGACGTGCTGGAATGTCGTAAATGGGCGTTTAATCTCTACATAATTTAAATCCTACCGTACCTCCAGAAGATCAGTCGTAACTAACTGACCAGATTGTCCCCCTCTTGGTTTCCTTGTCTGGCGTCGGTGAGATGGCGGTAGAGCGTACTGCCTGTTTACTATTGTTGCGTCACACTTATGTTGCTAGGGTCAAATAAGTAAATATCGATCTTGGCGTGACGGCCAAAGGATCGACGGGCTAAAGTTATCAAATTCGATGCAAGGCTGCGAAAGATTACAAGCCCGCGTAGTGTCAAGCGAGACACTCGGGGGTATTTGACAACTGAATGAACAAAGGAAAAATTATATGAGCGATCGAATTATCATGCGCACGGGGGAGTCCCTTGTTGCTGGCGGGCCTCCATTTACGGCTGCGGAGCCAGAGGTTGTTATCGGTGAGTTGGACGGACCGGTCGGTACAGCGATTGCGACGCTAACCGGTAACCAATCCGTTGGGCACTCCAAAGTCTTCGCTATTCTCGACACTGACATTCAAGTTCGTCCAGTGACGCTGATGGTGAGCAAGGTTACGGTCAAGAAAAGCGCCTACACCAATATTTTAATGGGTACAGTGCAGGCCGCGATTGCCAATGGTGTGCTCGACGCTGTCCGCGCTGGCGATATTCCAAAAGACAAGGCAAATGACCTAGGTATCATCTGTTCGGTTTGGCTCAATCCTGGTGCCGCGACTGACGAGAACCTTGATCACAAAGCACTATTTGATATCCACCGAAAAGCAATGGCTCAGGCAATCCACAAGGCGATGTGCAATGAGCCCTCGATCGAATGGCTGTTAGAAAACCAGGATAAAATCACCCACAAGTACTATCAACGTGGGTTGGACGGCGAACTATAGTTCAATTCAGCCAACGCGCACGACATACGTCTTTTCCACATTAAACTATCTGAATCATTTCGATTCACAACCAACAAACTGTGCCGCACGGTTACCGCTGAACATTTCGTGATGGTTGCAGCCGCACCCCCTCGTCATATCTACGTTCGTGCATTTGTTATTCATCTCTGGTTGGGGTAATATAAATGCTTGCCAGTTTTCTAACCCCAATACTCATCCACCATGCCAGACCACGAAGACAGCCTCGGAGGTGAAACCTTCAGTGGCAAAGATCGACAAGATCCCGCTGAGCAGTCACTCGGTGATGGTTCTACGCTCGGAGGAGGCGAGGCTTCATCTCTCAGCGATACAACCAATGGCGAGGGAGAACACTTAGCAGCGGGCTTGCCAGTTATTGAATTGGGAGCACGCTTTGAAATTGAAGGTGAATTGGGTAAGGGGGGCATGGGAGCTGTCCTGCTCGCCCGCGATAAGTCACTCGATCGAAAAGTTGCCATTAAACGCATTTTAGGGACAATGATTCGCAGTTCCGCTGCGATCAACCGGTTTATCACCGAAGCGAAGTCAATTGCAGCACTGAATCACCATAATATCGTTCAAATCCATGAGTTTGGACAAGACGATGATGGCCCACTAATCGTCATCGAGTATGTTTCAGGCGGCAGTCTGCTCGATCGGCTCAAGAAAGGCAAACTGGATCCGGAAGAGGCGATTAGAATTACCTGCCAGCTTTGCGACGCGTTAACACTTGCTCATGGTAAGGGAATTATCCACCGCGATATTAAACCCGCGAATGTACTAATGACTGAAGGCGGTGTCCCTAAGCTCACGGATTTCGGTCTCGCTAAACAGCAAAACACAGACTATGGTCAAACTGCAGTTGGCACTGTCATGGGAACCATTGATTTCATGCCGCCGGAGCAGCGTCGTGATAGTAGCAGCGTCGATGAACGTAGCGATCTGTGGAGCTTAGCAGCCGTTTCTTATCAAATGTTGACAGGAAATAGCCCTAAGGTGATTCGCCTCGACAAGTTGCCAACGAATATCGCCAGCGTGTTAGGAAGAATGCTTGAAGAAGACCCAACGGAGCGTTTTGCGTCGGCAGCAGAGTTCAAAGAAGCTCTTGAGTCAACTGCATCAAACGTGATAGCGGCGCCTGTAAAGGAGTTGACCTCGGGAG
>LWDU01040009.1_pt1 | contig 18008 bp, 16 predicted proteins | sample 727161 | NCBI WGS metagenome assembly LWDU01 (sample SAMN04566230, study PRJNA314399) | hydrothermal vent metagenome | isolation source: deep sea hydrothermal plume seawater | place: Mexico: Gulf of California, Guaymas Basin | collected 2004-07-11
CCTCGGGAGGCTCCTGCCGGAGCAATGGCTCGACCCAGCGATCCACCCTCCAGCACGATGTCGGCCTCTACGGTTGGACGCCCCCGCGAATCCCAAACCTGCCGTCCGTGCACTTTTTCAATTTTCACACTTATCCGATTTCGCTATGCCACCGTTCTGCCACCGTTTGCAATCGTGTGGGCGAATTCAAAATCAACGGAACCGCCACGCGCCGCACCTGCTCCCGGATGTGGTCTTCCATAATGTATTCTACCGGTGATTTGCCGTCCACGCGAGCTAGGAACAAGCCCGGAAGCAAGGCTGCGCTCCGGACTTCCAGAGCATCTGGGTGCTCCCAAACAACTTCTGCAAGGTAGCTGCTCCTCAAACGATCAAAGCTGTTTCGCAAAGCCTTCAACCGTTTCGGAAGCACTGTGGTTTTCAGCAGCAGGTGGTTGAGGCAGAAGGCAAGGTCAAAGGCGGGATCGCCGTACCATGCGCACTCCGCATCCAGAAAAACAGGGCCGTTGGGACCGATGAGGATATTCTTTGGACTGACATCGCCATGCACCAGTGCGATCCTCTGTGTCGCCGTATCGTCAGCCAGACGGTGCAACGCTTCTACGAGTTCGGGATGTCGTGTTCCTGTGGCCCGCAGGTAGGGATCGAGCCGCAGTTTCTCAAAATAACCCTGCGTTGCGAAGGTTTCAGCGACCTCCTGTGAACCTGCTGTTGCGGCATGGATTTTCCCCAGCGTTCTCCCGACACTCCCTGCAAATTTAGGGTCAACGCTTCCGGACAACAAACGTTCCTTCCAGAGCGGATGGGTTTCCACAGGCAGAAACTCCATTGCAAACAGCATCGCCTCGTCATCAAACGCCAGAATCTTCGGCGCGCTTCCCGGCACGGCGTTACACGCTGTGCGGTACCAGCGATGCTCGTAGCGATTACGCTCGACAGGAGCAAACCAGTCTTGCTGCACCTTGAGCTTGGGCAGTGCCAGCTTCACGCAAAAGGTCCGGCTTGCTGTCTCAATCCGCCAGATGTCCGAGGACACCCCGCCTGTGAGTTGGGTTCCCACAGGAGGTTCGCCGGGCTGAAACAGGCCAGACCGCATCAAGACCTCATGCAACTTTTCAGGGAGTTCACGCTGGCGCATCACGGAGTGCTGGCAAGTTTTGAAAAACAACCTGTGCCCTGCTCCCAGAATTCATGGGGCATCAGACGCCATCCCGTGGAATTTGGAAATCCCATGTCCGGGCAAAGACGCGCTGCTCGTTTTCAAATACTTCCAGCGTGGACGTGACCTGAAACGCCTCGCGGGTGGCGGTCATCGTCCCTGTGGCTGCGGCACGAGTTTGCCAGCCGCCACGACCGACTCCGGCAACGCGCTCGCAGTGCACCCTCAGCGAGAGCGGTTCGCCTTCCTGCATTGTGAGGGTGTCGCAACTACAATCTTCGGTTTCCAGCCCGTCCTGTACGAAGCGGTAGCTGTCGTTGCGATCCGTGAGGGTGAAGCGATCCTCGACCACCTCATGCTGAACCATGCGTTCACGGTGTGCGGTCCGCAAGATTTCGACCGGCAACGGCGGGGAGCATTCCGGCTCGGCAAATTCCAGAAGTTGGGAATCCTCGGGCCGGGCTGTGCGCATCGGTAAGCTGAGGCAAGTGTTGGTTCCGGGAAACACCGTCAGTGTTACCAATTCCGGACTGGGCCAAGCGTGGGAGCAGTGGGCGGGTGAAAGTGCCAGCCGCCAGCGGTGTCCCGTTTTGAGGGCGTGGGCACAAGCGTTGAGCCGGGTGGTGGTGGTGAAGCACTCGCCGGGAACCAGCGGTTCCGGATGCTCGTGACCGTTGCGATGCGTCAGGTTGAGCAGTCCCCAACTCACGAGCAGGGAGGAACCATCCGGAGCCACGTCGCAGAGGCGAGCAGCGAGCAGAGCATTGGGCTGATCGCAGGACAGCGTGACCGTGACCTCCGGATTCCCCAAAATCTCCATTCCCGCAGCCAGCGGTTCGGAGGTGAAGCACAACGACTTCGCATCCGCTGGACGTTGATCGCCGGGCATGTCCCCCGGAATGCCCATCGGGAACCACATGCCGGCTTCCAACCCCACGATTTGTGCAGTCGGACAGACCAGCGGCGGCTCGACCTCTGAAATTTGATTCAGGCCATTGCGATTCAAAAACCAACGCTGTGGCTTGGCATCATGCGGGGGCCAGACGGATTCGGCCACCCAGCGTCCCGGACGCTGTTCGTGGTGAGTGCATGGGGGAATGCTTTTCGGCATCCACGCCCGCAGCATCGGCTCGTCCATGATTCCCGTGTCCTGTCCTTTGAGCCAGTGATCCCACCAGCGCAGGCATTCTTGGGCAAAGCCGATTTGTGGACCCGGCAGTGCACGTTGTGGATACTCATGTGCCCATGAGCCGATCAAACCCTTACGGGGGCAGGAGAGTCCGGAGAGCAGGCGCGGAATGGCGTTGCTGTAAGGATCGGCCCAGCCGCCTACCGCATAAACCGGGCACTGCACTGCTGAAAAATCTTCACAGACCGAGCCGTGCTTCCAGTAGGCGTCGCGGTGCTGGTGGCTCAGCCACGCTTTCACCAACGATGGAGTTTGCTCCAGACGCTGCTGCCAGACTTCACGCCAACCGTCGCCCGACACGGCAGGGTCCGGAGGTCGAGCGTTCCACACCTGCATTGTCATGGCCCAGCCCAGCATGTCTGCGGCCAAGATACAGCCGCCCTTGTAATGCACATCGTCGGCGTAGCGGTCGTCCGTGGAGCAGACCGTGATGATCGCCTTCAGTGCCGGAGGCCGTAGCGCCGCAACTTGCAGGGAGTTGAAGCCGCCCCACGATTTGCCCATCATGCCCACGGCTCCGCTGCACCACGGTTGTCCCGCGAGCCACGCAATCACGGAGACGGCATCGTCGAGTTCCTGCGGTAAATACTCGTCGAGCATCACGCCATCGGAATCGCCACTGCCTCGCAAATCCACCCGCACTGCTGCATAGCCATGCCCGGCGAAGTAGGGGTGGTAGAGAGAGTCCCGGAGGGCGGTTCCGTCGTTCTTGCGATAAGGAATGTACTCCAGAATCGCGGGAACGGGTTGTTGCTCAGCGGTTTCCGGAAGCCAGATGCGGGCGGCAAGCCGACAGCCATCCGGCATCGGAATCCAAGTGTGGGCAATTGTGCGGATGTTGTGGGGAAATTCGGTACGGATTTTCATTGATTTTTCAGGCAAGCACTTGTTTTTTCGGCAACAAGAGGGCGGCCAGCACGATCAGACAGGCAGCAACTGCGAGGACTTGCATGACGCGCCCAAACCCACCGCCTGCGGCAAGAATGGTCCGGGCGGTCATTAGAGACACGGCACCAATGGTCAGATTCATCAGGAACTTCACGGACAGCACCTTCGCCCGCCACTGATCCGGAACGTACTGCGACAGCACGGCATCGGTGATCGGAATTTGTCCAAACACAAACGCCATTGCGAGGAACGCAACAGCGAGTAGCAGGTGATCCGTCTGAAACGCCATTGTGCCTATCAAAATCGGTTGCCCAAGTGCGACCAGCAGCAGCACCGGTTTGACCGGATGGCGGTCAATGATGCGACCCACTACAAGCTGAGCGAACGCAGCCGTGGCATACACCAACGCCGCCAGCGTTCCGGTGATAGCAATGTTGGTGCTGATTTCTGGCAACCGCACCTCAAACATGCGCGGAATGAGAAAGGTCATTGCTCCAAACACAAATCCTCCTGCTGAGGAGACCAATGCCAGAGACACCAAAGCCCGCTGCCAGCCGGTGGCAAAGCCGACCAGTGCCTTCTCTCTGGCTGTAGGTTCAGGAGCACGGACGTGTCCTTTCCAGACAAATCCCGCAAAGCCGAGTCCAATCACAATGCAGACGATGCCCGGAACTATAAAGGAGAATCTCCAGTCGTATGCTGACAACAAAAAACCTGTCACCAGTGGTGCTCCGGCCACCCCCATGTTGCCCCAAACGCCGTTGGTGCCCAAACGCCAGCCGATCTTGCCGCCGCCTTCGATCACCATGGCAATGCCCACCGGATGGTAAATTGCGGCAAACATGCCGAGGACCGCCAAGCCCGCCCCAATTTGGAAGGGATTCTGCGCAAAGCTGGTCGTGACTGCCGCTAAGCCGATGCCGACGAAAAACACGACGATCATGCCATTGCGCTGCCACTTGTCCGCCAAATGTGCCGCCAGCGGGGCACAGGCACCAAACAGGAGCAGCGAGGGAATGCCGTAAGGAAGCATCTCCGCATACGCTCCCTGCTCGGCTAATCCAAAGGCCAGCCCTGCGCTGAATGCGGCCTTAGCGAAAATCAGCATAAGCAGGTGGTCAATGAAATGACCGAGGTTCAAAAACAATAATCGGAAAGACGACATGGCAAACGCAGTAGGTTCAAAGTTGATAGTTCCGCAATAACTCAAAGCGCCCCGTTTCCTGAGAGACAGAGCGATTGGAGAGTGCGGGCAAAAGCCGGATTTGCTCCAGAAGAGCGGAGAGCCTGCCTCGGAACTTGTTGAGCGCCCCTCCACAGGAGTGTACAAAGTGTAAAAAAGGCCAAACGGGCGTATTCGGGTCTGGAACGCCGCTGTTTTTGCGGTTGCTGAACGCAGTGGCCCTGATGAGGTTGATTCCGGCGGCTTTGAGAGTAGCACAGAAGGCGACGTTTTTGAAACCCCTGACCCTGAGTTGTTTGACTCCGGTTCTGCGGTCTTTTGTGTGAATCATGAACGCTTACTACAAGTTGTTGATATTACAGATATTATATCACTTCTCGTGAAAAACAGTCAAACGCTTTACTGCTGAATATTGTTTATTTTCAGTTAGTTGAACGAGGATTGACTTTTTGCGGGACCGTCACGTTTCCAGTGGCATCCGTGACCGTGATGGTGCAGTTGCTGTAGGTTCCCTCGCTGAGGGTGCTGAAGTTGACGACGTTGTTCCCGGACGATACGGAGGTGGTGGAACTGGTGCAGTTCCCGCCTCTGTGGATGAGAAGGTGTAGGCCGGAGTGGTGTCGTTGGTTGAGGTGGTGACTGCCGTGACTTCTGCGAGCGTGGGTGCCGTGGTGTCGGTGGCTGTAGTGGGGGTGTTGGAGTCGTCGGCAGGCTCATCCGTGTCGCTGCCGCAGGCAGTGAGCAACCAGCCAAGCGTGAACAGCAGAACCGTAAGCAAGTGCCCCATCACACCTCGATGGGGCTGAGATTTTCGGAGTCCGGTCTGGAGCTTACACCGTATAGGTGCGGTGGTTTGGCGAGCATGCTACAAACCTTGCCAAATGGGGTTAAGGGAAATCCTTGGTCGCTTTTCCAAGGGTGGCACTGATTCCGAAGGCTGTCGAGTTTTTTTCTGTTTTTTGAACTGCTGAACTATTGAGAGCCTGATTGATCAACATCTGCTTGAGTCGGCGGCGCATTTCCGGAAAGATGCTGTTGTGAAGAAGCAACGGGGACTACATCGTCAGTGCCGTGCTGGTCGAGCGGGGTTTCGTCCCCACAGCGGTTCGCCTTTGCTAATCCTTGCTGTGTGCGAAACCCACGGCTACCATTTGTTATTCAAAACTCACATATCAAGGAGATCAAAATGAATCAGCGAGAAGTGGTCGTGCTGAGCGGAGTGCGCACGGCAATCGGCACCTATGGCGGAACCCTCAAGGACCAGCCTCCCGTGGAGTTGGGAGCGGCAGTGGTCCGGGAGGCGGTGAGTCGCTCCAAGGTCGCTCCCAGCGACATCGGACATGTCGTCTTCGGCAATGTGATGCACACGGATGCACGCGACATGTACCTCGCCCGCTATGCCGGGGTGCGTGGCGGCTTGCCCATTGAAACACCGATGTACACGCTCAACCGACTTTGCGGCTCCGGGCTGCAGGCGATCGTGAGTGCTGCGCAAGTGATTATGTTGGGTGACGCCGATGCAACCGTTGCAGGCGGTGCGGAGGTGATGAGCCGGGTGCCGTACTGGCTACCGTCCCTACGCTGGGGTGCGCGCATGAACCACGCGCAGGTGTTGGACGCGCTCATCGGCGGCTTGGGCGACCCCTTCGAGGGTTGTCACATGGGCATCACTGGCGAGAACATCGCGAAGCGTTGGAAGATCAGCCGCGAGGAACAGGATGAATACGCCGTGGAAAGCCATCGTCGAGCAGCACAGGCCATTGCAGACGGTCGTTTCCAGAGCCAGATTCTTCCCGTCGAAATCAAGCAGCGCAAAAAGACGATCACCTTTGACACCGATGAGCATGTCCGTGTCGGTGTGACGCTGGAGGACATGGGCAAGCTCAAGCCCGCCTTTGATCCGGAAGGTTCTGTGACCGCAGGAAACGCCTCTGGAATCAACGATGCCGCAGCAGCCGTGGTGCTGATGGAACGCAGCCTTGCCGAGCAGAAAGGGCTCAAGCCGTTGGCGCGGCTGGTGGGCTACTCCGTCGCTGGAGTTGAACCAGAAATCATGGGCATCGGCCCGGTTCCGGCGGTGCGGCAATTGCTGGAGAAAACCGGACTTGCGGTTGCCGATCTTGATGTCATCGAACTCAATGAAGCCTTCGCCGTACAAGCGCTGGCCTGCATCCGGGACTTGGGCTTGCCGCCGGACAAGGTCAATCCCAACGGTTCCGGCATCTCCCTCGGCCATCCGGTGGGAGCGACAGGCTGCCTGCTCACCGTCAAGGCACTCAACGAGTTAGAACGCTCCGGAGGTCAGCGGGCGTTGGTGACCATGTGCATCGGCGGCGGTCAGGGCATCGCAGCGATTTTCGAGCGCATCTGAGCAACCCCCTGTGGCTTTCATGACACCTCCGGATACGATCAAGCACCTGACCATCGGCGTTGCTGGACTAGGGGCGATGGGCTTGCCGATGGCGCGGCGACTGGTCCAGGCGGGGTTCCGGGTGGTGGGTTATGATGTCGTGCAGGACCGCGATTATCGTTCGGTGCCGATCCTCACTGATCCCGGCGAGTTCGCGGAACAAGCGGACGTCCTGCTTTCGATTGTACGGGACGAGCCGCAGAATGTGGAACTGTGTTTTGCGGGTCAGGCGGTGTTTCGGCAACCGAAATATCCGAAGGTGTTTGTGCTGTGTTCGACGGTTTCTCCCGGATTCATTGGGGAATTGGCCGCGCAACTCCCCAAGGACGTGACCTTGCTCGACGCCCCCATGTCCGGAGCGCCCGTTGCCGCCGAGGAAGGCTCGCTGACGTGGATGCTGGGGGGCGATGCCGTGTGGCTGGATGCGCTTTCGCCCTTGTTCTCCGCGATGGGGACACCCCTCCACAAACTCGGAGCTTTGGGGTCCGGGATGGCCGTGAAGGTGTTGAACAACTATGTCGCCGCCAGTAGCGTGGTGGCAGTACGGCGGGCGTTGGTGGCCTGTCCCAAGCTGGGCGTGCTTCCGGAAGTGCTGCTCGATGTGATGTCCCAAAGCTCCGGGCAGACATGGTTCGGTAACCGCTTTCTAGAAATCGACTGGGCGCGGCAGGATTACTCACCGGAGAACACCATCGGCATTCTCGAAAAGGATGTGAAATCCTTCCTCAAAGGTTTGGGTGACGAACCAACCGCAGCCGATGAAGCACTGCTGCAAAGTCTGCGGAAACTCCCGGCCTTTCCGGAGTAACGGGAGGAGGTAAGTGTGTCTAAACCTCCGTCGAGCGCAACCGATTCTCCAGCCAGCGTACTCCAGAGGAAATGCCGATGATCAGTAGAAAATACTCCAGCACAAGGAAGGTGTAAATTTCTAAAGGTCGGTACTGGCTGACCACCAATTCATCGGCCCGGCGGGTTAGTTCGGTCAGGCCAATCACAGAGACCAGCGAGGACATTTTCAGCATGTACACGAACTGGTTGCCGATGGCAGGGAGGACCGTCCGGATCGCTTGCGGTAAGATGATCAGCCGCATCTTTTTCCAGTAATTCAGCCCCAGTGCATCTGCGGCATCGTGCTGGCCCTGCCCGATAGACTGGATTCCTGCCCGGAAAATCTCTGCTTCGAAAGCACTGTCGCAAAGGGCCAGTCCCAGAATTCCCGCCGACAGCACGTCCAGCCGGATGCCGAACGCCGGAGGGAGTCCGTAATACACCCAAAGCAGCATCACCAGAATCGGGATGGAGCGGAAGATTTCCACATATGTTCGGTTGATGCAGCGGGCGATGGGATTCTTGGTCAAGGCCGGGAGGACGACGAGTAACCCAAGCAGGATGGAAATCACAATGGCAGAAAGCGAGAGCAGCAGCGTGTAGCCCAACCCGCTGAGGAGAAACTGGATGTTCGTTTTTCCCGTCGGATGCCACGGTGAAATCACATACCAGCCCCAGGTGTAATCCGTGTTGCCACAGCCTCCCAAGCCAAGTGCCAAGGCCAATCCCAGCAGGCCGAACAGGAACCCTCTGCTCTGAAACCGAAAATATGCGTGAAGCTTTCCGGATATTTCTTTGACAAAATGGACACTTGCCATTTGACCTTTCAAAAGAGGGTGGTACGATTTCCGCTCGTGATTGAGAGCGGTTTCGATTACGGTATTGTTTCTGATTCGTCTGGTTCTTCAAGCCCGGAAGGTTCAATGGTGTCAAAACGGGAAGCACATCCGTTTTGTGGTCCGGAGGATTTCCGGTGGCAGAAGTGGTTCTGCTGGAAGACAGGCGACCCCTCTCAACTCATAAAGGAGACAGACATGATTCGAGTTTTCATGAAAAGCGGAATGGCTCTCGCCCTCGCGGCAATGTTGGCGACCTCAGCCTTGGCGGAATCCCGGCTTCATCGCATCCTTGCGGATGGGGAGTTGCGCGTGGGCACCACCGGAGACTGGAACCCAATGACGATGATTGACCCTGCGACCAAGGAGCACAAGGGTTTTGATATTGACATCGCCACTGCCCTCGCGGCGGATATGGGTGTGAAAGTGGTTTTCGTGCCGACAACTTGGAAGACGCTCGTCAACGGAGTGGTCGCAGATAAATACGACATGACCTCCAGCGCATCGCTGAGTCCGAAGCGGGCCTTGGTGGCGGGGTACTCATTGTCCTATTTCGCGGTTGAGGATGTGCCGCTGATGCTGAACAAGAACAAAGGCAAGTACAACAGTTGGGAGGATCTCAATAACCCGAACGTGACTGTAGCTGTGACGCTGGGCACCGTGCAAGAGAAGCGGGCGGAGGTGCTTTTCGACAAGTCTAAGATCATCAAGGTTTCTGCCCCAGCGCGGGATTATCAGGAGGTGCTGGCGGGACGTGCCGACATTTCCATGACCAGCAATCTGGAAGCAGCCAAGCTCGTCAAACAGTATCCGCAAATGATGGTCGTCCCCGTTCAGGGAGGCAAGAACCCCACACCCCTCGCAGTGTTGCTTCCGCAAACCGATCAGGTGTGGATCAATTACGTCAACCACTGGATCATCCTCAAGACCGAGCGCGGCTTCTTCGATCAACTCAAAGCGAAGTGGCTTAAGCAGTAATTTTCGGGACGCAGTTCTTGCCAAAATTTTGCAGGCCAGGGCTCTCCGGAAGCGGGGCAGCAGCCCCGTCCTCACGGAGGTTACTCCTCTGCGAGAAACGCCCGATAGTCTTGGAGTAGTTCAGCGGCAGCGGTTTCCAGCAAGCGTTGACCGTCTACGGGATTAGCAAGGCTGGGGTCGGAGCCGATCCGACCGTCCGGATGGCGGCGGCGATGATCTGTCGCGTCGAAGTGATCGTCGCCCGCGTGATTACGTAGGTATTCCAGAGAGACGGGATGCCAAGCCCCTAGGCTCACATCCTTGATGTGTTCCGGAAAAGCATATTGCGCCATTGCCACCTCGCTGGGCGTGGCGTGCGCACCTTCCTTTTCCGCATACAACGACTGTCGGAGGGCGTTTGTCTCCGGAAGTTCCCACCAACTCCGCAAACGGCAACGAGGGGACAGAGACTCTTGGACTCTCAGGCTGTGCTGCATGTAGATTTCCTGAAACGCAGCACGCACTGGAGCGAGGTTACCCCCATGCCCATTGAGAAAATAAAACCGCTGAAACCCTTGACTGGCCAAGGATTGCACATAATCCTCAACCACCCGCATCAGGGTGGAGGGGCGCAGAGAGATGGTGCCCGGAAATTTTAAGTTGAACTGCGCCGTCCCAAGCGTCAAGGTTGGTCCCACCAAGAGATCCGCCTGCAAGGCTGCGTGGCTGGCAATGGCAGTGGGGCAGATTGAATCCGTGCCGATCAGACCATTAGGGCCATGTTGTTCGGTGGAGCCGATGGGGATCAGGATGCCTTGTGAACGCAGCAAATACGATTCGATTTCCTGCCAAGTACTCAAATGTAGGTGCATGTCTCAAATGTCAGCGTGCTTAGCGATTCCTCAAGGTTGGGATAGGGGATCATCTTGCAGATCAGTGTGGCACAGGCAAACTTGATTTGAGAAGATAAAATGACCGAGTGGAGTACTGAAAATCAGGTGCGTCGTCCAAACAAGCTGATCTCACAGGAACTGCTGCACCGTCTGCATCGTCGCTGCAACGACATCGGTTTGATCTTCTTTTCAGGACATCTGGTCGCGCTACTCACTTCCGGAGTTTTGGTTTATCAGACGCAAGGTTCCGGCTGGTGGTACACAGCCCTTTTCCTTCACGGTGTGGTGATTGTGCATTTGTTTGCGCCCTTCCATGAGTCCACCCATATGTCGGCCTTTGCCTCCCAAAAGCTGAATACATTGGTTGCCTGGTTCACCGGATTGGCAATCATCATTCCGCCGCAATACTTCACAATGGAACATGCGGCGCATCACACCTTCACGCAACATCCGGAAAAGGATCCGGAGAGCATTCCTATGTCCGGCTCGTTTTGGGGATACTTGTATTACGCCACTGCTATTCCGTACTTTCAGGGAGTCTTGAAAAACCTCACCCGTCTGCCACTCGGCCGGTTTTCTCCCGGCGAGCAAAGTTTCATTCCAGAGCGTTTTCGCAAATCGGTGCAGCGCGAAGCCATTATCATGGTGTGTTTCTATTTGGGCTTGGCCGTTGTCAGTGTGGTGTGGCAAACCGAGGCGGTGTTGTGGTACTGGTTGGTGCCCCGGATCATGGGGGAGCCGTTGATGCGCCTCATCCGTATCTCGGAACACGGCGGTTGCGAATGGGTTGCGGACATTCGCAAGAACACCCGCACAACGCTCACGCTGGCTCCCGTGCGTTGGCTGGCGTGGAACATGCCGTTCCATGCCGAACATCACGCGATCCCGAAACTGCCGTTCCATGCACTGCCCGCCTTGCATGAGGAACTGGCCCCACACTTGGAACATCTGGATCGTGGTTATCTGGCTTCACACGCTACGATGGTCGAGAATCTGTTTTGCAAACAATTCGTATCTGCTACTGCAACAACCATTTGATTCGTTTTCATGGCTTACGCACAATCCAAGACCATTTCTGTTGAGAAAATTCCGGTGATCGATGTTGCTCCGTTGCGCTTCGGAACTATGGAAGCAGCACAGACCGTCGCGTTGGAAATCCGTCAGGCCGCCGAGGAGGTGGGCTTCTTCTACATCCGCAACCACGGGATTCCGGAAGCCGTGATCGAGCAAGCCTATCGAGCGGCACAGGTATTTTTCAGCCGCCCCAAGGAGTGGAAGGATTCCGTCAAAATCAACGCGAACCACCACGGCTACCTCTCCGTTGGAGAAGCCAAGATGGAGCAGGCAGAACGGATGGACCTCAAGGAGAGCTTCGTGTGGGGCTTGGACCTTCCGGACAATCATCCTTCGGTCACGGCGAAAAATCCGTTCTTGGGCCGTAACCAATGGCCCAAAAAAATGCCAGAATTACAAGAGGCGGTTTATCCTTTTTTTGAAGCGGGTTTGCAGTGCGGACGCAACATGATGCGGGCCTTTGCCCTGGGTATGGATCTGCCTGAAGATGCTTTTTTACAGGCCACCAACGAGCCGATAGCCCGCAGTTCGATTATCCACTACCCGCCGCAACCTCCGGATTTAGGAGAAACGCAATTTGGCGTTGCGCCGCACACGGACTACGGTTGCCTCACGCTCTTGTGGCAGGATCAAGTGGGGGGACTGGAGGTGCAAACCCGTGAAGACGAATGGGTGACGGCCCATCCGATTAAGGGTACGCTTGTGGTCAACGTCGGGGATTTGCTGATGCGCTGGACCAACGACGGATTCAAGTCCACCCCGCACCGTGTGGTCAATCGCAAGGGCGTGGAACGCTACTCAATGGTGATTGCGTGGGATCCGAATTTCGACACGGTGGTGGATCCGTCCGTGGTCTGCCAAAACGGAGCGCAACCCTTGTACTCTCCGGTGAACTGTGGCGATTATGTATTGTCACGTTTCGATTCCTCTTTCAGCTACCGTCAATAGATTTTCGGAATGCAACACTCCAAACCGCCCCAGATCAAACGCAATACACGCTGGTGGAACTCCAACTGGTTTGACGTAGCGCAACTTGCTGCCTTCTCGTTCGGCCTCGTTTGGCTGACGGTGAACGGAGCCAACCAGATGGGCTACAACTGGCAGTGGTATCGCATTCCAAAGTATTTCTATGAGATCATAGACGGAGCATTCTACTGGGGGCCACTGATCGAAGGGCTGTTTGTCACGCTGGAAATCACCGCATACGGTATCGTCATCACCTTAACGGTTGGGCTGATCACAGCACTGTTGCGTATGTCCGATTCGTTCTCCGGACGACTGCTGGCATCGGTGTATCTTGAAATCGTCCGCAACACGCCGCTACTGGTGCAGATGTTCGTGTTCTACTTTGTGCTTGGCCCGATTCTCGGCATCAACCGCTTTTGGGTGGGAGTGCTGTGCATCTCGTTGTTTGAAGGCTCATTTGCCTCAGAGATCATCCGTGCCGGCATTCTCAGTGTAGCCAAGGGACAATGGGAAGCGAGTTACAGTGTGGGCCTCACGAAAACTGATGCCTACCGCTTTGTGGTGCTTCCCCAAGCAGTACCGCTGATGCTACCGCCCTTGACCGGGGTGATCATCAACCTCATCAAGCACTCGGCGATTGTCAGCGTCATCGCTGTCTTTGACCTCACCACCCAAGCCCTCGATCTTATCGCCGAAACCTTCATGAGTTTTGAAATTTGGTTGACGGTCGCCGGGGTTTATCTGGTGATGACCATCACGCTCTCCGTGTTCATGAGCCTGTTGGAACGACGGGTGAATCAACGGAGTTAACGAATTGGGAGAAATCTTTCTGGGAGAATCTTCCAATGATCCTCGGAGGCTTTCCGAGGTTTTTCAAGAGGGCAGGGAACGCATGGGGCGTACCCTGAATTTTAGGGTCGACTGCTGTTCCGAATACTTCGATTCGATGGTGGTTGGCACAATGTGATCATTCTTCAAAAGGAGACACAATGAGAACCGCAAAAACCGTAATCGCCCTCGTTCTTGGGGCAGCCATGACCTTCCTCACGTTTGGGGAGGTCTTCGCAGGCGAAACGCAAAAACAGCTCACCTCAGAGAGCGTGATCGAGACCATCAAAAAACGTGGCAAGCTCAAAGTGGGCATGGCTACCTTCGTCCCGTGGGCGATGCGTAACAAAAAGGGTGACTTGATCGGCTTTGAGATCGATGTCGCCAAGAAGTTGGCCAAGGACATGGGGGTGAAAATCCAGTTCGTGCCTACCGCATGGTCCGGGATCATCCCCGCGCTGATCGCCGGGAAGTTCGATACCATCATCGGCGGTATGAGCGTAACCCCGCAACGCAACCTGACAATCAACTTCACCGCACCCTACGCTCACTCCGGCATGGGCATCGCGGCCAACAAGAAGCTCTCCGGAAATCTTGCGTGGCCGGACGGCTACAATAGCCGCAGTGTGACTTTCACCTGCCGCCGGGGGGCGACTTCCTGCACCGACATCAAGAACCTCTGGCCCAAAGCCAAGATTCGTCAGTTTGACGACGATTCACTGGCTTTTCAAGAGGTGATCAACGGTAATGCCCATGCGACGGTGACCAGTCATCCGAAGCCTGCCAAGTGGGTCTTCAAACACCCGGAAGTCCTCTTCATGCCCACGACCGAAAACCTCACCGAGGGTAACGAGTCGTTTGGTCTTCGCAAGGGCGATCCGGACGCGCTCAATTTCTTCTCCAACTGGATCATGATTCACAACAGCAACGGTTGGCTGAAGGAACGGCACAACTATTGGTTCAAAGGCATGGATTGGGCCGATCAAGTTGATCTGAAGTGACGGCCTGAATGCGTTGCAGGGGTAGGGCGGATGCAACAAAGGCATCCGCCTTTGCTCAAGGTTTGGGCGGTTCCACTTTGTGTGAACCGCCCGATGCCGCTCCTGTAAAACTCATAAAAACTTCCGGATGACCCGCAACAAAGCCCCCTACAAATCCTATTGGATTGACGCGCTTGTGCTGGCCGCTGTGGTCAGTGTGGTGGCTTATGTCACGTATCGGGTGAACACGGTGCTGGTGTACAAGTGGGATTGGTCATTCATTCCCGGATACCTGTTTCGCTGGGACGAGGAAACGCAGTGGTACGCCCCCAATTTGCTCATGAAGGGGCTTTTCACAACCATCCGGCTGGCCGTCTGGAGCATCGTGCTTGCCGCAATCATCGGTTTCCTCATGGGCATCATGCGCACCAGTCGCAGGCTGTTCCCCCGGATGCTGAGCCGAATGTATGTAGAATTGATCCGCAACATCCCTCCGGTGGTGTTCATCTTTGTCTTTTACTTTTTCATCAGTAGCCAGATCACCCCGCTCTTGGGGCTTGACGATCTCACGCTGGATGGCTCTCCAGTGCTATTGACGACGCTGGATTACCTGTTCGGCCCTCCGGAATTGCTTTCCAATTTGGTTGCCGGAATAATTTGTCTCGCACTATTTGAGGGAGCTTATGTCACCGAAATCGTGCGGGCAGGCATTCAGGTGATTCCCAAGGGGCAGGTTGAGGCAGGCATGAGTGTGGGCTTGTCGCGACTACAACTTATGCGCTATGTGGTCTTGCCGCAGGCGATTCAACGCGTAGTGCCGCCCTTGGCGAGTCAGTTCATTATTCTCATCAAAGATTCGTCCATCGTCTCGTTGATTTCGATTCAGGAACTGACCTTCCTGACGATGGAGGTCGCCACCTCAACGCAGCGCGTGTTTGAGGTTTGGGTGTTTGTGGCAGGGATGTATTTTGTGATTTCTTACGCATGTGCTTTCTGGTTCAGTCGCTTGGAAAAACGCATGGCCCTGCATCAATCCTGAACCAAAGTTTTCAAGCCATGCCGGACACTTCCGTTCTGACCGAAACCATCATCCAAATCGAAGGTGTCAGCAAGTGGTTTGGCGATTTTCAGGTGTTATGCGACATTGACCTGACGGTGAAGCAGGGGGAGCGTGTGGTGGTGTGTGGTCCGTCCGGTTCCGGGAAATCGACGCTGATTCGTTGCCTCAACCGTTTGGAAGAACACCAGAAAGGCCGGATCGTGGTGGACGGCATCGAGTTGGATCACGACACCAAGCACATCCACGACGTGCGTTGCGAAGTCGGAATGGTCTTTCAGCAGTTCAATCTTTTTCCCCACTTGACCGTGCTGGAGAACTGCACACTCGGGCCGATGCGGGCGCGTGGCATCACTAAGGCTGAAGCCGAAGAGCGCGCGATGGAATATCTGGAGCGCGTACAGATTCCGGAACAGGCGAAGAAATATCCCAGCGCACTTTCCGGAGGGCAGCAGCAGCGCGTCGCCATTGCCCGTTCGCTCTGCATGAAGCCGCGGATCATGCTCTTTGATGAACCGACCTCCGCGCTTGATCCGGAAATGATCAAGGAGGTGCTGGATGTGATGATCAACCTTGCAGAGAGCGGCATGACAATGATCTGCGTCACCCACGAGATGGGTTTTGCCCGCACAGTGGCCCACCAGATGGTGTTCATGGACGAGGGGCGCATTGTCGAATCCGCGCCGCCGGAGCAGTTCTTCTCCAATCCTGAAAGCGAACGCACCAAATTGTTTCTCAGCCGGATTCTCTCTCACTGACCACAATCTCTCTCCTCTGAACCCATGAACATTCCCACCGACAACCCACCTCCTCTCGGAACCGGATTACATGTTTCGGAAGATGTGCCCAACGATGGACGGCTGAATCAGACCTCACCGCTGCTTCCCTCAGACTTGGAGCATCTACAGGAATCGCAGTCCACGATGGGCGACCTCAGCCGGAACGACTGGGAAAATCTGTCGCAGTACCGGAAACTCTACGATCAAGAACAGCAAGCCAAGCAGGCGCTGGCGCTGCTTGACTCACAGCAGGACGCGCCCAGCTACGGCTTCCGGGTCAACAACTATCGCCACTGCCTGCAAAGCGCGACGATGGTGTTACGAGATGGTGGGGACGATGAGGCGATTGTGGTCGCACTTTTTCACGATCTCGGTTTCATTGTTTGTCCGGACAACCACGGAGAGTTTTCCGCGACCTTGCTGGCGAATTACGTCTCCGAGCGACATTACTGGATGCTCCGGCACCACGCGCTGTTTCTCGATTATCACGCACAGACACATCCCGCGGTGGACTGGAACGCCCGCGAACAGTTCCGGGGGCATCCGCATTTCGAGTACACCGCCGAGTGGGTGGCCCGTTACGACCAGACCTCTATTCAGACGCAGTACGACACCGCCCCGCTGGAGTTCTTCGAGCCGCTGGTGTGCCGCGTCTTCAACCGCCCCTCCAAGGGCATCAAACTCCATCTTGCGCCATGAGTTCCTGGATTGAAATGCTGCCGGTGGAAACCGCCGCCGGACCTCTGAAGGATGCCTACGATTTGGCAAAAACCCCGGCGGGGACCGTTGATAACGTGATGCGTGTCCACAGCCAGCGCCCCCACACGATGGTGGGGCACCTCACACTCTATCGCAGCGTGTTGCACCATCCGGACAACACCCTGCCGCTCTGGTTCCTCGAAGCGGTTGGCGTGTACACCAGCCTGCTCAACGAATGCGAGTACAGCTTCACGCATCACTGCGCGAACATGCGTCGGCTGCTCAAAGACGACGAACGCGCCTCCACCATCGAAACCGCCCTGCGCGGCCAGGCTCCGGAAGCTGCGTTTTCCGGCAAGGAACTGGCGCTGTTGCGCTACACCGGGAAACTGACCTCCACTCCGGGAAAAGTCGAAGCTGCTGATGTGGAAGCCGCCCAAGCCGTCGGAGCGACGGACGGGGAGATTCTGGAGGTCAATCAGGTCTGCGCCTACTTCTGCTACTCCAACCGCACACTCAACGGCCTCGGCGTCGCCCTCGCAGGCGATGCGGTGGGGTACTACGCCGAGTAAAGCTCATGCCTACTTCAATGGAGAGTTTCCAAAAGACCGTCACGCTTCCAGATGATGTCCGGGAGACCCTGGGGCGGCTGGTGGTCAATCGACGGGGGGAGGATCCTCAGTCCTATATGGTGACTGAGGCGGTTGTCGGGCATGTCTCACCGGATCAGCGGTATCGGTTGGACCCGGATTGTCTGGTTCCGGTTGAGAGATCGGATGAACTGGATACCCTCCCGATTGAACCGGAGGTGCCGCCTCATGTGCGGTGCGGCGGGAGTTGGGAGGCCGTCGAGACGGTCGAGTCCCAACAGGCTAACGCTCTTGGTGGGCTGGGCACCTTGACCCTGGACGAATCGGAACTCAGGATTCCTGAAGCGCCACCGACGCCGAAATTTCTCGCCTTTTATGGTGCAAGTCTGGTTAGGGTTGGTGATTCTCTGACATTTGAGAGCAGCCACAATCTCCCTGTGACTGTAATGAATATCAGTCCAACTTATGTTGAGGATTATCTTCACGTTGAGGGTAGGGGCAGTGGTTCATTCATTGAATACCATGATCGTCCACATCTGCACATGCCCCTCGATCCAAAGGCTCGTGGCCATCTTCTGTTCGGTCGTTCGGAAGGACCGGATTACATGTTATCCGCATTTCCAATCCCCTTTGGGTATGCGATCTACACAAAACCTTTTGCACTGCATGCGGACCCATACCTCGTTGGTCGC
>LWDU01035466.1_pt1 | contig 18002 bp, 18 predicted proteins | sample 727161 | NCBI WGS metagenome assembly LWDU01 (sample SAMN04566230, study PRJNA314399) | hydrothermal vent metagenome | isolation source: deep sea hydrothermal plume seawater | place: Mexico: Gulf of California, Guaymas Basin | collected 2004-07-11
TATAAATGAAGTGCAGCTTGTTGAGTTAATGAGTTTCTTGCATGCCTTTACTGATAACGCTTTTCTGGATGATCGACGAAACGTTCCAAGCCGCGTACCCAGTGGCATGACGTTGGCTGAGTAGTAAAAGAATAGTTAGTCATTTAACCAAATAGACTACACTGGTTAACCCTGGGACGGTGATATTAAGGTCAAGGACGACGGACCGCTATCAGTCCACAATGTACCTTCATATCACCGCTTGATTGGCAACCCAACAGTTCTTGAGCCCTGGTTGAAACAGAAATGGACCCTAAAACCTGGACCGCGCTAATAGGTGCTTTGCAGTTTATCCAGGCGCCATCCGTTCCACCGCTTCACAGTACATTCGATCAGGCGTTTGGTCCCGCAACGACTGATGCTTTCGCTCTGTATTGTAAAAATCAAAGTAGCGATTCAGAGTAAGGGACCCCTTCGGCCAGGGACAAATCACCCTGGATCGCAGCCAGTGCGACTTTTGCCCTGAATTCCGGTTTATGGGTTCGTCCCATTTTGGCTCCGCAGCGTTATGCTGATCATGGAGGAAGCACTTATAAACGTCCAACCACTGTCCAATCAGTGGGGTCCATTACTGAGTTTGTGCCACTCGCTAGTGCTAAATTTTGAGTGACGACTCCATGAACTTAAGTTTTGGGCATTTATGGATAGAGGTCGTTCAAGGAAACGCTACACAAGAGACAATACTATCGGGGATCTACAAGAATTTTCTGCACCGATCTATTACCTTGCTGCAAAGTGCCTTTTGATAGCACTTTTATTTGTCGTCAGTCACCCACTTAAGATCGAGTTTTACAGCTCCGAACGCTGGACAGGCAAATCATTAGAGTACGACTCCTGTTTACAGTGGATCGAGAAGCTAACTATCGGTGATACTGTTTTCTTTTAGCTGGCTTGAATGACGATGAATCAATGGATCGAAGGCGATGTGGTGGTAAGCGGATTGCCGCTTCACTTTTATAGAACCGGCGGTACCGACAAGCCAACACTGCTGCTGGCTCATGGGTTCAGCGACAACGGATTGTGTTGGAGTCGGGTAGCTCGTGAAATGGAAGTCGAGTTCGATCTGATTATGGTGGATGCGCGCAATCACGGACAATCTGGTCGCGGCATTTGCTCATCCGATGATCTGGCAGACGATCTTGCCGCTGTCATTTCAGGTTTAAGCGCTGCGCCAACGTTTGCGCTGGGTCATTCCATGGGCGCGGGCACTGTTGTGGGGCTAGCTGCCCGGCATCCTGCTCTTGTCACCAGGATCGCGCTTGAAGATCCACCCTGGGCAGAAAATCCAGGAGTTGAAGACGATGCAACGGCGGACAAGCGACGTGAAGGGTTTAGAAAATTCCTTGAAGGTGTTTCAGATATGTCCGATGAAGCAATATTGGCAATGGGTAAAAAGCAGCATCCTGATTGGAGTGATGATGAGTTTCCTGCATGGGTTCAATCCAATCGTCAGGTAGGTTCAGATGCGCTTGCAGGCATGAAGTATCGCGACTGGCGCGACAATGTCGCTAAGATTCAGTGTGATACTTTGGTGATTCACGGGGATGAGGATCGCGGCGGGATGTTAAAGGAGGCGGTCGTCGACCGCCTGATTCAGGACAATGATTGTTTCAGTGCGCAACACATTCCTGGCGCAGGCCACAATATCCGTCGTGAGCAATTTGAGCTATACATGAAGGCGGTTCAGGGCTTTTTTGGCTGAATTCCAAGTAACCTTGCGCTAACGATTTTTCAGTGTTGCGACTGGGGCCATTTTCGTTTGGGTCAATGTTGGCATCAGTCAGCCAACCACTGACGTAAAAATGCTTCGGACGGCGCGTCCCAGTAAATCAACGATGCCGGTGCCTAAAGGACAATTAGATTGATTACGTCTTAAACACGCCGTTCACAGATAGGCCAATGCGAGAGGCCGGGGTGGCCCAGAAAAAAGTTCGCGAGCTAAGTAAAATGTGCGGAGAGACTGGAAGTCAGGTACCAGCGCAGAGTCATCAACCATACGTTTCCTCATACAATTAGGTGTTTACGCTCAATTGCGCAGCAGGTAAGCTGTTTAGGGTTCAATTGCTTAGCAGGCAAAGTATTTCAATGATTTCTCGAAACCTCAGGCTTTAGGAGCCATCTCGGCAGAACGTCATGTAACTAACAATGATAAATGACATGGGGAGTTTTCATGAACAAGCATAAAATATTTAGAACGTGCACCCTCCTACTGGGTGCGTTTGTCAGTGGTATATCAACATCGCAGGCAACGGCTGAAGAAGCCGCTACTTTTATGGAAGAAGTGATTGTCTCTGCTCGCTACCGTGAAGAGACAGCGCAGAATTCTCCCACATCAATTACAGCTCTTGGCAAGATGACGCTGAAGGAAATAACCGCACAGGATCTGCGGGACGTAGGACCTATATCACCGAATGTCAGGGTCCAAGTAAACACATTCGCACCCAACTCATCGACTATCCATATGAGGGGTATGGGTCAGCTGACAATCGAATCCACTAACGAATTGCGAAACGGTGTATCGATAGATGGAGTATATATATCCAGACCTGTCGCCACTCTAATAGATTTTTATGACGTCGATACCGTCGAGGTTTTACGTGGCCCACAGGGAACAACATTCGGCAAGAACTCGCTCTCCGGCGGGATCGCAATCAACACCACCCGCCCGGACGGAACGCTCGACTACGGCGCTGAAGTAAACGCTGGCAACTATGGTCGCATGGATTTCCGCGGCGCAGTGCAGTTCCCTATCATCGAAGACACGTTATCCGCGCGCATTTCTGTCCTGGCCCAAAACTACGATGGTCATTTCAAAAACCGTGTTACCGGTGATGATTTCAATGGTGAAGACGTCGATACAGTTCGAGGCTCAATACTATGGACCCCGACCGATGATTTTGACCTGACACTTATTGCTACCTGGTTAAAGGAACGCAGTGATGCACCAGGAGGCGATGATGATTCCGACCCTGGTCAGTTGATCAACCTGTTCTTCGGCGGAGCACCTTTTTTCTGGGCAGGAGAGCCTGACGATGGTCCATTCACAACAGGCCGCGATGCTCTCGACTTCTACAACACCGATCAGAAGGGCGCAACATTGATCATGAACTGGGACCTGGGAGACTATACGCTGACCTCGATCACCGGTTGGATGGAGACTGATGATTTCGCTGCGGCTGACTTCGACCAGACTGAATTGCCCTTTTTCCCAACGTTCAGGGACCAGGTCCACGATCAGTTCAGCCAGGAGTTAAGGCTGCATTCGGACTTTTCAGGCAAAGACGGGATGCTGCAGGACCTTGAAGTTGTATTGGGCCTTTTCTATTTTGAACAGGAACACGAGATCACACAGTCATTCCCCACACTGGGAAATCCATCATCAGCTGATTACTCTCACCAGGAAGGAGACAGCAACGCGATCTTCGGTCAGATCATTTATGCTATCAACGACGATCTGAACTTAACCCTCGGCGTGCGTTACACCGATGAACAAAAAGACTATGAGCGCAACCCTGGCACCTTGTGGGGAACCAGAATAAACTCAAAAGATCCAGGTACACGCCCCCGACTCAGCGAAATGGCGGCTTTACCCAAAACGATATTCGGCGACCTGAACAGCAGCCGCACCACGACGAAGTTCGGCCTTGACTACCACATCAACGATAACACCATGGCTTTCGTGACCTTTGCCGAAGGATTCAAGGCAGGTGAATTCGGCGCGAGGGCATCTTCTGCCCAAACCGTCGGGCCTACCGAGGATGAAACCTCTGAGTCCTGGGAGATAGGGGTCAAGAGTGACTTGATGAATGGGCGATTACGGGTCAACGCGACGGCTTTCCACACCAGCTATGATCAACTGGCATTTGAAGTTTTCTTTCCGTCACCAAACAACCCAACCGGGCAGGAAACAGCCTCCCAGAATATCGGTGAGGCCACAACTATTGGATTAGAGCTTGAAGTCACAGCGGTACCCATAGACGGGCTAACCCTACATGGTGCACTTGGCCTGCTCGATGCTGAGTATGATGAATTCTGCGCTGACCTGAATGGTCCTTCAGCTACGGTTAATCCAAGCTCCAGTTGCGGCCTGATTGTACCGCTGCCAGACGGAACCTTTCTGATCGATGAAGACCATACGGATCTTGAATTGAGTCGGGCACCAGAAAGGCAGATCTATCTTTCTGCCCAATATGAATGGCCGACTGATATTGGCGGCTTTTTTGTTCGCGGGTCGGGCAGCTATGAAAGCGACTATTTTTCTGATGGTGTATTCAATCACCCCAAGGCAGAAACCGGTGACTTCTGGCTGTTAGACGCCAGTGCGGGCTGGACCAGCAAGGACGACCACTGGCGCCTTCAGGCATGGTGTAAGAACTGTTCCGACAAAGAGTACACAGCAGGGCTGACACCCACAGCACAATTCTTCAACCAGCATTTTTGGGGCTTACCCAGGACTTACGGCTTAACGGTCTCTTTCCAGAAGTAGACTGCTTAGCCAGGCTAGCGAACCGGTGGTCATCCAGATGGTGGTCACCGGGCTCGTGCGCTCAAACAAACTTTATAACGCATTCGATTCAGTCACTAAACCTGTTTTATCCAAATACCGCTTGTCACGTCGGTCAAATGCCGCACGCAATCTATCGAGTCTCTGTTGGCTAACTGGATATTTGAAAATAGTCAGAATCGCGATCACATAAAGCGCCGGCGGTAGAAGGGCGATAGCACCACGCAACGCGTTTATTGCCTCTGGATCATTGTCTACTCTCGGATCAAAGCCAAACCAGCCAAGCAGCGGTAGCGAGATACCAACTGCCAGGGCCTGCGTCATCTTTGAACCCAGAGACCAGACGGCCATGTAGGCACCAGCAAGATTTTCGCCTCGGCGACGGGATGCAATATCAATAACGTCAGCTTTCATAGACATCGAAAGTGCCAAAAAATTACCGCCAGCAAAACCAATCACCACGGTGATCAGAACAAATGACATCAGATCTCCGGGCGAAAGCAGCAAGTATGCAGGTGTGGAGATCGTCATTAACAAGGTACCAGTCATCCATGCCTCTCGCTTGCCGATCTTCCGCGATAACCAGACCCAGAAAGGTAAGCCGATGATATTGACCGCGAAATAGGCAAGCAGTATGGGTTGCGCGTGCTCCTCCAGTTCCATTGCAAAGGTTGTGAACAGCATGAACAAGGTCGCGATCACCGTCGTTCCAAGTGACATCAGGGTAAAACCAAAAAACAGCACCAGAAACGAGCCATTACTCGCCATGACACGCAAATTACGCAGAATGGGCTGGGAGTTCGGTTGAAGAATTTTTCGCTCCGGGAGGTTCGCTACCGTCAATCCCACCAGCAGGGGTAACAAAACCAGCGTCATCGCGCCGATAATCATCAGCGCTTCTTTTGCTACGCCGCCGTACCCGAACAACTGAGCGCAAGCGACAGGTATCAACAAGACACTGATATTACCTGCGAAACCAAAGGCCTGGCGCCAGCCAGTGATTCGAGTACGTTCATGAAAGTCGTCTGATATTTCGGCGCCCCAGGCATAGTAAGGAATGTTGATCATGGTCCAACCGAACCACAGCAACATTGACCAACCTAATAAATAGATATTGGAAACCTCTCCGGATGGAGAGAATAATTGAAATGCCGAAATCATCATTAGCGGGGTACCAGCAACCATCCAGGGCTTGCGCCTCCCCCACCGGGTTTTGGTACGATCGCTCAGCGCACCGATGAGGGGATCGGTGAAAACATCGCTGACCCTTGCCACCATCAGTATTAATCCTATTTCCGTGATGCTGAGGCCCAAATCCCGGGAATAAAAGAACGGGATGTACAAAGCGACCGGAATAACGGCGAGGTACATAGCGAATTCTGGAAGCCCGAGAAGCACCAATTGAGACTTTCTAAGGGACTTGCCAGGCTGTTTCATTGAGTCTCAAGTATTGAATCAGAAGAACAGACCAGGTTTGTCGTATTCTTTGACAGGATCACAGTGGATAGATCAGCGAATTCGGCACTAGCACCGAGTCATAAATGACCCGTTTTTCCTTGAATCGTAAAAGACCGTCTTCAAGAACAATCGTATCCAAATACCTGCCTGCACTCAAGATACGCGGTAAATCGTCGTTCAGTACTTCAATCACCGAGTAGTTTGCGCGTGCCTGAAACTCATCACTGCTCGCATCGTCAGCCTCTATATTAGTAATGTGATGACGCAGATACCTCGGCTCGAACATGATGGTTTCCTGCACAGCGGTTACCCTATCCTGCAACATGCCCCGACTCTCACACCTCACTACTGCCATGGGCAACCCGGCGTCGTAGTTATCCCGGGGCTGAATCAGGTACAGGCACTCTTCGGTAAAAAACTCAGTCCAGTCACTTAACGGCCCGTCATCCAGAGACGAGGCATAGTCGTTGTAGAGCTTCTGTAGCGCAATCCAGCTCTCGAAGTTCATAAGTCCATCACCTTGCGATAATGCTTATAGAAGGCTCTAAGAGCAACTTCAGTGACCATGTGAGGCGTATCTTCCGTGCCTCTACCGTCGAGCAACAGCATGCCGGAATCGTCTGCGTACTGTCTGACGCCATCCTGAGCCAGTTTGATGACCTCACTGTCATCGGCAGAAACGAACCCGGCAGAACTCATCAGGTTCGCCTGACGCAGCCTTCGAGTCTGCATTTCTTCAGAATCGTCCTCATAACCAAAAAATGTCCAGTGCAGCTCAAATGAACCGGCGTTTCTGGGCCGAATCTGTCGAAGCGCCAGCGTGTTGGATTGCTGCTGAACAATCAAGTTCGGCCAGATCGTCTGCATCACCACTGTCGCATCGTCAGGAAATTCTTTCACCGGGTCCAGCAATCTTGGATCAGCCAGAACAAAGTCTTCTTTCAGGTTTTTGATATCTGAGATCGAATCGCTGGCTTTCTGTTCGCCTTTTCGAGAGATCAGTAATGCATGCCGCCCGGTGTCATCCATCGCCACCCGAGATTCCTGGTCCGCACGAAACAATCCGAATGTCACCAGGAAAACATGTAGCAGCGAAGCGTGATAAGGGTCCTTGATGTTTTCAAACATCAATTTCCAGTTGCCTGGGATCAGCTGACGTGAGTAACCCAACACCTTGAGTCCCCGGCCATCAAAGACGCGGTCAAAGTACTGCAGGTTGGTTTCACCCAGATAGGCTTCCAGGTCTTCAACATCCGCTGAAAAGCTGGCAAAAATCACGCCGTTACGTGCCGCAATCTTAAGTCGCGGCAGCGCGTGGTCATCCTGACTGAAGTCTTCGGGCATCCCGCCGTTGCCTCCAACGCCCTTGATAAAGGGTACGCCGCGAAGGCGACCCTGCGCGTCATAGGACCATTGATGATACGGGCAAATGAAAAATCGGGACTTACCCCGTTGCTGACGACAGACCTTGACCCCTCGATGAGCACACCTGTTTGCAAAAGCGTGCAGTTCACCTTTGTCATCCCGGGTGACCACAACAGAACGATTGCCAATCTGAGTCGTCAAATAGTCCCAGGTTTCAGGCAACTCAGACTCCAGCCCCACATACGCCCAGGTGCTGCCATGAAAGATTCGCGCCATTTCCCGTTCGAAAACGTCAGCGTCCGTATACAACCGGTAAGGTACTCGCGTGAAATCTCCTGCTGGCCAGTCGATGCTGGAAATTTCTCCCATGTCGCTCCTATGAAGCCTGTATCCAAAAATGGTCGTCCAGTGGTTTGCTAGTGTAGAATACTTAGTAATCTAGGTAAATTGCTGCGCTGAAAAATGAACAATAGGTCAGACCCACAACCGCTACTTGTAGACAGAACCGGCGAGGCACTATCCAGCGGTCCAATTTCTCAATTGAACCCCGCCAATGACTGGCCGCCCGTCACTATCACCGGCGAGATGATCAATCAGGAAATAGAGCGACTGGCCGACCTGCCAAGGCCCGCCAACGGCAGGCGGCAGGTCATGTTTACCCACCCAAGCGCACCAAATCCGGGGCGTGGGCTGACGCCTGGCGTCCAGGTAACGCTTGAAGTGTTAAAGCCAGGCGAGGAAACCACGCCTATTCGACACAATTCCACCCAGGTTAACTTCTGTATTCTGGGTGAAGGCGAAGTGGTCGTTGACGACCGCTCCATCGCTTATTCCAGATACGATGTCTGGAATCATCCCTCCTATGTGATTTATCGTCACCGTAACAATTCATCAAAGCTGCACGCGCGACTGACCTATTCCAATGCAGCGCTTCTGGAGATGATGCGGGTACATCTGATAGATGAAGATCCGCCGCTCGAATCAACCGTCAAGGGTGCAAACACAGACCCTGAGCCTAAGGCTGGCATCACGCCACCGGTCAAGCAGATCGGCGATGACGGTGCCTCACTTATGCCCTATGAGACCCTGATCAATCCCCCTTCAGTGGAATCAAATACCCTGCACTGGCCCTGGCAAACCGTAAAGGCAAATCTGGACGAACTCGGAGAACTGGACAGCAGTTATGTCGGCAGACGCCTTTATCTGCTGTTTAACCCTCTGACCCAACGCTTCAACGGCACGACACCCAACTTCTTCGCGACGATAACGATACGGCCACCAGGCATAACCGATAGGCCGCACCGTCACGTATCCTCCGCAATCAACTACTACTTTAAGGGTTCTGGATACAGTCGCGTTGAAGGCAAAAGATACAACTGGAAGGCAGGTGACCTCATGGTGTCTGCGCCAGGCTGGGCGGTCCACAATCACGCTTCAGATGACGGTGACCCGGTTTACGAACTGACGGTCCAGGACCAACCTTTGAACATCTATATGGAATCACTGCTCTGGCAGGAAGATCTTGCTAAACCTGGCAAGATCCTTGGTGCACACCAGGGATTCACCACAAACCTTAAAAAATTCGCCGGGTGACCTGATGTTCTATGACCCTCGAGTAGATCTGAAACCGGCGCCGCTGAAACACAATCCATTCAATGCATTGGTGGCCCCGAGGCCTATCGGTTGGATCGGGACTCAAGCTGGTGATGGCACTGTTAATCTTGCGCCTTACTCTTACTTCAACGCCTTTGCTGCAGACCCGCCCGTTGTCGCCTTTGCGCCTAACTCAAAAGATTCGGCAGGCCTGTCGAAAGATACCTTAGCCAATCTGCGAGAGGTGCCGGAATTTACCTGCAGCATTGTCTCCCTGGGCCTGGCTGAACAGATGAATCAAAGTTCTGCTGACTACGCCGCTGAACTCAGTGAATTTTCAGAGGCCAATCTGACCACAGGATCATCCCAACTCATCAGACCTCCCTATGTCGCTGAGGCCAAAGCCGTACTTGAATGTGCGGTGTATGCAATTCATTCCCTGCCCAGCCGTGATGGCGGCAGACAGAGCCATCTTGTCATTGGTGAGGTTATCGGCATTCATATCGACGATGCCCTGATTGTCGAGGGCAAGATTGACACACTGGCACTGGCACAGGTAGCCAGACTCGGCTACCACGACTATTCCAGCGTCGACAAAACCTTTGAGTTACTGCGCCCGGAACTGGATTAGGGATCCGTCTTCAAGTCTGACGGAGCACCTGAAATATTTCCGCCGTGCTGGCCACTTCCTCTTTTGATGCACTTAGCAACCTGGGTAACAGCAAACAGACCGCCAGGTTAACGAAGAAGCCATACAGACCTGCCTGAAACAGCCACCATCGGGGAAACCCCGATAGTATCATCGCCGCCACTACCAAGGACCCCGTCAGCAGACCCGCCAAAGCTGAGACCCGCTCCATTCGCTGCCAGTAAAGCCCAAGAATGAGCGGCGGAAACAGCTGCATCAGGAATTCAATCTTAATCTCTGTTAAGCGCCACAGGGTCAGAGAGGAATTCAGTGACAGCAGCACGACCACAAACAGTATGACTACCGTGAACACCCTGCCGACCATCGTCAGCTCGCGCTGACTGGCATCCTTTCTTATGGCCGCCTGATAAATATCCCGTGTGAATATTGAAGACAGCGTCAGGACGACAGAAGAGGCCGTCGACATGATCGCTGCCAGCAGCCCGCACAGTACAAATAGAACCAGTGTGTGATGTTCACTTGCCAGTCGAGCCAATAGATATCCGAACACCCGGTCTGATTCCGCAATCGAAAGATCCGGGTAGAGTGTTAGACCCGTGAGTCCAATCAGCAGCGTGCAACCGCCCAATACGAACGGCACCAGCAACATCATCGTAAAGCTGCGTTTCAGTGAAGTTTCATCTTTCGCGGCGTAGATCCGCTGAATCGCATGGGGATACATGGCAAAACCAATCGCCGAAACAATGAGCAGTGACAACCATTGCGATGTCATCGATTCAACGTCAGCCGGAGCCTGCAGCATCGACGGTTTCGTCTCTGAAAGATACTCCAGAACATGGGGTAAGCCGCCCGCCATCTGAAGGCCTGTCCAGGTTGCTGCCAGCATGGCAATTGTCAGCAACACGCCCTGTAGCGCATCCGTCCAGATCACGCCTTGCCAGCCGCCAACCGAGATATAAATGGCCATAACGACAGATATACCCACCACACCGGACCAGAACGGCAGTGCGCCTGAACTCAACGTTTCAACCGCGTGCCCTGTCGCCTCCGCCTGAATCATCAAATAGGGAAACATGGAAACGATCGTCAGGGCCGCAACAATCAGCCTGAGCGCCTTTGACTGGTACCGATGAGCGTAGAAGTCACCGGGCGTCAGATATTGAAATCTGTGCGACAGGCGATAGAGTCTAGGTGCATAGGAAAGCTGGGCCGTGATGATCAGCCCGATCAAAGGGATCGCCAGAATCCAGATCAATCCGCTGCGATATGCCATGCCGGTAAATCCAAAGAAGGCATTGCCACTGTATTGCGTCGCCTGCATGGTGAAAAACAGCAGTAGCGCCCCGGTGGTCTTGCCACCCAGAAAATAATCATTGGGGGAATGACTACGGCTTCGGCTATTGGCGACAAAGCCAATCAGAATGGTGAGCGCGAGATAGAGCGACAGCACAACAACCGATTCGATGCCGAGTTGCAGTTCACTGGTCAATCCCAGTGCCTCCAGATCTTATGAATCGAGAGACCGGTAATGAGGATCGTCGCGATCAGCGTGACATAGAACCAGGCCGGCAGACCAAAATAGCGAGGATCGCTGCTGCCCATAAACAGATAGGGAACGCAAAGAAATACCAACATGAATATGGCGGGCCAGAAATAGCGATGAGTTCGTTGTGGTTTATTTTCAGACAATACTGGTTTCCTTTGCGCCAAAACTCATGGAATGATGTTCACCATAACAAATGACTTTCTTCTCGGACTGATACGTTTAGACCGGAAGGCATCCTCGAGTGTGGTGGGAACCACGGGATCATCCATGGGATTGATATCGGACATTGCAGCACTGGCTGGTTATCTGGACTTTAAAACTATCAAGTTTCGCCTGGGACAACAAACTACGTGCCGTTATGTTCTCGCCGCCTAAACATCGCTAACCGCCTTCTGCCTCTCGTTGCTCGGCCAACTGCTTACCGATAGCCGGTAGACTACGCCACAGAATCAGCGCGCCGATAGGGCACAAAATCACAGCACAAAGTGCAATAGACTTGCCTATGGCCTCATCATAGCCAAAGACGTAATCGGTCGTCATTGCGATTACAGTTGGCCCCAGGCCAAGGCCAATCAGGTTGGAAGAAAGGCCATAAACCGCCATCACCTGACCTCTCATTCGATTCGGAGTCATCAATTGCAGCGTCCCGCCGGCGACCCCGCCCTGGAATGCGGAGAAGAACACGGCCAGAGACATGAAGACAATGGCTAGAAGATCGCTCTCCAGAAAGGCTAATGCGCCAGCAGACGGGATCATCGCGACCATGCTGAAAAGGATGATTTTAACATAGGCATCATGAATACCTTTCGAGACGAGGCGATCAGACAGCGTTCCAGCCAACAGTAAACCCGCAGTACCGGCACCAATCATAACCAGTCCGAACACCCAACCGGCTTCCGGGCGTGTGTAACCAAAGGTGCGGATGAAGTAGGTAGGGCCCCAGAGATTGAGCGCATATACGACCATGATAAATATGGAGATACCGAGTATGTGGCCGCCATATGCCTGTCGTCGCTGCCACAAATAGTCAGCAACTTCGCTGACAGGCACGGCCTCAGGTGTGACGATGCCGGTCCTGGCGGGTTCCCGCACTGTCGTTAGCATCAGCAGCGATACCAGCAGCCCCGGAATGCCGACCACAAAGAAGGTAAGCTGCCAGCCCTCTATTTCACCTACCACGGGCAACATGATCGTGCCCATGTCTTCGACATAGCCGACCACCGCCCCACCCAGCATATAGGCGAAGCCGGAACCGAGAGTGACTCCGATCATGTAGACAGACAGCGCTCTGCCAAGGATGCTCTTCGGAAAGTAGTCTGCAATCATCGAGTAGGCTGCAGGGCCAAGGGTCGCTTCCCCAATACCCACGCCAACTCGAGCGACAAACAATGACCAGTAGCCTTTCGCCAGACCGCAGGCAGCGGTCATAAAACTCCAGACAGCGATACCCGCGACGATCAGATTCCGACGACTGCCCCTGTCAGCAATTCTTGCCAGAGGCAGCCCCATGATCGCGTAAAAAAGCGAAAATGCAAGCCCGGCCAGAAGGCTGTACTGGGTGTCCGAAATCTGAAAACTCTCGCGAATCGGGCCTACCAACAGCCCCATAATCATTCGATCAAGAAACGAAAATGCCTGTGCGGTCAGCAGGACTGCGACCACATACCAGGCATAAGTCAGACTCGCTGGAGCGCTCGTTTCAGTTGATTGTATCACTGGAAAGTGAATCTATCGCTTGTCTTAAACCGCAACACTCATTGGTTCAGTATTAACATCGCCTTCGGTTAATTCGCGAGTCCATGAAGCAAATTCAAGTAATATTCCGTCCGGATCCTTAAAGTAAATGGATCGGACGAAGGTGGTTTCATTAAGCTCCTGACTGACCCCCATTTCGGAGTCGTCATGGTACGTATCGGTACATTCGATCCCCGCTTCTTCCAGTTTCTTTTTGTACTCATCCATCTTTTCAAGCGGCACATCGAATGCCACATGATTCATGGAGGCGTGAGCAGATGTTATATCCCCTGCTCCGGCAAGGGCGGCCGCATGAGTAATGCCAGGCTGAGACTCAGAGGCACCTTCAAACCAAAAAAACGCCAGTTGGTCATTGCCACCACAATCAAAGAAAAAGTGCTGACCCAGGCCACCCGGTAGCACTACCGTTTTAGTGAGCGGCATCCCTAAAACTTCCGTATAAAAGTCCACAGTAACTTTCATATCACGGCAGACAAGCGCCAGGTGGTTAATGCCTCTGAATTCGAATTTTTCGTTAGTTCCCATAAGGTTTCTCCTCTCTTTTCCAGTAGTCATCCTGAAGCCAAAGGCTGAAAAATCTCGGCGAGATTCTTCACTGCTGTTCAGAATGACAGTTAGGGGGCGAATTCGCTGTGGTTCAGAATGACTGCAGTCGAGTAATATGTCAATTCCTTTGACAGCTAAGGGTTTTTCTAGTATTGCAGTAGGTCACTTTCAAGAGAGAAGACCTCATGCCAAGACTAAGACAGGTTTCACGAGACGATGCACCTGACAATGTAAAGAAATACTACGATGCTCTTTTCGGTGACAGAGACCCCGTAACAGACCCAGGAACCGCGACAGGCACACCGGGTAACTGGTGGACTGTGTTCGGTCTGGTGCCCTACATTTTCGATCATGCCACCAGCCATTTCGGTATGTTTGGCATGTTCGCCAGCGAAAGTGTCAGCCAGCTTGATAGCAAAGCCAGGGAACTTGGGATTACCAGAGCTGGCTATGCCGCAGGCAGTCAGTTTGTGTTTTCCCAGCATTGTAAGGCCGCGAGACGCCACGGCATTCCTGACGAACAGATCGCCGCTATTCCCCACTGGCAGGTATCCGACCTCTTCAATGCCAGGGAACGGGCTATCCTGGCCTGGACAGATGCCCTCATTTACGACAACGGCCGCGCCTCAGATGAATTGTTTGATGCACTGCATAGTCATTTCTCAGATGAGGACATTCTGGAACTGACCTACCACGTCATGGGTTACAACATGCACGCGGTTTGTTGCCGTGCCCTGAAGCTGGAATATGATGATGTCCCTGAACGGATTCGAGAAGTTCCGGTCCCTGGTGAAGGTGAGACATCAGACTGGGCAGGCTCTGCTTGGCAGGATAAGGATTAACCTGCGACCAGGTTTCTTCCCGCCACCATATTGCTGAGCCTGGCAAAGACCACGTCTCGGGACAGATATTTCATGCCACAATCCGGAGCGACGACCAGTCGCTCTGGAGATATGTATTTCAGCGCTTCTTCAATTCGCGATGCGACCAACTCAGGTGACCCAACAGGCACCGCGGCGCCAGTGCGATCTATGGCTTCACCCGGGTTATCGATATCAATCCCATTTACGGCATTGGCAAAACGGTTGGAATAACTTTCCCTGCGCATTTCCCCATCGGTGACAATATCGACCCTGGCTCTGCGTTGATCATCCAGCGCGATGATCAACGCATCATTCTGTGCTTCTTCAAGCTCACTGGGCTGAACCTTCCACAAATCATGCAAAACGACTCGAGGCGGCAGACGCTGGCCTAATCTAGTCTTGTCTATCAGCCAATTAGACTGTGCGTGACTGCTAACAAGACTTGTGGGCATCAATGGAAGGTCTTACATGTTCAATTCTCAGTGAGGTTTAGGTAAGTCTGAGCGAGCACGCGGCGTGCTATGTCGACATCTTTTCGGCTAATACCTTTGAGCGCGCGTTCGTTGACATCCACGACAAACGGTATCAGTTTCTTTTTCAGGCATTTGGCTCTGGTTGTCAGTCGAGTAATCATTTTTCGCCTATCAGATTCGTCCACCTCACGCGTGATCAGCTCCGCTGTTTCCAGCCCGGCAAGACCTTTGACGGCGGTTGCCTCAGTGATGCCGACCCGGTCGCTGATCTCTCTTTGGGTTATTCCATCCTCTTCCCATAGAACACGTAGAATTCGCCATTGCCCGGCGGTAACCCCGTGAGGTTCGGTCAGATTTTCCAGCGCTTTAGAGAAAGCGCGAAAGTTGATCCGTGACAGATAACCAACACTGTGAAGCGGATCGAGATAAAAAGATGTCTTGTCCTTTCCCATTAGCCGTTCGTCCTCTTAAGCATCATGCTTGCGCAGCCAATCGACAATCATATCAGCGACCACATCGCGCGTCTCGTGAGGTGTTTCAAGGTAGTGATCACCCGTCATCATATGCAACTCTTTATCAGTGGAGGCCAGGACATCGTAGATCCCCTGGGCATCGCTCGGGAAAACACCCGTATCACCCGTACTTTGGATCACCAGTGCCGGTTCATCAATTCTTTTCAGATGTGGTTCTCCCTGACAGTGAGACTCTTCAAGGCTCCACATGGATAGCCAGGTGCGAAGTGTATTAGTCAAACCGATGCCACGGGGAGCAAAGTTAGCCGTTTTTGGATCACCGGCATAACACCATCTTTCTCTTCGTTCAGATGGATCAATCGCAGGATCCATCAGCCTGAGGTCTGCCCAGGTTCGATACACATTAAATGCGCGATCTGTCATACCCTTGGTCTCAAGTCGTTTCAACTCCTCATGACACCAGGCAGTAATACGATGGTTCCTCGCAACCTGCCCAGCCCGGAACCTCTGAATAAATTCCTCGGAATACGGCGGGCCATTTGCTTCGTCGTACATATTGAGAGAAGGATCAACACTGGAAGGATCTTTTTCATCAGTGATTGATGGATCAAACCATGCGGTCAGTACCTCTGGTCTGCCGCCATGTGCACAAAGAGAAATGTATAGCTCGGCGGGCGTGATATCGCTTAATGCATCCGGCAAGGATAGCCCCGGTGTCGGCGTCATCGTTACACCCTTCGCTTGAGACTGATAGGCAGCCATAAGAGAGCCACCGCCGGAGTTACCTAGAATAACGACATTCTCAACCCCGGCTGACTCTCGTAGCCAGCGAACACCTTCACCGATATCAATCAGCGCATGTTCCAGTAAAAAGAAACCTTCATTGCCACGAAAGCGCGTATTCCAACCCAGAAAACCGTAGCCTCTTGCTGCCATGTATTCGCCGAGATAGTGCTCACTAAAGTCAACATTGTAGTGCGTCGCAATCAGCGCAGTTTTCGCGCCGCCACCCACAGGCTCATAGTAAAGACCCTGGCAGGGATAATAGCCTGCGCCGTTACGCGGCGCCGTCGAAGACGTCATCGAAACAAAGGTTCTTTGCCAGTTCTCGCGCATTTTCTCGACCCGGATTGAATTACGCAAGCATACATTTACTTAGCTAACAAAGTAACTCAAACACTTCACCTCGATACCGTGATTCATTAGGAACCGGCACCGTTGGTGACAGAGCGAATATCATTCGAAGCAAAATAATGGGCATCCTTGTACCGTGCTTAAACTGTCACAAGTCCACGGCAAGCAAGGTGAATCCTTGCGACCTTGCGACCTTGCGACCTTGCGATTTGGCGGCCAGATAGCTGTTCTCTGACCTGCGAAAGTCACTAAATCGCAAGGCGTTCTAGTGCTACGTGGATCTAATTCGCCAAATGGATTCGCAGCTGCTCACTAAGATCGTCGACACACTCTTTCTCTGACTGCTCGTTGACTAGATTCACCAGTTCACCTGGGTCATCAATCATGTTGAATAGCTCGCATGCAACTTCGTTTTTGACCTTCATAGTCAGCCGGTGACTTGAATTACGTATGCCCGCAAAGTCTCCAATTCTTGAATGCACGAACTCTCGTCCCTCGATCGGCCGTTCCAAGGCAGGTAACAATGACTCACCATGGCCGCCTGCAGGCGCTTGCGCGCCACCGATGTCGGCCATGGTAGCCGTTACGTCTGTCAACTCTACTAGCGCATCCTCGTCTCGATGCAAAACCCCACCGGGTGGACGCATGATTAGCGGCACCTGGACGGAACCGTGATAAAAGTTCATCTTCGCCCACAGTTTATGATCACCCAGCATTTCACCATGATCACTGGTATAAATAATCCATGTATTGTCCAACTGTCCCAACTCATCCAGCGTCGCCAGCACTTCCCCAACCTTTTGATCAACCAGAGAGACCATGCCAAAGTACTGGCGGATACCTGCTCTAACAAAATCATGATCCATCATCTGTGCCTGGGAATGTTCTGCCAATCCCGAGAGGTAATCCCCCCAGTGCTTGTTCGATGCTTGCGCAGGATTGAGCACGGGGACCTGTATGTCGGCATCAGCATAATATTCGGACCACACAGGATCAGAGATAAGTGGCACGTGAGGCTGAACAAAACCCAGCTTTAGCATAAAGGGTTTCTCAGCTGACCGCTGTCGCAGCCATTGATTCGCCTCGTCGGCCAGAAAACTAGTGAGGTCCAGTTCCTGGGGCAACACACTGGTTTGACCGCGCCAGTGTTCAGGCGTTAGTCTGAACGCGCCTTTTATCTGGGCACGGTATTCGTCCAACATACCATGTTCCGATAAATGATCTGTATACGGTGTTGATAACCGTCGAGCGGCGTGAAGATATTTGTCGTATTCCTCCAGCACATAATCCCAACCGAAGGACTTCACAAAGCCTTCATTGCTTCGCATATCAATATCACCGTCTGCTTTCGGGGGCTGATAAGACTCGTGGTAGTGCGTCTTGCCAATGGTCGCCGTCTCGTACCCGACTTCCTGCAACTGCTTCATCACCGTAGGCCACTCTGGGTCAAATCCGCCCGTGTTATGGATGACACCAATCTCATGGGCATACCGCCCAGTGATGACACTCGCACGCGACGGCTGGCAGATCGGACTTTGGCACCAGGTCTTGGTGAAACGCACGCCTTCACTGGCTATAGCGTCAATGTGAGGTGTCTGAACCAG
>LWDU01035532.1_pt1 | contig 18002 bp, 12 predicted proteins | sample 727161 | NCBI WGS metagenome assembly LWDU01 (sample SAMN04566230, study PRJNA314399) | hydrothermal vent metagenome | isolation source: deep sea hydrothermal plume seawater | place: Mexico: Gulf of California, Guaymas Basin | collected 2004-07-11
GGACCGGGAAACCGAAGCGATTACAACCCTGATCAATAACACCGAATGGCAAAAGGCGATCGCCCGAGCCAACCAGGCCAGGAAAAACCTGCCCGAGAGCGAGGCAATTACTGCCATCCAGTCTGAATTGCTACGCACGCGTGATCAATACATCAAGCAACAACAACTGCAACTGGCCATAGAGGTAGCGCAACATCTACCTTTAGAACTACAATTACTCCAGTCATTAGTAAAGGCATCCGACCACGACAGCAAAGCACCACTAGCCGCTGTGCAATCCCAATTGGTCGCTTCCCATGCGACGCTAATGGACGCCGCCAGCCAGGAAATTGACCGACAGAACTGGCCTACCGCCAATCACTATTTGCAATTGGCACTGTTAATCAAGGACGATACCAAGCTACAGGATTCGCTTGCACTGACTCAAAAGAGGATCAAATCAGAACTTAAGCTCCAGGAAAGCGGCAATCGCAGTCAGCGGGAAAAACTGCGCATCTCCGCCGTAGAGTCACTGCATGATGCGATCGAGCGCGGCCAGTTATTGGAGGCGCAGGCCATATTGCCTCAACTGATCCCCTGGAAAGATGAACCGGAGGAGGCACGACTACAAAATATGTTGATGAGAGCTGTCAACGTAAAAGTCACTCAGCTTTCAGCGCAAGGCCAGCGTATGTACACAGACGGGCAGTTAAACAGCGCTATTGAACTATGGCAGCAGGCGCTTGCACTGGACCCCGGTAATTCGTCCATCAGCGATAAACTTCATCGCGCCGAATTATTTAAAGCAAATTATGACAAGCTTAGACGTCCCTGATTCTCCTTGTCCAATAGCGGACTTTTGTTTTAGCTCACCAGCACATCTCACGGTATGCCGCTTCCGACCCAGGCTGCGTGAAAAGTTGGCTGTCAAATTTCTCGTCGTTCGCACCGTTACCTGACGTCAGTCCTTAGCGAGAAATTGAAAATCAGGCGACGGTACCGTGAATCTCAGAAAGGACGGCATCTTGGGTTTGTTTGTACCCCTGGCAGGTGTGGCACTGCCGGGCCTTCCGGGGCTTGAAATCTCCAAATTTGTGCTTAGTCTAGAGCGAATAGAAAGGAAATTCGCGAATCGTGATTTGGAGTCCATCATCGGAAGGATGATTGAATATATTGGTGAGCATTCGAGCGTCGAGGGTTTGTTCAGACAGCTGACGTCTTTCGCTTTTCGACAAATAGACCGCAATAGATGCTAGCTTCGTTTCCCTGGTACGACTTTCCCAGTGTCCAATGGGCAAACGATAGCTTGTGGGAAGCTACAGGATATCCTGGAGAGCCCAGATCTACTGGTCACTCAAGCGTGTGGTCTTGATTTGTTTCTATCGGAAGCTCCAATTGAGCCGGTTGCATCGCCCGTGTTCGATCTGGATTGTGAAGCAGGTATGTACTTCAGCCACATCGTCGGCAACGTCAATGGTCGCGTTGCTGCGGTTAATTCACTTTCATCTCGATCTGGGTGGTCGGCACTTCTTTCGATATGCACACCACAAAGAGTCGTTGTGACTGGATCTCATCAGGCAAGTCTCGAGGTGTTAAAAAATGGTATCGCAGATGTGGCTGCGATTGATGCAGTTACCTGGAGCATAATCGAGCGTGATACGCCTGCAAAGGTAGCAGGGCTAGAAATTGTTGAGCGGAGCTCTGATGCCCCGTCTCCGCCGTATGTTGTGAGGCGTGGTGTTGATCGCGAGGAGGTATTTCGTTCCTTAAACAGCGCACTTGAATCACCAGCGTCGATTGACGCGAAAAAAGCGTTGCTCATAAAGGGCATAATTCCCACACAACGTTACCACTATTTTCCGATCTTAACTGAATACAAGGCCATCAGAGATTCGGCGTCACTCAATGGCCAGTTCGTCTTCGATAGCCTTTAACTTTCAGAGGATTAAGTGCGTCTGATTGAAAAGCTGCGTGCAGGAATCTGGTTGAGTCAGCAGCGCCATGATGCGAAGGTAATGATGCGACTGGTATTCACACATTTAGTCTTCAGCAGGTCTTCCTGGGAATCCTTCCCGGTGACTGGTTTGAGGATTCATAAAACCCGGGAGGAATGATGTCTGTAACCTTACTTTGGCCCGCAACTCGATGGGGTGACGACAATCAGCCCGAGAAAGAAACTGCAGGAAATGATGTGGAATGTATCTTTGTTGATAGACCATCAGACGTAGCAGATGAGCAATGGGCGCAGGCGGATGCGCTGCTCAGCGTGCCAGACCCTGTCAATAGTGAGCGGCTTCCGAAAATAACAAACTGCAAAATATTTGTTACGCCCAAAGTCGGGTTCGACAACGTTGACCTGAAGCTCTACGGAGATGCTGGCATCCCTGTCTGTAATGTGCCGGATTATGGGACACAGGATGTTGCCGATCATGCGATGGCGATGGTGCTTGGATTAATGAAGGGAATTAATCGCTGGGATAACCGATTGCGTTCAGCGCCAACCGAATGGAAACAGCGAGATAATCCGTTGGCTCTTCGCCTGTCGGTCGCCAAAGTTGGTCTTGTTGGGTTGGGCCGTATTGGCACTGCAATGGCCCTGCGATGTAAAGCGTTCGGAATGCAGGTCTCTTTCTATGACCCTTATGTCTCTAACGGCGCTGATCTGGCGCTAAATATCAACCGTGTAGAGAGCCTTGAAGCACTTTTTGCTGAATCTGACATCGTTAGCCTGCACGCGCCGCTGAGTGAAGAAACTCGCGATATGGTGAATGCTGATGTGCTGGCGCATGCAAAGAAGGGAATGGTGTTAATTAACGCTGCACGAGGGGAGATAGTAGACCTGGATGCTCTCTATGACTCGATGTTGTCTGACCAGATTGGTGGCGTGGGACTGGACGTTATGCCGGAAGAACCACTTAACCTGGAGCGAAAGTTGATCCGTGCATGGCAGTGTGAGGATGAGTGGATACGTGATCGATTACTCATCACCCCGCATTCAGCTTTCTATACGCCGCAATCTCTCTACGATATGCGTACGAAGGGAATCACCGTCGCGCTTAAATACCTGCGAACCGGTAAGTTGGAAAATTGTGTGAATCAGGAATATCTGAAAAATGTGCGGCCGTTAACATAGGTAAAATGATCTATCCTGCGGTTAGATATTCCGAGGCAAGAGTTATCGTTTTATCGTCAGATTTGCGTGAGTTGGGTCATCTTGAGCTTCAAGTCTGTACTCCCTGAGCCAACTTCGGAACCCGAAGAAGATGATGACCAGGTACACAAGGAAAAGGATCATGGTGAAATAAAGCTCTCTGTCGAAGTACAGAAAGAGCGATGCGCTATCGATGACGATCCAATAGAGCCAGTTTTCCAGGACCTTTCTGGTCACCATAAATGTCGCGACGACAGCGCCCCAGGTAGTAAAAGAATCCAGATAACCAAGCCGCTGTTCCGTGCCGGATAGCAGGGTGCCACTGACAAAGGTCGCGACCACTACGATTACGATTACGATCAGGTGTTGTCTGAGTGACCAGGTGCTGATTGTTAACCCAGGTTTGCCCTCGCTCCTTCCACGTTGCCACGCCCACCATCCATAAACCGCCATCCCCAGGTAGTAAACCTGTAGGCCAGATTCCATATACAGATTTACCTGCCAGAAGACGTACAGGAAGATAGCTGTCGAGATGAATGCAGCATACCAGCAGGCGATGTGCTGGCGCACTGCCAGTAAGAGATAGGCAATAGCAAGGACAACAGCGATTAGTTCGAGTAAGGAGTTCTGGTGGAATTCACCTAGCGCCGAGGACAAAAAATCCGTCATCACCCACCCATTGTTAATAGCAGGGTCACACCAGTCACCCTGGGTTCGCCATACTGAAAATAAGGTTCAGTAACATAGAAATTGCGCGGGTCGTTGCCAAAGCTGCCAAAGCCGCGCACATAATAGTCTTTGTCGGTCAGATTCCTTCCCCATAACGTGACTTTCCATTGCCCCGACTCAAAACCGAGGGAAGCGTTGTACAAGGTGTAGCGCTTGCTCTTAATTGAGTGCCGATCTGAAAAGAAAAAGTTATCTTTACCGTCGGCGGAAACACTGGCAAACCAAGGGCCCTGTTGATAATTAAAGTTCAGGCTGAAGGTGTAGGAGGGTGCATGGGCCTGGTCCCTGCCAGACAGGTCTTCACCGAACTCATTGATGAATTCGTCAAATTCTGCATCTAACCAACCTGCATTGGCGTTGATGTTGAAGTTGTCATTAACGATCCAGTTGATGTCCATCTCTATGCCGCGGTTCGTACCTTCTGCTGCGTTCCCCAGAAAGTCGATGAACTCGGTGCTCCCGTCCGGTCGAGAGCGAACGACTGAACTTTTTACCTGCTGGTCGTGTCGATCGTCGTAGAAGATCGCTAGTTGAAGCGCAACGCGTTCATTTGCCAGGAGCGTTTTGACACCAAGCTCATATTCGATCAGGTATTCTTCATCGAAGGATCGAAGGTCAGCATCCAGTGAACCGTCGATGTTGAACCCTCCCGCCTTGTAGCCCCGTGAAACAGAACCATAAGCCAGTGTGTTTTCCCCGGCCAGGTATTCGAGGGCAACCTTACCGCCCCAGAATGAATCGTCAGGTGAAAATGTCGCTCCATCTGAATCGTCATATTCAGTGTCACGCTGTTCCAGTCGCAAGCCAGCACTTAGTGTCATTCGATCCGAGAGGGCGACATCGAGTTGGGAGAAAATCGCGAAGGTGTCAAACTCGTAGTCGCTCAGGAAATCTGACGGCAGGAAGGTGTATTGGCGTTGAAGCGCTTCACTTGAGCTAAGGTAATACAAACCAAGGACCCAGTCCGTCGTGTCGGCAAAAACCCGACCGGATTCGTTGGATAACAGCCTTATTTCGGCGCTGGTGGTATCGCGCTCACGGAAGTAATGATCAGTTGATGTGTATCCCCACGGATGGATACCGGTGAAAGACCAGTCCTCGTCGTAACCGTAGTCAAGGTCGGAATCCGATTGGTTCCACAGCACGTCGATGTTCATCCCATCCAACTGCCAGCGGCTTTTCAGGGACACGTAAACAGAGTTTTGGCGATCAAAACCAGGCTCGTCCGACAATGTGTGTCTGTTGTTGTCGAGTGAAAAAGCGTCATAGCCGTTGTCGATATCTATGGAGGCCAGTGAGAGGTTCAGATTCCAGTTTTTTTTGACCTGCCAGGAAAATTTTGCTCTGCTGGTCAGCTCGTCGCGATCGTTCGTCGTGTTGCTGCCCTGGAAATCATTTTCAACGTAACCGTCACTTTGGTGCGACTCAAAGACAAACCGGGAAAGGAATGTTTCGCTGATAGGCACATTTAAGACGACGCCGGCTGTTTGTGTCCCAAACTCCCCGCCGGATAGTTTGACAGAGGTGAAGAAAGCTTCGTCCGGTTCATTGGTGGAAAAGTTGATTAGCCCGGCCAGTGCGTTAGCGCCATATCGTGTTCCCTGAGGGCCCCGTAGAACCTCGACCTGTTGAACATCCATCAGCGTGGCGATGGTTCCAGCTCCGCTAAAATCGACATCATCGATAAGAACGCCAACGGAAGGATTGACAGGGTTGACAAACTGGCTGCGCTCGCCGATGCCGCGAATCTGGAAGAATCGAGCCCGGTTGCTGCCGGAAGCAAAATTAACGTTGGGGATGACATTTATAATGTCTTCGAAATGCTGCGCAGACCTCGCTTCGATGACCTGCTCGGACACGATTGTCAGGCTACTGGCGGTCTCCATGGTTGTTGATTGCCGAAGGTCTGCAGTGACGACGATTTCCGGGATGTCGTTTGAATGGGTATAGGCAGCAAAGAAAAGCAGCAGCCCGGGGTTGTTTCTAAGGATGGTTTTAACAATGGTTCTAATAAAGTTCATGAGCCTCTCCAGCAAAAAAAATAAGAGACCCGGTATGGACGTAATGGGAGATGTAGCGATCATCCTTTTCCTACGCCGGTACTAACCGGATCAGGTTCTGGGGTTTGATCTCAGGTGTAATACCACCCCCAAGGAACTGAGCGCATTATAGCTGATCCTGCTTGCCTATGCATGAAGTTTGCGGATAGTTGAAGTTTGCGGATAAGAGCGCTATTAGATGCAGATATTGGGCTGGGTTTTCCAGGTGTTTGTTGCCTGTTCGAAGGCATAAGCGATCCTCAGGACGGCCAGTTCCTGTAGTGGTTTGCCAATGATCTGTATGCCGACCGGTAACCCCTCCGGCGTAAATCCGCATGGTATCGAGATCGCAGGTAGGCCTGTGACGGTGATGTAGTAGCAGGATTTCATCCAGTCTATGTACGTTTCCATCCGGGTGCCGTTGATGCTGGTAACGTACTCGTTGGTGAGGGGGAAGGGTGCTACCTGGGATACCGGCAGTACCAGGAAGTCATAGTCCTGGAAGAAGGTGTTAACGCGCAGGTAAATTTGGGTGCGTGCTTTGTTTGCTTCTGAGACATCAGTGCCGGAGAGTTTCAATCCTGCTTCGACATTCCAGATAATAGTTTCCTTGTATTGTTCTGGATACCGCCTGATATCTTCTCCATGGCGTGACGCAAAGCTCCATGCCCGCAGGGTCTTAAACACTTCATCCGCCCCACTGAAATCAGGACAGCTTTCACTGACCTTGCAGCCAAGATCCGACAACACTTGCACGCCCTGTGTAATAACATTCCGGACTGCTGGTTCGACCGGGAGTTGTCCTCCGAAGTCAGTTGAGAAAGCAACACGGGCCCCCTTTTGATCGCTATCCAGTGTTTGCAGAAATAGCGCTGCAGAATCAGGCAGTGAAATGGGTGTTCTGTCATCTGGCCCTGTAATGGCGGCCAGCATCAATGCGCAATCTGAAACAGTGCGAGCCATCGGGCCGAGGACGCCAAGGTTGCTCCAGCCATCAGGGACAGGATAGGCAGGCACCCGACCAGCGCTGGTCCTGAACCCGACAACGTTACAGAAGCTAGCCGGATTACGAAGCGAACCACCCATGTCGCTGCCATCTGCCAGCGGCAGCATTCTTGCCGCAAGCGCTACTGCCGCCCCGCCAGAACTACCTCCGCATGTTCGCGTCAGGTCAAACGGGTTTTTCGTTTCGCCAAACACGTCATTAAAAGTCTGTGAGCCAGCTCCCCACTCAGGCACGTTTGTCTTTCCGATAGTGATGCCGCCGGCATCAATCAGGCGTTGCACGATCAGCGCATTTTCCTTAGGGACGAAATTTTCAAACAGCCGTGAGCCAAAAGTTGTTCTGATAGCTTTGGTTTGAACAAGGTCTTTATGTGCAATAGGGAGTCCTGCCAGCAACCCGGGTTTTTCACCTCTCGAAATTTGATGGTCGACTTTTTGCGCCATCTCTTTAGCGTGATCCGGGACCAGGGTCACGATGGCGTTCAACGAGGGGTTGGTTAACTCGATCTGTTCGAGATGGGCATCCAGTAATTCGACGGCGCTGATTTCTTTTTCGCCAATCAGTTTGCGAAGTTCCACGGCGGTTTTTGCGCAAAGTTCATTCATAAAATAGAGAATACAATAATATGGGTGAGATTTTTCCTATCCGCTAGAGCCCTTTGGTGCCAAGGGTATCAGATTCAAGGCAGCCATATTCCTGGCTTGGGCTATGAGCGATTACCTTGTTACGCCTGGGCAACAGTGTTTTTTTGGGCGAACCCAATAGTGATCCGGAAAAATAAGACGAGACTCATCATGGTGAGTATCGCTGCAAGAATGAAAGGAGCACCCGGAAAGTAGAAGGGGGCATCCGAGCCTGTATAGATCCCGAAAACCATCGTCATAAGTAGCGGGCTGATGATGCTCGTCAGTGACCCCACGCTACCAATCGCACCCTGTAATTCCCCTTGCTGATCCGGGCCGACCTGACTTGAAGCAATGCCGCTCATGGCTGGGCCCGCAAGCCCCCCCAGGGCACCGGCGATCATAAACATGTATGCCATGGTCGGCGTTTGCGACAGTGCATATCCCAGGAAGGCAGTGATAGTGAAGCTGAGTCCGACGACGCCAGCCCACCGCATGCCAAGGGCCGGTATCACGATTCTTATCAGGTAACCCTGTGAAAACACCATCAGGATACCAATGAAGCCGAGGCTGTAGCCGATCTCGCGTGGTGTCCAGTCGAATTTTTCGATGCCCCAAAAAGTCCACACGGCGGGCAGCGCTTGGTGACCCATGTTGTACAGGAACAGGACGCCGATAATTCCGAAGGCGATCTTGAATTGACTCATCTGTTTCATCGCAGAAAACGGATTTGCGCGACGTATTTCAAAGGGTCGTCGGTTGTTCGGTGTATGGGACTCCGGCAGAAAAATCAGCCCGACTAACAGGTTAAAGAAAATCAGCCCAGCGGTGGCAAAGAATGGCACCCGGCTTCCATATTCCCCAAGAAAGCCTCCCAGGACAGGGCCGATAACGAAACCCAGGCCAAAAGCAGCACCCATCATACCAAAGAACTGGGCACGTTCTTCGACCGAGGTGGTGTCTGCAATGTATGCGTTACAGGTGCTAAATGTCGCAGACCCCATGCCAGAGATCAGCCTGCCGATAAACAGCAGCACCAGGGATTGTGCCAGGCCCATGATCAGGTAGTTGATGCTCAGTACAAATAGCGAACCTAACAGGACTGGTTTTCGTCCATAAGCGTCGGAGAGGTTCCCGAGTACCGGCATAGAGACGAATTGCATGATAGCGAAGGAAAACATCAACCAGCCACCGTACACGGCAGAACTTGAAAGTCCCTCGGCACTGACTTCCATCAACAGCGTCGGCATCACCGGTAGAATGATGCCAAAGCCAATGGAGTCCATGAGTGCTGTAAAAAAAACAACACCCAATGCAAAACGTCTGTTAATCATATTGAGTTCATTTTCTGGCGTCACATGCCAATCAATTCGGCCTTGTCGATGATGTTCTGCAGGATACGCACACTGGCTGCATCGACCATGACACCGTCCACCTGGATGGCACCAAGCCCCTGTTCCAGCGCCTCGTTATAAGCTTTTTGTTGTTTCCTTGCGGAACTGACCGCTTTTGCACTGGGAGAAAAAGCGTCCTGTGCAAGTTCGACCTGGCTTGGGTGAATTGCCCACTTTCCGACCATCCCCAGGACATTACCTCGCTCACACTCCGTTCTGAAAAAGTCCGGATTGCGGAAATCCGCGAATGGACCATCAACAGGGTCCAGACCATTGGCGCGACACGCGATAGTCAGCTTGTATCTTGGATAGTGCCAGAGGTCAGGTGGATAGCTGGCGCTGTCTCCGCCAATGTTGTGAATATTCATCACCTGGGATGCAGAGTAGTCACCCATACCAAAGATCAGGCACTCGAGTCTATCGCTGCATGCGGCGATTTCTTCTACGTTCATCATGCCCTCGACTTCTTCGATCAGACACTCAATACCGATTCTGTTCTTGAGTCCAAGTTTTGCTTCGAGCTGGTCGAGCATCATATGCACGAACATGACATCGTGCGCACTTTTTGCTTTTGTTAGCATGATCGTGTCGAGTTTGTCACCGGCACCTGTCACGACTTCGATGATATCGTCGTGACAGTATTCGGTTTCGACGTCATTGATTCGTACACAAAGCGTTTTGGGTTTCCAGTCGTGTTTGTTCAAGGCTTCAACAATCATGCCGCGAGCGTCCGACTTTACGTTGGGTGCAACTGCATCCTCCAGATCGAGGAACACGTGGTCGCAATCAAGGCCAGCAGACTTCGTCATCATTTTTTCACTACTGCCGGGAACAGATAACTGGCACCTTCTTAATCGTTGGGGGCGAGACATTTGAGCTCCTTATAAATTTCTTTCGAACATCGCAAACAATCGTTCGTAATGTCGTTCTGCTGATTCTTTGTGGTATTTGCCCTCGCGCAATGGAAAGACAAACCCATGATGTGTGCCCGGGTACCATTCAATGCGGTAATTGGCGCCAGTAGTCTGCATATGTTTGTCCAGGGCTTCAACCATTTCTGGTGGTGCCCAGTCATCTGTCTCTGCCATGCCGAAGTACATTTCGCCCTGTATCTTGTCGGCATCCAGGTGAGGTGAATCTTCGGTATCAACGCAAAGTCTGACCCCGTGGAAGGAAGCTGATGCTTTGATGCGATCAGCTAGCTGTGCGGCGGCAGCGAAGGCGAAGGGGCCGCTCATGCAATATCCCGTGCAACCGACAGCGCCGTCACGCGCTGCAACCTGCGAATCAGCAAAGTCCAGCAGTGCTCTGCAATCATCCACGACCATCGAATTGGAAAGACTATTCATATGACCAAACATAATCTCGCGGCTTTCTGGCACACCATTAATCATGGGTTCCCGCGTGCGGCGATAGTAAAGATTGGGCAACATTACGTAGTACCCTGCGGTGGCTATTCTTCGAGCCATATCATGAAGTTCTTCGCGGTACCCCGGCGCGTCCATCAGAAAAAGTATGACCGGATAGGGGCCACCTTCTTCCGGGTGTGAAATGAATGTATTCATGGTCCCGTCTTTGGTCACAATATCGATTTCAGCATCCAGCATCATTAATGTTCCTTGAGAGTTTGTTTCAGTTAGCGTTTATGGGGAGCCGGTGCAGTTCTTCGAGGGATATGGACAGGCCTACTTCAGTAACCACCCTGGCGTGATGGCGACATAACCGGCGTGGTTCTTCGACACCACATGAGTGTGCGATGACACCAACCTCGTAATTCATATTGTGGCAGTAGTTTTTTACTCGCTCTGCTTTATCTTCAACCACGAGGCCTTTTTGAAGGGAGCGGTTATGTGTTGTGATGCCCGTAGGGCAGGTATTCTTGTTGCACTGGAGCGCCTGGATGCAACCGAGGGCAAACATGAAGCCGCGCGCCGAAACGGCGAAATCAGCGCCCAGGCAAATTGCCCAGGCGACAGATGCCGGGTCAACAAGCTTGCCGGAGGCAATCACCCGGACCCGGCGCTTAAGGTTGTGCTTAATAAGGGAATTGGAAAGTATTGGCAGACTCTCCCTGAGTGGTAAGCCCATATAGTCAATAAGGCTTTGGGGCGCGGCCCCCGTGCCTCCGTCAGCGCTATCGAGCGTAATGAAATCCGGTGCTGACTCGAGACCTCTGGCGTTAATTGCCAGGCAAAGCTCTTCGACAAACTGATCATCGCCCAGCACTATTTTAAATCCAGTAGGCTTCCCGGTGACTTCGCGGATGTGCCCGATGGTATCCAGCAGGTCGTCTACTGAATCAATTTCAGGATGGCGATTTGGACTGATGGAATCCTGGCCCACTGGGATGCCGCGGATCGCGGAGATTTCCTCGGTGACTTTTTCCCCTGGGAGCATGCCACCTTTACCGGGTTTTGCACCCTGGCTTAATTTCAGTTCGAACATCCTGACCTGGGGGATGGCACTGAGTTCGAGCAGTTTGTCGTCGCTCAGGTTTCCCTTGTCGTCGCGCACTCCGTATTTAGCGGTGCCGATTTGCATCACAATATCGGCGCCGCCCTCTATATGAAATGGGCTAAGGCCGCCTTCACCCGTGTTCATCCAGCAGCCTGCCATTCGTGCGCCTGCCGACAGAGCAAGAATGGCGGGTTTTGAAATGGCGCCATAGCTCATGGCTGAAATATTGAAGATCGACGGTGGTCTGTAGGGCTCCCGGCAGTAGGGACCGATCTTCAGCGCCTCGCTCTTTACAGAGTCCCCTGCCAGTGTAGGGAAGGCAGTGTTTGAGAAGATGACAGTACCTGGAGGACTCAGGCTTCTGGTAGAGCCAAAGGCAACTGTGCTGTCGATATTCTTGGCGGACCGATATACCCAGGAACGCTCCGCGCGATTAAAAGGCAGTTCTTCCCGGTCCTGGGCAAAGAAATACTGGCGGAAGAATTCGCCCAGGGTCTCAAACAGGTAGCGGAAGCGGCCGACAACCGGATAGTTCCTGCGAATGGCATGGGAAGTCTGGGTAATATCGACGATGTACATGACGACGATCGCGATGACCAAAACGGTAGCGCCAATTACAAAACCATCGACCAATAGCGTGGTAACGATCCTGACGTATTCGTGTAGCCGGCTAAATTCCATTTCCTGTCCTTTTGGGGCTGGTTTGGCCAGCATAAGTGGTTTTGATGATTCATAAAACCATCTCGTGACATGCAAGATACGGGTAATTGGCGTAGCATGCGACTTCTTCAGGGTGCCAACGAGGTGCCCGAATATTGAACCTGCTGTATAAAGCAAGATGAGTTGGAAAGTAGAGCTATGACAGAAAGAGTGACGATTGGCCTGTTAAACATCGCGAAGGTTCTGAGTGATCTTCTGGAAAATGAAATTGCGCCGGGTACGGGCGTGTCGCCAGCGCATTTTTGGTCGGAAATGAGCGTGATGAGTTCCAGTCGAAAATTGACACCTGGCATCAGGAGCATGCAGGACAGCAGCTTGATGAAGCCGAATACACCGCTTTTCTTCGTGAAATCGGCTACCTCCTGGAAGAGGGGCCGGATTTTGAAATCACCACTGAAAATGTAGACAAGGAAATTGCATTAACAGCCGGGCCACAACTGGTAGTTCCGGTGATGAATGCACGTTTTTCATTGAACGCAGCTAACGCGCGTTGGGGAAGTTTGTACGATGCCCTATATGGCACCGATGTTATCCCGGAGAGCGATGGCGCCGAAAAAGGTGGCGCATATAACACCGTTCGGGGTGATCGCGTGATTGCATACGCAGCGAATTTCCTGAATGAAACCTATCCGCTAGAGGGTGCGCAGCACCAGGATGCCGTCCAGTACCGGATTGTGGGTGGGGCAGTTGAAATCCAGCTTGAAAATGGTGCAGTTTGTGGGTTACCTTGACGATGAGGGTGAACCCTCTGGAATTCTGTTGAAACACAATGGCTTACATATCGAGATTCAGATCGATCGCGAAGACTCGATTGGTAAAAATGAAAAAGCCGGTATGAAGGACGTTTTGGTTGAATCTGCGCTCACCACTATCCAGGATTGCGAGGATTCCATTGCTGCCGTCGATGCGGACGATAAGGTCATCGTATATGGTAACTGGCTTGGTCTGATGTCAGGCAAGCTGATCGAAGAATTCAAAAAAGGCGACCAGGTGGTTCGACGCACGTTAAACCCGGATCGTATCTATAAGGGTGCAGATGGGAATGATGTGACGCTACACGGTCGGAGTCTGCTGTTGATTCGTAATGTTGGCCACCTGATGACCAATGATGCCATCCTGATGGCTGATGGCAGTGAAATACCGGAAGGCATCATGGACGGCATGTTCACGAGCCTGATTGCGATGCATGACCTGAACAAGACGGGTTCGCTCAGCAACTCCAGGACGGGCAGCGTATATATTGTTAAACCAAAAATGCACGGCCCCGAAGAAGTACAACTGACGGTCGACCTGTTTGCGCGAATCGAGAAGGCGTTTGGGCTTCCTGTGAATACGCTGAAAGTCGGCATTATGGACGAAGAGCGGCGTACAACGCTCAACCTGAAGGAATGCATCCGAGTTGCAAAAGATCGTGTGATCTTTATCAACACTGGGTTTCTTGATCGCACGGGAGATGAAATTCACACCAGTATGGAAGCCGGCCCGATGGTGAAGAAAACCGCTATGAAGCAGCAGGTTTGGATCAGATCCTACGAAGACTGGAATGTGGATGTTGGTCTGGCGGCCGGATTGCAAGGTAAGGCGCAGATCGGCAAAGGCATGTGGGCAATGCCGGACGAAATGGCCCAGATGATGGAGCAGAAAATAGGTCACCCGGGCGCAGGTGCAAACACTGCATGGGTACCTTCACCGACGGCTGCAACATTACATGCGATGCACTATCACCAGTTGAATGTTATAAGCAGGCAGGACGAGCTGAAGGCGCGAAGCCGGGCGAACCTGGCGGACTTATTGACCATCCCGACACTAAGCGGTGAAAACCTGTCAGAGCAAGATGTGCAGCAGGAACTTGAGAACAACGCCCAGGGAATTCTAGGTTACGTTGTTCGCTGGATTGACCAGGGCGTGGGATGTTCGAAAGTGCCGGATATTAATGATGTTGGTTTGATGGAAGATCGGGCGACACTGCGAATATCTTCCCAGCACATTGCTAACTGGATTCGCCATGGCGTGTGTAGTGAAGAGCAGGTGATGGAAACGTTGAAAAAAATGGCAGCGGTAGTTGATCGCCAGAATTCAGCAGATGCGGAGTATCGGGACATGGCCCCGAATTTTGATGACAACGTTGCCTTCCAGGCGGCGTGTGATCTTGTGTTTAAGGGTAAGGATCAACCTAATGGGTATACCGAGCCTGTTCTGCACGCAAGACGGAAGGAAGCAAAGGCGCGATTCGGCGCATAACCGCATGCCACTTATATAGGCACTGTGTGAAGCGAGGGTAGGGTGACTGAGGAATCGGCTCCGGCAAAAATTCTCATCGTAGAAGATGAAGCGCTGATCGCGCGTGAAATTCGGCACAGGCTCACGAAGATGGGTTGGGAAGTCGTTGGCACTGCTTTCGGCGAAGAAGCGGTTGAACTCGCGCTTGAAACCCGGCCGGACCTCTTACTCAGTGATATCCACCTGCGCCACGGTTTAAGTGGTATCGACCTGGCTGAAAGAATCCAGGCCTTGATGGACATTCCGATTGTTTTTCTCACGGCCTTCTCTGATGAAGACACCGTTTCCAGAGCCAAAAAAGTCACTCCCTTTGGATACGTCATTAAGCCTGTTGAGAATCGTGATCTACAAATCACGATTGAAATGGCGCTGTACAAATTTCGCGTAGAAAAAGAGCTCAAAGAAAAACAACAGCTGCTGGAAACCGCATTTGCCTGTATTGGCAATGCACTGATTTTTCTGGATCAGGAAGGCAAAATCATCAACATCAACCAGGATGCCCGAGAATTGCTGGGGCGGAACCTGGATACTGGTGCAGCCTGGCGTCAAGTGCTTGGTGAAAAATCATCAGTCGCCGGTAACATAAAAAGCGCGCTACGTGACAAGAACCTGACTAAGCTGCCACCTTTTCTGATGCAGCGCGTGCCCGGTACCACTAAGCTGGTCGATGGCATTGTAGGTCCCATGGACGAGGGTGCGGTATTAATCCTGAGAGATCTGGGTGATATTGAAGACCCTGTAAAACTTGGCGCTACAGAAATATATGCCATGCTTGGCTCAGATCAACTGTCCCCCAGTGAATCATCTTTTTGCCAGGTGTTGATCTCGCCGGACGGCGCGACCAGCGCGGTTTTAGCTGAAATTGTTGAAGATGTGCGTGCCAGGCTCGATTCATCCATGAGAGCGACCGACCTGGTCAGTATATTCGCCAATTCTATGGTATCTATTAGTTTGCCGTACACCGCTGTGACAGCTGGTGAGCAGATCGCTTCTGCGCTTCTGGAGCAACTCAATGAATACGAGCATTCGGGCAAGCCGTTTACCTTTAGTGCCGGACTTGCCCATAGCACAGGCGGGGACCAGGAACCGATTGAATTGTTTCGCCGTGCCACTTCTGCGCTGGATACAGCAAGACGCTCAGGTGGTGATCATCTTTGGGTTGATGGCGGTGAACCGGATATTGATTCGAGAGAGATGAGCGGCAGCCAAGACTACCGGCACGTCGTGTTGCTGTGGAATGTGATGAATGCACTAGCCACGGCCAATGACCTTAACACGATGTGTGATGAATTCTGTCAACACCTCTTCCATGTGTTTAGGACACAGCGTTCGGCGCTACTCAACGTTGTCGATGACAAGATTAATCTTGAGGTTGGGTATACCCATAGTAGTGGCAAGACTGGCGATATTTCAGATCTGGAATTAAGTGAACGTGAATTTTCCGCTATCAAAGCGGTATCAAAAGGAGATTGGCAGGATCAGCTGAGCAGCGATACGGCGTTGTTTGATCTTGCAGGGCGATGGGTGCTCTTCTTGTCGGGCGGTGAGTTTAGTGCTGAGGACCAGTCCTTTCTGTCCTCATTAAGTACCTACTTCGGCAGCAGTATTTCACGCTTTGATGTTGAGCCGGAGCCTGTTCAGGTCTTTGATTCCACAGATCAGCAGCTGGTTTATGATTCTGCGGAAATGCAGCATGTCCTTGATACTGCAGACCTTGCGGCACCCACAGATGTTACGGTACTGCTCTTAGGTGAGTCAGGTACCGGCAAGGAAGTCGTCGCCAGGTACATTCACCAGAAGGGCAGCCGCAGGAACAAGCCGCTGGTTGTGGTGGATTGCGGCGCGGTGGCACCCAGCCTGATTGAGAGTGAACTTTTTGGTCACGTGAAGGGTGCTTTCACCGGGGCGACATCTAACTTCACGGGGCGACTGAAAGAAGCGAATGGTGGAACGGTTTTGCTTGATGAAATTGGTGAACTACCATTAGACACTCAGGTAAAGCTTCTGCGGTTCGTCCAGGACAGACAGGTCGCGGCAGTTGGTTCTAATCAGTATGAAACAGTTGATGCCCGGGTTATTGCTGCCACCAACAGGGATCTAAAGGAGATGGTGGGTGAAGGCAGGTTCAGGGAAGACCTTTATTACCGGCTCAATGTCTTTTCAATTTCTGTACCGCCGCTGCGTGATCGACAGGCCGACATCCTGAAAGTGGCTCGATACTACCTGCAGCAGTTTGCTGCCCGCTACAACAAAACGGTCACAGGTTTTACTGCCGATGCTGAACAAGCTCTTCTGGGTTACGCTTGGCCAGGTAACATCCGAGAGCTGTCGAATGTGGTTAACCGGGCGGTGATACTGAGCAAGGACCAATTGATTACTCCGATCCAGGTAGGTGTATTTAGTGGCGTAACCGAGCTGCGTGAACCGCCTCGAACAACTATTGGGCTACGGCCAATTTTAAAAGCAGTGGTAGATGTGGGGGCCAGCGGCAGTAAACCTTTGGCGGTTGGACGCTACCTTGAAGAGGATTTCATCCTCATGAGCATTAAACATCACGATGGTGTACTTAACCGTGCAGCACTCTCGATTGCGGTGCCGGAATCAACACTGCGCCGAAAGGTCCAGAAAATGGAGTCAACCTACGGCTCCCTCGAGACTGAACGACCAGTTGACTGGCCGGTTACCCCTGAGTTGTATCATGAAGTGATGAAAATGGCTTCACAGGAATCTGCGCAGCCGCTGGATATCCTGGCGGACTAAGCCGCAGCGTTTGCGCGCAACTGCTGGGTGTGTCACTGCCAACCTACCGTCGAATGACAGAAGATTCCGCCAAAATTTTCTAAATTGAAAATATAAGCGGTAAAAAAACGGCGAATACGCCAGTATTTTTCGCCACTAATCACCATTTTTGACCGCTCAACACATCTACCTCCGAAATATTTCAATTAAATCAACGTTATCGAAATGCTTACAGAGCTGGCACAAAGACTGCAGGCTAAGCTGGCGATGAACCAATTGTTGGAGTACTAGCAGATGCAGAAGATTTTTCTTTATACGGTCGCGATAATATTTTGTCTGACCAGCTTCCATTCGTCCCTGGCACTTGAGGTTGGGATGCTGAGACAGAACGACTCGCCAATTTTGGTGGATGAGACACGGCGCGCGGAGGCTGACAACATGGAAGTTGTGGGCAGGGATGTCCAGCCTGATCCTCTACTGGCGCGGTTTTTATGGCGTGATGCGAGTCCAACCCCGTCTGCATCACCAAACCGGTCAGAACTTCAGTGGAGTGAGCAGGGAACGCTTGCACCTGACCAACTGCTAGCCCGTTTTTTGTGGCAAGACGAACCCGCGAAGCAAGATGCTGACAACACGGATGTAGCCCGTTTTTTGTGGGAAGACGAACCCGCGAAGCAAGATGCTGACAACACGGATGTAGCCCGTTTTTTGTGGCAAGACGAACCCGCGAAGCAAGATGCTGACAACACGGGTGTTGTTTTGCGCACGGATGCTCGCCCGCAGCTTGCAAGGTTTTTATGGCGAGATGCGAGTCCAACCCCGTCTGCATCACCAAACCGGTCAGAACTTCAATGGAGCGAGCAGGGAACGCTTGCACCTGACCAA
>LWDU01038213.1_pt1 | contig 17999 bp, 12 predicted proteins | sample 727161 | NCBI WGS metagenome assembly LWDU01 (sample SAMN04566230, study PRJNA314399) | hydrothermal vent metagenome | isolation source: deep sea hydrothermal plume seawater | place: Mexico: Gulf of California, Guaymas Basin | collected 2004-07-11
CAAGCGCGACGCCGTGCCCAAGGTGGTCATCAACAAGCTGTACAAGTTCACGCAGTTGGCCACGTCGTTCAGCGTCAACTCGCTGGCGATCGACCATGGCCGGCCCAAGACGATGAACCTCAAGGAGATGATCAATGCCTATATTGAGCATCGCCGAGAAGTCATCCTGCGCCGCACGCGCTTCGACTTGGCCAAGGCCGAGGCACGCGCCGAGACGCTCGAGGGCTACCTCTGCGCCTTAGCCAACCTCGACGAATTCATCCGTATCATTCGCAACTCGAGCAATCGAGAGGAAGCCCGGATCAAGCTGCTGGCATTTGAGTTCCCGGAAAAAGTGCTCAAAAAATGGGGTATCAAAATCCGCAATGAAGAGCGCATTAAGGGCGGTTTTTATCTACTCAGCGAGGTGCAGGTGAACTCCATTCTCGACCTGCGTTTGTACCAGTTGACCGGGCTTGAGCAGGATAAAATCAAGGGCGAGTACGACGAATTGCTCGTCAAGATCGAGGATTTGATGGACATCATCGCCCGCGAAGATCGCGTGTTGAGCATCATCAAAGAAGGTATCATAGAAATTAAAGACAAGTACGCCACGCCGCGCCGCACCGAGATCGTCCCCGACGAGGGCGACATGGCGATCGAGGATCTCATCGCCAACGAGGGTGTCATTATCACTCTCACCCACAACGGCCTGATTAAACGGACCAACGTCAGCTCGTACCGCGCCCAGCGCCGTGGCGGCAAGGGTGTCATCGGCATGGGTACCCGCAAAGACTCCGTCGTGCAGGGCGAGGCTGAGGACTTCATCGAGCACCTCTTCACCGCCAGCACGCACGACTACCTCATGTTTTTCACCACCACCGGCCGTGTGTACGTCCGGCGCGTGCACGAGATTCCAGACATGGGCCGCTCGGCCAAGGGGCGAAACATCGCCAACCTGCTTGAGCTGCAGTCCGGCGAGAAAATCGCTGCGCTCATCCGTGTAGAGTCCCACTTGGGGCCGGACAAGGAAAACCTCACGTGGCAGCAGGAGAGCTTCCTCTTCTTCGCCACCGAGAGCGGCACGGTGAAAAAAACCGCGCTGGGCGCCTACGCCAACGTTCGCCGCACCGGCATCAACGCCATCGGCATCAACGAGGGCGACCGCCTCATCACCGTCAAGCTGACCACCGGCCACGACGAGGTCGTGCTGATCACCAGCGACGGCAAGAGCATTCGGTTCAACGAGGAGAACGTCCGCTCGATGGGCCGCACTGCTGCCGGCGTGCGAGGCATTCGGCTCGGCAAGAAGGATCGCCTCGTCGCTGCGGCCATCGTGGCTAGGGACGCCACACTACTCGTAGCCGGCGAGAACGGCATCGGTAAGCGAACCCAGTTCGACGAGTACCGCACGCAGTCGCGCGGCGGCAAGGGCATCATCACTATGAAGACCACAGCCAAGACAGGCGAGGTCTGCGGCGCGTTGGCCGTGAAATCGAACGACGAGATCATGCTCATCACCGTCGGCGGCCAGATGGTGCGCACCGGTGTCGATCACATCCGGATGACCGGCCGCAACGCGCAGGGCGTCAAGCTCATCAACCTCCACGGCAAAGACCAGCTCCAAGCCATCGCCCCCGTCATTAGCGAAGACGCCGGCGACGAAGACGCCGGCGACGAGGACACGGAGGGTTAATCGCCCCCTTTTCGTCCTCGTCCTTCGTAGCTCGTCATCGAATACCGACCGAGTACGAGGGAAGTAGGAGGACGATGTGAACACCCCGCCCAAGGCTTCGTTTGTTGCCGCTCAAAATAATTCCGGCGGGACGCCGGAATCCGCACGCGAGGGCGCGTGCGCTCCCCAAACCTAAACCAAGCCGGCGAGTTTTCGGCCGGTCCAGTACACGACGAGCAGCAGGAGGATGGCGCCGCCCCACCACGGGTTGCTCCAGAGGCGCGTGCGGATCTCGGCCGGCCTGGGCTCGGGGAGGATGGAGATTTTCTTGATGATCTCGTCGAGGTGGTCGGTGCCGGCGCTCTCGCCGCCGGTGATCGTGGCGATCTCGCCGAGGATCGGGCGGTTCACCGGGCGGCCCAGTTTTTCGCGCTTGGGCAGCGACACGGTCAGCTTGGTTTTCAACTCGCGATCCTGCTCGAGGGCGTCGATGGCGATCTCGAACAGCCCGCCTTCCTGCGGCGAAAACTCCGCGCTGTACACCCCCCAGCCACCCTCGACTTCGCTCAACTCGAGTTGCTCGCCGCGTCCGGTGGGCGAGACGATCGCGCCGTTGACCTCGCCGTTCTCCAGCGGGAACCCGGCCTCGTCGAGCACGGTCGCCTGCAGGAAAACAGTGTCGCCCACCTTGGGCGTCTCCGGCGTGAAGCTCAGCCGGATGCCTTCTTTCTCGGCGAGGTGCCGCTTGTGCGCCATCCAGCGGGCGACCTGACTCCAGAACCGGTAGTGGAACTTGTCCTCGACGCCGCGCCGCCAACGCCACGCGCTGTCGGTGCCCATGAACAGCACCTTGCCGCGGCCGGCGCTGCGGATAGCCAGCAGCGGGATGCGCCCCCATTGGTTTCGCAACTCCGAGTGCACGGCGAGCACCTCGCTGCCGGGCCGGCTCTTGGCCACGGCGGTCGACCAGTAAAAACCGGGGAGCATTTTCCAGATCTGCTCGTTCACCATTTCGTCGGCGTCGAACCGCGTGAGCAGATGGCCGCGTCCCCGGCTCGAGAGCGTGAGTGCCGACTCGTTTTGCAGGCCGACGCCGGTGGGCTTGGCATCGTCGAGCACGACCGGCATCAACTCCTTCAACTCGCTGTCCATCAGCGAGAGGTGATTGCCGCGACGCCCGGGCATGAAGACCAGGCCGCTGCCCTGCTGCTCGACGAGGCCCTTGATCAGCCCGGCGTCCTTCGCGCTCAACTGCCCCTTGCCGACGCCGACGTCGCCAAGAAAAATAACGTCGTAGCGCGAGAGCATTTCGCGGGAACCGGGGAAGGCGGAGAGGTAGTCGCGCCCGCCGCCGGTGCCGATGTTCGGGTGAAACAACAGGCAGCTCAGGTCCACGCCGGGATCGCGGGCGAGGGCGTTTCGCAGGTAACGGTATTCCCAGCGCGGCTGCGAATCAACAACCAGCACGGTCAGCTTGACCACGCGCACGGCGATGTGAAACGCCGCCGAGTTGTTGTCACGCAGCCCTTCGTCCGGCTCCACCGGGAACTCCAGCCGCAGGTCGAACTCGCCGACCTCGCGCGGGTACCACATGATCGAGTCGGGGAACCGGCTGTTCGCCGGGAGGGTGATTTTCTTGGCGGCCAACTGCTCCGTGCCCTGCATGAGGCGCACCTCGGTGGCAACGTCGCGCGGCAGGTGACTCTGCACCGTGTAAGGGATGGCGATCTGCTCGCCGAACAAGCCGTACGCCGGCGCGGCGACTTCCTCCATCGCGAGGTCGGGGATCGATTCGTCCTGCCCGGTGACGATGCTGTAAACCGGGATGCCCTGGTCGCGGTAGCGCGTGGCGATGCCGATCGGCGACGAGCCAAGGTTCCAGTCGCCATCGCTCAACAGCAGCACCGCCTTGAGGTTGCGCTGCTGCTCGAGCACCGAGCCAAGCGCGCCGCTCAAGTCGGTGCCGATCTCCCGCGCTTGGCCAAGCGCGTTCGTCGTGCCCAGGTCCGGCGGCGCGGAGAATGCACCGACCAGCACTTCGGAGCCGGCCTCCTTGAGCGGCGTCCAGAACGCGCGCTTGTTTTGCGAATCGATCCAGGCGCCGCGTGCGAGGATGTTGTTGGTGCTGACGATGTCACGCGTTTGCATGCTCCCTGAGGCGTCGGTGAGGATCGCGACCTGAGGCGGATCGGTGCGCTGTATTTCCCGTACAAACTCGGGGCGAAGCAGCGTGAACGTCAGCATCGCCACCGCCACGAATCGCAGCGCCTCGAGCAGGGCGACTTTGCCGCGACGGCCGTTGCGCTGCCAGTTGCTCCAGCCAAGCCACGCTGCCAGTGCCACCACGCCGATTCCGGCGAGGATGACGATCGACGAATCTGCGAACGACCAGTGACTCATGCGGCGGCGGGTTGGGGTTTGAGTGGCGCGGCTTCGGCCATTGAGCTTGGCCGGATGAGCCACGCCTCTACCAGCAGCGCGAGCAGCATCAGGAACAGGAACAGCCGCCAGATTTCGCCCTGCAACGCCGTGTCGTCGCGCTGCGCCTGGAACAGTTGAAACGGCAGCGAGCCGAACAACCCGGCGACCGCCGAGTCCTCGACGCGCTCGAACTCATCCTCGACGGCCGGCCGGTTGACCAGCAGCCAGCGGTCGCCGTTTTTGTAAACACCGGCCTGCGTTTGCACGTCGCCGCGCAGACCGGTCTCGGCCGACGTCCACTCGAGTTGCAAATCACCCGCGCTGACTTGGCCGCACTCGGCGACCGAGTCGCGCTGCAGTCGGCGGCTCCCGGCGGCGAGCAGGCGTTGCAGCATCGGCACGACCACCAAGCCGTCGCCCATCTCCGACCAGGCGAGCAAGGGCAGGGTGGTGCAAAAATAAACTTCCCCCTTGCCAAGCGCTTGGCGGACGAGCAGCGCCTGGGCATCGTCGAACGCCGCCAGCACCGCCGCCTGGCCAACGACCTGTTGCCGCTGCCGAACACCGAGCTTGGCCAACGGCAACAGCAGCCCCTCGTCGGTGTTGGCCAACGGCCCTTGATCCTCGTCCCAGCGGCCAACGGCAAAACCGGCGTCGCCGCTGGTTTGTTTTTCACCCCAGCCCAAGCCGGCAAAACGGGCCGTCGATGGCTGGCCCGGCGGGAAGAAAACAACGCGGCCGCCCTCGTCGGCGAAGCTGCGTAGCGCGTTGGCCATTTCGCCCTTCGGTAGAGGCGTCTGCCAAACGACGAGCGTGGCGTCGCGCAGATCGGCCGGGGTCACGTCGCCCGGCGCGTAGCGCTTCGCCGGGGTGCGTCCCGCTTGGCCGGCGACTGATGCCGCGGCCTGCCACAACGGCCCAAGCGCACTCTCGGTGACGACCAAGCCGGCCGGAGGGTGGTCGTCGCTGTACCGGTAGTAAGTGATGTTGTCGCGCGGGTTACCGTCGGCCGGAAGCTCGAGTTTACCCCAGCCGCCCGCTTGGTCGCCGACGGCAAAGCGATGCCGCCAGCGGGTGGACTGCCCGGTGACCCTGGCCTCTAGTTCGGTGGCGACGTCGTTGAGTGTCCGGGTGATCGTGGCGGTGCCGGCGTTGGCCTGGCTGCGATTGAGATCGACGGCCAGACGCACTTCGCCTTTGCCGGAGGCCTGTTGCCGGGAGAGTTGAGCGATGGAGATTGAGCCGTTGCCGGGCGACTCCTGCGTGGTGGCGAGCAGGCGGACACGCACTTTTTGCGGGAGCGAGTCGAACGCCGTGATGAGGGTTTCCCAGCGCGGATCGTCCGGCAGCCAGTTGCTGGCCTGCAGGTCGGACGCGATCCAAATCTCGGCGGTGCCGGCCTTGTTTTCGATCAGCCAGTCGAGAGCGGTTTGCAGCATGGCGGGGAGGTCGGCGGCGGTGTCGGTCGGCTTCGTGTCGGGCCACTCGAGCAGCGACGCGGCGCTTGGGAGCTCACTCGCCTGCCGCGTGGCGCTGTCGAGCAGCACGAGGTGGCTGGCGTGCTCGAACTCCCCTGCGGCATCGGCGAGCATCCTGAGCGCGTACTCGCGGCGTGACTCGTCCGCACCGGCGACGCGTGACTCCATGCTGGCGGAGCGGTCGACGAGCAGCAGGATGGTGTCCGGCGCGGCGGCCAGCGCCCAGCCCATCCAGCCGCCGACGAGTGGCCGGGCGAGGAAGATCAACAGCGCCAGCACGGCGAGGATGCGCATCAACATGATGAGCAGGTTGCGCAGCTTGGCGTGGCTGGTGGAACTGCGCGTGGCGGCGAGGAGAAACTGCATCGCCGCCCACTGCCTCGGCCGGTGCCGCATGCGGTTGATCAGGTGAATGATCACCGGCAGCAGCACGAGGGGCAGTCCCCACAGGATGAGCGGCTGGAGAAAAGTCATGCTCGGGTGGCGTGCCGGGCGCGCTCGGTGAGGAAGTCGGCCAGCACCTGGCCGTACGATTGATCGAGCGTCACACGGCGGTAGTCGGCGTTAAATTCGTGGCAGTCGTCCCGCAGCTTGTCGAGGAAGCGCTTGAGCTGGGACTGGTACTCGGCGCGAATGGTGGCCGGCTCGGTGACAATCGAGTGCGAGCCCTCCATGTCCACGAACCGCACCGGCCGGTCGAACTCGAAGTCCAGCTCGAGCGGGTCGAGCAGGTGAAACAGCGCAAGGTCGTGTTTTTGAAAACGCAGGTGCTGCAGGGCGTCCCGCAGTTCGTCGCCGTCGCAAAAGCAGTCGGACAGGATGACGACGAGTGCGCGTCGGCGGGCCTTCTCGGCCAGCTCGTGCAGCATCGGGACGAGGCGCGTCCCGCCGGTGGGCCGCGCTTGGCCAAGCGCGTCGAGGATGACCTGCAGGTGGGAGGCGTTGCGTCGCGGCGGGATCTCGGTGGCGGTTTTCTCCGTGACGTGCATGAGTCCGGCGGCGTCGCCCTGGTTGATGATGAGGTAGCTGAGCGTGGCGGCGAGACGCTTGGCGTAGTCGAGCCGGGTGCCGTGCTCGCCCGCGAATCCCATCGAGCCGCTGCAGTCGAGCACGACGTAGCAGCGCAGGTTGGTCTCGGCCTCGAATTCCTTGAGGTAATAGCGGTCGGTGCGTGCGAAGACGCGCCAGTCGAGCCGCCGGATGTCGTCGCCGGGGACGTAGTTGCGGTACTCGGCGAACTCGACGCTGGAGCCTCTGTGCGGGCTGCGGTGGTGCCCTGAGATGCTGCCTTCCATCGGGAAGCGCGCGAGCAGCGGCTGGCCCATGAGGCGCCCGACGACGTCGGCCTCGATCAGCGGTTGCGCGCTTGGCTCAGGCACTGGCGTCGCGGAATTGGTCGAGCAGCTGATCGACGATGACGGTGCTGCTCATTCCCTCGGCCTGCGCCTGGAAATTGGTGATGATGCGATGCCGCAGGACGGGGTGGGCGACGGCCTCGAGGTCCTCCTGCCGCACGAGGTAGCCTTGGCGCCGCGAATGAGATACTGCACGGCGCGCGGCCCGGCACCCCACGAGACCAGTTTTTGGCAGAAGTCCGGCGCGTCTCCGGAGTCGGGGCGGGTGGCGCGGACGATGTCCACCGCGAGGTCGTAAATGTGATCCGGCACCGGCACGCGCTCGACCAGTTCCTGATATTTCATGATCTGCGCGCCGCTGACTTGGGGGGTGATTTCCCGCGTCGCCGCGCCGGTGGTCTCGCGGGCGATGCGGCGTTCCTCGTCGAGGGTCGGGTACTCGACCTCGATAAAAAACATGAAGCGATCAAGCTGCGCCTCCGGCAGCGAGTAGGTGCCCTCCTGCTCGATCGGGTTTTGCGTGGCCAGCACGAAGAACGGCTCCGGCAGAGGCATGATGCGGCCGGACACGGTGACGTGATGCTCCTGCATCGCCTCGAGCAGGGCGGACTGCGTCTTGGGCGGCGTGCGGTTGATTTCGTCGGCGAGAATGATGTTGGCGAAGATCGGCCCCTTGACGAACTCGAACTCGCGCCGGCCCTCGGCGGTCTCCTGCAAAATGTCGGTGCCGGTGATGTCGGACGGCATCAGGTCGGGCGTGAACTGGATGCGGTTGAAGTCGAGCGACATCACTTTTGAGAGCGAGTTGACCATAAGCGTCTTGGCCAGGCCGGGCACGCCCATGAGCAGCGCGTGGCCGCGGGAGAGGATGCAGATCAGGAGCCGCTCGACAACTGCGTCCTGGCCGATGATGACCTTGGCCATCTCGGCTCTCATGCGGTCGTAGGTCGAGCGCAGCTCGTCGATCACGACGACGTCGCTGTCGCTGGGAGTGTCCGCGCCATTGCTGGCGGCAGCCGGTTCGGCTTCAATTAAGGGTGCAGATTCTGACATGTTGCGAAAAACGGGTAGTGAACGGTTTCAGGTGCGGTGGGTCAATGATCGATTGGCCGGGTGGGTGTCGTTTACTTGACGGGCCGGCGGGCGAACCCGGCGGTGCCACGCCCAAACGAGGCAATGTTAAAAAACTCCCAGCCGTCCCCGCCGAACAGGTTCATCTCCTCCTCGAGCGCGACGCGGCTGTCGCCAAAAATTGATTTGTACTCCCACTTGGGCTGCGGAGCCGGCCGCCTGGCTTGGGCCGCGGCTGCGGTTTGCAGGGCGACCAACTGCTTGAGCAGATTGGAGGCCTCGGCAGCGGAGGCGGCTTGTTTTCCGGCCGCCTTGGCTTGGCCAGCGAGTTGGCTGGCCAGCGACTTGACAGCGGTGTTCAGGTCGGTCAACTGCTTTGTGGCGGTCTTGAGCGACTTGTCTTTGGCGTTGCTGCCGCTGGCTTTTTGCAGCTTGGCCAAGTCGCCGGAGACCTTGGCCAAGCTGGCGATCACTTGGTCGAGCCGCTCGAGCACCGGGCCAAGATCGGGCGCGGCGGGGGCGTCGTTCTGCGCTTGTCCAGGCGCGGGCAAGGAGAGGCAGCCCAGAGCCAGGGAGAGGCAGGCGGAGGTTTGAATCAAGCGTTTCATGTCGAATAAAAATCGAGTGGCGGGAGCGTAGGCCAAGCCCCAAGCCGGTGCAAGGCCGGCCGATTCGGGCGATTTCGCTGGCCGATTGGGCCGAGTCCGGTTAAACGGTGCGTGGCCAATGTTCAGGACTTTCAGCCGTTTTTTCCTTTGTCTCCCGTTGTGGTGGATTGTTTCCGCTCAAGCCGGGCCGGAGCTGCCGATCTGGGCGGCGGCCAGTTGGCGAAACGACATCGAGACGGTCAAGGCCCACATCGTCGACGGCACAAACATCGACACGGTGGACGACTGGACCGGCAAGACGGCTCTGCACTACGCCGCCGAGTATGGTCACCTCGAGATTGCCAAGCTGCTGCTGGCCAACGGCGCGAACGTCAACCGCCGCGACGACGACAAGGCCACGCCGCTCTACTTCGCGGCGGTCGGCGGCTTCGTGGAGGTGGCCCGGCTGCTCCTGGATTACGGCGCAGATATCAACGCGCGCGACAAGGCCAAGGAGTCGCCGATGGATGGTGCGGTGTTCTTCGGACACATGAACGTGGCCGACCTGTTTCAGAGCTTTATGGCGATCGTTGAGTACAATATGGACGACCGTTTTCGGCTGGAGGCAACTGCGTTGACATCCGGATGGTACGGTTTTCTCAGGAAGAAAAAGAGGGTCGATTCGCGCCTGTTCCAAGTTCAGGCCTCATTTGACCTGGCCAATTGGCGGACGGCAAAAGTATTCGACACCGGCAAAGCCCCGTTCATTTACAAGGGCTCCAAAACCATAAGGTACGGACGGCGGTTTTTTCGCCTGCGGCCTTACACGATTCCCCTTGAGCCACCTTTTAACCGGATCGACCCTCACTATGAGTTGTTTGAGGCTTCTCGGATTGATGGAAATCTCGATGGACAAGCCCATGAGTTGTCCGAATCTGAATATGTTAACAATCCAGGTTTCGAGGTGGCCTCCGAAGGGCAACGAGGCCAGTGGACCTATCTTTCTGGCGCCCTGACTTATGCTCAGTTTGCAGAGTATGATGAAGGTACGTGGGATGGTATAACAGATCACTCGGTTTCAATCGGGCTCGGCTGGAATCCGGAGGGTATCCATCTTATCGTGATTGTTGAAGACGATGTGCATCATCACACCAAGGAGGAGGCTGATCAGGGTGATGCCGTGCGGGTGCTGTTTACCGATGCCAATCGGGAGGAGGTCATGAGCGAGTACCTGTTCGCCCTGGTGGAACCGTACCTCGAGGATGGAACCCTATATGATAAAACCACGATGACGAACACCGTCAAAGGCTCGGTGCTGGGGCATACGAAGCAGCTTGCCGGCAAGGGCGAGTTTGACGTGGTGATCCTTCGCACGCAAAAGACGATTTATCCTCACACCGGCACGACCACTTATGAGATGTCATTTTCGCCTGAAGCAATCGGCTTGGAGAGTCTCCAGAAAAACGTCAAGTTCGGTCTTGGAGTTGCGGTGATTGACAGCGACCCGGATGCACCCGGTCTGCAGGGTTGGTCTGGCTGGGGGCCGGAAAGTGTCGTATTGGAGACGAATCCTGCTGAAACTGCCTTGATAACGCTCGGCGGGAACAGGGGTGGTGACGGTGGCGAGTGAAACCGGGTATTTAACGCGTACTGTAGCGGGCTCAACACGGTTTGGGAAAAACCGGTTGACTTGGGCAGGAGCCACCTCTAATTTTCCGCGCGATGGCGAGTTTTAGCCTACAACGATTGCTGCTGGGACTGGCGCTACTGGGTAGCGGTCGGGCGGCTGTGGTTTGAACTTGTTCCCAAGCATTTCGTCAACCCCGCTGCCAGGAGGCAACGGGGTTTTTTGTTGAACCACCGAATCGAGAGACAACGATATGAAAAAAAACCGGATCATCATTTTTGACACGACCCTCCGCGACGGCGAGCAGTGCCCCGGCGCCTCGATGACGCTGCGCGAGAAACTCGAGGTCGCGCGGCAACTCGCCCGGCTGAAGGTGGACGTGATCGAGGGCGGCTTCCCGGTGATCAGCGAGGGCGACTTCACCGCCGTCAACACCATCGCCCGGGAAATCAAGGGACCGACCATCGCCGGCCTCGCCCGTTGTGTGCCAAGGGACATTGAGGCGGCGGGCAAGGCCGTCGCGCCGGCCGGCAAAAAGGGACGCATCCATGTCTTCCTCGCCACGTCCAAGCTGCACCGCGAGTTCAAACTCGGCAAGGCACAGAGCCAGATCATCAAGCTCGCTGTCGATGGCGTGAAGCGCGCCCGCAAACTCGTCGCCGATGTCGAGTTTTCGCCGGAGGATGCTTCCCGCACCGAGCCGGATTTCCTCGTCGAGGTCTGCCAGGCGGCCGTCGATGCCGGCGCGACGACGGTGAACATCCCCGACACCGTCGGCTGGGCCGTGCCGAGGCAGTTCGGCGAATTGATCGCGCACCTGCACGGTTCCGTGTCGGAGTTCCAGTCTGGCAAGGCGATCATCAGCGTGCATTGTCACAACGACCTTGGCATGGCCGTGGCCAACTCGCTCGCCGCCGTCGAGGCCGGCGCGCGGCAAATCGAGTGCACCGTCAACGGCATCGGCGAACGAGCCGGCAACGCCGCGCTCGAGGAGATCGTCATGGCGCTCAATTACACCTGCGGCGTGGCGGCGAAGCAGATCGTGAAGGCCTCCAAGCTGGTCGCCCGGATGAGCGGCCTGCCGGTGCAGCGCAGCAAGGCGATCGTCGGCGAGAACGCCTTCGCCCACTCCAGCGGCATTCACCAGGACGGCATCATCAAGAAACGCGAGACGTACGAGATCATGGATCCGGAGGAAGTCGGCTGGGGCCAGACCGAGCTGCCGTTGACCAAGCACAGCGGCCGCGCCGCGATGGGCATGCGCCTCCGGCACCTTGGTTTCAAGCTGACCGACGAGGAGATCAACAACGTCTTCAGCCGTTTCAAGGAGATTGGCGACAAGAAAAAGTTTGTGTACGACGACGATCTCGGCGCATTGGTCGATGGGCAGATGACGAAGGTGCCCGAGACGTGGGTGATGGAATACCTCAACGTCACAAGCGGCAACCACACCGTCCCCACCGCCACTGTGCGCCTGAAAAAAGCCGCCACCGGCCGCTCCAAAAAAGAGACTGTGCTTGAGGACGCCGGCGTCGGCGACGGCCCGGTGGACGCTGCGCTCAAGGCGATCGACCGCCTCACCGAGACGCGCGGCCGCCTGAAGGATTACGCCATCCGCGCCGTGTCGCAGGGCAAGGACGCACTGGGCGAGGTGAGCGTGAAAGTGGATTTTGGCGACGGCGACCTCGTTACCGGCAAGGGGGCGAGCACCGACGTCATAGAGGCCAGCGCCAAGGCATATTTGAACGCCGTCAACCGCTACCTCAACACCGGCCGCCGCAAAAAAAAGCCCCGCAAAACCAACGGTCAGCCATAAGCGCTTGGCCAAGCGGGGAGCACACGCGCCTCGCCGGAATCGTCCATCGGCAACTCAGGGGATTTAGCCTTGAGCGCGGCGCCCAAGGCGGCACGCGTGCGCTCTCCAGAGCATTCCACCCTGTTTCAGCGCACTCAACCGTAGGGATTGAAGCTTTGCAGGTTCCATTCCTCGACGAGGCTGTTGTCGATTTCGTCGAGGAAGCGTGAGGGCTGCTGCATCGCCTCGCCGCCGGAGCCGTGCATGTACCGCAGCAGCGGATAGCTCAGGTACAGCTCGGTTTTTGCGCGCGTGACGGCGACGTAAAACAGCCGCCGCTCCTCCTCCTCGCCGCCGGGGCTCTCGATCGCGCGGCTCGACGGGAACAGTCCGTCGCACAGCATCATCACGAACACCACGTCGAACTCCAGCCCCTTGGCTTGGTGAATAGTCGAGAGCTGAATCTGCTCCGGGTCGGGGTTATTCTCGCGTTTTGTGTCGGTGTCGAGGTTGGTCAGCAGCGCCACTTCGCTGAGGAACGTCTCGGTGGTGTCGTATTGCCCGGCGAAGCCGGCGACCTGCTCGATGTCCTCAAGCCGCGCGTAGTAGTTGGGGAACTTGTCCTGCAAATAATCCTCGTACCCGGCGGCGACAACCATGCGGATGAGATGCCCCGGTCCCTTGGCCTGCTCGTCGTCGAGTTGGCCAAGCGTCTCGGCGAACTGCTCCCAGCCAAGCGCGGCTTTTTTCGGCGCTTGGCCGGCGATGTCGCGCAGCGCCTTGGCCAAGTTTGGCCCCTTGGCCAGGCGCGAGCCGAACGCCGCCCAAAGCTTGGCCGCCGACTTGGCCCCGACGCCCGGCAGCATCAGTACGATGCGCTTGAACGCCAGCTCGTCGCCGGGGTTGACGAGGAGCTTTAGGTACGCGGCGACATCCTTGACGTGCGCTTGCTCAAAAAACCGGATGCCGCTCGTGAGCGAGTACGGGATGTCGCGCCGCGTGAACTCGAGCTGCAGCTCGAGCGCGTGAAAGTGTGAGCGGTACAGCACGGCCATCCCCTCCATCGGCGTGCCCTCGTCGCGCAACTCGAGCACGCGCTGGGCGATGAACTCCGCCTGCTGGTTGGCATCGTTGCAGCAGACGAGCGCCGGCTTCATGCCGGAGTCGCGCACCGGCGCGAGCACCTTCTCGAACTGTTGCGTGTTCGCGGCGATGACGGCGTTGGCGCAGTCGAGAATCTCCGGCGTGCTGCGGTAGTTCGTCTCGATCTTGAAAACATGCGTGCCGTCGTGCCGGTCGGGGAACTCGAGCACGTTGCGGAAATTCGCGCCGCGCCACGAGTAGATGCTCTGCGAGTCGTCGCCGACCGCCATGATGTTGTGGTGCCGGTCGCCGAGCAGGTCGATCAACTCGCATTGCACCTGGTTCGTGTCCTGGTATTCGTCCACGAGAATGAACTGGAACCGCGCCTGGAACGACTCACGGATCTCCTTGTTTTCGCGCAGCAACCGCAGCCACAGGTTGAGCAGGTCGTCGAAGTCCATCACGCCGTTGGTCACTTTGCGCTTGGTGTAGACGGCGTGTGCCTGGGCGATCTCGTCGGTGAGCGTGTCAAAATACGAGTAGCGTTCCTCCATCACTTGGTCAAGCGGCAGGCCGGTGTTGAGCGACATCGACAGGATGTCGCACACGAGATCCGGCTTGGGGAAGCGCACCGCCTTGGTGTCGATACCGGCATCATCGATCGCCGCGCTCATCAACGCCTTGGCGTCGTCGCGGTCCATGATTGTGAACGACTGCGGGTAGCCGACCGCCTCGGCGTGCCGTCGCAACACCCGGTGGCCGACCGAGTGAAACGTGCCGCCCCAAAGCCCCGCCGTGTCGCCGCCGATCAGGTTCTGCACGCGGTCCATCATCTCGCGGGCGGCCTTGTTGGTGAACGTCAGCAACAGGATGCGGTCGACCGGGATGCCCTGCTCGAGCAGGTACGCCACGCGATAGGTTAGCGTGCGCGTCTTGCCCGCGCCCGCCCCGGCCAGCACCAGCGCCGGTCCCGGCGGTGCGGAAACGGCGGCGAACTGCTGGGCGTTCAGCTCCGCCTCGTAGTCGATGTTCAGCTCGACCGGCGCGCGAAATGACTTGAGCGTGTACTCCCTTGGCACGGCCGGTATTCAAGCGGCCAAGCGGCCAAGCGTCGAAGTAATTTTTGGAATCCAACTTGAAACTTGAAATTTCGAACTCAAAACCAGCATCCTCCACGGCCTGGCGGCGCGTCCGCTTGGCCAAGCGCATGAACTCCACCGTTGCCACATTTTATCAGTTCGCCGATCTGCCCGACTTCGAGGCCAAGCGGGCGCCGTTGAAGGAGCATTGTGAGCGGCACTCGGTGCAGGGCACAATCATCCTCGCGCACGAGGGCATCAACGGCACCATCGCCGGGCCAAGCGACGGGGTGGAGTCGGTGCTCGGGTTTATCCGCGGCGACGAGCGTCTGGCCGGGTTGTCCGCCCGCATTTCCGACACCGAGCGAATCACCTTCCACCGGATGAAAGTGGTGCTGCGCCCGGAGATCGTCACGCTCGGCGCGCCGGAGGCCGACCCGCGCGAGGCGGTCGGCGAATACGTCGAGCCAAGCGACTGGAACACGCTCATCAGCGACCCCGGCGTGACGGTGGTGGACACGCGCAACGATTACGAAGTGGGGATGGGCACGTTCCGTGGCGCGATCGATCCCAAGACCGGGTCGTTCGGCGAGTGGCCGGAGTACGTGCAGCAGAATCTCGATCCGAAAAAGCATCCGAAGATCGCGATGTTCTGCACTGGCGGCATCCGCTGCGAGAAGGCGTCGGCCTATCTGCTCAAGCATGGCTTCCGTGAGGTGTTCCATTTGCGCGGCGGCATTTTGAATTATCTGCAAAAAACGCCCGAGGCGGAGAGCCTCTGGGAGGGAGACTGTTTCGTGTTCGACCACCGCGTGTCGGTGAAGCACAGGCTCGAGCAGGGCGCGCACGAGATTTGTTTCGGCTGCCGCTGGCCGCTCACGGGCGGGGAGATGCAGTCGCCGCAATACGAGGCCGGCGTGAGTTGTCCGCGCTGCGCCGACGGGTTGACGCCGGAGCGGCGGGAGCGTCTCCGGGAACGGCACCGGCAGGTGATGCTGGCGCGCAGCCGCAACGAACAACACATCGGCCATCAGCCCAAGCGCAAGTTGCACCCAGCCAATGTTGACTGAAGCCGACCCGGAAGTTTTCAAGTGGACGTGGTGCCTGCTGCCGGTGATCGCCGCCGCTATCGGCTGGGGCACGAACTACCTCGCCGTGCGGATGCTGTTCCACCCGCGCGAGGAGTGGCGCATCCTTGGGTTGCGCGTACAGGGCGTATTCCCCAAGCGGCAACAGGCGCTGGCGGAGAAGCTTGGCCAACTGGTCGCACGCGAGTTGTTCTCGATGGAGGACGTGCGGCAGCATCTGCAGGGTGACGAGTTCGTGGCGCATGTCACCGCGACGATCGAGGGCAGGGTGGATGACTTCCTGCAGAACAACCTGATGGAGGCGATCCCGATGGCTTCGATGTTTCTTGGCTCGGACATGGTGGCCAAAATCAAGCACTCGCTGGTCGAGTGCCTCGCCAAGTCGGTGCCGGAACTGGGCGATCTGTTTGTCAGTCATCTCGAGAAAAACATGGATGTAGAGGCGGTGGTTCGCGAGAAGGTGGCGGCGTTTTCACTCGGCATCATGAAACGAGAGTTCCGGTTCATCGAAGGAGTTGGCGCTGTTCTTGGTTTTTTGATTGGCTTGGCGCAGTTGGGGGTTTTATGGCTGATGTAGGCAAACAACCGTGGTACGGCGTAGCGGCAATTCTGTCGCTGGGCCTGGTCGTGTCGGCACTCATCGGCGGGCGCGCGCTGGAGAAAATGCGCTCCGCGACGGACGGCGTCACGGTCAAGGGCGTCGCCGAAAAGGAGATCACCGCCGACCTCGCCACGTGGCGCGGGCAGATCACGCACCGGGCCGCCGACTTGGCCGGCGGCTATGATGAACTCCAAAAACAGTTCACCACCACAATTAATTTCCTGCTTCAGCAGAGCGTCACCGCGGAGGCCATCGAGGAGGGCACCATCAACGCGAGCGCCCATTACAAGCGCGATGCCAAGGGCCACGCCACCTCGGAAATCGAGAGCCACACGCTCACCCAGACATTCACCGTCACGACGACCGACGTCGCTTTGGCCAAGCGCTTGGCCAAGGAGTCCACGCAACTCATCCGGGAGGGCATCGCATTTCGCTCCTACCCGCCCAGTTTTTACTACACCAAGCTCGAGGGCTTGAAACTGGATTTGCTCGAGCAGGCCGCCGAGAACGCCCAACTCCGGGCCGAGCGCCTGGCCAGGAGCAGCGGCAACCGCGTGGCCAACATCATCTCCGCCTCGCAGGGCATCTTCCAGATCACCCGGCCCAACTCCACCGAGACCGCAAGCTGGGGCATGTACGACACGTCGAGCATCGAGAAGAAAGTGCGCGCTGTCGTCACCGTGCGCTACCGCACCGAGTAGTTTTTCCACACCGCTGCTGAGCACAAAAAAGCCCCGCACACGGCGGGGCTTTAAAAAATCTGTGGGGATTGCGTTTGGCTTACGCGGCGGCGTTGGCCCGGTTGGCCAGTCGTGACTTTTTGCGGTTGGCCTTCGCGGAGTGGATGACTCCGAGCTTGGCGGCCTTGTCGTACGCGGACGCGGACGCGCTTAATGCCTTCTCCGTGTTCTCCTTGTTGCCATCCTTGATGGCATCATTGAGATGGCGCTCGGCGGTCTTGAGGGTCGTCTTTACAGAGCGGTTACGGGCCTGCTTGGCCGCATCACTGCGCATCCGGCGCTTGGCTGACTTGATATTGGGCATCGTTCAAAAATCGCTGAACCAGCGAAAAGGCCGCGCAACCTACTAAACCCCCCCAGCTTGTCAACAGCTTAAATGGGCGTTTTCGGCAAAAAATCAGTGCGCTGCACCGGCCAGCTGCTCCTGCAGTTGTTGGGCGATTTGGCCGAAGACTTCGGCGGGGAGGGAGTCGGGCTGGCTCACGACCACCGGCACGCCGTCGTCGCCGCCCTTGCGGATCTCGGTGAAGAGCGGCATCTCGCCGAGGAACGGGATGCCCTGCCGCGCCGCCTCATCCTGTCCGCCGCCGTGGCCGAATATCTCGACGCGCTCGCCGCCGGGCGCGGTGAAGTAGCTCATGTTCTCGACGATGCCGAGGATCGGCACGTTGACTTTGCGGAACATCTCAATGCCCTTGCGCACGACGCCGAGCGATGCTTCCTGCGGCGTGGTCACGATCACTCCGCCGTCGAGCGGCACGGTCTGGCAGAGGGACAACTGCGCGTCGCCAGTGCCGGGCGGCAGATCGACGAGCAGATAATCCAGCTCGCCCCAGTCCACCTGCATGACGAATTGCTGGATGGTCTTCATGATCATCGGTCCGCGCCAGATGACCGGCTGGTCGTCCTGCAGCAGGAAGCCCATGCTCATGAGCTTGACGCCATGGCTCTGGAGCGGCACCAGCTTGTCGTCGCCCTCGGTGACGGACGGGCGCTCGTTGACGCCCATCATCAGTGGGATGCTTGGCCCGTAAATGTCGCAGTCGAGCAGGCCGACCTTTTCGCCGCGCTTGGCCAAGGCGCAGGCCAGGTTTGCCGAGACGGTGGACTTGCCGACGCCGCCCTTGCCGCTGGCTACGGCGACGACCCGTGCGATGCCGGGCACCTTTTGCGGCCCTTGGCCGGGAGTGGGTGTGCCGGGTTGCGCTTCGCCGCCCTGCGGTTGATGCACTTGCACGTGGGCGACGCGGACGCCGTCGATCGCCTTGAGGGCGGTCTCGCAGCCGGACTTGATCTGTTGGGCGGCCTCGGCGTTGGCGGAGGTGAGGTGGATGGCAACGCTGACCGCGCCGTTGGCCACCGCCACGTCCTTCACGATGCCGAAGGAGACAATGTCCCGCGAGTAGCCGGGGTACTTGAC
>LWDU01000176.1_pt1 | contig 17996 bp, 26 predicted proteins | sample 727161 | NCBI WGS metagenome assembly LWDU01 (sample SAMN04566230, study PRJNA314399) | hydrothermal vent metagenome | isolation source: deep sea hydrothermal plume seawater | place: Mexico: Gulf of California, Guaymas Basin | collected 2004-07-11
CACATGGGAGGAGACTGAGGGGTTAGCTGCCAAGTTTCCACACCGTCGCAAGGGGCCTGCCTGTCCTGAGTTGACAGGCAAAATCCCGATGGTTGTATGGGACGACGACGGGGTGTTCGGTCATGGCGCCTGTGTCGAGTGCGGCATGTGTATCTATGGTCGCAACAACGTTCGCTTTGCTGCGACTAACAGAAAGGGAGGATGATGAAGCACGTTATCCATGTTCATCAGCAGAAGCTCAAGAAAGGGGAAGCTGCCATCATTGACCGCACATACAAGGGATCAACACATCATCGAAGGGTGTATGTGGATGGGCCTTGCTACATCGTTCAGCCTGAAGAGCCTGACCGATGTGGTGCCCGTGTCTGGATCGAGACAGAAGCGGAGACATATTATGGGTGACTCTGAGTACACAGAGCTAGAACGTCAAGCGTATGCGTTTGCGTTGTTCACTGTCCTGATCTTGGACGAGTTAAAGGATCAGTATCTGAAGGGTGTAGAAAACTTTTTGGAGATGGTTCCGAGCTTCGATGGGATTATTGATCGGGCTATCCAGTACCAGATTGACATGCTGGTCGAAGATCCTGAGATCGAGGGACTCAATGAGTAAAATATTTCCCTGCCCCAAATGTGGGCGTGCCACTCGGCTTCAAAGCGAGTGGCTTGGGATACAACGACCCAAAAATGGGCCACCAGATTGGCCGCTCCATATTTTCAACATGGCTGCAGGCTGTAATGCTTCATCGAAACACGGGGAGACAGCATGAATGTTTGGTTAGCTATCTGGGCAATACTCGACTTCGCATCCGTGAACCATGAGCCACCGAACCCTGAGATTCCTGAGGTCGTATGCGAATACTTCGCAGACGACTGCGTAAGGGCGCTGAGTATTGCGTGGTGCGAGAGCTTGCATAATCCTCGTGCCTATAACCCTGAGGGTTCGCATGGTTTGTTTCAGATAAATCAGTACTGGTGGGGGCCAAGAATCTTTGGACGCCAGTGGGCTGATCGTTACGACGTTGAGCAGTCAACGAGGTTTGCGTTCCACATCGTGGGACATACCCAAGCCAAGTGGCGGCTCTGGACCTGCGGGAGGATCAAGTAAATGCCTTATAAAAATCCTGAAGATAGACGCAGAAACAATAAAGAATGGAGAGAAAAAAATAAAGAATATCTTGAACAATACGTAAAGGAATACAGGAAAACAGATCGTTGCAAAGAGGCAAGAGCACGGTATTACCAACGACACAAGAAAAAAATAAACCAGTGGTCAAGAGAGTATTACCTTGCTAATCCTGAAAAACATTTAGAACGAAAGCAAAAAAGCAAAGCGTGGAGTGAAGCTAACCCCGAGCGTGTTCGTGAACTAGCCCGAAAAAACGAACAGAGGCGGTCGAAAGATCCCAAATATCGGGAGCAACGAAAGGAATACAGGAAAAAGTATTACAGCAACTCCGAAAACGTAAAACGGCAAAAAGAAAGCCAGCGAAGATGGCATTTAGAGAATAAAGAAAGAAGGAATGCTGAGGCGAAAGCAAATTATGAAGCCAACAAAGAGGTTTGGGCCGAAAGAACCAGAAGAAACATAGCTAAACGTAAAGCTTCCGATCCTGTTTTGTATAACCAAAAAAACAGCGTTCAAACGTCAATGTATCGTGCCCGTAAATACGAAACGACTGCTGATGGTCACACTCTTCCTGAACTTCACGCCTATTGGAAGTCTCAAGGCATAGATCCTAAGCGTTGCACCTATTGTGACGCTTGGTATCGCCAATGGAAATACGACTGGAAAACGTCAGTCGGTGACCATGTTGTTCCAATCACTAAAGGGGGCGACGATTGTATGGAAAACCTTGTGCCTTGCTGTTTCTCCTGCAACGCATCTAAAGGAAACAGGATTCTTTACGAAGAGTGGATACCACCGAAGGAACGGGTAGCGGTATGAAACCTAGGAAAGGGAGAACAGGTTGCTGGGCCATACTTCCTGGCGGACAACAATGCCCAAGGGAACGTAGAACCTCTTTCCCTTACGACGGCATTGGCTCCAGAGATGGAATCATTGCCTTATGTCACGGACATAAACGCAACTTCGAGAAGTACGGGTCACCTCGAACTGACATTCCTATGCGGATCACGGCATCGCTCACGTTTGAGGAACGGGTCGAAACGTATCTGAATCCTGCGTTTAGTTACATCAGGTTTGGTGACTTTGTTCGTGATGACGGGACGGTTTGTTTCCTTTGGCGAGGCTTCACCCAAGGTGGATACGGTGCGGTCAACAGCAAGGTCATTGCTGAACGAGTGGGCACAAGACGCAACGCCTTGACACATCGTATGGTCTGGGTTTACCATTACGGTCCTATTAGGGAGGGGATGCACATACATCACACTTGCCACGAAACGGCATGCTGCAATATCAAGCATTTACAGGAGAGAACTATGGCAGCAAACGACTTGGAAGCAAGTACGCATTCCGTTGTCCTAGGTAGAAGGGACGAAGAAATCAAACGATTAAAGGAGGACAAACATGAGTTACAACGACAGCTTCACAACTCGTTGGACCCCAAGCGACTTCACTAAACATGGGTACATAGCTACCTACGCATTAGGGAAATGCCGTTGCAGTAAATGCACTGACCGCTGGCTTGCTTGGAACGAACTTGCGGGCATGAAACACCAACGGCAAGTTATGAGACAGGCCACAAAAAGATCACAAGTAAACCATAACGGGAGAAGGGCATAAATATGGAAAATATAGACGAAGACGTACTCGTCCGAATGTTCGATCAAATGCATGATCAGATACATGACGACCGAAAGCTTGCAGTTGCACTGCTCACTCGGGCAGACAAATTAGAAGAAACCATCAGCACATTCATGCAGGGTGTAACCGTTGAAGACATAGGCCAAGATGCCGATGTCATACCCCTGAGGGATACTGATGGCGACCAATAGAACAAGGCGACCTGGATACAACTGCAAAGGGAAACCTTCCGCTTCCTGCTATGGGAACGGATGCAGATGTCTAGGATGTCGTTCCGCCTGGAACCAATACAACAAGGAGAAAACAGAGAAGAAACGTGGACCAAGAAGACAAAAGCATGCGCCGCTACAAGACGCTTATACCCGAGAACAAATTCTGGAAGCTAGAGCCCAACATGAATCCATCTAAATACGAGATCAAAGGAACCGTTGTCCCATTGGGAGCGGGCTTACGCACATCTGGATACGTCGTGTTGCAAGACGGCCAGTACAGAGAGTTCTTTAAGACACGAGCCGAAGCTGAGCAAGCCGCTCAGACCTGGACAAGTAACGAAGAAGAGAAGGAGTGCTGCGAATAATGGCCCTGTACCTAACTCAGCTACACAGGACGCTAACTGAATGTGTCGATTCATATGAACCACTGGCGGCTTTGGAACGACTAAACGATTTTGACCGCCAGCTACGAGAGAAGTTGAAGCTAACCAGCTACATGCGTAGGCACGCATTGCTGGACGCTGTACAAGCAGAGGGAAACCAAGCACGAGTTGGACGTACTATTGGGTTGTCTCGGCAGAGAGCACATGACATGGTTGAACGGGCGCAATTTGAACGTTTACACAAGATCGAACCACCTCTGGGAGAGAGCGCGGTTTGACTTGGGTTGTATCCATGTTAAAATGGGGGGAACCCCCCAAGGGTTCCCCCCATTTGAGGGACATCTTCATTGGGGAGATTTTGGAAATAGTCAGACTATTTCCAAATAGTAAGAGTTTAGGTTGGGCCGTCCTGTATCTCCCTGCGGGGCGGTCCCAACCGAGTAGGGAGAAAAATGATTGAGATACGTTTACGACAAAGTTGGATTAATACATTCCTTAAATGCCCAGAGCAGGCAAGGCAGGACAGGCTTGGTCTTGTCACCCAGAAAGAGTCATCAGACTTTTTGAGAGGCAACGCTGTACATGGGGCAATCGAGTATGCAGGTCGATTGATGATGGCGGGGATGCCCCGCCCACAGCTATCAGAAATTATTGAGGTCGCAGAAGAATTTATTGTGAGTTACTCGTCGGCTGTTGAGGTGTGGCGACACCACTACGAACCCTTGGTTGACACGGTTCGAGCTAACTTGACATCCTGGTATGAAGAGTTGTTCCCTGAACTTGATCCAGTGGGAGTGGAGACTCCCTTCGAGAAAGAGATCGGTAGGAGAGACAACGTTCGTTTAGTCCTAACAGGTACGGTGGACTGGATCGATAAGTCAGGTGTCATTTGGGATTGGAAGAATCCCAGTAGGGAGTATCTGGCTTGGGAGTACAAGCGTTGGGATATACAATCTCATGCTTACTGTTGGGCTTTAGAAGCAACCGACTTCAATCTTGGAGTGATGGTTGATGGAACTCTTCAGGTAATCGAGATTGAACGTACCGAAGAAGATAAGAACGCATTCGTTGAGCTTTGCTGGTCGATGGTTCCGACGATTATGTCGGATGCTAAGACATGGCCACAAAATTGGTCAGGTTGGCATTGCTCTCCGAAATGGTGTCCTGTCTGGCAAGCAGGCGAATGCCGAGGGAAACACCTCGGAGAAAATCCCTGGTAGGGAGAAAGGTAAGCATGACTGACATAGCAAAAGTGACAGTTAGTTTCGCTCAAAAAGTGAGCGAAGCACCATATGAAACAGCGGACTACTCGCTCTCGATAGAGAGGAGTGTTCCCGAATCAATGGGGGATGACGGCATCATTGCCGAAGTATCTGCCATGTTTGAACAAGTGAAAAGTGAGGTGCTGAAACAAGCAGGTCAAGAGATAGATCTTTCTCCTGACGGGGTTGTGATGCGTCGCCTGAAAAGCGGCGTTTCCAGGGCTTCAAATAGTCCAGCAGGCCCCACCCCGCAAGCGACTGCAAGTGTCCCTGCGCCAGCAGGACCTACGGCAACTTCAGTAGCTGCTACTCCTGTTCCTCCGCAGGCTGCGCCTGCAGGTGGAAGGATGAGTGGGCGTACCTATAAGCGCACAGAGTTCTGCTCTGGTAAAGGTGCCGACGAACGTCAGGCTGCTTTCAACTTGTTGGCATTCCATCCGAATCAGTGGGACACCAATGACGGGAACACACTTAAGGTGTACGAAGTCAAGGAACACGCTGATGGATCTACTGATGTAACGAAGAATGGAAAGAACTTTCCTAACTTCTCAATTAGTAAGGATGCTTTGGAACACATCGGGGTATCAACTCCTCGTGATGTTGGTATCTGGGTTAATGATGGAGACAGCAATGTCCCTCTGAAAGTCTGGGACCAAGCTTTAGGTGCCGAGCAGTCTTCTGCTATTGAATGGGACTGGCTGGTACGTCGCGGAGAACTCCAAGAGTTTGCGTATAAGGGGAACTGATGGGTGAGGGTGACGAAGCTGTCGCCCTCACCGCCGAGGAGATCGATACCCGTCTTGCGGGTATCGATCTCCCCGAGGGAGAGCCACAGTACAAATTCTTTAAGCCAACAGCGCAGGCAGTAGACCGATGGGTCGAGTACGCCAAAGGCAGCCACGACTGTTTCCACCTAGGTCTTCAAGACATAGACAGCCGCATGCGTGGCGTCTGGCCCAGCGATGTACTCGTCGTCACAGGCAGAGCACACAGCGGCAAATCCGCAGTGTTGTTCTCTTCGATTGCACGCAACCTTCAAGAAGACCCCGACTTCTACGGAGTGATATACACTCCTGATGAACCCGAGATTCTGGTTGTATCCAAACTTTATGCGCTCTTATATCAACGAAATCTTGCAGAAGTGGAAGAAGCTCTTCGCCTCGAAGACAAAACTGTCATAAACGAAATACAAGAAGCCAAATTTGGTTTCCTTGACAGAGTAAAAATCTTCCCCAATGCCCTCTCGTTTCAGAACATGTCTGATGCCATGAGAGAATGCGAAGACTATTGGCAACACAAACCTCGGTTCGTGATGGTCGATTTTCTTGAACAGCTACCTGGAGCGTCAGGATACGAAGGCGTATCAACAGTCCTTAAAGGGTTAAAGGAATGGGCAGAAACAGAGAACCTTCCCGTTGGTTTAGTTCACCAATCAGGGAAAGGTTCCACTCGTGGCACCTCTAGAGGAATGGACGACGGCAAATTCAATGCTGACGAATACGCAATCCTGCAACTCAACGTGTTCCGAAGAAGAGATGACCCCAAGCTGTCTAACGACGAACGTCGTGTCCACTCTGTCTCAGTGTCACTTGACTTATGCAAGAACAAACGTCCGCCATGTCAAATCACTGACCCTCCCATCGACTACTACATGGACCCAGAGTGCGGGCTTGTGCGAGAATACTATGAGAGCGATATCCCAGGAGATAACCGATGGGTGGACTAACCGCAGAAAGATTTGCTTTACTCCATCAAGGAGGAGCGTTAGCTGATGTCACCCACTGGGTGCATCCCTTGGAAGAAGACAGCAACGTTGCTCTGGGATACGGAGAAGAATATCTTCGCCACATCGAACAGCACCTAAGTAACGATGTAGCCCTTGGGGTGTACCCGTTATGGCAACGGAATGGTGTGTGGATGGTTAATTGGTGTGCCGTTGACCTTGATGACGGAGAAAATTCGAGCGTCCACGCAGACAACCTGGTAACTCTTCTCGCAAAAACAGGTATCCGAAGCTGGAAAGAAACATCTAAAAGTAAGGGCTACCACGTATGGGTTTATTTGACTGAGCCTGTAGCTGCGACCGTGGCCCGTAAAGGGCTCATCGGAGCGTGCCGTGTTGTGGATGTCCCGACCCGTGAGGTGTATCCCAAACAAGTTTCTTTAGCTGAAGGGGCTTTAGGTAACTGCCTGCGTTTGCCGTACCCTCATCACCGTAACGTTGGGCGGCACGAGGTTTACGACCCCAATCATTCGGATTCGTTCTTTTCTCTTAAGGAGTTTGTTTCTGCAGCGTGGGAAGAAAGAACGCCACCAGGGTTGGTGCGTGGGTTGCTTCGTTTCTACGAAGCAACGGAACCGAAAGCTCCTCAGTACAAACCAGGGAACAGAGAAGACGGAGACTTCAAGGGGAACGCTAAGAACATATGGGAACAAACAGAGTTCTCAGACAGGTCAGAAGCTATGTACGCTTTCGCTAGCAGTCTTCTTTGGCAGGAATACTCTGCTGATGCCACGATGGATTGGTTACGTCGCCTCGATGAACGAGTCGGAAAGTTCGTTGGGCGACCAGACCGAGAGAAACAGTTAGAGAACATTGTTGCTAAAGCATCCCAAACAACGAGGTACCATGCGTAAACATTCTTACAAGTTCACTGTTCCAGGGAAACCCAAGGTCAAAGGGCGACCAAGGTTCGCAAGGGGAAGAACGTATACCCCTAAGTCCACATTGGAACACGAGGAACACATACGGAATCATTACGATGGCCCCAAATTTGAGGGACCTATCTCTATTAGCTGTGTCTTCACAGCTAAACGGACACAGGTAACAATCACAGAGCTAGAGCCTTCCTCAACAAAGCTGAGAGGGGATACAACCAACTACCTCAAAGCAGTAGAGGACGCTCTCAATGGGGTGGCCTACGACGATGACATCATGGTGTACCGAATAGTTGGGAGAAAAAAATGATGGCCCCCGAGTTTCATAAACGTCCGTACGAAGAACGCTTCAAGTCGATGGGTTTGGAAGCTGAAGGAGAGTTCGAGAAACGAGAACGAAACTGGGAACGATTCGGTTGGGATCGACCCGACGGGTTCGAGGTACACCAGTTACCTGCAACGTTTGCTGCTACCCCCGACTACATGCAGGTATCTAAGAAGGGGTTCCCCAGACTTGTAGAGGTTATGGGAATGGGTGCCGACGAAATGTTGAAAGTGAAGTTTAACAAAATTCGTGCGCTACAGTGGTGGGACGCATCCGAATTGGATGTGTGGTTTTGGATTTGGTCATCTTCACGCCAAGACTATGCAGATTTGACTTACCGAGAGCTGATGACAATCATCAACACAGAAGATATTCCTATAGGGACCTTCGATAACAAAAAACTGTTCTTCTCGATACATTCAGATTTTCTGCATTGGACTGGTGGCTGACGATAGCCAGGGAGCACAACTCTTTAAGGCTCTTCGGGAATTAAACTTCCCTTCTCTTTCCCCCCAACGTCCTTGGGTAAACGTAACCAGCAAAGACAGAGGTAAAGGTTACGGCCATAACATCCATCGACTTAACGTCAAAAGAGAATCTCGTTACAATCCAACTCCTGAAACAGAAATAGAAAGTTTGATGAGTGCCGCTCCGTTTGAGGAGCCACTCAGATCAATAGAGGAACGAGAGAAAGATCAAGAAGATCTTATCTTTGCAGTCCACAAAACATTTATGAGGCTCACATCTGACGAGCAGTGGTTGTACCACATGCTTGTTGATGTGGGCCTTTCTTTGCGTTTTATAGCCATAGTTTTGGAGATTCCTAAGACGACGTTGGCTCGACGCAGAGATGAACTTGCAACAAAGCTCAGAGAGTGTTTCCTCGAAGACCCCAGGGTAAGGGCTTACTTAACCAGGGGATTTGGAAATAGTTGAACTATTTCCAAATATATTCTAAAGATCCTCAATGTTCGCTGTGCAAGCTTTAAGAAATGCGCTGAACCCATGCAACCATTGCAATAGAGTCGCCAGAGCGATCATGTTCCCATCTTCCGCTTCCTCCCAAGCATCCAGAAGATGATCAACTTCGTCTAAATCGAATGTAAGAAGAACACCTAACGTTCCGTTTATCCATTGAGCATGGGTACCGTCGTCCATATCCAACAAACCCTTACTCGAAAGTAAGGTCTGTTCGATCTCGTCTTCGATTTCTAAACCCTGCTCGGCCATCCAATCGGCCCAAACATCATCAAATAGTTCTTCTTCATCCACGGGCTTACCTCCCGAGGCGCGCCTTAGCCAAAGTTTTTAATGCGGCAATACCTGCAGCAGCGAAAGCTGTCACAGCAGCTTTCAAACTTGACACATCGGTAACAACAACTATCGCTAACGCCGCTTCGATGCCCGTCCACATGGAACGTTCAACCCAGTCGGACCACGAAAATTTTGTTTTAGGGGTTTCTTCAGTCACTTGTTACTTTCCGAACGGTCGTCCGCCCTGGTTCTGATTAGCCAGTGCGGTGGAACGAAGGTATGCGGCATCAGATTTGGCTTTAGAACCCATTGCCTGGGCGTTATCCACCGAATCAGAATCTTTCCATTGTTTACTTTTCTTAGCCATATCTACGGCCTCCTATAGGTTGTCTGGTGTGGCCCACTAACTAAACAATACATCCCAAGTTCTAGCACCAACTATGCCATCAACCTTAAGGAACGCACAGTATTTGACCTGGAACATTTTGACTCCCCTTTTCGTGTTGTATCCAAAGATGCCATCGATTCCCCCAGGTTCATACCCAAGATCTCTCAGACGCTCCTGAACGGCCCGTACGGCCTCCCCACGACTCCGACGCCTCTTAGACAGAGGAGTATGGGATACAACCGCTTTCAGGCTCTCCAGGTGAGCCCTGATGCCTTCCCAATCTATTTTGTTGGGATCTCCAAGCGGTGACGGCATCCCTGACTTCAACCAGTTGTACAACCAGTTCCCAGGGCAAGTGGAATTTCCTAAATCTCTGTGTCCTTTGACCCACAGCTTCCCCTCATAACGACTATTAATGTGACCAATCAGCCACTTAATCGAATCCAACGCAGGCTCAGAAGCCTCTACCTCTCCCCAACCCGTAAAACAAACCGACTCAGTACGACTATTCCAACCCTTAGTAGCACCAGAAATGACGCTGCCTCCACGGCCTGCATAAATAACTCCCGCTTCATCAACCAACCAGTTGTACGCAATAGCGTTCCAGCCACGAGAATCCATATGAAAACGCTCATACGCTTTCAACGCAGCTACACCCTTTGGCCCGTTCTTCACACCACTGTGATGAAGAACAATCCCCTGCACCCGAGAACGCCTCAACCTACTGAAAGGCCGCTTGGGAGGACGAGCATCCCACCCGTCCCGAGAAATAATTGTTCTTTCAGACATACCTAAATCCTAGACCCTACGATTTTCTATATCTTTCATATCCCTAAGCATCTCAGCCATTTCCTTTTGCTGCTCAATAAGAGCACCACGTCTACTCTTCAGAGTATTGGGCCTGAGGTTCATACCAAAGAACGTCGTAACCCAAGTAGTAACAATACGTTCCTGCTTACTTTTCTCATTCGGCAAAAGGCGACGCAAACGGCCAAGAACAGGAGAAAACTGATCCAACGAATAAATAGTTTTATCAGTCACCTTCCAGTCGCCTTTACTGTTCTTCTTCGCATACCCAAGAGTCTTGAGAACAGGAATCAACCCAGGCATGTGTTCATACGCATAAGGAACCTGCTGGTACCTGCCAGTAAATGGAATGTTACCGAAATACTGTTTACCCATTGTTAGTTCTATCGGAAGTTTGTACAAAGGCATCATGCTCTCAACCAGTGGACGCCACGGTTCCCTATCGTTTATACCTTTCGACCATTTAGCAAGATCACGGAACGGCAAATCAGGTATCGAATACGCCCGATTACCTTGAAGCTCAAACGGTAAACGAATACCCATATTCTCCCCAAACCAGCTAGGAACAAACCCTTCCTCAGGAGAATGCAACTCCAACTCTTTCTTTACCTGACCCAAACGACCCCAAGCCGCAGGTTTCTTACCGATCGACTCAACAAGCACAGGCAAAATGTTTTTCTGCCAAGTCCAGAACGGGATCACCTGCTTCATTTTGCGTTCCGTCTGAGTCAAATTGGCGTAATCGAAATGGTATTTGTTTACAAGCTCGAAAGCATCATCGATGCTTCCCCCACCCATAGTTGTGTGGTGCGCTACAGCGCCACGCAACATGAACTCAGCATCTTGGTTCAATGAACGAATTTTGGCAAAAGGTTTGAAGTCTGCTTTCAACGGATTCCAAGATCCTGCCCTCCATGCTCCTTCACTGCCTCCACCAATAATGTCCAACGCAGACTTAACTTCCTGCGACACTTGACCACTACTACTCATACCCGTTCGATACCACCCCAAGAACGTTTTAAGCTCATCTACAGGAACAGCACCCTGAACCTGTGGGCTACCAAACTTTCCTTTCAAACGAATAGATTTACCACCAGCAATAAGCTGCTCTACCCCGAAAACAATATCGTCAGGTCGGCCCGCAGCGACAGCCGCTGTCGCCGCTGCACGACGAATACCCAGAACCCTGCCATGCAAACCCATAGGCACATCAGCAATCTGGTTATTGATCCACATGCCACCCATCATGTTTCTCAAAATAAAACCAGGTGTACTGATAGCTTGAGCTTTCCACCAGTTCAAAAACGTTCCGTAGCGCTTCATGAACTCGCTCATGGCTTGAGTGTCAGCGGTTCTAGCTGCGGCCTGAACCGCAGCAGAGAACAGTTCAACCGATCCTTCTCCCGCTCCCCCCACGAGACTGTATCCACGCAACAAGCTGTTGGTTCTATTGGATACATCCCGAGCGTTGCCGAGCCCTGACATGGTGACCATGTACTCGTTTAACCGACCGCCGTATGCGTCAGAAAGATTGTGTTGGTTGCGGACCTTGCGAAGTTCCGCAACCGCAGCTTGCTGAGAATCTGCTGCACTTATTCGGACACTTGTCTTATCCGAATCCAATATCCGCATCTTCTCCAGCTTGAGATCATCAATAATTTTTTGCTGCTGAACTATTACAGCATTCACACGGGTAAGTTCAGTTTCGCTTAGCTCTTTCCTTCCTCGCCAGTGAGTACGCCGTTCAGCTAGATAAGCCTCAGTCTCTAACAATTTCTTTTGGGCAGCACCCATAGCAGTTTCAAGCCCCTCGAACTTTGCCCCAAGAATCTCAAACGTTTCCTGCAACGCATTATCCGCCGCTTTAGTGCCTTGATTCGCAAGACCAAGATTCAAAATCTCTTCTATCTCCCGCAACTTCGCATTCAACAAGTTACGTTCAGCCCCACTGATATCACCAAGAAGCTCAGCAACAGCCGTACCTATAGGAGACTCCCCATCAAGAAGAGCTTTACCGCCCTTAACGGTTCGGTAACGATCCAAACGGGCAAGAATCCCCAGGTCCCCCTCATCCAGCCCACCAATAAGACGCTTCAATTCCACCAACTCAGGCATATCCTCAAGCCACTTCTCCCACTTAGGATTACCCTTAAAGATCTGACCTAAACGCCGAGAGATACGACCCAACTTATCTTTGCGAGCTTTACTCGCAAGCATCTTCCCGTTTCTAGCAAAATCGAACAACTCGTCAGCCGACATGACATTCAAAAAATCTTCCAAATCGTCGGCAGCCCGCACCGTCACATCATCCATCATGTGATTAATAAACGTGGACTTAAAGTTACGCAACCCCTCACGCACGACATTCACCATGTCTTGAATCTCTTTGTAACTGTCAAACAACGGCATAAACCCTTGAAGCTCAGGATTAATACCCTGAACAGCTTCAATACGTTTCAACATTTCTTCTAACTGATGAACCTGATCGTCAAGAGCGTGAATCATTTCCACAGCATCACTACGAGCAGCATGCAAACGAGCAACCTCATCAGAAGTTTGCCGAACCTTCTGACTTATGTATCCAACCCCCCTACGAAGATCGTAAGCACCCCCTGGGCTAATCAAATCCAGAGCGTCTTTACTTAAACCTTCAACACCTGAACCGTTTTGGATAGCGCGCATAACAGAAGCAATAGCTTCCATTTCTCCTTCAAGGACAGCTATTTCATTAGCTGCCTTGACTGCTGCCGCTTTACTTGTCTTGCTTCCCGCTTTACCAGCTTCACCCATGTAAAAGTCAAGGTTCTTAGCTTGTGCAGCTTTAGCTGCCTCAACGTTTTCTTTAGCAATTTGAGCCCTAGATAGCGAACGTCCAGCCCTATTCGTTTGTGCTGTCAAACGTGTTGCTGCCTTCCGAGACAACTGGCCGTTAGCGCCACGAACAACAATGCCTCGCTGCGCTAAACCATCCACCACATACTGAGAACGAATAAAACGAGCATGAGAATCTATGTACTGAGTTAAACCTTTAGTCATATCAGTATCAAAGATGTCAACCCATGTGTCACCATGAGCTTCTTTACCCATCTTCGATAACTGAGTTCTAATAGAACCAGCTTTATCAATGTTCTTAAACGTTCCAACCTGAGTCTGGTTGGTGTATACATGGCCGTCCCGAGCTTCGACCCTAAACCCATCTTCGACAAGATCATCTATCGCATCATCCAAAGCCTTTACCAGGTCATCGTCACCAATGATGTCGTCACTGATCCTCAACTGCGTTCGGAGTTTGTCAATATCGATATCGTCTACGCCCACTTCCCGAACGTTGCGCGCAATAAGTTCTTTTATGCCCGAAGGCGTAATCCAATTCCTTTTATTAAACGAATTGCCCTGAATCATGTCCTTAGGATTCTTAGGAAGTCGAGCCCCTTTCAAACGGCCAAGCTCGTCAAGCTTCTCAGCGCCTTCTCTACCTATATAGCGCATCAAATACAGTTCTCCGACAACATCACCTAAGTCATCGCTGTACGGCAAAGCTTCATTAACAAGCGTCCGTAAACCATCCAAATACGCTCGGGCCTCAGCCCGCAAAGCCATAGCTGTAGTTTCAATACCGAACTTATTCCCCTGAGAGAACAGAAAAGAAGTTTCGTGCTCAGCGGCGAGCATCAAATCATCAAAATCAATACCCTCTTTAGCGGCTTTACGTTTAAGATTCTCAGCGCCCGTCTTAGCTGCCGAAGCAAAAGTCGAAGACTTCGTGTTGGCTGTTTGCCCGACCCGTTGTATCCAACGACCGTTCACTTGTTCCGCCACGTCGGAGGAACGAATCATCGCATTAACATTAACATCGGTGCTAAACGCTTTACCGAAGGTTTGCCCCAGCCGTGTTTGGGCCGCAGCCCCAAACACTTTCCCAGGAGTAGAAGCAATAAGAGCAATAAATGCGGCGTTTCCAGGTATCTTCGCCAACAATTTGGCAGTCCCAGGCATCTCCACTGCCATCTTCATAGCCATTCCCGCAGCTAAGTCAGCTTCAGAACCAGCTTTGACAGCAACTGCAGGTCCTGTGCCTCGCAACTGAGCCATCCTGGCTCTAACGAGCTTTAGATTATTTGGGTTAGTGAGATCTAAAGCATGCTCTACTTCATCTCCCCACCTGAACAAGCCACCAGGCCCAGCCTTACCCCCACCTTTACCAGGAAGTAACTGACGGACACGCATATCATCTAGTTTCCTGCCAACAGCAGGAAATATGGTCCTCAAAGGCTTCTCTATAAAGAAGCGTCCCAGCTTCCCAGTACCAGGAATCGTGAAACGAGCACCAGACGAAATACCTATGTCGTCCAAGTATTTGCCCGCAGACAACACCGATTTAGTTCTATTAACGCTGCTAGATGCAGCTAATAAACCCTTGGCTTTAGCTGCATCACCTGCCAGTTCGGCTGCATCACCTGCCTTCTTCAAAGCCATAGCAACATGTTTAGCTTGCGTCGAACGAGCCAACAGCCCAGCACCAGCCATATACGTCAACGGATCTAAAGCAACATCCAGCCCCAACCCAAGAGCAAAACCCTGCCACCCACCAGGATCAACATCCCAGTCCCGCAACACCTCACCCATCATCATGTTGTCGCGACTCTGCTGGAACCACTCACCCACAGAAAAAGACTGATCGTCTTTTCCTATATCACCGATCTCTTTGATAGCGGATACAATCATCGCCCGAGGCGTATCGACGAAATCGATTATGGGGCCGACAATAGGAATATCGAAGAGCCCATTACCCGAAGACTCTTTGGGTTGTATGACAGGACCAGGTAAAGCTTTACCGCTTCTATTTAGGTTGAGCCCTAACTGGCTCATCATGTTTTGCCGCTGCGGAATCTTCATTGGCCGAGGCGGAGGAGCAATCGCCATAAAGACCCCTAATTGTTGAGAGTTTCAGATTGTGTCTTTAAGGTCTGTATGATTTTGGCCCAGTTTTCTATCGAAATTTCTTCCCCGATTAGAGCGTCCCACTCTGGAGGCAGCATCCCTTCGGTGATCGTTATCGCTCTTCCCGTGGGGGCAGCAGCAATCATTTTGTTCATTGAATCAGGAATCGAACTTGTCATTGCAGCAGCAACTGGGTCCATTCCAAGTTGAGATGTTCCAAAGTGCATGGCACGCTGTGCTTGCATTTGTGCTTCATTCGCTGCAGCAGCAGCCGCATCCTTCGCTTCCGCACCAGAAATCCGACGATTCATCAAAGCATTATTAATATCTTGAAGCTCATACGACAAACGCTGAGAACCCTGGAACAGCATGTCCGAAGCGTCAGCGTCGAACTGGCGACGCTCCTTAGCAAACCCAGACTTCGCACGACCCATACCTAAACGGGCACGTTCAGCACCAAGCATCGACATGCGGTGAGCCAAATCTGAACCCGATTGCATCTGGGCACCCAACAAAGCACCCATCTCGGTGCCAACCATTTCCGTATACTTAGTCGGATCAATACCGAGGTTATTTAACCGAGTAGAAGCAGCAGACGTTCGAGCATCAAGCTTCCGTTCCGTTTCCTCAAACTCAGCCTTACGGTTAGCCTTATACCAGCCTTCAGCGTCACGACGTTCCTGATCTTGTTGCCGAAGCTGACCAAGAATCGCTTCCTCATCGCTATCAAACTGACCACCCGCACGCTCTCGCTCTGACCCCAAATAGGTTTTCATATCGCCGTAACGATCCTGAGCGTAACCACGATTCGTTGCAGCTTGCTGCTCCGCTAACCCCATAGCGTTCCCACCCTCAAACGTGGGGAACAGTTGATTGATCAGAGCCGCTTGTTGCTCCTGATACATTTTTTGATAAACCGCATCTCTATCGTCTAGCGGCCTATCCCTGTTCGGGTCAGTTTCAGTTACAGCCGTAGACGCAGGCCCAGGCCCAGACGCCTGAGGACCTTCACCTGGAATCAAATTTCCTTCTTCTTTAGCAGTAATAGCATTCCTCAAAGCTTCCAAGGTCGAGTTGTCTGTTTCACCTGAACCGTAAGGACTATAAGCAGAAGACATAATTTCAGGAGGGACCATTATGTCGTTGTCACGCAAAATCCCTCCTTGCAGCAAATACTCAGCAATAGCTTCTCTCTCCGCAGGAGTTTGATCTTTCTTTTTCATCAACGCCTGGAAATAATCATTTGTGCCAGGGACTAAATCAGACGACAAAGCAGAATGTTGATAGGGAGCATCGCTACCACCCGCACCTGAAAGAAAATTTCTGATACCAGCTAAATTACGTTGCGGGGTACCCGCAACGCCTCCTAAGAAATCTGCAATTTCTCCCCGTGCAGTCCCGTACCCCTGCTGTGCTCCCTGAGCACCAGCTTGTAAAGCGTTAATCACAGCCGCATCTGCGGTTTCCAAAGCACCCCCAGCAGCATCTAAACCACCTAGAAGCAATTTTTGAGCGCCGTCAAGCGCAGCATTTCCACCTCGACCAAGCTGGCCTGGCAGCTTCTGCAAAGAATCAAGGCCCGAACGCACAGGTTTTAAGTCACCAAGCCGTTGAGCAACACCCAAACTAGGGTCCCACTTATTGCCAGGAGCAGCATCCATAAGAGTGCCATAAGGATCTGGAAGACTATTCACCCCTGACGCAGCACTCCCTATAGCTTTCAACAAAGCATCATCTGCATCTGCTAAAAACTCTGCCCCACCACTCGCAGGGCCAAGATTTTGACCAGTCAACCTGTTTTTGCGCTCAACCATAACCAAAACCCCTATTGCAAAGATCTAATCTGCTGAGCAATACTTGCCCGCAGTTCATTCGGATCAGAAATATTTGCTGTAGTAGCAGCAACACCCAACGCATCAGCCAAAGCATCAGAATCAATACCTCTGTAATACTGTTGTTCCTGAGCTAAATCGCCACCAATATTAAGCTGTTGCGCCGACAAATCATACTGTCGGAGCATGTCCCCAATAGACCGCAACTGATCTGACTCGTACTCCCCCAACGTCTGATCCGCAATCCCACTATTCACCACATTTCTTTGATTTAACCTGTCCCAAATAGGTCGCTCCCCACGTATCCGACTCTCATCCTGTCTATCCAAACCGTAAGCCAAACCTTGACCTAGAAGCTCACGGTTATATTGATTACCGCTCAGAGCATTAACCAAATTAAAATAGTATTCATCAGAAGCAGTCGAACCAAACGTCTTAATCCCAGTATTCCCCACAGAAGGCTGTGGCTGATAGCCACCATCGGTAGGGGATACAAACCCGTCAGTAGCACCAGTTGGATTGGGTGCAGCCAAAGACAGTTCTTTCGCTGCGATCTCAGACTCAGGAGTTACCGTTCCACCCCGTGGAAACGGGTCCAAAGAAGCAGCATCAATAGTTCCCCAATCAGCAGTAGCGCCAGGACGCCCCCATGTCCCGATAGCATTATTCATGCCTTCCGCAGCGTAAGACCCAGCGTTGTTTCTTTCTAAACGAGAAGGGCCACCTACCCCGTACTCTTTAGCGGCATGAAAAACTTCAGGGTTAAGAGAGACACCTCTAGGTTTTTTTGCACGCATGGGGATGAGGCCATCGCCCTGCCATCCCGCCATACCGTATCCCATTGGAACCTCCTACCTTAGGGCTCTTGTGTCCCACAACAGCAATCGCAGGTACACGCAGCGTCCTCAAGTTGCTGGATGTGAACTCGCATCAAAGCGATTTCCCATTCCAGCTTCCCACGCTCACTTAAAGAAGCGATAACTTCTTCGATACCCACATCAGCACTCATCGTGCAGCTATCTCATCATCCGTAAGTCCGAGAGCTTTCAGCTTCGCATCACCAGAAGCTTTATCGGCAGCACGTTGAGCCTCGGTTGCTTCCTCCGCTGCACGAGTTTCCGCTGCTCGAACGTCAGATTGTTTCATCTCATCCCACTCTTCATCGGTAAC
>LWDU01039432.1_pt1 | contig 17991 bp, 15 predicted proteins | sample 727161 | NCBI WGS metagenome assembly LWDU01 (sample SAMN04566230, study PRJNA314399) | hydrothermal vent metagenome | isolation source: deep sea hydrothermal plume seawater | place: Mexico: Gulf of California, Guaymas Basin | collected 2004-07-11
CTCACCGACTGGGGTGGCAAGCTCGACATGGTGTCGATGCACCTCGTCTTTGGTTTCTGGTTTGTCTACAACCTGACTCGGCGGTTCGACCGCACTGTGGCCTGGTTTCTAACTGTGCTCTCAACGCTAACCGTTACCTTGCTGGTGCCCCGTGTTCTGTTTGGTGTCATGGGATTTGAGATCTTCGCGGTGCTCCTGGTGTGCGTCGTCGCCAGCGAGATCCTCGTAGGTGTGGGCGCCAGGGGACGCGCTTCGCCGCTTGTCATCAATCGTTCGTGGCTCTGGGTCAGTCTCGGTCTTTACCCACCTGCACTGCTCATCTGGTACTTTTCTCTGTCGGGCCAGCCTCTCTGCAACCCTTGGTCTTTATTTCAAGGGCACGCTGTCTGGCACGTCTACTTTCGAAACGGCGAGCTTGGGGAGCCTGCCGCCTGACCAGGCATCGAACGCGGACGTGGAATAGCGCGGCTCAAATGACCGCTGTACCGTTCTGGCATCAACCTTCTCTGACACGGCGGAGTCCGGTGGCGGGACTCCGAAGCCGCCGTGGTCCTTGGCGGTCATTCTTCGGACGGCGGGCTCGCGATCCGTGTCGCTGGGGGCGACAATGCGCCCCGCCCCGACGCGTATCTCCTGCTTGCTCCTTTGCCCCGATTCAAGGTTGTTTCTGGGAAGGGAAAGGCAGGGCCGCATAGGATCATTTGATTCAAAAGGTGACTTTGAGCTTCCCGCCGTCAGAGACTTGGCAATCCCCGGCCCCACCTGCGAGCAGACCCTTTCGGGGGTCGCTCATATCGAGTTCGCAGCGGATGAAGCGACCGCGATTGCCGTTTAGGGTTGCCAGCACACGACCGGAATAGTGCTTGAAGAATTTTCCGAATTCGATGACTTCAACGTAACCAGTGTCGCCCCAGCCGTAGTCGTACCAACGGGGCGCAGCCCAATCAGTGTGGATGTCCTGAAGAACGTAATAGTGGGTCGAACCGTGACCGGTTTCCATCACCCGGGCATACGAGCCATCGAAGTGCTCGCCGCCGGGCCCAAGCGTCATAATCATATGACCGTGCGCATCATCGATGGCCGACCACGAAACGGCCACGGTTTCGGTGGCGCCCAGCCCGTGGGTCCAGGTCCCTTTCATCATTCCCCGTTCCACGAGTTTCGCGAAATGTGGCGTGGAATCGGTCTTGCACGCCAAAACAAACCCACCCATCGCGCAACACACCACCGCGATTGTCCATTCGCTCAAAAACTTCCTTCCCAATATTCACTCCATTCGATTGTCTGTGCTTCCCAGTGCGTGGCCGCAATCGCACGTTTTCCCCGAGCAGCGTGACACTAGGACCGGGTTTCTTTCGGCGTCAGCTGTAGCTCAAACACCGAGCCGTGTATTCCACTGGACAGACTCGGACAAAAAACGAGTTTGCCCGGCATCGGACTCGCCTCTCCTCGGACCCCGGTTTCTCCCCGTCTCCAGCAGAACCTTGACCGGAAAGAGGGCTCGTTGAGCATAGGGAAAAAAGCTGGGTTTCCGGAAACACCGATAAGTAACCGTATGAAAAACGACTCGATGGTCATGGGCATTGTTCCCGTTCCGGGCGGGGGGGGGGCCGCGACTTTCCACCCGTTGGTTGAGCGCGCGATCAAAACAGCGGTGCGGGTTCCCCTTGCGACGCCGCGCGCGCTGCTTCTGCGGCACTTGCAGCCCTCTCGCTTCCGGATCAAGCGAAGACGCGCGAATACCTTGGCAAGCCCAACGAAACGAATCCAGTCTCAAGCTTAGGGTTTTGGCTTGACCCTCAAGCTGCTTTCCCCTGCTCCAATGCAACCCGCGACGCGTAAGCGGCGGGGGAGTCGCATCTCACCGTTTCTTCAAGGAATGCGACAGGCTTCGAACCTGAGGGCGATCTGCGACTAAAAAGGAAGCAGATCGTAGGAGCAAAGCGACGCGGACGGGGGTTTGTTTGGAAGCAGTGCTTCCAAGCCCTCCCGGCGCGCCATTGAATGCAAGCACTTACCCAGCCACCGCTCGTGCAGCATTCGTGAATCGCTTCCGAACCGCTGCCAACATCCAGAATTCGGTTTTCGGGTCGGTGTCGCTTTCATTTCTTCGAGCGGAAGCGAAAGACACCGCCTACCCGGTTCGTTCACAACCGAGTTCGGCCAGCACAGCGCGCCACGCGCTTGCATCTCTTGGCCCCGTCAGAGTGCGCGAACCTTTGGGATGCTTGATCCAATTGAAGGGCAGCGCAGTACCGCCAAGCCGTCGCCATTCATCACCGCCCGCATCGCGAACGACCGTGAGTTTGAGGTCGTGTTTCTTCCAATAGCGCCGCACCGTCTCTACGTCTTCATCCACGTTCACCGCGACCACAGTCACGCGCCCTGGTGCGCACGCCGCAGCTTCGATCTCGAGAACTTGCATTTCTTCCGCACAGGACGGGCACCAGGTTGCCCAGAAATGCAAGATCAACGGCGAGTCGGCATCGGTTCCGGCAAAATCAGAAACGCCACCGTCAAGCGCAGCAAATTCGAGCGGCCCGCGACCGGCTGCGGCCAGGAACAACAGCGGCAGCAACAACACTGCAATGACGGGGAAGCGTTTCATTTCGACCAAACCTAGAACCGCATCAACACGCCGGCCGCCCAGACCGGATCTTCATGTTGTTGCCCGTTGAGCCATGAACTCGTGACAGGCACTTGCGTGGAAACGCGCAGCACCGGCGCCTGCTGATTCCTGAACCACGGAAGTGTCATCGCCACACCGGGCGAGATGTAGAGAATCGATCCGCCACTATCGTTGAAGTTTACGTTCTCAGACTGGTCTTTGTCTGCCCAGCGATAATTGAGCTGCGTGCTGAAGCTGAGCCAATTGAGTGCAGGCACCTTGATGGCGTGGCCCACTGGAATCTCAATCGCGACGTTTGCCAGGAGGGCATCTCCATATTCGTAGTTGAGAGATCCCTTCGTGTTGATCTTGTAAAGAAAGCTCGAGTAGAGCGAGGCCCATTCGAGTTTATGCACCATCGCCGCGCCGAGCCCTGTATCCCACGACCCGGTGCCCGCCTGCAGATGCGGGTCCTTGATTCCGTTGACCCGCTTGTTGCTCTTGCCTGTTGGCGTCTTGACCACGAGCCGTGCTTCTACCCAGGTGCTCGGGAGAACGTCCCGATTTCGCCAGACCACCCCCGTCGCCGCAAAGGAGATGTCGCCAAGGCCATCGATCGATGAAGTTTCGCTTACATCGCCCTCGATTTCCGTGACCTCGTTGAACTTCACAGGGATGTCCACGGTCAGGGTCAAGCGATCAATCGGCGTATAGCTGAGATAGAGATCGAGACGCTGGCTTTCATTCTCTTCTCGCTCCTCGTGTTCTTCTTCGCCTCCAGGTTCCTCGTCATGGGGAAGCAGACCACTTTCTTTTTTCCAACCACGAACCTCGAGGTAGGCACTAAAATTTCCTACCTGCTGGGCGGTCGCACCATTGGCGTCGAAATTGGGGTCGCCCGCCATGCATACCGAGCAAGCGCGAGCTTCAAATGCTCCAACAAATGCAGTCACAAAGACTGCGACCAAGAGCGCGCATAGCACGCTACGAACGTAATTCATTTTCGTCTCCTTCAACACGCGACCGCACGCATCCCCGTCGAACGGGAGCGGGTCGCATCATTCTTAAAACCAACACGGCCCGAAGAGTTCAGGCCGTGTTATGCGTTACGAATGAAGAGAGATGGGGACGAGTTCGGGGGCAGAGGGTTCGCCCGCAACGAAGGGTTGTGCAACTCGGTCCATCACGGCGAAGACTTCGTGGTAGGTGTGAAGCATTGCTGCAGGAGGAAGCATTGGACTCGCATACACCGACGCGATATCGCCCGAGCCCCACGACGAACACCCGCAGAGACAATGTGCGCGAAGCATCGTGTCGTTGTGCGCTTGGGGCTCCTCGGCGTGAGACATGGCGTGATGATCGCCCCTAGGGTCGGAATGGTGCGCGTGCTCAGCAACCTCAACGCTATGTGCGACTTCCAGTCGCGAGCTGGGAACGAGATCATACTCTCCCGGCAGCTGGCAAGGCACGGCCCAGGTGGCGACGTGTGCAAGAGCCGTCACGCACACGGCGAACACTTGCAATCGCCGACCGAGCACAATTCGGCCCATTCTGAGTCGTTGGCAATTTTCGTTCACGCTTCCATTTTAGGCGATCGAATTCCGCGTCGCCAAGCGATCGCCGACTTCGAATGGACAACACCCGCGAGTCCGAAGCCGAGCAGCAAAGCTGCGTCAGGCTTTTCAACGGGCTTACACGTAGGTTCACGGCGACAAAGCTCCTTTTAAGAACGCCGGGTCGAGATCACCATAGATTTGGTATTCCAAAAAATACGATCATAATAAGAGAAGCTGCGTTCTCGTTGCCGCCGGCAAGGAACCGTGTGACAAAGCGAGGGGGGTTCTTTCGTTGGGCTTGCTGATCCCACATGAGCAGGTCGCCCTCTTGCCATGCGTGGCGATATCCGAATTCGGGCTTATGCATATGGGCCATCAGCATTGCCGAGATGGCCTCGCCTTCATGCGGCGATAGGTCTTGGATGAACCGCGTATAATTCTGGTTGATTGTGAGCCACTTCCGGTCTGTAACGGGATGGGTTCTCACAATCGGGTGTGAGTGGAGCAAGCCCTTTACGAGCGCTTCTCCCATCTGCTCGGCCAGCAGGATGCCACTGCGCCAACCCATCTCATCCAGATGGCCATAATCGTGGATCGCGTTCAGGTCGCCAATCAGATATTTCATTTTGTCCGAGAGCGTGCCGGGGAGCTTTCGGACCCATTGAAACCTGGGCTTACGGCTTGCGGATCAGTCTTGTTGGATTTCTTTCCTATATTCCCGGTTGCTGAAAACGCGTGGCGGGAAGTACCGTCCGCTTCGCCAAACGGACTGAATCGCGGCCTGCGACGGCGATAAAACGGAGTCGGGCAATGGAAACTGATCGCGTTGTCGAAGCGACCGACTCGGTCGCTCATGAAAATCCCGATCGATTCCTCGGTTGGAGTGCGCTTGGTGCTGCGTTCACCGGTCAGTTCATCGCCACGGGGGTAACGTTCGCGGCGTTTGGGGTGTTCGTCATCCCGCTCGCGGCAGAATTCGAAACGCCGCGTGGGCGACTGAACCTGGGCTTCTCCATCGCATTTCTCGCCATGGGACTGTTGGGCCCGTTAATAGGCCGGTGGTTGGATCGCGGACTGACCCGAACGCTCATGCTCGTGGGCGTCACGATGAGCGGGTTGGGTTTGATCGGAATGTCGCAGGCCAGCTCCCTGTTGCAGCTGGGTGTGTGCTTCTGCGGCTTGGTCGCAACGGGTGCCGCGCTCTTCGGCATGATGCCCACGATGGCGATCGCGGCGAACTGGTTCCAAAGGCGACGGGGTCTCGCGCTTGGCATTACCGTGGCGGGCGCGACCGTGGCGAGTTTCATCGCGCCACCCGCGGCCGCCTGGCTGATCGAACAAGTGGGCTGGCGCGGTGCGCTTCTTTGGTTTGGAGTCGCCGCACTCGCGCTTGGGCTGCCGGTCTTCTATTTCTTCGCGATCGGTCGTCCCGAGATGGTGGGGCAGCAACCCGATGGGGACACTCCCTCACCCGACGTGACGGAAGCGCCGAATCTGACGGCAGCTCCCCTCGAAACGGCGGCCCTCGTTCGCGACCCGCGACTATGGCTGCTGTCGGTTGGCTTCGCGTTGGTGTTCACTTCGCCCATCGTGATGATGTTGTCCCTGATTCCGTTCGCGGAAGACCTCGGGTTTTCAAGGCAGGACGCAGCCTTCTTCTTCTCTGCAGCAGCGCCGTTGTCGATTCTCAGCAAGATCGTCTTTGGAAGTCTGTCCGATCGCATGGCACCTCGTCTTGCGATCTGGATCGTCGTCATCGTCAACGCGGCATGTTGGCTGTTGCTGTCACTGAACCCGAGTTATCCGTTCTTTCTTGCGATCGCTGCCCTCTACGGCATTGGGATCGGTGCATCCGGGCCACTCCACGGAGTCGTGATCGCGCGATGCTTTGGACCGCTGGCCTTTGGCCGCGCCACCGGAATCGGTGGCTTGGCGGGGCTTCCGTTGATCGCGGGCGCGCCGGCAGTTTCGGGAATGCTGTTCGATGCGACCGGCAACTATGACACGGTCTTCATGGTGCAGGCCGCCCTGCTGCTCTTTGGCGGGGTGCTACTGACGATTCCTCGAATTCCGAGGAGTTGATTCAACCCCTGTCCGCTTCCGCAGGCTTCCTTGGCGTGAAGTACCAGTTGGTTTGGTCGTATTCAAGGTACTCATCAATTCGTCGGTAGTTGTTCTTTTCGAAGTACTCAGCCAAGATTTCCCTATTGCGCCGATGCACTTCGATGTGGACGAGTTCAGGGCGAAAGCGTTGAATATCAAAAGCCGACATTGCGATGGGCTCGTGGCCATTGATATCAATCGATAGAAAATCGATCTTCTTGACTCCCTCGCGATCCAATAAATCGTCGATGGTGATGGTGGGAACGAGTACTTCTACGGTCTCAATTTCCCTGTCCAGTGCCTTTTCCCAGAATTTAATGTTGCTCTTATCAAGTGCGGCAATTGGACCTGCGGCATAAAAGGTGACGGATTCTCCAGATTTGTCCGTTACTGCGTAGGGGAAGAATTTGGACCGAGGGCGTACCCACTTCCAGGCATCCGCGTATGACTTCTCGGCGTCGACCCCGATCCCGCGCCAACCGAGTTCGCTTTCCAAATAGTACGTCGTGCTTGCGAATCGCGGCTTGAAGCAGCCAACATCGACGAAGAAGCCATCTGGTCGATCGCGAAAGAAGTGCCGAATGATTGGCTCTTCCTTTTCTTTTGCATACTCACTCGTACCGTTGACCAGGAGATCATCGAAGTCAACTGCTTCTGGTTCGGACTTCGATTGCGGATGCGAAACGCGATCAGGAGGAGTCGATTCCGTACAGGCGACCCCCAACACCGCCATGAGTATCCCGACTTGTAACCACTGCATCCGTAGGTTCCTATTATTCTCGGTGTCGCCACGTTGCTGTCCTGCACTGCAAAGCGGGCAGACATCTCGAAAAACCTTCACCGGTGTACCGCGTCGAAAATGTTTTGAGTTCTAAAACTTCTATCCAAGTCAGAGACGCATTGACTGCGCGCGCTGGCTGCGAGGAGACTGCTTTGCACCCGCTCGCCAATGCTAACCAATCGGGCAGCAATCACGGGGCGCAATCTCTGTTTGCCCCGTTGCGACCCGGGGTGCGGGCGGATGCATGTAAAGGCATTTTGGCGACGTGGCAGCTCGCAAGCCCGCTATTTACCACGCGAACTTTGACTACAGCGCTTGTGGACGTCGTGCCGACTGACAACCGCGGACGCTCAGCCCGGAGACGGGTGGCTCCTTCACTTCGAAATCGAAGGCCCGGGTTGGATCATTCTCCGATGATGACATCCGCCTGGCGCGTCAAAATAAAGTTGAGCCCCTTCCGAATCAGAAGCGTGTCTTCGTCGGGCGCAACCTTGTCGCGATAGTCAGGCTCCTGGGCGAACTCCCAGAACGCGTCCTCGCTTTCGAAGAGCTGCTCTGTCAGTCCATCGAATTGCGGGTCTCCTTTGCGTTCGTAGTCGGCTGCGAGGCGCGGGTACTGGCGGTAGCCGAGGATGTGTCGGGAGAGTTCCGCGCTCTTCCTGGACGGGCATTTGAACGATCGGCTCAGCGGCGAAGAATATATGAAAGGCGCTGCGGTCGAGGAACTTCGCCTCGTCGGGGGCGATCAGCTCGTAGTATGCGGGGTCAGTGCAGAAACCGATGAACGCCTGCATGTTCTCGAACCACTGGATCGTGACGCCATCATGGCCCGCACTTCCGCGATCGCGCTCTGAATCGCGATCTGTGCGGTGATTCTGTTCGTAGCGAAGCACATACTTCGAAAGCTCCGGCGTGTTGCGAATCAGCGGCCCGTGGTGATTGAGCCAATGCTCGTGAAACGCATCGCGATCCATCCCCTCTTTGCGCCTGACGAAGCAGATCAGTTCGATCATGTCTCTGCATCTCCCGTACTCAAAGTCAAAGTCGAAGCACAGTCGCTACTGCGGTATCGAAGTCGTCATCACCCGCCCGCTAACAACCCCGCAGCACATGGCCCGGAAGCGCGCCCGTGTGTTTGTTGCCTTCCATCATGACCTGGCCGTTCACCAGCGTTGCGACATAGCCTTCGGCTTCCACGATGTATCGCTGGGTCTCTGCGGGAAAATCCTTGGCGAGATACGCCTCTCCGCTCTTGAGCTTCTTTGGATCGAAGACGACGACATCTGCGAAAGCGCCGACCCGCAGAAAGCCCCGGTCGCGCAGACCGTGCACTGTGGCGGGCATGCCGGCAAGGCGCCAGATCGCGTGTTCGAGGGTTACCGTTCGCGGCACCCATTCCGACAACAGGCGTGTGGAGTAGTCGGCGCCGGTAAACGAAGCGAGGTGGGCGCCGCCGTCGCTCGAACCCGCCATCGCGATCGGGTTCTTAAGACCGCTTTCGACCACGTGTTGGATGAATTGATGCGAGGTTTCGTTGAAACTCGTTCGGAAGTTCAGTTCGAGGTTCTCCACAAGAGAGAGGTCGAGGAAGGTGTCGAGTGTTCCCTTACCCGTTTCTTCGGCCAGGTCTCGGATCGTGCGTCCAACCCAAGCGCTGTGATCGGGGTCCGTCACGCCTTCGACTTCGAGGTCGCCGAGGTCGAAGGCGACGGCACGGCCGTCGTCGGAGTCCCATTCGGCTTGCATTCGCGCGCGCCAACTTGGGTCGGAGAGGCGACGGCTGCGTTCGGGTTCCGGTTGCGTGAGAACCTCGCGCCAAACAAGCATCTCGTCGAACACGAACGTGTCCGAGAGCTTCAAGTGAAGCTCGAGTTTGTTTGTGGTGAACTGCGGGTGCAGTCGGATCCCCTGCTCGGCCGCCTCATTGCAAAACTCGAGGGTGTCTTGCCAGCCCATCGGGTTCTGGGGGGTCGGGGTCAGGATGTTCAATTCGATTGGCTTGCCCGAGACCCGGTAGAGCTCGCGCAAAAGCGCGCGGTCTTCTTCGTCGTAACCGGTTGCAAAGCTTTTCGGGATAATCTCGATCGCGCCGTGGTCGAAGTCCGCCAAGACGCTGGCGAGGGCGATGATTTCTTCGTGGGTCGCAAAGTTCGACGGAACCTCGCGCCCGTCGTCGCCGACGTGAATGTCGATCTGTGAAGTTGAGAAGCCCAGCGCTCCCTGTTCCATCCCTTGGCGGAGCAGGGTCTGCATCTCGGTAATTTCATCTGGGGTCGCCTCGCGCTCAGAAGCGTCGTCGCCCATGGCCCAACGGCGCACTGCGCAATGCCCGACATAACCCCCTGCGTTGACGCCAAGCCGACCTTCGAGGCGAGTCCAGAAATCGTCAAAGCTGCCGCCCTTGAACTCGAAGCCCTCCGCGAGGGCTTCCTTCGACATGCCCTCGACGCGAGAGAGCATGGCGGCCAACCAACCTACGTCTTCGGGACGTGACGGTGCGACTGTGAAACCGCAGTTTCCGGTCAATACCGTCGTCACGCCGTGCCAACACGACGGCGACGCGATCGGATCCCAATCCAGCTGCACGTCGTAGTGGGTGTGCACGTCAATGAAGCCCGGCGCAACAATGCAACCGTCGGCATCGATCTCGCGCTCACCGTGTTCATTCACCCGGCCAATCTTCGCGATGCGGTCGTTTTGGATCGCCACATCAGCCGTGAAGCCTGGCATGCCGGTGCCATCAACGACCCTGCCCCCTCGAATCACTACGTCGTACTTCATGAATCATCTCCGATCGTGATGCAGTCGCAAACGCCCTGCGTACTCTGCACATTTAGACGCGGCTTCGCTGTGTCTCAGAAGATACTGGATCGCGGCTGTTGCAATCCCACCGCCCTCGTAACGCGAGCGCCTTCCCGCGCAAAATGGCGATTGCATCTTGACGCAGATGGCGCAGGCTCCAGCGCTATGAGCCGAGCCTCGCATTCCAACTCCACCGCTGCCGATCGACCGCCTGCAGTCCTCGTCGGCGTACAGCTGCAGGGCGTTTCCAACGAGGCGCTTGCGAGTTCACTCGACGAACTCGAGCGACTCACCGAAACGCTTGGCTTGAACGTCATCGGCCGCGTCACGCAAAAAAGACGCGGGCTTGGCGACGCCAACCTGCTCGGTGAAGGAAAGCTACGCGAACTCGCCGGGTACACGGGAGGCCCAGGCTTCGTCCCTCCGTTTGTCGTGCCCGGCTCGCGCGCCGAGCTCGAGGCCCACGCCCCGGCGGCGGAACTCGACCCGATCGAAGAAGACGAGGAAGATACAGAGCAGGAGCCGACACCACAGGCCGTCACCGTCATTATCGACCACGACTTGTCGCCGACGCAGATGCGCAACCTCGAGAAGGTGACCGGCGTCGAGGTCCTCGATCGGTCGATGGTGATCCTTTCCATCTTTCAGCGTCACGCTCGAACGCGCGAAGCGAAGATCCAGGTTGAGATCGCGCGGCTCGTCTACATGGCGCCGCGACTTCGGGAAGCGCACGCCAACGTCGAGCGTCAGCGCGGCGGGATCGGCGGCAAGGGAGCTGGCGAATCCGCACTCGAACTCGGACGTCGCGGAGCGCGGGATCGAATCGCCGAGCTTCGACGCACGTTGGTCGGCGTGCAGCGAGAGGCCGAGACGCAGCGCAGCCGCCGCAGCACCAACGAGACGCAAGCCGTCGCCCTGATCGGTTACACGAACGCGGGAAAATCCCGGCTCATGCGCGGTCTGACAAACGATTCGATGTACGTCGCCGATCAGCTCTTCGCGACCCTCGACACCACCGTACGTGTGCTCGTGCCCGAAACCCGTCCACGAATCTTGATCAGTGACACCGTCGGCTTCATCAAGGATCTTCCGCACGATCTGGTGGCCTCGTTCCGCTCCACGCTCGCCGAAGCGAAGGACGCCAGCCTTCATCTACATGTCGTCGATGCTTCCGACCCGGCAATGCGAAACCAGCACGAAGTCACGCGAAAGGTCCTCGCCGAAATCGATGCCGGCGAACATCCGCGTCTGCTCATCCTCAACAAATGCGACCTGCTCGACGAAGCGCAGCGCGACGCGCTCGCCGCAGAGTTCCCGGATGCCGTGTTGATGGCGGCCAGCGTACCGGCGGACGTGCTTCGCCTCCACGGCTTAATCCGAGACTTCTTCGAACGCTTCATGGAAGAAGAGACTTTCCTAGTCCCCTACGACCGACAAGCCAAAGTGTGGCTGCTTCACGAACGCTGCCGCGTCCTCGAAGAACGCTACGAAGAAGATGGGGCCCACGTGCGGGTGCTTGCGCCGGCCGGAGTCCTGGGCGGCTTGCGGCGCGAGATCCAGGCGTAGGCACAGGAAGGCGAAGCGAGAAGCGCAGCCCCGGTGATGAACCGAGTGGTTGCAATGCGCCGCCTACGCCGATGTGCCTATGGCCCGACAGATCAAATTCGATTGTCGCTAGGCATCTGCGCCGAATCGGATGTCGCTCCTTGCCACCCCATTCCGCTCGGTGCCTCTCGTCAGTGGCGTCTCACCGTTTCTTCAAGAACCAGCCGGAACCGTTTGAAGTACTGGAAAATTCAAATGGCGCCCCGGGAGGGTTTGAAAGCATGCTTTCAAATAAACCCCCGTCCGCGTCGCTTTGCTCCTTGGTCATAGCCAGCCCGATCACAAAATGTGACGGGTATTGGGCTCAACCCTGACCGTGGGTAGAGTTCAAGCCTATGAGGTTGCATCGCCATCTATCTATTGCTCTCGTGTTGCTATGTCTCGTGCTTCCCGCACGCTCTGTGGAAGCGCAACCGCGCGGCTCCGCCAAAGCGACTCGGGTGTTGGTCGCGACTGCAAAGTCGATTTCGTTTCCACTTGCGATCGATGCTCTGGGAACCGCGAAGGCAAATGAGTCGGTTGATATTCGTCCCAAGATCTCGGAGACGATTCGCGCCATTACATTCGAGGAAGGTCAGCGGGTCGAGGCCGGTCAATCTCTTGTCGAACTCGCGAATGAGCAGGCGAGTGCCGGAGTCGCGGTCGCGACAGCCAACCTGGCCGACATGGAGAACCAGTTTCGTCGGGCGCGGAACTTGTTCGATACACGCGCGATCTCGGCTTCCGAACTCGATCAACGGAGTGCGCAGCGCGACGCCGCACATGCCGAACTGAATGCTGCGAAGGCACGGCTTGCCGACACTGACATTCGCGCGCCCTTCGCAGGGCGGATTGGTTTGCGATACGTCAGTCTTGGAAGCCTAGTCACCCCGCAGACGGTCATCACAACACTTGACGACACCGAAATCATCAAGCTCGACTTCGATGTGCCCGAGACCTGGATATCACGACTCAAGCGCGGTCTAACCACGCTTGCGCGCAGCGCCGCGTGGCCGGAAGAAATCTTCCGAGGGCAGGTAGTCTCGATTGACACGCGTGTGGATCCGGTAAGCCGCACGGTGACGGTTCGCGCGGTGGTTCCTAACTCGTCGGGGCGACTTCGCCCGGGCATGTTTCTCACGGTCACTTTGTTGCGTGAAGATGTCATGGCGTTGGTCGTGCCCGAGCAATCGATCGTTCCAGAACAAAGCCAGCAGTTCGTGTTCGTCATTGGCGACGGAAACACCATTGAAAAACGCGAAATCCACACCGCCCGAAGGCGGCCGGGGCAAGTCGAAGTCGTGGGCGGCCTTGCACCAGGCGAGCGGGTTGTTGCCGAGGGAACCCAGAAGGTACGGCCTGGTTCAAAGGTCGAGATCGTCGGTGAAGTCATCGTGGGTATTGATCTTGATGTCGCGAAGGCGAAGTCAAACGCCCAACGCCAAACTGGAGCGGCACCGTGATTCTGTCGGACTTTTCCGTTCGTCGTCCGGTGGTCGCGACGGTCATGTCCCTGCTTCTCGTCATCGTTGGGCTCGCGGCATTTCAACGCCTCCCCGTTCGCCAGTATCCGGACATCGATCCGCCGGTCGTGTCGATCGACACGATCTACCGTGGGGCCTCGGCCGAGGTCGTCGAAACCAAGGTCACGCAGTTGATCGAAGATCGGATCGCCGGGCTCGAGGGCATCGAAAAGCTGACCTCGTCGAGCCAAGAAGAACGCTCTTCGATTCGTGTTGAGTTCAACCTGAACCGCGAAATCGACGAGGCGGCGAACGACATTCGCGACCGCGTTGCACGCGTTGCTGCTGCGCTGCCCGAAGAAGCCGAGCCGCCCGAGATCGCGAAGGTGGACAATGACACCCGCGCTGTCATGTATTTGAACGTGACTTCGGATCGGATGTCAGGGCTTGAGATCACGGACTATGCCGACCGCTTCCTGACCGACCGTTTCTCGACTGTGCCCGGCGTCGCGCGCGTTCGTATTTCCGGCGAGCGTCGCTACGCGATGCGAATCTGGCTGAACCGTGAATCGCTCGCGGCGCATGGGCTCACCGTTGCCGACGTCGAGCAAGCGCTACGCGCGGAGAACGTGGAACTCCCGGCGGGTCGGCTCGAGTCGAGCCAGCGCGAATTCACGCTGCGCACGGACACGGGCTTTCGAACGCCGGAGGAATTTGGGCGATTGCTAGTCGGCCGAGGGAGCAACGGCCAACCCGTGCATCTGGCCGAAGTCGCCAAGGTGAGGGTCGGTGCGGAAAATGAACGCAATGCCGCGCGTGCCAATGGGCAGCAAGCAGTGTCACTGGGCATCGAACAGCTTTCGAAGGCGAACACGCTCGACGTTTCGAGCGGTGTGCGCGCCGAGATTGATCGCGTCCAGCAAGACTTGCCCGAGGGCATGCAGCTGATGGTCAACTATGACCGTGCTGGATACATCGGCGAGTCGATAGATCAAGTTGTCTTTGCACTTGGATTTTCGATCGCCCTCGTACTCCTCGTCATCTATGTGTTCCTGGGCAGCGCCCGTGCAACATTGATCCCCGCGGTCGTCGTCCCGGTGTCCGTCATTGCGACGTTCACGATGATGTCCGCGTTCGGCTTTACCATCAACACGTTGACCTTGCTGGGTCTCGTGTTGGCGATCGGCCTCGTGGTCGACGACGCAATTGTTGTGGTCGAGAGTATCTATCGTCGCATCGAAGAAGGACGCCCCGCTCTACTGGCCGCACTCGAAGGATCAAAGGAAATCGGCTTCGCGGTCATCGCAACCACGCTGGTACTGGTGGCGGTCTTTGTTCCGCTTTCGTTCATCGAGGGGGACATTGGCCGGCTGTTCAACGAGTTTGGGATCACGCTCGCCGCGGCGGTGATCTTCTCGAGTTTCGTCGCACTCACACTGTCCCCGATGATGTGTTCGAAGCTACTGCGGCCGCACGGGGACGACTATCAACCAACGCGACTCGCTCGCGGAGTTGATCGGATTTTCATGCGGGTTACCGCCTCCTACCGAGGCCTGCTCGAAGGCGTGGTCGCACGACCGCTGTTCACCCTTTGCGTCGCAGCTGCTTTCTCTGCGCTTGCGGTCTTGCTGATGCAAGTCATTCCCTCAGAATACGCACCACGTGAGGATCAGGGCGTCTTCATGATGTTCGTGCGCGCACCCGAGGGCGCCAGCTTCGACTATACGGATCGTTACGCCCGCGAGATCGAAGCGGTCTTGATGGACGAAGTCGAGGACGGCCCTCTCACGCGCTTCCTGCTTCGCCTGCCTGGAAGTCGTGGCGGAACGGGCGCTGTCGATACCGCGCGGTTCATCGTGATCCTCGATCCGTTCGACGAGCGGACCGAGTCACAGGCTGAAATCAGCGCACGCCTGAACGAGCGGCTTGCAGCACTTCCGGGCGTACGCGCAATGATCTTTCCTTCTTCAAGTCTCGGGATCCGAAGCGACGGAAGACCCGTCGAACTCGTAATCGGGGGGCCGGACTACGAACAGCTTGAGCAATGGCGCGACATCTTGCTTGCCACCATGGAGGGGATGCCCGAACTCTCCCGCGCCGACAGCAATTACCAAGAGCGCAAGCCGCGAATGACCGTCAAGGTCGACCGCGATCGCGCTTCCGCCCTCGGCGTTTCATTGGTAGAAATCGGCCGCACGCTCGAAACGATGCTCGGCTCTCGGGTGGTGACCACCTATGAAGATCGCGGCCGAGAGTACGACGTCATTGTGCAGGGTGAAGACGCCGATCGCGCAAGCCCGGACGACCTCACGAATCTCTATGTACGATCCTCGCGAACAAGCCAGCTGATTTCGCTGGCCAACCTCGTAACGCTGACTGAAGAAGCCGGGCCCGGAGCCCTGAATCGTTTCGACCGCATGCGCGCCATCACGGTGGAAGCCGCACTCACGCCAGGCACGAGCCTTGGCGAAGCCGTTCGCGCGCTGGGGGAGCAGGCACGCAATGCCCTACCCGCCGGAGCGCGGCTTTCATGGGACGGCGAGTCGCGGGAGTTTCTCGAATCCGGTGGAAGCCTGTATACGACCTTCGGACTTGCGCTCTTAATCGTCTTCCTCGTGTTGGCTGCGCAGTTCGAGAGTTTCATTCATCCGATCGTGATCCTGGCAACCGTCCCCTTGGCGCTGACGGGTGCACTGCTCGGGCTGTGGATCCTCGGCGGTACGATCAATGTTTTCAGCCAAATTGGAGCGGTACTGTTAATCGGCCTCGCAGCCAAAAACGGCGTGCTGATCATCGAGTTCGCGAATCAGCTCCGCGACCGCGGTGAAGACTTCGATTGCGCGCTCGTCAACGCGGCATGCACGCGCCTCCGACCCATCGTGATGACGAGCGCGTCGACGACGTTTGGTGCATTGCCGTTGTTGCTGGGCGACGGTGCAGGCTCGGAATCGCGGCAGCCCATCGGCCTCGTCATCGTAGCAGGCGTCGTGGTGTCGGCGGTGCTGACTCTGTTCGTCGTTCCCGCCCTGTACAGCGTGATGGCGCGCAACACGCAAGCGCCAGAGCACGTGGCCCGAACGATTGAGACGTTGCGGGCCAGCTAATCGACATACACAGTGTCTTGATTCAGATCTGTTTCGACCCGGCAAATACGGGGGCGGTGCGCGACAGCGCAGACGCCTAGCCCCTTGGCGGAGCCCCGTCATCGCGTGGAACCCCAAGACCCAGGAAGTTCACTTGGGCCAAACACCGTCCGAAGAGGGCTTTGAAGCCGCCTCGATGGGAAGAGGTAGAGCCGATGCGATCTACCATGAAGTGCTTGAAGCGGTGATGAAGTGGGAACGGACGGTAGCCCCGCAAAGGTGGACGGCGTCCCTGTTCCCTATCCGATGGCGCGATCGAGCCCCAATCGGGCGTACTCACCGGAACCCTGATGCCCTACGCCTCGAAGGGTCAGCCGTTCAGCGCGCGGTGTTGGATCTTGTAGAGGCTCGAGTACATCCCATCCAGTTCCATCAACTCGTCGTGCGATCCGATCTCGATAATTTCGCCTTCGTCCATCACGACGATTCGGTCGGCGGAACGTACCGTTGCGAAGCGATGCGAGACGATGATCGCGGTCTTGTCCCGCGTCATTTCTCGCAGCGCCGTAAATAGCTCGAACTCGGATCGCGCATCCAGGTTCGCTGTAGGCTCGTCGAGAATGAGAATCGGCGCATCCTTCGCCAGCGCGCGGGCAACGGCCAGTCGCTGCCATTCACCGCCGGAAAGATCTTGCTCGCCGAATCGCCGACCGAGTATGGTGTCGTACCCGGAAGGCAGCTTTTCGATGATCGAATCGACGCCGGCCTTCTTTGCGATCTCTTCGATTTTCTTGCGATCGCCTTTCAGCCGCTTGAAATCGCCGAAGGCAAGACTCTCCTCCGCCGTAGTCTCGAACCGGACTGGAATTTGGCCCACGTACGCGATCTGGTCGTAGTAATAACGCGCCGAGAGATCTCTTACGTCGGTGCCGTCGAGCAGCACACGCCCGCCGTCGCTGTCGGCGTCGTAGAGCCGCGCAATCAAGTGCGCGAGCGTCGTCTTGCCGGCCCCATTCGGCCCAACCAAGGCGATCGTCTCACCAGGTCGAATGTCGAGGTCAACCCCTCGAATCGTGGCGTCGTCGATACCGGGATAGTGGAATGAGACATCGCGCAGCTCGATCCGACCCTTGGCCGGGCCGGGAGACAAACCGGCTTCCGTTTGAATCTCAGGCGTTGCGTCGAAGAGATCGTAGAGGTTCTGAACGAAGAGTGAGTTCTTGAACATCTCTGCAGCAAATTTCGTGACCTTCGCGGTGCAGGTCCGAAATCGCTGGGCACACGTGAGGTATGTGACGAGCGATCCGAGAGCCAGTGCGCCCACCAACGTTTCCTGAACGGCCCAGGCGGCGGCCGCCAGGAACGCCAATGCAAATGCGGCCGTTCCAACCGCCTGGCCAATTGCGGATCTTCGATACAGCCGCTGATCGAGGTCGATCAAGTCGCGGCCCAACGCTTCGAAGCGCTCGAGCAGAATCGGCGCCAACTCGAAGATCTTGACGACCGGGATGGCTTCCTTGCGTGTGAGCTCCACCGAGTAATAAGTCTTGAGTCGGGCCTTCGAAGTCTGTGCGATGTTGATCTTGTACTGCATCTTGGACAAGCCCCACCGGAAGGCGAGCATCGGCAGGACGAGAAGAGCGAGGATCGGGGTAAAGATCGGCTGAATCCACATCATGACGCCGAATAGCGTCACGAATTGAAAAACCTCCGCACCGATCGAGATCATGGACAGGACAAACTTCAGGAAGTCACTTCCAGCGTACTGAGCGCCCCGCATGATGACGTTGTGGTTCTCTGGTAACTGGAAGAAGGCAAGGTCGAGTTCAGTTGAATGCGCCGCCAGCTGCTTGGTGATACGGAGGTCCATGTGCGCTGAAAGCATGGCTGTCGCAATAGGCGCGAAGCGCCTGCATGATGCCGCTCAGGAGCATGATGCCCGCGAATGCACCGAGGGCTGGAACGAGGGATGTCAGATCGTCGGATTTCGCGACGACCAACGCCTCCACCT